>VFQT010000878.1_pt1 | contig 40296 bp, 56 predicted proteins | sample 3512381 | NCBI WGS metagenome assembly VFQT01 (sample SAMN10412376, study PRJNA504923) | tailings metagenome | isolation source: Relicate 2 Philex TSF3 active mining site | place: Philippines: Tuba, Benguet | collected 2017-08-29 | reverse complement strand
CCACACCTTCACTTCGTCCGGCACATTCACGGCATAAGGAATCGATATGAGCAAAGCACGAAACATGGCAAGGATGGGGCAGGACACAAGTGCTGGGTACACCGGCGCTTTTGACATGCCTGCTGGTACTACTGCCGAGCGCCCAGCATCTGCTGGTCTTGGCTGGACTCGACTCAATACTGACACCGGCTCGGTCGAGGTGTACGACGGCACAAACTGGAACTCTGTGACGCGCCCGTTTATCTCAAGCGTGACCGGCACGATCTACGCAGGCGCGACATCGAACCTTGTGATTGCCGGTCAAAACTTCACCAGCACGATCACTGTTCGCTTTCTTGAGGGCGGCTCAACTGTTGCTGATGTGGCTGGCGTGACTGTTACAGCCGGATCTGCAACTGTTGCAGTTCCTGCGGCTGTGTATGGGCAGACTGCTGGCGATTCGATTGAAGTAAAAATCATCAATGTTGATGGAACGGTAAGCGCAAACGGAATCACGAAAATTGTTCAAGCATTACCAACTGGCGGAACAATTACAACTTCTGGTTCTTATCGCATCCACACATTTACATCGTCAAGTAACTTTGTTGTTCCTTCTGGATTTAGCGCAACAGCAGAATATCTTGTTGTCGCTGGTGGTGGTTCTGGTGGTGGCGGAACATACAACTCTGGTGGAGGTGGTGCTGGAGGCATGTTGACTGGTTCTACATCCATTTCGCCTCAAACTTATTCTGTTGTTGTTGGTGGTGGCGGAGCCGGTACTGTAAACCACGGGGCAAATGGAAGTGCTTCTTCTGCTCTTGGTATTAGCACAATAGGTGGCGGTGGTGGTGGTCAACATCCTGGAGGCGATCAGGCTGGATACAGCGGTGGGTCTGGTGGTGGTGGGTCGCAAGCAACTGGAGCGCCTGGTGCTGGTACTGCCGGGCAAGGAAATACTGGTGGCGGTTATTGGTATGCGGCTGGCGCTGGCGGCGGCGGCGCTGGTGCTGGCGCGGCAATTGGTCCTGGCGGCACTACAGTCGCTACTCAAGCGCAAATTAGTGGCGGAGCAGGTGCTCAGTCTTCTATATCTGGATCTGCTGTTTACTACGCAGGTGGTGGAGGCGGTGGTGCAAGAACTGGATATGGGTTGGCGCAAGGTCTTGGTGGAATCGGCGGAGGCGGCAACGGCGGTACAGACCCAAGTAATGGATTTCCAGCAACTGCAAACACTGGTGGTGGTGGTGGCGGGTCTGGAGGTGATAACACCAGCACAAGATCTGGCGGTAATGGTGGATCTGGAATCGTCATTATTCGCTATCAACTGGCTTAATTTAGGAGAAGCACATGGCACATTTTGCAAAAGTAAACAACGGCATCGTCGAGCAAGTCATCGTTGCCGAGCCAGAATTCTTTGACACCTTTGTGGACTCGAGTCCTGGTCAATGGATTCAGACCTCATACAACACTCGTGGTGGCGTTCACTACAACCCAGAGACTGGCGAACCTTCTGCTGATCAAAGCAAGGCTCTGCGCAAGAACTACGCTGGCATCGGCTACTCGTACGACGCACAGCGTGATGCATTCATTCCGCCCAAGCCGTACGCATCGTGGGTACTCGATGAGCAGACCTGCCTGTGGGGTGCGCCTGTACCTTATCCAACTGATGGCGGTCGCTACACTTGGAACGAAGCAAACCAAACTTGGGATGCTGTCCCCGATCAACAACCATAAGGATGAGCGATGGACCAAATGATTTTCAACTGGGCTGTCGCGGCGGCTGGTGCATTAGGCGGGTGGGTTCTTAAAGTCATCTGGGATGCAATCGTGGAACTGAAAAAAGATCTGCGCAACATGGACACCAAGATGCACGAAGACTTCGTTCGTCGCGATGACTTTAAGGAAGCAGTCGGCGAGATCAAGCAGGACATGAAAGACGGGTTCAACAAGATCGACAACACGCTTGGCCTGATCTTCAAGAAACTCGAAAAGAAGGAAGACAAAGAATAGGAGGCCACCATGGCGGCAGATCCAGTAACAGCGGCACTCAACATCGGCAGTCAACTGATCGACCGCCTGTGGCCTGATCAAGAGAAAAAGGACCAGGCCAAACTGGCCCTGATGGAGATGGCGCAAAAGGGTGAACTCACCGAGTTGACCGTGCGCGGCGAGATTGTCAAAGCGGAGGCCGCAAGCGAGCATTGGCTGGCCGCGAACTGGCGCCCGATACTCATGCTCACCTTTGGCGCGTTGATCGTCGCCAGGTGGTTTGGATGGGCCGCGCCGAACTTGAGCGAGGCTGAGTACATCAAACTCTGGGACATCGTCGAACTCGGCATTGGCGGATATGTCATTGGCCGAAGCGCAGAGAAGGTGTTGCCTGGCATTGCGCAGGTGTTCAAGAAATGACCTTCAAGTTGTCACAGCGAAGCATCGAGCGCCTCGATGGCGTGGACGATCGCCTGGTCGATGTCGTGTGCCGAGCGATCGAGATCACGACTGTCGACTTCGGTGTGACTGAAGGCCTGCGCACTGTCGAGACACAGCGCCAGTATGTGGCCACTGGCAAAAGCCAGACCATGGACTCCAAGCATTTGACTGGCCATGCCGTCGACCTGGTGGCATTCGTCAATGGCCAGGTGGCCTGGGAACTCAACCTGTACGACAACATCGCCGATGCGATGAAGCAGGCCGCGATCGAAAAGAATGTTCCGGTTCGATGGGGCGCCGCCTGGAACATCCCAGACATCAGGCTGTGGCGCGGCACCATGGAAGAGGCGATGATGCACTACATCGATGTGCGTCGCCGACAAAACAAAAGGCCGTTCATCGACGGCCCTCATTTTGAAATTGCGTAAGTTGTCTCCATCCCGTCGGGCAATTGCAGTTGCCATTCTCCTTCACGACGGTTAGCCCCAGGGTTTGCGCCCTGGGGTTTTTTTCTACCTGGGTGCGCAGGTGACATCGATGACGATGTCCGCCGAGTACCCGTTGACCTTGCGTTTTCCATACATCATGACGGCGCGAAGCCCTGTTGATTCACACTCACGCACCGCAGTGATGACTTCGTTGCGGCTCATGGAGTGAATTTGTTTGTCGAGAATCAACTCCTGCTCGACTGGGGTGGGTGGCGTTGGCTTGTTGCTTGCGCACCCACTGAGCCAGCCAAGGGAGCAGACAATCATGATCGTGATCATTCTGTTCCTCATGGCTTTCCTCACTTGTTTTCAGTCGTGAAGCGGTTGCTCTTTTCGAAGGCCTCAACATCATCGATGCGGTAGCGCACCTCGCTGTTGCGACCTTCGCCCAGTTTGATGTAAGCCGGTCCGACATTGGCCACCCGCCACTTGCGCAGGGTGTTGTCGGCGACCTTCCATCGCTCGCACAGTTCTTTAGGCGTCAGCAGTTGGGACATTGGCCACCTCCGCTTGTGTGATCTCGCCGGTCATGGCGTCGATTGCCTCGGCAGGCGCCTGGCCCATAGAAGCCTTCAGGCGGCTTAATGGGGCTTGCTGGGCCTCTGGTACCGGCGTGATGTTGATCGCCTCTCTGCGCTCGATCTGGACGAATCCTGACGCCTCGTTGTCGGACTGCAAGACCTGGTCGACATCGGCGCTGGATGGCAGGCGCTTGGCCATGCGGCGGATGACCGTCTTCTTGGCCATCTCATCCCACCATTGAACCCATGGGCCAGCGTCCTTGGCGCGGCTTGCCTGGCGCACCTTATCCACATCGGCCACGCTCATGACCTCGCGGTAGATCGCGCCGTCCTTGGTTTTGGCCACGGCATAGACTGCGATCGGCTTGCCTCGATCCTCGCCCAGGAAAGGCTTGTGGACGATGTTCTCGTTGTCGCCCAACTCGTACTCGAAGTGGTCCTTGTCGTACACCACATGGGCGCTGATGCTGGCCAACTCGCCGCTGTTGCGGATCTTCTTCAGGATGCCGCCGACCATGGGCATGTACTGGACCTTCGGGCCTTCCTTGGTGCGGAAGATCACGGGCGCGGCTTCGCGGCCATCCAGTAGCAGGCCATCTTGCGCGGCCTTCATGCATGCGCCCAGCAGACTGCGGCGATCGGCGCCCAGCAGTTCGGGGTTCATTTGCACTGCGGTCAGCGTGGTGCGGATGAACTTCTCGACCGGGATCTGCGGTGGCAGTGCGGCCTGGAACTCTGGTTGCATTTTGACGAGGGTGCCACGCATTGCCTCGATCGGTGTCAGTTCGGTGCTGGTGCTCATGCCTGCTCTCCTTCAAGTTTCAATTGATCCTGCTCGGCCACGACGCTGGCCACTTCCAACTGCGTGCCTGCGCTCATGAGTTTGGCCACATCGATGGGCCTGGCCACCTCGACCTGGAACATGCGGCCTGCGACATGGCGCAGTGCTTGTGCCTGGCTGATGGCCTGCACCAGGTGGGCTTTGTTGCCGCTGGTGACTTTGTAGATGCGTTGCTCGGTTGCCATGATTCACTTCTCCTTCTTCGGGTAAAAACGGAAATTGCGGTAGCCCTCGGTTGCACCGATGACTGTGCCGACCATCTCGGGCGTGATGAGCGTCCCTGAACGGCCTTTGACTTGCCCCGTCGATAGCGAGCCAAAACTGGTGAGCACTTTGCTGGCATGGCCAATGCGCTCGAGGATCTCGGCGCGGCGCTGGATTTTGAGTTTCTCCAGGTCGGCGTGCTCTTTGTGGATGAACTCGTAATCGCGGATCATGTTCTCGAGTTCAGCATCAGCCTCGGCCACCAGGCCTTCGACCGCATCGCGGCGCAACTGCTTGACGATGAACTCGGCGTCGCGGGTGTAGTCGGCGCTTGGCGGCTGGTTCTGTAGCACGCGATTCCAGAACTCGCCGGTCTTCTCGCGTATACTTTTGCCAATGTCCCGATCGCGATTTCGGAGGACGATCTTTTGCTCGTTGCCTCCGACCAGGGCCACGATCGCGCACCACTCGAAGCCGCTGATCTCCATCTGATGCTGGACCTGCAACTCGATGTGCTCCGGCGCCTCGATGTTCCCGTTGCCGTCATCGATCCAGTTTTTCTGATACTGCACCCAGTCGACATTCTTGACCTCGAGAATGCCTGGGCCGTTGGCGCTGGACTTGATCTCGAAGTCAAAACTCGACCCGATGCGTGCGGCCTGGTCGCGCATGTACACATTCAACTTCGCGATGTTCCAGCCCATGTCCTCGGCGGCGCCTTGCGCAATGGCCGACTCCAAGCGGTTGCCCCACTTCATGCGTTCGTTCGGCTCGATCTTGACCACGACCGCGTCGCGTTTCTGGTGAAACAGTTCGAACTCGGTGAGGTAAGGCGAGAGGCCGAAGAGCGCGGACACTTCGGTGCTGGTGACATCTTTGGCCCGCTCTGTGAGCCATTGATGCTGGTTCTGTATTTCGATGGTTTGAATAGTCATCAGTCGTTCTCCATGTATTCGAAGATCGCCTGCTGGACCAGGTCTTCTTCTTTTGCGGTGAGTTTCCGCTCGAGCCACTTTGCGCGGTAGCCCTTGCGGTCCAGGATCTCGAAGTCACCGTAGCCACCCTCGGATGGGTAGCAGTTCTCTGGTGGCCCCGAGATGTACGCGGGCGTGTAGCCCTCGTAATCGGTCACTCCGATCAAGCACGGGATGCCTGCGATCCGATGCTCGATTTCGGCGATGTAGTGAGTGCGGCTCACAGCGACACCTTCAATTCTTCGCCTTCGTCGCTGTTGGCGTAGCAGGTGATGGTTATGGTGTGGCCACGCTCATCGGTGATGATGATGTCGCGAGTGAAGAATGGGCGAGTGCCGTCGACTTCACGCAAAGCACTGATCTCGATCGACTTGGTGTTTTGGATGCTGATGTCTGCCATTTGTATCTCCTTGTGGTGAACTGTTGAAATTATAACCCGAATCGTTGATGCAGTGTCAACGACTGTTTTCGACGATGTCGCCTGCCGCGATCCAGAGAATGCGTTGCAGGTTCTGCTCGTGGTCGGCCAACTCCTCGTCGCTCCAGGCGCCGTACTCGCGCAGTTCCTTGCGCAGTGCCTCGGGATCGATGCGCTCCAACTGAGCGCGGATCTTGCGGTGGTTGGACAGGGCCAGGACATCGGCGTCGCACTGGCCAGGGTGGGATGCTGACTCGGCTTGAGCCATGGTCATCTGGATCTCGATCGTGCCGTGTGAGGATGTGAACCACATGATCAGCCCCCCACTTTCACGAACTCGATCTTGCACAGCGCATTGGCGGCTTTGAGCAGGCGGCTTTCCTCGGCGGGCAGGCAGTACCCGTCCTCGATCAGGCGCTGTGCCTGACGGCCAAACCAGCCTTGCAGTTGCCAGGCCAGGCCGGTGTCGATCAGGGTTTGCCAGGCCTCGATGACCTGGTCGTTGTCGGTTGCTTCGATGAAACCTTCGGCGATGCCGGTGGCTGTGTATGTGTCCATGGTGTTCTCCTCAAAAAGGTGCTGGTTCAAAGTTGGAAAAATCGATCTTGGGTTTGCGACGGCGTGGCACCTTGCGGGTGATGTGCGGGTATGGGGGCTTGTCCCACACCCAGCGCACCACGGCGCCCTCGTCATCGAGAATGCCGTACTGGATCATCGTGCTGTGGTCTTGATGCTGAACACGGCGGTGGTCTTGGTGAACTTGGCGTAGGTGTCAGCGCCGAAGGTCTTGATGAACGCATCCTTGTCGAAGATGGGGCGATCGGTTTCGGTGTAGGTAGCTTTGAACAGGGCGCCTTCGAACACAGTGGGACCGCCGTTGCTGGCCTGGTCCTTCATGGCATCTTTGATGGCGTCGGCTTGCTTGGTCAGCGTGGCGATCTGGGCGAGCAGGGTGCCGAGTTCGTCAGCGGAGGCGGGGGTGGTGTTGATCGTGGTCATGACAGGTTCCTTTCAAAATTCGACTGCTTGATTGCTGTCGATGTGATGATCTTACATCAACACAAATCCACAACGCAACAGTTTATTTTTGTGCCGTATTGTGTCTAGTTGTTTATTTGCAACAGACCTGGCTGGAACCCGCGTCAAATCTGGGCTTCACGGCGCGTTGATGATGTGTCATCATTGAGGGATGAACAACACCATTAACCACACCACGCCCGTCGAATTGGCCATCGACATGTTTGGCGGCGTGCGCAAACTGGCCCGCGCCCTTGGCCGAGATCCCGCCGCAGTCTCACGCTGGCAGAAGTCCGGCGTCGTGCCCACCTCTGTCCAGCGTCGCCTGCTCGAGTTGGCCTGGGAACGCGGCATCGACATCAGTGCCCACGACATGATCTTTGGGCGCGAAGTCAATGATTGAACTGGTGCTGGGCTGGCCACCGTCTGACCTCTCGCCAAACAAGCGCCTGCACTGGGCGAAAGTGGCCAATGTCAAGGCAAAGTACCGCGAGGCCTGCTGGGCATTGACGCTCGAGCAGACCAGGATCTACAAGACGCTGGTGCCCGACGGCAACCTGCATCTCACGCTCGAGTTCGTGCCGCCTGACCGGCGCAGTTACGATCGAGACAACCTGGTGGCCAGGATGAAGTCCGGCCTTGATGGCGTCGCTGATGCGCTGAAGATCAACGACAAGCAATTCACAACACTGACTGCACGAGTGGACGCGGGGCAGATCGGTGGTTTCGTCCGCGTCCAAATTTCGAAGGAATCCAAAGCATGAACATTGCGATATTCACCGGCAACCTGGGGCGCGACCCCGAACTGCGCCAGCACAACGGCGACAACATCCTGAATTTTCCGATCGGCGTGCAGACCGGCACGAAGGACAAGCCCGAGACGATGTGGGTCGACTGCGCACTGTGGGGTAAGCGGGCAACCAGCCTGCAACCGTACATGGCCAAGGGCCAGCGCGTGACCGTCAGCGGGCCGATCAAACTCGAGGCATACCAGGCCAAGGACGGCACGCCCAAAACGCGCCTGCGCCTGTCTGTGGACCAGATCGACCTGCCGCCCAAGGGCAGTGACGCGCCCGCGCAAACGCAACAAATGCAACGGCCTGCCAATGACATGGCAGATTTGGATCAAGATGTCCCCTTCTGAGGTGCAACATGAAAAAAATCACTCTGAATTTTGACCCGGCCACTGGCTCTGTGACTGATGCCAAGGGCATGTACATCGGCATGAATCTGACGCTGACGCCAGTCGAAGGCGGCACAGTGGAAGTCGATGTGTTGGTGAAACTCAAGAACGCAGGGTTCACTGCTGAAGAAATCATCGAGATGAAGCGCAAGGAGTTGCTGTGATGAAAACCTACCAAGACTTCGTGAACATTCGCGGCTGGGCGCATGCCCGCAACCTGGTCAATGGCAGTACGACCGACAAGCAGTTCCTGAAACTCATCGAGGAGATTGGTGAATTGGCCGCTGGCCTGGCACGCAAGGACCAGGTCAAGGTCATGGATGGCATCGGCGACGCGGTGGTGGTCCTGACCATCATGGCCGAGCAAATGGGCTTCTCGATCGAGGCATGCATTGAGATGGCCTGGGACGAGATCAAGGACCGCAAGGGTCGCATGATCGACGGCGTTTTCGTGAAGGAAGCCGACCTGTAAAAAAGTGCTTGACTACTCCATGTGTTTTTGCTTTACAATGGCAAGACCATCACAAACACATGGAGTTTTTCAATGGCATCACCTCGAATCGAAGCCGCTCGCCAAGGCCAGCGCAAGTACATCGGCAAGTCTTGCCCGAAGTGCGGTTGCAAAGAGCGGTATGTGATCAACGCGGCATGCGTTGACTGCACCAAGGGCACATCCAAAGCGGCCCAGGAGATCATCAAACAGCACCTGCAAGAAGCCAAGGCAGGTGCGTGATGAACTACAGCCAAAAACTCAAAGATCCTCGCTGGCAGAAAAAGCGGTTGCTCATTCTGAACAGGGACAAGTTCACATGCCAGGAATGCGCCGACAACGAGTCGACCCTGCATGTCCACCACATCTACTACGAACCTGGCAATGATCCATGGGATTACCCTGACTACGCCCTGGTGACGCTTTGTGAGCCATGCCACAGCGAAGAGCGCGTCAGGACCATCACAGCAATAGATGAATTGGTCAAGTCAATGGCCATGGCTGGGCTGAACACATCCATGCATTTTTATTACCTGGCCAGCATTGTCAGAGAAAAATTCAAGGAGGGGTCTTTCCATGGCTAGGATCAGAACCATAAAGCCAGAGTTTCCGCACAGCGAGAGCATGGGCGCAGTCAGCCGTGATGCCAGGCTGTTGTTCATTTTGCTGTGGACCCTTGCAGACGATGAGGGCCGACTTCGCGGAAATTCGCGAATGCTCGCGAGCCTTCTGTACCCGTACGACGATGATGCTCCAAAGCAGATCGACAAGTGGTTGAACGAACTCGACGCGCAGGACTGCATTGTGCGCTACCAGATCGACGGAGCCACCTACCTTGAGATCCGTAACTGGTTGATGCATCAGAAGATTGACAAGCCCAGCAAGTCAAAAATCCCCCCATTCGATGACGACTCGCGAATCCTCGCGAATGTTCGCGAAGTGTCGTCGGAGGATCAAGGACCAAGGATCAAGGATCAAGGAATGGATCAAGGATCAAGGATCAAGGAAAGGAAGGGACTGGACGGATTCGACGATTTCTGGAGGGTCTACGACAAAAAGGTTGAAAGACCAGCCGCTGAGAAATCATGGCGCAGGATCGACATGACGCCAGACCTGTTGATCAAAATCCTACAGGCGGCAAAAGTCTATGTGCGATCAACGCCTGACAAAACCTACAGGAAGAACCCGTCGACCTGGCTGAACAACCAATGCTGGAACGATGAGGTGGTTGTCAAGCAACCACAACAAGCGCAGTTGACGCCAAACCAGGCATCGAACCTTGCATTCGCAAGGGCAGTTTTTGGAGATGAAAGGAACCTACACCATGACCAACACAACACCATCGACATCACCCCAGGAACCCAGGCGCCTGCCGGACTCTTGGATTCAGAAGATCTTTAACACCATGCACGCGCATTACGGCAGTCGCTGGGCCAACATGTGGAAGTTGGGGCAGTTGACGCCTGACGGCATGGATACCGGCGTGCTCAACGCAATGAACACCTGGGCAGAAAAACTGGGCGGCTACAAAGACCACCCGGAGACGATCAAGCGTGCGCTCGACCACCTGCCCGTTGAGCCGCCGACATTGCCGCAATTCATGGAACTGCTACGGCATTCGTATGTCGAGCCGCAAGTGCTCAAGATCGAGAAGCAGTGGACCGCAGAAGAACTCGAGAAGAACAAACAGCGAGCCGCTGAATGTATGGCGCAGATCAGAAAAATGTGGAGTCAGAAATGAGCGAAGCACTTGAACGAGTGATTGCTGAACAGCAAAAAGAGATCGACCGGCTGAAGTCGTTGGAGAAATCAAACCTGGAAGCATGGGTCCGTGAGAACAAACGCAACGAGAAATTCATGGATGCGTTTTGGCTATTGTGGCGCAACCCTTCCGATCAAGGTTGCAAGCGCAACATGCACAGCGTGTTGATCGAGCAAGGCTGGTGCCTATCGTGCGAGCGTCAAATGAACTGGTGCGAGTGTGACTATGACTGAAAAAGATCTGATCGACATCAACAAGTTTTTGATGGACCTGCACTTCATCCAGGCCAATGCACTGGTGGCCGCGCAACTGCAAGATGACAAGCATGCGATCGCGTACATGAGACGCATTGCAGTCCTGAGAGAGAAAGTCAAAAAACAATTGAAGGAGAAAAGCAAATGACCAAAGACGAAGCCCTACGCATGGCGCTGGAGGCGTTGGAAGTGGCGACTACGCCGCTGGCAAAAGACAGGCAGGAAGTGCTGAGAGCGCAAGCCGCCATCCGAGAGGTATTGGCACAGCCAGAGCGTGAGCCGCTGACGGATGAGGAGATTTACAGCATGTGTCGCAATGAAGGTGATGAGCATTCAACTTGTTTCATCTTCAACAAAGACGGCACATGGTCGGTTTTGACACTTGCCCGAGCCATTGAAGCCGCCCACGGCATTACAGGAGAAAACAAATGAGCATGATCAAAGCAATTGGAACCGCGCTGTTTGTCATCGTGGCATTCGGCATCGTTGGTCAGATGGATTACGAAGATGCAATCCAGCAAGAGCGACACTACTGCGACATGGTGCGCGAAGGTCGCTGGCCAGCGTACAACCAGGACATCGACTGCAAGCGCATCAACCAGGAGCGCATGACAAGGGGTATCAAACTGTGAGGAAGCGAAGCAAGTACAGACCAAAGCCTGCTGTCTTGCCAAAGATGTTTCGCCACAGCAAAGAGGCCGACATCAACTTGCAGTTGGTGCCGCACCAGGAGTTGGAAAAGTTTAAGACCGGCGAGGCCGACGAGTACACATGGAACACGGTGTGCTTTAGGCTGAACTGGGGCTATGTGATGTCGGGTGATCACTTCGATTCTGTCGAGGCACGCGAACTCATGGAGCGATCGCTTGCGGCAATACGGTCAGTGAAGACCAGGCACGAGAAAACAGGGCGATGGGGAACAACAGGCGAGGAGTTCAACATCATTGGCCAGGCATTGAATTTGACGGATGACATGCAGATGAACACAACAAGAAAACAGCAGGACCAATCGCTTCAGACGCTGTTGCGATTGAACGAACTCAAGATCAAGGGTGCGCTATGACATACGGCAACGCATCGCAAGACTATCAAGGGCGCCAGAGCGTTGGCGTCAACATTGGCGAACAGATCTTCGAGCAGTGGTGTGAGCGCACCGGCTGGAATTGCACACGCCTGGGCTTTGATGAAAAGTTCGCCAATGTCGGCGCGTTCTACAACTTGAACCCCGTGCTTCGCAACATGCCGGACTATGTGATCCAGCGCGAAGACAGAACTTTCGCTGTGAATGTGAAGGGCACGCCGAACATCAAAGAAAAAGAGCGCCTGCTGTTGCCTCAATTGATCGAGGCCTATTCGTCACCGAAGGCGCCGTTGATCTACATCTTCTGCATTCGCGGTGACCGCGTCAGGTTTGCAGAAGCAGAGCACATCATCGAACTCTACGACATCGAGACTGACAAGCAGTGGCACGATGGCGTGGTGTATCGCACGATCAGGCTGGAATATGTGAAATGAACATTGGCCACCTGCTCATGACAATCGGCGAGATGATGATCGGCGCCGGAGTGTTTGCTGGCATCCTGTGCCTGGCAATTTATTTTTACCTTGGAGATGACCTATGAAATTTGCACGAGTGTTTGATGTGGCACGCTATGGCCAGATCGTGATGATCAAAAAACAAAGCGACGAGGGTGCGCCTGAGTTGCGATTCTTCTGCCAGCCTGACGGCTACGGTGTGTGCTCATTCGCCATCGGCTGGAATGATGACGAGCACGCAGAAAAGAAACTCGACGAGGCATTCGATCGCATGGTGATGCGTGAGGCCATCGAGATCTGCGACGGCTACTTCAAGCACATGGCCGCATCGGCCCAGCGCCATTGACACCGCGTGAGAAATACGAGATCAATGTCACGCTCCACGACGGGCGTGTCGTTGGCTCGTGGTCACGCGAGTGGCTGATGGAGTGTGAGGCGCAACACCTGCTGAAGATGCCGCTTGCAAAGCGCAGGCACGAACTCGACGAGCGTGTCAAAAAGCGCGGCGCCAAATCCGTCGATGAACTCAAGGCCGTGATGGCCTCGATCCACGCAAAGAGAAAAACATGACAGACCTACAACACGCAAAACGAATCCTCGACATGACACGAGAGGGATGGAACATAAGCCCACAACGCATCAACTGGGCGCTCGAAAAAACCGGCGACATCGTTGCGGAAAATTCAATGATGATGCAAAATCATCACGGTGCAATTTCGCACGACACTCGAGGAGATGATCATGGGCTATGGCAAAGACAAGGGCAAGAAACCTCCGAAGCGATGAGCAGTGCCTGATGGGTTGAGATGAAGGGAAAAAGGCGCGTGCATTTCGTGGCAGTCAATGAGCAGGGATACCGAATCGGGGCGTCCCACCACAATGCCCGCCTCCCGGATGATGTGATCGACAAGATACGCGACATGCACGAAGACCAGGAAGTGGGCTATCGCAAGTTGGCCAAGATCTTCAACATCCCACTCAGCACCATCAAAAAAATCTGCAAGTACGAGCGACGAGCACAAACCCCAGACAGATGGAAAAAGATCATCGATGACAGCGAAGACTGACAAACGCGGACGCGGCAGACCAGCCGAGCCTGTGCCCACCGACAAGATGGATGAGATCTTGGAGTGGATCAGCTCGGGGCAGACTCTGCGCGACTACTGCCGGATCGAAGGCAACCCAGCGTGGCGCACGGTCTACGATTGGTTGGAGAAAGACAAGGAGTTTGCCGCACGCTTCGCACGCGCGCGCGAACTGGGCGAGGATGCAATCGCCGCCGAGATCATGGAGATCATCGACACCGAGCCGGAGAAGGCGACTAGCTCGGGCAAGGACAGCTACAGCGAGCACCGGGATTCAGCCCATGTGGCATGGCTCAAGAACCGGGCGGAGATGCGCCTCAAGCTGTTGGCAAAGTGGAACCCCAAGCGATGGGGCGACCGCACCACACTGGCTGGCGACCCTGACAATCCGCTGATGGAGCCGCTGGACGATACTCAGCGCGTGGCCAAACTCCAGGCCATCCTGGCCACGGCCCAGGCGCGAAAGGCCAAGAATGGCGGCGGCGTTTGACCCGGCTCTGCTGGCGTATCTGACCGACGAAGAACGCGCAGAACTCGACTCCCTCCTGACCAGCGACAAAACGATCTGGCGCCCTTTGCCGGGGCCGCAGACCATGGCCTACGAGAGCGAGGCCGACATCATTGGCTACGGCGGCGCGGCGGGTGGAGGCAAGACCGACCTGGCCTGCGGTAAGAGCCTCACACAGCATCGCAAGATCGGCATCTTCCGATTGAACGGCACCGAGTTGACCGGCGTGCTGGACCGCATCACCGAGTTGCTGGGTGGCCGCAATGGCTACAACGGCAAGGACAACATTTGGCGCACCAGGCGGGCCGACGGCGTGCAGATCCAGGTCGAGTTCGGATCGTTCCCAAACCCGGACGATGAGAAGAAGTACCAGGGCCGACCGCATGACCTGTTGGTCTTTGACGAGGCCGCGAACATGCGCGAGTCTGCTGTGCGTTTCCTGCTGGGCTGGTTGCGTACGACCGTGCCTGGCCAGAAGTGCCAAGCCTTGCTGACATTCAACCCGCCAACGACAGCCGAGGGCCGCTGGATCATCCAGTTCTTTGCGCCATGGCTGGACAAGAAGCACCCAAACCCGGCCAAGCCTGGCGAGTTGCGATGGTTTGCCACGGTCGACGGCAAGGATGTCGAGGTCGACACTGGCGAGCCATTCGAGCACAACGGCGAACTGATCACGCCGCTGTCGCGCACCTTCATCCCGTCGAGGATCAGCGACAACCCTTACCTCATGGGGACAGGCTACATGGCACAACTGCAATCACTACCCGAGCCACTGCGCTCACAGATGCTCTACGGCGACTTCCAGGCAGGCATGGAGGACGATCCATGGCAAGTCATACCCACGGCCTGGGCAGAGGCCGCAATGGCCCGCTGGAAGCGTCCTGACAAACTCCCGCCCATGGACAGCCTGGGCGTCGATGTGGCCCGAGGCGGCAAGGACAACACGATCTTGGCCAGGCGCCATGGCATGTGGTTCGATGAGCCGCTGGCCTACCCTGGCACGGCCACGCCCGATGGACCGACGATCGCTGGCCTGGTGGTGGCCGCAGTGCGTGACCGCGCACCGATCCACATCGATGTCATCGGCGTCGGCTCCAGCCCGTACGACTTCCTCAACGAGATGGGCCAGCAGGTGCTGGGCGTCAATGTGGCCGAGGCCGCGCTGGGCATGGACAAGAGCGGGCGCCTGCGGTTCAAGAACCAGCGGTCCGAACTGTGGTGGCGCATGCGTGAGGCGCTGGACCCGGCCAACAACACCGGCATCGCGTTGCCTCCAGATCAACGCCTGCTGGCCGACCTGTGCGCACCGACCTGGAAACTGGTGGGCCAGACCGTCGCCGTGGCCAGCCGCGAAGAGATCCTCGAGAAGATCGGGCGATCGCCGGACTATGCATCAGCCTACTGCCTGGCATTGATGGACACGCCCAAGCGGTCGATCATGCAGGAACTGGGCGGCTACAAACGAAGCAAGGAGCACGACCCGTATGCGCACCTTTGAACGACTGGCTACTGGCCTGGATGTCGAGCCGATCCGCGCCAGGCTCGAGGAGATGCCGCACCTGTGGGGTGAGATCACTGCACGCCAGGAGTACACCGGCACAGCGCACGCGGACACCGAATGCATCTACCCGCGTGGACCGTACAAGTTCACGCCCTGGTACTACATGTTCGACATTGGCGCGTACGACTACCCGGTGATGGACACGCTGGCCGATGTGCTGGTGCCAGCCCTGCGCCCATTGTTGAAAGATGTGCTCAAGGTCGAGGAGTTGGGCCGCGTGCTCATCGTCAAACTCAAGCCTGGTGGCGTGGTCACGCCGCACATCGATGAGGGAACCTACGCCGACCACTATGCCCGATTCCATGTGGCAGTGACCGGCACAGACAAGGCGACGCTGACGGCTGGGCCAAACACTCAGCACTTCGCGCCAGGCGAGGCATGGTGGTTCAACCACAAGGTCACGCATTCAGCACGCAACGACGGCGATACCGACCGCATCCACATCATCATCGACGCGGTTACGCCGCTGTTTCCGATGCGCCAGGTACCCGTATCCGATAATTCAGCCACTACTGTGGCGTCAATAGTGGGGAACCCATGACTGAAATCCGACCTTCCAATGTCGACGAGATGCTGGCCAATGCTGGCGAACTGTTCGCCGAACACTGGGAAGAGATCGCCCTGAACAAGCAGGTGATGGTGCTCAAGCCCGACGAGCAGAAGTACCGAACCCTGGAGGCCAACGGCATGCTGTTGATCCTCGGTGCGTTCGAAGGTGACAGGATCGTGGGGTACTCGGTGAATGTCGTGACCAACCATCCACATTACGCCGACCTCATAACATGTAGCAACGACTTGCTCTTCGTGACCGAAGACAAGAGGTGTGGCCGACTTGGACTGCGACTGATCCGTGAGACGGAACAGGCCGCAAAAGAGCGCGGCGCCCGTCTGATGCTGTGGCACGCCAAGCAAGGCACGCCGCTGGAGAAGATGATGCCTCGACTCGGTTACGGTGTGCAGGACATCATCTTCAGTATTCAGATCTGAAAGGAGATCATCATGGGTGTAGCGGCAGTAGTAGGAGCGGCGGCGGCAGGTGGCGCGACGGCCCTCGGAGCAACGGCCCTTGTGGCCGCAGGTGCTGGTGCTGTAGCGGCGGCAACGACCGCGCAGTACAAGCAAGGCCAGGAGGCGCAGAAGATCCAGAAGGCTGGACTCGAGCAACAGAAGGTCGTGCAACAGCAACAGGTCGAGATGGCCACGCAACAGCAGGCCACGGCTCAACAGAACATCAACCGTGCCAACCAAAAGCGTCCCGACACGCAAGCAATCCTGGCTGATACACAGGCGGCTGGCGCTGGTGGCGCAGGCGGCACGATGCTGACTGGCCCGCAGGGTGTAGACCCTCAACAGTTGGCACTCGGCAGAAACACTCTTCTCGGCGGTTAAACCATGAGTCAATTCCCCAGCGACGCACAGTCGTATCCCAAAGCCCCGACGCGGGACAAACTGTTCACGCGCTGGGGTCAACTCAAGTCTGAGCGTGCATCCTGGTGGGCGCACTGGCAGGAGATCACGACCTACTTGCTACCGCGCAATGGTCGCTACTTCGTCCAGGACCGCGACAAGGGCTGGCGCCGTCACAACAACATCTACGACAACACCGGCACCCGCGCACTGCGTGTGCTTGGCGCTGGCATGATGGCTGGTGCGACTTCGCCTGCACGCCCGTGGTTCCGCTTGGCAACGGCAGATCCTGAACTCAACAAGTACCAGCCTGTGAAGGTGTGGCTCGACGATACGACGCGCCGCATGCAGATGGTCTTCCAGCGGTCCAACACCTACCGCGCACTGCACTCGGTCTACGAGGAACTGGGCGCATTCGGCACTGATGTGTCGATCGTGTTGCCTGACTTCAACAATGTGATTCACCACTACACCCTGACTTGCGGCGAGTATTGCATCGCCACCAACTACCAGGGCCAGGTCGACACCGTCTATCGCGAATACGAGAAGACTGTGGCCGAGGTGGTGCAAGAGTTCGGGCGCGAGAACTGCTCGACCACTGTGCGCAACATGTACGACCGTGGATCGTTCGACCAGTGGGTGCCCATCATCCATGCGATCGAGCCGCGTGCATTGCGTGACACTCGCAAGCGCGACAACCTCAACATGCCGTTTGCGTCATACCACTTCGAGGTGGGCGGAGACAACGACAAGTTCTTGCGCGAGTCTGGCTTCAAGATCTTCCCGGCTTTGGCGCCTCGTTGGCAAACCACTGGCGGCGACATCTACGGCAACAGCCCTGGCATGGAGGCGCTTGGCGACATCAAGCAACTTCAGCACGAGCAACTGCGCAAGGCCCAGGCCATCGACTACCAGGTGCGGCCACCGCTCCAGGTGCCGACCTCGATGAAGAACCGCGATGTCGAGACTCTGCCTGGCGGCGTCTCGTTCGTCGATGCAAACTCTCCGAGCGGCGGCATCAAGTCTGCGTTTGAGGTCAACCTCAATTTGCAGTACCTGCTCAACGACATCATGGACTGCCGCGAGCGCATCCGTGGCGCGTTCTATGCTGACCTGTTCCTGATGCTGGCCAACGCAACCGACACTCGCATGACTGCGACCGAGGTGGCCGAGCGTCACGAAGAGAAACTGCTCATGCTTGGCCCTGTGCTCGAGCGCCTGCACAACGAACTGCTGTCTCCGCTGATCGACATGACCTTCACTCGCATGGTCGAGGCCGGTGTGCTACTGCCACCTCCGCCCGAACTGCAAGGCATGGAACTGTCGGTCGAGTTCGTATCGATGCTGGCCCAGGCACAGCGTGCGATCGGCACCAACAGCGTCGACCGATTCGTCGGCAACCTTGGTGTGGTCGCAGGCATGAAGCCCGAGGTGCTCGACAAGTTCAACGGCGATGCGTGGGTGGATGCCTACGCCGACATGCTGGGCGTCGACCCCAACATGCTCGTGGCTGGCGACCAGGTCGCAATGCTTCGCGATCAGCGCAACCAGGCACTGGCGGCAAAAGAGCAAATGGCCGCAATGCAACAGCAAGCGGCAACGGCCAAGGATCTGGCGGCGGCAAAGACCGTCGAACCCAGCGCCCTGACCAATGTGATCGACATGTACTCCGGCTACAACACACCCTGAAAGGACTGACAAATGGCACTGATCAACATGCAAAAACCCGTCGAGCGCGAAGAGATGCCTGGCGAAATCGAGATGGACGAGCCGCGCTACCCGTACGGCTTGTGCATCAGCCTGGGCAAAGACGAACTCGAGAAACTTGGCATCACTGCTCTGCCGAAGGTCGGCACCGAGATGATGATCATGGCCAAGGCCTATGTGAAGATGACTCGTGCGTACGAGACGCAAGGCGAAGGCGAAGACATGGGCATCGAGTTGCAGATCACAGACATGGAGATCCAAGGCAACCAGCAACAGCGCAACGCTGAAGCATCGACCATGCTCTACGGCGGCACCGAGTAATCATGCCAGCCAAGTCTGCAAAGCAGGCCCGCTTCATGCAGGCCGTGGCTCACAACAAGGAGTTCGCCAAGAAGGTGAATGTGCCTCAGTCTGTGGGCCGTGAGTTTTTGCAGATGGCCGAGAAGATGTACCCGGCCAAGGACAAAGAAAAGAAGAAGGGGTGACGCATGCCAGGACCAGGACTTTGGGCCAACATTCACGCCAAGCGTGAGCGGATCAAGAACGGATCTGGTGAGCGCATGCGCAAGCCTGGCGAGAAGGGCGCCCCAACACGGCAGGACTTCCGCGAGTCAGCCGCTGAGAAACTCTACGGCAAAGACAAGAAGGGCAAGAAATGAGCGCACGCCAAAAGTACCAGGGCGCACCCTGGCTGTATGACGAAGTGACCGGCGACATCGTCGGCGTCAAAGATCCTGACGGGTCTGAGTTCTACTTCCAGCGTGCCCCGTACATTGGCCTGTTCTATGACACGACCGACCAGACTGACGGGTCTGGCGCGACTGCCATGTCGTTCAACACTGCGGCCATTCAGCGTGGCATCCGCATCGTTGACGGCAACAAAATCTATGTCGACCGCGCTGGCATCTACAACTGGCAGATCAGCGTGCAGTTGGCCAACACCGACAGCCAGGCCCATTCGTTTGACATCTGGGGCCGCAAGAACGGCGTCGACATTCCAGACTCCAACACCTCATACACCGTGCCATCGAGCCATGGCGGCGCCGCTGGCCGCGTGGTACCGGCACTCAACTTCTGGATGGAGTTGGCCGCTGGCGACTATGTGCAGGTCATGTGGTATGTCGACAATGCCCAGGTTCGCATCGAATACACCGGGGTCCAGACATCACCTGCGCGACCTGCAACACCGTCGATTATCCTGACCGTCAATGAAGTTGCGGCATGACGGTACCCGTATCCAGATGTGCCAAAAGTAGATTGGCGCCATGAGCAAAGAATTTGACCCGATCGACCTCAAGGGGCAAGAGCGTGCAAAAGCCGAAAAGGATGTGCGCGAGAAGATTGCCCGTGAGAACGAAGAGGCAGACCTCAAGTGGCTCATGGGTAGCAAGAGGGGGCGCCGTGTAGTGTGGCGTCTTCTGGATCAGTCGGGCGTGTTCCGTCTGTCGTTCAATACCAACTCGATGCAAATGGCATTCGCAGAAGGTAACAGGAACTTCGGGCTTCGCATGCTTTCGATGGTTCACTCTCTATGCCCTGAGTTGTATCCACAAATGGTAAAGGAGCAATCCAATGACAGAATCGCTGATGACGGATCAAGCCGCAACGACCACTGAAGGCACAACCGCATCGCAAGACGCCTCGAGCACGCAACCGACGGGTGGCGAGCAACAGGCATCACAACAACAGGCTGACGGTACGCAGAACCAGCAGGCTGGCCAGGATGGTCAGGACGCTGGCAATGCCGAAGGCGACAAGGCCGGTGAACCTGCAAAGCAGGGTGCGCCGGAAGCGTACGAGTTCCAGGCTCCAGAGGGCCAGGCATTCGACCCCGAGGTGATGAAGTCATTCTCGGAAATCGCCAAGGAATTGGATCTGCCGCAAGAAGCCGCGCAGAAGGTGCTGGACAAAGTCGCCCCAAAGATCTTGGAGCGTCAGATGCAGGCACTTGAAAATGTGCGCAACGAGTGGGCTGAGTCCGCTCGCACCGACAAGGAGTTCGGGGGTGACAAACTCAACGATAACCTGGTCGTGGCGAAGAAGGCACTCGACTCGTTCGGTACGCCTGAACTGCGCAAGTTGTTGAACGAGTCTGGCCTGGGCAATCACCCGGAGATGATCCGCTTGATGTACAGGGCAGGCAAAGCAATCAGTGAGGACCGCTTTGTCGGCGGCACTCGAGGCGGTCAGAAATCTGGCCCCAAGGGTTTCAACGACTTGGCATCCGCGCTTTATTCAAATCAGCAAACTTAATAGGAGTCCATCATGGCTACTTTGTCGAACAACTCTCTCACCCTCGCCGATTGGGCGAAGCGCGTCGACCCGGACGGTCGAGTTCCCGTCGTTGCCGAACTGCTTTCGCAGAGCAACGAGATCCTCGAAGACTGCGTGTTCAAGGAAGGCAACCTGCCTACCGGCGAGCGCGTCGTAATTCGTACTGGTCTGCCCACCGTTTACTGGCGTGCGCTGAACCAAGGTATCCCGTCGAGCAAATCGACCACTGCACAAGTGGACGAGGCTTGCGGCATCCTGGAAGCCCGCTCTGAAGTGGACAAAGATCTGGCAATGCTGAACGGCAACACCGCTCAGTTCCGCCTGTCTGAAGACACCGCCTTCCTCGAGGCGATGAACCAAACCCAAGCAACGACTCTGTTCTACGGCAACCCTGGCGTTGACCCGAAGCAGTTCCTCGGCTTGGCCGCTCGCTACAGCGACAGCACTGCCGCCAACGGTCAGAACATTCTGAAGGCTGGTGGTTCTGGCTCTGACAACACCTCGATCTACCTCGTGGTGTGGGGCGACAACACTGTGTACTGCCCGTTCCCGAAGGGTTCCAAGGCTGGTCTGATTCATGAAGACCTCGGCGAGCAAACCGTCTACAACAGCGACGGCACTCGCATGCAAGCCCTGGCTACTCGTTACCAGTGGAAGAACGGTCTGGTCGTGAAAGACTGGCGCTATGTCGTGCGCATCGCCAACATCGATGTGTCCGATCTGATCGCTCAGACTGGCACCCAGGCTCCTACCGCCGCAACCGCGATCATCAAACTGATGGCTCGTGCTCTGTACCGCATCCCCAACATGGCCATGGGTCGTGCCGCGTTCTACATGAACCGCACTGTCCACTCTGGTCTGTCGATCGCGGCGCTGGACAAGAGCCAGTATGTGCTGAAGATCAACGAAGGCTTGAGCCAGTTCGGTATGCCTTACTCTTGGCTGTCCTTCCTGGGCGTTCCGCTCCGTCGTGTTGATGCTCTGCTCAACACTGAAGCGGCCATTTCTTAATTGGTCAACTCAACCCTGAAAGGATAAAACCATGATTACCGATAAATTGCTCCGCGTCTCCACTGACCAAGCCGTGACCACGACTGCCGTGTCGACCGATACGATCGACCTGTCTGTCGCCCGCGACATTGGTGAAGGTGAAGAACTGTTCATGAACTTCGCAATGACCGAAGCCTTCGCTGGTGGTACCTCTACCAACTTCGAAGTGATCATCGCTGACAATGCCGCTCTGTCGAGCAATGTCGTGGTGGTTGGCGCTTCCGGCGCGATCGCGACTGCTGATCTGGTCCTTGGCAAGAATGTTGCCGTGGCCATCAACCCGCAAATCGCTTCGCTCGGCAAGCGTTACATGGGCGCTCGCTACACTGTGTCTGGCACGAACTCGGCTGGTAAAGTTACCGCTGACATCGTGATGGATGTTCAGGACGGCAAGAAGTTCTACGCTTCTGGCTTCACTGTGGTCTGATAAGGAGAATTGCACATGCCTAAGTACCGAGTAATCGCGCCCTGCTTCGTCAACAACGGTCTTCGCAACGATGGCGACATCGTTGACTATGACGGCCCTCCTGGTGCCGCTCTAGTGCCCGTCGATGACGAGGGCAATGAGGTCAAAGCCGACGCTTCTGACAAAAAGAAGTGGACGCCGAAGGCCAAGCGCGAGTCGGTCGAAGGCTCCGTGTAATCCTTCCTGATCGGAAGCCGTAAGTCACGGGGGGCCGCTGGGAAACCACGGCCCCCTTTTCACATTAGGAGGCCATGATGGCATCAGTTGTCGACATCTGTAACCTTGCGCTGGCGCACCTCGGCGACAACGCCACCATCGCAAGCATTGACCCACCCGAGGGATCTGCGCAGGCAGAGCACTGCCAACGCTTTTACCCGATCGCACGAGACACTCTGCTCGAGATGCACAGTTGGTCCTTTGCGACCAAACGCGCATACGGCGCCGAGGTCGAGAACACCTGGCCGATGTGGGAGTACGCCTACGCCATGCCTGGTGATGCGCATGACATCATTGCTGTGTTGCCGCCCGAGGCCCGCGATGATTACAGCACCACATTCACGCCGGAAACCTACCCGGACTTTTACACCAACTATTCACCGTCTGTGGCCGCTGGCCAGTATGTGCCGCAGAAGTTTGCAGTCGAGGTGGCCGCTGATGGATCAGAGATCATCCTGACCAACCAGAAGCAGGCCGTGCTTCGCTATCACGCAAAGATCACCGACCCCACCAAGTTCTCCCCGCTGTTCACGATCACGCTGTCGTGGCACCTGGCATCGATGCTGGCTGGTCCAGTGATCAAAGGCGACCAGGGTGCGGCAGAGGCCAAGCGATGCATTGCAATGACCACGCTGTACCTGGGCAAGGCCATGGAGGCTGACTCCAACGCACGCAAGATCAAGCCAGAGCAAATCGTGCCCTGGATCGCAGGGAGATAAGCATGCCGAATGTACGCACACTGCAACGCTCGTTTGCTGGCGGCGAGATGTCGCCAGAAATGTTTGGCCGCATCGATGATGTGAAATATCAGACCGGCGCGGCCACGATGAAAAACTTCATCGCAACGCCGCAAGGCCCAGCCGAGAACCGGCCAGGCACTGCGTTCGTGCGTGCAGTCAAAGACAGCACCAAGCGCACGCGATTGATCCCGTTCACCTACTCGACCACGCAGACCATGGTGATCGAACTGGGCGCGGGCTACATCCGCTTCCACACGCAGGGCGCGACCCTGATGTCTGGTGGCGTGCCTTACGAGATCGCGAACCCGTACGCCGAGGCCGACCTGTTCGACATTCACTATGTGCAGTCCGCTGATGTGATGACGCTGGTCCACCCAAACTACGCGCCGCGTGAACTGCGCCGCCTGGGCGCCACCAACTGGACCCTGACCACCATCAACTTTGGCGCACCGATTGCCGCGCCCACTGGCGTGACTGCGACGCGCTACATCCCAGCATCCGCATCAGTCAACGCCGACACATACGAGACGATGAGTTATGTGGTGACTGCCGTGACATCCGATGAGATCGGCGAGTCCGTGCAGTCGAGCGTTGCATCTGTGACGAACAACATCTATGTGACCGGCGCGACCAACACGATCTCGTGGACGGCTGTCGCTGGTGCCTCACGGTATCGCGTCTACAAACTGCTGGGTGGTCTGTATGGATACATTGGAAGCACGACTGGCACGAGCATCGTTGACAACAACATCGCGCCGGATCTGTCGATTACTCCTCCCATCTACGACAACGAATTCACCAGCGCAAGCAACTACCCAGGCGCGGTTTCGTACTTCGAACAGCGTCGCTGTTTTGCTGGCACCATCAACGAGCCACAGAAGATCTGGATGACGAAGTCGGGCACTGAGTCCAACCTCAGTTATGGCCTGCCCATCCGCGACGATGACCGCATCGAGTTCCGCGTGGCCGCACGCGAGGCCAACACGATCCGACACATCGTGCCGCTGACGCAGTTGCTGTTGCTGACTGGCTCTGCCGAGTGGCGCGTGTCTTCGCTCAATAGCGACGAGATCACGCCAAACACGATTTCCGTTCGACCGCAGTCGTACATCGGTGCATCGAATGTTCAACCAGTGATCATCAACAACGCGCTGATCTACTGCGGAGCACGCGGTGGCCATGTGCGTGAACTGGGCTACAACTGGCAGGCCAACGGCTTCATCACCAACGACATGTCGATCCGCTCGGCCCACCTGTTCGACAACTTTGAGATCGTCGACATGGCATTTGCGAAGGCGCCAATCCAGATGGTCTGGTTTGTGTCGACCTCCGGCATGTTGCTTGGCCTGACCTATGTGCCCGAGCAACAGATCGGCGCCTGGCACAAGCATGACACTGATGGCGTGTTCGAGTCCTGCACGGTCGTGGCCGAGGGCAACGAGGACCGGCTGTATGTGGTCGTGCGCCGGGTGGTCAATGGCAACACTGTGCGCTACATCGAGCGCATGGCCAGCCGCCACTTTTCCAACCTGCAAGACGCATTCTTTGTTGACTCAGGCGCAACATACGACGGCACCAACACCACGGCCACCACGGTCACGGTGAGCGGCGGCACAACCTGGGGACCGGCTGATGTGCTGACGATCACGGCGTCCAGCCCGATCTTCACCTTCCCAGGCACCAGCGATGTCGGCGACGCCATTGTGCTGACCGATGCCTCTGGCAACAAATACCGCCTCACGATCCGTTCCACGACCTCCACGACGGTCGCAACCGCTCGGGTTGATGTCACCCTGCCAGCGGCCCTCAGAAACACCGCCACGACCCGCTATTCGTTTGCACGCAACACGATCAGCGGCCTGTCCTGGCTCGAGGGCAAGACCGTCTCGATCCTGGCCGACGGCGCAGTGCAACCGCAGAAGGTGGTGACCAGTGGCTCAATCACGATCGACCGTGCCGCAAGCGTCATCCACATCGGCCTGCCAATCCAGGCGGATCTGCAAAGCCTGCCGCTGGCCATGGGCATCGACAACGGCATGGGCCAGGGTCGCTACAAGAATGTCAACAAGGCCTGGCTCCGCGTGTTCCAGTCTTCTGGCATCTTCATTGGCCCAGACGCAGACAACCTGGTCGAGGCCAAGCAACGGACCACCGAGCCGTACGGCACGCCGCCTGAACTCAAGACGCAGGAGATCCAGATCATGCTGACCCCGTCTTGGCTCGACAGCGGCCAGGTCTTCATCCGGCAAAGCGATCCGCTACCGCTGACGATTGTCGGCATGACGCTCGAGGTTGCGATCGGTGGGTAAAGGTACCCGTAAGATCCAGCCGCCTCGTTAATGTTCAACCATGCAATAGCCTGGTGCTGTGGAGGTAAGGTCAACACATCCCACACGGCCCAGGCCACACAGGAGAATTGACCTATGGCCACCTTTTTGACGCCTGCACAGGCAAGCCAATTGGGCGGGATCTTCGCCATCGGCGGCGCAATCCAGGGCGCGATTGGCTCCTACTTCAACGCCAAGAGCCAGGCACTGCAACTCGAATCGCAGTCCTCGAGCCTGGCATTCCAGGCCGACATGTCGCGCCTCAACGCAGTGCAGGCCGAGTTCACGGCCCAGCAGATCATGCGTGCTGGCAACCTCAAGCAGGGCCAGGTGAGCCTGCGTGCTGGCAAGATCAAGAGTTCACAGCGTGCATCGCTGGCCGCACGAGGCATCGACCTTGGCGTCGGCAGTGCTGTTGAGACGATCGCAACAACCGATCTCATGAAAGAGATCGACATGCTGACCGTCAACTCGGAGACTGTGCGCAGTGCCGAGGCCGCAAGACTCCAGCGTCAGAACTACCTCACGCAAGCCGCGATCCAGGATGTCTCTGCTGAGAATGTCATGGCATCGTCGCGCACGATTAGCCCATCCATGGCCGCAACCACGAGCCTGCTGGGTAGTGCAAGTTCGGTCGCCAATGCCTGGTACCAGGATCGCAAACTCGCCGCGATGGCCGCGAAACTTGGCCTCGATTAAGGACACACCATGGCAACAGTACCCATTTACGACTTACCGACCCAGGAAGCAGGCGTAGGCAACATGCCTACCTTCCAGGCTCCTACCGTGGAGCCGATGCGCGATTTCACTGGCGAACAGATCCAAAAGACTGGCCAAGCCATGCAAGGCTTTGGCACGACGGTGATGAAGATCGCCGACCGCCTGCAAGGCGAACTCGATGATGCAAAGAGCAAGGAACTCTACAACATCTTCGCTGGCCAGGCAGACACGATCGAAACCCAGTACCTGACACTCAAAGGCAAGGACGCAGTTGGCGCGGCGATGAAGACTCGCTCCGATCTTGATGCGGCGCTGACTGATGTGATGGGCAAGGCGGAGAACGATGTCCAAAAGATTCTGCTGAGAAACGCCGCGAATGTCCGCCTGCGCAGTGCCAACAGTTCGATCATCAAGCACTCGCTTGTTGAGCAACGCGAGTACGACATCAAGGAAACAGGCGCCAAAGTCGACACCTTTGTGAACGACGCCGTGCGCTACTCTGCCGGGTTCCGAAATCCGCAGGGCGACTTTGCGATTTACTACAACGCGGCCAAGAAAGAGGCTGGCCTGCTGGCCGACAAACTGGGCTATGAAGCCGACAGCGCACAGCGCCAGCAACTGATTCTCAAGGCCACCAACGCGATCCACGGCCAAGCAATCCAGGCCGCGATCGATGGCCAGAACTACGATAACGCACGCGACTACCTGCAACGCTACGGCAACGAGATGACGCCGGAGACTTTCAGGACCGCCACGAAGGCGCTCGAGATCGGATCTTCTGACGCCAAAGAGCAGACCATTGCAGACAAGATTTGGGCTGAGTCTGGCGGCAACATCGCGGCGGCTTTGCAAAAGGCACGCACGACGCTGTCTGGCAAAGAAGAAGACCAGGTCGTTGCTCGACTCAAAGTGTTTGACTCTGAGAAAACAACGATCATTGCCCGCGCTCAAGCAGAAGCCAAAGACAAGGCATGGCGCGTGTACACCGAGACTGGCGATGTCAAGAAAGTTCCCGCCAGCATTCTGGCTGGCATGGATGGCGCAGATCTGGCCAGCCTGCAACGCACGGCCAAAGCGGATCTCGATGCAAAACTCAAGGGCACCGAGGTCAAGACTGATCCGAACACCTACTACCAGTTGACGCAGGAGGCCATGCTCAATCCTGACTTCAAAGATCCGACCAAGTTCGACCTGCGCAAATACTTCGACAAGTTATCGCCTGGCGATCGCAATCACTTCATCAATCTGCAACGCACGATTGGCACGAAGAACGAGGCGCCAGAGGCCGTCACGACGCAACAGCAAATTGCCGCGACGATCAAACAGTTGGGCCTGAAGAACGAGACTGCTGGCGTGTTTACCGCAGAAGCCAACAAGGCGCTGTTTGCGGCCCAGACGCAGAAGGGCGGCAAGTTGGACCAGGCAGAGCGCCAGCGCGTGATTGATGGCCTTGTGCTCCAGGGCGAAGTGCTCACCGGCTCTTGGTACCGCCCGGACCCGAACATGTACCGCTTCGAGGCTCGCGCCCGTGGCGAAGAAGGCAAGTTCAAGCCAGAGTACACCGACGCACAGCGCACCAAAGCACGCGATGCACTGGTACGCAATGGCGTATCGAACCCAACCAAAGCACAGATTGACGCAGTGCTCAATCAGACCTACGGAATTGAGCAGAAGTAAAAGGACAAAACGAGATGATGCAAGTACCTGATGACGAATTCGATGCCGCCGCATCGCGAGTTGCTGGCACGATCAAGGCGCCCAACATCGATGCCGCCGCCGCGAATGTAGTCGACGGCCAGCGCGTGCAACTGCGCACCAGTCTGTACCAGTCGCTCGATGCAAACCCTGACGAGGTGGCGCGTGCGAAGAATTTGTCCAGCAAGTCGGGTATCCCTGTCGACATCGTCCAGCGCAATTTCACGCAGGTCAATCGCAATGTGCAACTCAATGAGTTCGACGAGACTCTGCGAAAGTCGCCATTGCTTGGCCAGTGGTTGAGCAACCCGAACAACGCAAAGATCTCGCACGACGATACGCCGAACCTGTCTGGAATCGAGCGTGAGTTTGGCACGATCAAGCCGATCGAGCGCACATTCTTGCAAGAGATTACAGAGCCTCTGCAATACGGGTATGCGAAAGCAAAAAAGAACATTGCGCTGATGCTTGAAAACACCGCAATGATGAAGGGCTTGCGTTCTCGCCAGCAGGCGGCGGCTGAAGCCAATGGCATCACATACAACCCCAAAGTACAGCAGTCTGTCAGTCTGGCAAATTACCAGCGCAATGTAGAGCGATTCCCGGTACCGGCAGACATCCAGCGAGGCTTGCAAGACATCAGTGATGCCCAATCGTTTGGCGAGGCATTCAGCGCAATTGTGGCCAATCCAAAGGCTGTCAAAGAAGTTGTGTTGCAATCTATTGGCGTCGGCGCTCCTGGTTTGGCTATTACTGCGGCAAGCGTTCCTCTTGGACCTTTGGGCGTTGCTTTTACTGCTGGTACCACCAGTTTCTTTACCGAGTACGCATCAACTCTCGATGAAGTGATGTCATCGAAGGGCACCAACATGACCGACGCAAATGAGGTCTACAAGGTGCTGACCGATGACAAGTTGATGGCAGAGGCACGCGAGAAGGCGCTCAAGCGCGGCGTGCCGATCGCTCTGTTTGACGCACTGACTGCTGGCATGGCTGGCAAGATTCTCAAGGGCGCAAAGCCTCGAGTGAGCAGTGTTGCTCCTCGTGTTGTTGCTGAAGGTGGCGTGCAGGCCGCAGGCGGCGCCGCTGGTGAAGCAACCGCGCAGGCGTTGACCGGCGAGTTCAAGCCTGGCGAGATCTTGCTCGAGGCCGTTGCTGAGATACCGACCGCATTGGTCGAGGTGCCTGGCAACTATCGCGGCACCATGTTGCAAGCGCAGTCTGCCGAGCGCAGTGCGCAGGCATTCGAAAAGGTGCAGGAGTTTTCACGCGCCAGCAAAGTCCGCGCACGCAGTGCCGAGACATTCAACGAGTGGATCGACCAGGTTGCGCAAGAGACTGATGTCACCACGGTCTACATCAGTGGCGAGACGCTCAAGCAATCCGGCCTGGCCGAGCGCGTGGCAGAGGTGTCGCCGTCTGTGCGTGACCAACTCGACACGGCCATTGCAACTGGTGGCGACATTGCGATCCCTGTGTCTGAGTATCAGACCAAGATTGCGCCGACTGAGTTCAGCACTGCGCTGATTGATGACCTGCGCATCGAGGGCGAGATGATGACTCGCCGCGAGGCACGCGAGTTCATCGACAACCAGGCTGAGATCATGAAGACTCAGATGGAGCAAAACGCCAAGGTCGAGATGACCAACAAGGAATTCGTGAAGTCCGCTCGCCAGGTTGAGGCAACGATGTTCCAACAACTCAAGGCGACCAAGCAATACACCGACAACGCGGCACGCATCAATGCGCAACTTGTGCGCGACTTTGTTGTGACTCAAGCGGCATCGCTCAAGATCATGCCGACTGAGTTCTACGACCGCTACATGTACCGCGTCGAGCGTGCAGAAGGCCAGGTTGGCGGCATGGCCCTGTTCAACCAAAACGACCAGGTCAACATCGACAGCGATCCGTTCCGCGCATGGTTTGGCGCATCGATGTTTCAGGACGAGCAAGGCCGTCCGCAGACGCTGTACCACGGCACTGCTGACGATGTGTCTGCATTCGACCCTGACCACCCGAACCGCAAAGACTCCGGCTGGCTTGGCACTGGCGTCTACCTGACCGACAGCGCAGACATGGCCGAGGTCTACGCCATGCAAAAGCGCCGCACCGGCCAGGCTGGCGAGAATGTCATGCCGCTGTATGCCCGTCTCGAGAATCCGTACTACGCGACGATGGAGGACAAGGCACGCATCCGCGCTGGTGGCCGCGAAGCCGCTGATGCATTCACCGCTGAACTCCAGGCCCAGGGCTACGACGGCGTGATCCTCGAGGTCGCGCCTGATGCACGCGAGATCGTTGTGTTCGATCCTGCCGCAGTCAAGTCGCCGTTCAATGACGGCACCTGGTCGCGTGAGACTGCCGACCTGCTACGCCAGGGCGCACAAGAGCCTGCACAGCAGACCGAATCGCTGACCGACTCTGATGCAATCAACGCAGAAGAAGACGCCGAGGCCGATGATGTGGCCGCGATCGATCAGCAGGCCGACATCCCTGAGACTGTCGACGATCAATCCGAACTGACCAACGCGCTCGAGATCGCCAAGAGCCAGGTGTGGACCAAAGGCCGCGATCTGAAGTTGGCCATCCAAAAGGCAGTGCAAGAGGCCGCTGGCGCCGCTGGCGTCGATGTCTCTGTGCCGTCGCCTCAGACCACCGATTACCTGGTCCGCGTGGGCTTGAAAGACGCACGCTTTGCGCTCGAGCAAAACCCGAACGCCATCGGCTGGTACGACGAGAAAACCCGCCAGGCGCTGGCCGTCATGGCGCTGGTCCACCCTGAGATCGCGACCAACGAGGACGCACGCTTCGCATTCACCTGGGCGCTGGCTGTCACCTCCAACGGCCTGAAGGTCGACAAGAACTTTGAGTTGGCCGAGAAGGCCTACAGTTACTACAAGCAGAACAAGGTCATGCCCACCGACATCAAGGGCGGGCAGGCCCAGGGCGCGATCAATGACTCGCTGGCCTTGTTCAACGACTTGGTCAAGGCCTGGGGCATCAAGAACCTGCGCCAGTTCATGCAGACCAATTTCACGGTCGGCGAGATCAGCGCAATCAGCAAGGATCTGAAGCCAGGCGGCGAGCATGCCGACACCGTGGTCAAGGGTTCGGCCATCATCGGCCCGAAGATCGGCAACGGATTCTTCTCGAACCTGTACGGCGACTTCACCTCGCTGACCATGGACCGCTGGCTGATCCGCACATGGGGCCGCTGGACCGGCACCCTGATCAAGACCCAGCCCAAACACATCGAGACGGCCACAGCCCGCCTGGACGCCGCCGTACGCAGTGCCACGCCAGAGCAGGCCCGCCGCCTGTCTGAAGTCATTGGCGTGCCCATTGCCGACACCGAGATCAATCGCCTGGCTGACGCCATCCAGAAGGCCTCGATGGACCCGAAACTGCGCGAGCAGATGAACGAGTCCAAGGTCGGCGAGGAGATCCGCAAGGCAGGCAACAGCCTGGCCAAGTACAACGACGGCCAGAAGGAAGCCCCCGCTGGCCCGCATGAGCGCACCTACATCCGCTCCGTCTTCGCCCAGATCCTGGCTGAGTTGCAGGCCGATCCGGCCTATGCTGACCTGACCATGGCCGATTTGCAGGCCGTGCTCTGGTATGCAGAAAAACGACTGTACGAGTCGGCCAAAGACAATAATGTTGACCAAGAGTCAACAGATGGGTATAGTGATGAAGATGCCCCAGACTACGCCAACGCCGCCGCAGGTGTTGCGCGTGACCTTGGCATTTCCGATCGCAAGATCAACAACGCATTGAAGAAGGAGTCTAAAGATGAACGCGCAAGACGAGCACGACTACAGGATGAGCAAGCGCAGGTCGCTGGAGGGGAGCAGGCCGAAACTGGAGGCTTTACTCAAAGAGAAAAACGCCTCTTCGCAGGCGCCGTCGCGACCCGAATTGCAAGATCCAATCGAAGCGGCGATCAAAAACAATCCTGGTCTTACACGGCAAAAAGCAGTGGAGATGGCGGAAAAGTTCGGGTTCTAAAAAAACTCCTGGTCACCTACTCGCAGGAATGGAAAGCAGGCGCAGGCCTGGCCCGTGTGTACCGCAACAACGGCATCACGGTGCCCAAGTTCTATGAGTTGGAGCAAGGCAACGAACAGAATGCACGACGATTCGCTGAAGCCATCACTGCCAGCAAAGAGGCCAGTGGCGACATGGGCGCCGCTGTCTATGTCTACCCGGTCGAGGACTACAAAGGCATGCGCCTGTTCCTCGCTGAAGACGGCCTGTCTGGCGTGGCAATCAAACCCGACGGGGACATCGTCTCGGTGTTTTCCCAGGGTGGCGCTGGCCGCTCTGTCATGGAGTTGGCCGTGGCCGCTGGCGGCACGAAACTCGACGCATTCGAGACGATCCTGCCGGAGTTCTACGCGGCCCATGGTTTCGTCGCATCTTCGCGTTTGCCCTGGGATGACGCCCAGGCGCCCGAGGGCTGGAACAAAGAGGCATTCAGCGCGTTCAACAATGGCGAGCCGAATGTCGTATTCATGGCCTTGGACCAGTCGTACTACGGCTGGCACAAGATCACCGATGGCAAGCGGTCCAAGACTTACGACGATGCCGTCGCAGAACAGAGCCGTGCTGTAAAGCGGTTCAAGAACCGAAAGGAAAATTATGGAAAACCCGCAGTCTTTGCCCAATCAGGAGCCGGAGGTGGCGGCGTTCAACGCCTACGAGCAAGCGATCTCAATGTTGCCCAACGATATGGGACAGCCAGGGATGGAGCAACTTCAGTCCTTGGTATCCACTATTCAAAGCAACCTCGAGCAAGCCTTGCCGGATTCGCCTACGGAACAGGCCTAAAGGGCGCGGAGGCTGGCCGTCTGGCTGGCGCAGATCCTCGCCTGTCTCAACGCATCCACTTCTATGTGGACACCGGCAACGGCATTCGCCCGGAGGCTGGTGTTGGCGGCAATGTGCATGCCGTCTACCTGGACAACCTGTACGACGCGGCGGCTGACCCGCTGGGCCTGCGTGCCCAAGCATCGGCCATGGGCCGTGATGACCGTGGCCAATGGTTTAACGCGGTCGAGTCCGCAATCCTGGACGCCGGGTTCGATGGCGTCTACATCCCTGCCGCCCAGGGCGACCAGGGCGTGGCCGTGCTTCTTGGTCCGAAACACACTGGCGTGCCGGTCGAACAACATGGCATGCACTCGATGCCTGCCGCTGGCGCGTATACGCCCCCAGGAGGCTCGAAACGCCGGTATGCCATGCTCTCCTCAGAGATCCGCAAATTCGAGGCCCAGGAGGCTGAAATCAAGGCGGCGGCACCATCGGCTGAACTGCGTGCCGGTACCCTGACATTCGACGAGGCTGACGCCGAGGCCGTGGCCAAGTTCTTCCCGCCTGCGGCCAAGGCCCAGCCACTGCGCCAAGAAGAGCGCGGCGGCTTTGATCCGAAGCGTCTAACCACAATCCTCAACGAGAAGGCGGACATGTCCACCTTCCTGCACGAGACTGCCCACTTCTTCCTGACGGTCTATGCCGACATGGCCTCGCGCCCTGACGCGACCGAGCAGAACAAGCAGGACATGCAGACGATCCTCGACTGGTTTGGGATCAAAGACCTGGCCACCTGGAACTCGCTGTCGCTTGATGAGCAACGCAAGTACCACGAGTCCTGGGCCTACAACTACGAGATCTACCTGTTCGAAGGTAAGGCGCCCAGCATCGAGATGCAGAACATCTTCCAGCGTTTCAGCGCCTGGTTGCGCCGCGTCTACACCTCGATCCGCGACGAACTCAATGCGATCTACCGCCAGGAAAACGGCGAAGATCTGCCCATCCTGACCGGCGAAGTCCGCCAGGTGATGGACCGCATGATCGCCAGCGAGGCACAGATCAAGCAGTCCGAGGCCGTGAACTCGATGGTGCCCATGTACCAGACTCAAGAAGAGTCCGGCATGACCGACGAGGAGTGGGCCGCGTACCAGGACATGACTCGCGAGGCGACCGAGATGTCGGTCACCGAACTGACCCAGGCAAGCCTGCGCCAACTCAAGTGGCTGGGCAATGCCCGCTCGCGTGTGCTCAAGGAGATGCAGGCCAAGACTGCCGACATCCGCAAGGGTGTGCGCGAAGAGGTGGCCGCAGAAGTCCAGAACGACCGCGTCTACAAGGCCATGGAGTTCTTGAAGCGCGGCATCGCTATCGACGAAAACGGCCAAGAGATCCAGGCACTGGCTGGCCACAAACTCAAGATCGCCGATGTCAAGGCGCTCTACCCTGAGAGCAAAGAGTCGCTTACGCCCGCGCCTGACCTGACGAAACTCGGGTACGGCAAGTACGGCATGCTGGCCGAAGAAGGCCTGTCGCCTGACCTGGTGGCATCGATGTTCGGATTTGAGTCTGGCGATCAACTCGTGCGCTCACTGCTCGAGGCCAAGCCGATCAAGGAAGAGATCGACATGCGCACCGACGCACGCATGCTTGATGAGTACGCCGACCTGATGGACCCGGCCAGCATCGAGATGGAAGTGCAGAAGGCATTGCACAACGAGGCACGCGCCCGCTTTGTGGCCGTCGAGTTGCGCTACCTGGCCAAGGCAACACAGCCCGCACGCCTGATGATCCAGGCGGCAAAGACTGCGGCCAAGTCCATCATCAGCAACAAGGTGATCAGCGAGATCCGCCCGCGTGACTACACGCTGGCCGAAGCCCGCGCATCAAAGGAAAGCATCAAGGCATCCAAGGCTGGCAAAACGACCGAGGCCGCACGCGCCAAACAGAATCAACTGCTCAACAACCAGTTGGCGCTCGAGGCCGTCAACGCACGCAAAGAGATCGACAAAGCCATCGACAGTTTCGCCAAGATCTTCAAGGCAGATTCAAAGGTCGCGAAGAATCGCAACATCGACCTGGTCAATGCCGCACGCTTCATTCTTGGCCACTACGGCATTGGCCCGCGTGATGTCGAGCCTGCCAAGTTCGTCGAGCAACTGAAGTCCTACAACCCTGACCTGTACGCAGACATCGAGCCGATCCTGCTCGAGGCCACCACCGGTCCGCGCAACTACAAGAAACTGACGCTCGATGAATTCCGCACCATGAAGGAAATCGTCGACGCGCTGTGGTTCCAGTCCAAGCGCGAGAACGAGGTCATGATTGAAGGCCAGGCTGTTGCTCTTGACTCGATCATTGGCGAACTCAACAACCGCCTCGAGGCCATCGGCATCCCGGCAGAGGTTGCTGGCGAGCGCATGGCGCCTGGCAAGAAAGAGAAAGTTATCCGCGCCCTGTACAACGCCAAGGCGCTGACTCGCCGCGTCGAGCACTGGGCCGACGCTACTGACGGTCCTGGTGGTCCTGGCCCGTTCACGAACTACATCTGGCGCCCACTGCGTGCCGCGCTCGACCAGTACCGTGTCGATCGCAATCGGTATGTCAAAGAGTATGTCGACATGATTGGCAAACTCGATCTCCCGGTCCAAAAGATCAACGCGCCAGAACTCAACTACACCTTCGGCAACGAGAACGGCGGCATCGGCAAGGCAGAGATCCTGGGCGCACTGATGCACATCGGCAACGACAGCAACATGAAGAAGTTGCTGGTTGGCCGTGGCTGGGGACAGTTGAACGAGGACGGCTCTGTCGACACCTCGCGCTGGAACACTTTCATGAACCGCATGATCGACGAAGGCGTGCTGACCAAAGCAGACTTTGACTTCGTGCAAGCCGTGTGGGATCTGAATGAAGAACTCAAGCCTATGGCGCAAGAGGCGCATCGTGAGATCTTTGGCTACTACTTCAAAGAGGTCGAGGCTCGCGCTGTTGTCACGCCGTTTGGCACATACCGTGGCGGCTATGTTCCTGCGAAGACTGACCCGTTCATAGTCCGCGACGCACAGCGTCAGATGAAGATGGAGGAACTCGAGTCTGACTTCCGCAACGCAATGCCGAGCACTGGCGCCGGGTTCACGAAGGCTCGTGTTGAGTACAACAAGCCGCTGTCGCTGGACATCCGCGTGATGGCCAAGCACATCGACGATGTGATCCGCTTTGCTCGCGTGCAACCGACCGTGCGCGACACGCTTAAGATCCTGCGCAAGCGCGACTTTGCAGACACGATCACCCGCGTCGACCCGACTGTGATCGAGGACATGCTGATCCCTTGGCTCAACCGATCTGCCAGACAGATTACGAGCGAGGTCGGTATGAACCGAAGCATCGACACATTCTGGCGTGCTGTGCGCAATCGCACTGGCATCGGCATCATGTTTGCCAACATCACCAACGCGCTCCAGCAGGTGACCGGCTTCTTCCCTGCTTTGCTCAAGGTGCAAGGCAAGTACATGAAGACGGCCCTGGCCGACTACATGAAGAGTCCGACCGCGCAGGCTGAGTTTGTTGCTGAGTTGTCGCCGTTCATGGCCGACCGCATGAGCAATCAAATGATCGAAGTGCAGGACATGATGAATGACCTGCTGTTGAACCCGACCAAGTTCGACAAAATCCAGAAGTGGTCCAGCAAGCACGGCTACTTCCTGCAACAGGCTTTCCAGAACTTTGTCGATGTTGTGACCTGGGTCGGCGCATACAACCAGGCTGTGGCCGAGGCTGGCGTCGATGTCAGCGAAGAGGCCGCAAGCAAAGAGGCTATCAAGCGTGCAGACGCCGCAGTGCGCATGACGCAGTCCAGCCTTCAGCCTGAAGACTTGGCCGCATTCGAGGTTGGCTCGCCGTTCTACAAGACGCTGATCCAGTTCTCTGGCTACTTCAACATGATCGCGAACTTGAATGCCAACGAGTACATCAAGATCTTCCGCGACATGGGCTGGCGTGGCAACAAGGGCAAACTGTTCATGACCTACCTGCTCGGCTTCGGTTTGCCCATGCTGGCCGCTGACGCCATCGTGCGCACGCTGGGCGGCGGCTGGGATGACGAGGACGATGACGGTTACCTCGATGTCTTCATGTCCTGGTTCTTTGGCTCGCAGTTGCGTGGCGCCGTGGCCCTGGTGCCGTTTGGTACTGCCGCGACTGTGCCGTTCAATGCGTTCAACAACAAGCCGTACGATGACCGCATGACCACCAGCCCGTCTGTCTCAACGCTCGAGGGCGCGACAGTCGGTGTGGTCAAGGCTGGCATCAACATCGCCGATCCATCCAAAGAGGTCACTGGTAAGAATGTCCGCGACATCCTGACCATGATCAGCCTGGTGACCGGCATCCCCGTGACCGTGCTTGGCCGACCGATCGGATATGCGATCGATGTCGAGCGCGGGAAGATCAAACCCACCTCTGATGTTGACTATCTGCGCGGCCTGGCAACAGGCAAAGCGAGCGAGTCTTCGAGACAGTAAGGTACCCGTATCCACATTCAGAATGCTTAGTCTCTTCACAATCGTCCAGGAGTTCCGTCCATGACCATCAGTTCAAATAGCCGGAAAGCCGGTCCGTTTATCGGTAACGGAACAGCCGCGACTTTCCCTTACACCTTCAAGGTCTTCCAGGCGTCTGACCTGGAGGTCGTGAAACTCACCGTTGCCACCAATGTGGAGACGGTGCTGACGCTCGGCACCGATTTCACCGCCGTGGTCAACGAAGACCAAAACTCAAACCCAGGCGGCACCATCACGCTGACCGCTGGCGCACTGGCCTCTGGCTACAACCTGGTCATCACCTCGGACATCGAGAACCTTCAGCCGACCGACCTGACGAACCAGGGCGGCTTCTACCCTGAAGTGATCACCGATGCGCTGGACCGCGCAACGATCCAGATCCAACAGTTGCAAGAAGCAGTCGACCGTGCGGCTCTGTTGCCGATCACGAGTTCTGCCGATGCCGCGTCCCTGGTGGCTGACATTGTGCGTCTGGCTGACAGCGCAGACAACCTGGACATCGATGCCAACAACATCGCATCGATCAATGCGGTGGCCGGTAGCATCAGCAATGTCAACACCGTCGCGACCAACATCAGCAATGTCAACACTGTCGCTGGCGTGTCCGCCAATGTGACCACTGTCGGCACCAACATTGCGTCCGTCAACACGGTCGCGGCTGATCTGAACGAGCCGGTGTCCGAGATCGAAACTGTCGCAGGCTCGATCACGAATGTGAACACCGTCGGCACGAACATCGCCAATGTGAACACTGTGGCCGGTATCTCGGCCAATGTGACCACCGTGGCTGGCATCTCTGCCAATGTCTCGACCGTGGCCACCAACAGCGCCAATGTCACGACTGCCGCGACGAACATCTCGTCGATCAACACAGTGGCCGCAGACCTCAATGAGCCTGTGTCTGAGATTGACACAGTGGCCACGAACATTGCCAATGTCAACACGGTCGGCAACAACATTGCCAGCGTGAACACTGCCGCAGGCAACAACGCCAACATCACCACGGTGGCGACCAACATCGCCAATGTGAACACGACCGCGACCAACATTGCGAATGTGAACGCGGTGGCTGGCAACGCGACGAACATCAATGCTGTGGCTGGCAACAGCACCAACATCAATGCAGTCGCAACCAACTCGACGAACATCAACACTGCCGCGACCAACATCGCCGCAATCACGACTGTTGCAAACGACCTGAACGAGCCGACCAGCGAGATTGATGTCGTTGCAAACAACATCGCGAATGTCAATACGGTTGGCACCAACATCGTTGATGTGCAGACCGTTGCTGGCGTTGCTGGCAATGTGAACACTGTTGCAGGCATTGCGCCGAATGTGACCACGGTTGCAGGCATCAGCGCGAATGTCACGACCGTCGCAGGCATCTCGACCGCTGTGTCTGATGTGGCCGCAATCGATACTGATGTGACGGCTGTTGCCGCAATTGACACCGATGTGTCTACCGTGGCGACTGTGGCCTCTGACATCCCGACTGTCGCGGCCAATGTGTCCAACATTCAGGACTACGCCAATACCTACCAGGGCGCCAAAGCGACTGCGCCGACGCTACGCAACAACGGCGGCGCACTGCAAGAAGGCGACATGTACTTCAACACGACGAGCGACACGATGTTTGTGTACGGCTCTGGTGGTTGGGTGCCTGCTGGCTCGAGCGTCAACGGCACCAGCCAGAGATACAAGTATGTGGCCACCTCTGGTCAGACTTCGTTCTCTGGCATTGACGCCAATGGCAACACGCTGACCTACGACGCTGGCTTCATCGATGTGTACCTGAACGGCGTCCATTTGGACCCCACTGACTACACCGCCACGACCGGCACCAGTATCGTGCTGGCATCTGGCGCGGCACTGAACGACGAACTCTATGTCGTTGCATTTGGCACCTTCAGCGTCGCCAACTTCAACGGCTCTGGCTTGACTGATGGCACAGTCAACATCAGCAAACTCAATGCGACTGGCACGCGCAGTGCGGCAACTGCACTTCGCGGTGACAACACTTTTGCTGACATCACGCCTACTGAAATTTCAGATCAGGCCAATACAAGCACTGGCTACATGATGATGCCATCTGGAACTACTGCTCAACGACCAGCATCACCATCAAATGGAATGGTGAGATACAACACTTCAAACAACGAATATGAGGTTTATCAGTCTGGCTCATGGCAAGCACTAACAACCCAAAATGTTGGCTTATATTCTGTTGAATATGTTGTGATTGCAGGTGGCGGTGGCGGTGGTTACGCTGAATTCGATAACACAAGGGGTGGCGGAGGCGGCGCTGGCGGGTATAGATCTTCTGTCGTTGGCGAGTCATCTGGCGGCGGTACATCAGCAGAATCAAAATTAAATGTCACGCCATCTACAGCATATACAGTAACAATTGGTGCTGGTGGTGCTGGCGGTATTTTGGCCGCAGGAAAAGTTGGTCTGCCTGGATCTAGTTCTTCGCTTGCAACAATCACTACTCAAGGTGGTGGTGGGGCAAGTTCATATACATCTGTTGGTTCAAGCGGAGGATCTGGTGGTGGCGGCGCAACTGGTACAGCATCTTCTGGTTTGGCTGGAACTGCTGGTCAAGGTTTTGCTGGTGGTAATGGCATGTCCTATGTCAATAACACAGGAACATCTGCTGGCGGTGGCGGTGGCGCTGGCGGCGCTGGCGCAAATGGATCTGGGTCTACTGGCGGCAACGGCGGCGCCGCAGTTACATCATCAATTACTGGAAGTGCGGTAGCAAGGGCTGGTGGCGGCGCTGGTGGCGGCGGAGTAACTGCTGGAACCGCAACAGGCGGCGGAGGTAACGGAGGCGCAGGATCTCAAGCAGGATTTGCTGGAACCGCAAATACTGGCGGAGGCGGAGGTGGTGCATCTGCAATTACTGGAACTTCATACAACGGCGGCGCTGGCGGCTCTGGCATTGTGATCATTCGCTACGCTGGAGCACAGCGCGGCACAGGCGGCACGGTCACTTCTGCTGGCGGCTACACGATCCACACCTTCACTTCGTCCGGCACATTCACGGCATAAGGAATCGATATGAGCAAA
>VFQT010000877.1_pt1 | contig 40303 bp, 38 predicted proteins | sample 3512381 | NCBI WGS metagenome assembly VFQT01 (sample SAMN10412376, study PRJNA504923) | tailings metagenome | isolation source: Relicate 2 Philex TSF3 active mining site | place: Philippines: Tuba, Benguet | collected 2017-08-29 | reverse complement strand
GGCAAGAGCGATTCCTTATGGACCGTTGTTTTTGGAGAAGTCATCGGGGTTTATATTGATGACCACTATCTACAAGATGGACGGGTTGATGTAGCCGCCATGCGGCCCATAGCAAGACTTGGCTATATGGATTACGCGGTCGTCGGTACCGAGAACATGTTTGAATTAAATCGCCCTACGGTTAGCCCTGATGGCAAATCGGCAACTGTTGAAGATAAGGCTTGGGACGGGGTCTACCGATAACCGATTCAATCCTTGATGGCGACATAAAGCTAGTCATCGAGCGCTCGCGATGCAGCAAGTGCTCGATCAACCATATCGCCTGTGCTGCCGAGGTATTGGGTGGGATCGGTCAGAGCCCGACACTGCGATTCGCTTAAAAGCTCTCGGATACTTGCTTGGGCATATAAGTGATCAAAGAGCATCCCGCCTTGCTGGTGGCAGGCTCGACAAGCCTCATAAACAAGATCATGCGCTTGCTGTCGTCCGAGATAAGGTGCCAACCCCATCATCACTGCCTCAGCAACAATCAAACCCTTTGTAAGATCTAGATTTTGACGCATGCGTTTGCTGTCAACCTCAAGACCTTCAAGCATGAAGGCTGCCTGATGCAAGGCACCGGCACTTAGCATAAAGCTTTGCGGAATCGCAATCCACTCTGCGTGCCAGGGCCCAGTTGCTCGCTCTAAATCCTGAACCATTGCATCGAGCATCAGACCCGCATGCTGGCGAACGGCTTTCGCAGCGGCAAGCATTAACTCGCTGCTGATGGGATTGCGCTTTTGCGGCATCGTACTACTAGCGCCACGACCTTTCACAAAAGGCTCTGCTAACTCAGCTACTTCGGTCGATGCCATCAAGATCACATCCAAAGCGATCTTCCCAAGACTACCGGTGAGAAGACCTAGCCAGTTCACCACTTCACCCAAGTTATCACGGGCTACATGCCATGGCGTGGTGGGTACCCCAAGCGAAAGCTCCTCCATCAGCGCTTCTTGGACCATCAAGCCTTTGCTGCCAAGCGACGCAAGCGTCCCAGCGGCACCGGCAAACTGACCCACCAATAGTCTGGGTTTGAGCTCTTGTAAACGCTGGTGCTGTCGGTCAAGCATGCCAAGCCAAATGGCTGCCTTCAAACCGAAGCTCACCGGCAAGGCTTGTTGGAGGTGGGTGCGACCTGCCATCACCGTATCACGATGTTCGCTAGCAAGCTTTTGAAGCGATGCTCGTACCTTTTTCAAATCGCGCTCTAATAATTGAATCGCCTCTCGCAATTGCAAAACCAAGGCGCTATCCATGATGTCCTGGGTCGTTGCCCCCCAGTGCACATAACGACCCGCATCGCCACACATAGGAACCAATTGGTGCACCAAAGGCAGAATCGGATAGCCGACCACTTCGGTCTCTGACTTCATGCGCTGCCAATCAATGAGCTCTAGCTTGCAGCAAGCTGCAATCGTTTGGGCAGCTTCAAGGGGAATAATCCCACACTCGGCTTGTGCTGCCGCAAGCGCAACCTCGACCTCGATGCAAAAGTGCATGGCGCGCTCATCGGAGAAGACAGCGCGCATGGCAGGCGTTCCGAAGCTATCCTTAAAAAGCATTGAATCCAGCACCGTGCTGGCACTTTGCAGGCTTATCATGTGCCTTACTCCACCCCATTTGATCAAGACTGATGAATAACACGTTCTTATCGCGCCGGGCGATGCTAAGCAACATGACTGTTTCAATGTTTGCTGCTTTGAAGGCTGAACCAGCACAAGCTGCACCGCCTAAGCCCTGGGTTGATTTGCAAGGCCATCGAGGCGCAGCCGGTCTGCTGCCTGAAAACACCATACCTTCATTTGCCAAGGCTGTTGAGATCGGCGTTCATACACTCGAACTTGATGTGGTGATGACCAAAGATGATGTGATGGTCATAAGCCACGATCCGGATTTAAATCCGGACATTACCCGCGGGCCGGACGGCAACTTCCTCGATCGCCGAGGACCGCGAATCATCGATCTGACTTACGAGCAATTGCAGCAATATCAAGTCGGCGCACTACGACCCAACTCACGCTACGGATCAAGGTTTCCCGAACAAGTGGCAATCGAGCAATTAAGAATCCCAAAACTTTCAGATCTTTTCGATTGGGTCCGTAAGCAAGCTAGCGAGCATATTCGCTTTGCCATCGAAACCAAGATTTCCCCACTTAGGCCTTCTTACACGGCCTCGCCTGAGCATGTTGTTGGCCATTTGCTCGACCTTATTAGGCAACACCGTTTAGAACAACGCGTTCAGGTGCTTTCTTTTGATTGGCGAAGCCTGCAACTGATTCAAAGACAATCACCAGGTATGGAAACCGTTTACTTGAGTACGGCTTACCCTTCGATAAATAATATCGATCCTGGTGATGGAGGCGATTCAAAATGGACAGCGGGTTTTCAACGTCGACACTTTGCCTCGATTCCCCATATGATCAAAGCTGCAGGCGGATCGCATTGGTCATGTTCTTACCCACATTTAGATCAGTCTCAAATCGATATCGCTCATCAACTCGGTCTTAAGGTGCTTGCCTGGACTGTTGACGACACGACCCATATGACACACATGCTCGATATGGGTATTGATGGCCTTGTCACGAACCGACCCGACCGAGCGATCCAATCACTCAAGGCCCGCGGCCAGTATCGTACGCCAGGTGCTGCCTAAGAGAGGCTTGCGCCTTGCGACTTTGACCAAAGACCTCGCATCGCCACAAGTCCCGCAATAGGTCCCGGTAAGAGCACCCACGCCACCCAGGCACCGATCGAATCGATCCACGCACTCGCTAAGCTTATCGTGAACATCGTGATGGCAAAGCCAATGCTATTTTGTAAGGCCAAAGCGCTACCCACGGCATGAGCTGGCGCAGCTTGGGCTGAAAGCGCAGAAAACTGGGCAGAATCGGCAGGTACAGCCAGGCCCCAAATGAGTAAGAGTGCTAAAAGCCCTGCGGGAGCTGCATCCTGTAGCAAAGGAAAAAGTAAACACATCAAACCTGAAACAGCCAGTGCGAGGCTTGCAGTCTTTGCACTACCGATTCTCAGACTCATCCAACCAGCGGCGGCTGCCCCTACCGAACCCATCGCAATGACAGCAAACGACCAAGCGGCGATCGAGCCAGCAACGTTGGCGTTGTCAATAACCTTGGCAAGCAAAATCGGCACCAAAGTCCAAAATGCATAAAGCTCCCACATATGGCCGAAGTAACCCAGCGCCGAAGCACGAAAAGCCGGAATTTTGAACACCCTAAAGGCTATAGCAATACCAGGTCTGGCTAGCGCTTCGCTCGCCCTCGGTAAATGGGGGCCATCCCCCACTAACCAGAGGATGAGCGCTGCCACGACAGCAAGAGCACTTGATACAAGCACCACCTCAGTCCAGGGCCACTGGCTGCCAAGCGCGCGGACTGCATGCGGAAGCGCTGTACCTAAGGTCAACATCGAAACAAGCCACGCGAGCACAAAGCCACCGCCACGCTTGGTCCAGCTCACAATGAGTTTCATACCCAGTGGGTAAACCCCAGCCAGACAAATCCCAACCGCGACCCGATACATACAAGCCTCGACAAAGTGCTCGGCAAGCACAGCGAAAGCTGCGTTAAACAGCGCTCCGCTTAGCGAAGCGATCGCGCTGATGCGGCTAGCCGGGAAGCGATCGGCAAGCCCACTGATTGATATCACGAGTGTTCCAAGAATAAATCCTGCCTGAACACTTGCGGTGAGCCAACCGATTTCAAGAACGGTGATTTGCCAATGCCTCATGAGGTCGTCAGCTGCGCTATTCGGACTAAACCATAAGGAGGTTGCTAGCAATTGCGCAAAGACGATCCCAAAGCTTTGCTTGTTCATCGCATCCAGTTTGTAGAACTTTCAGGCATATCGCATGTTGATGATCCTTGAAACCCGACAAGCCTACGAAAATCTCGCATCGCGCCATGCGATTGCGGCAGCCAAGCCCTTTTGTCTTGCGATGCTCATGAATTGCTGCTTATCGGGTGAACCATGCGATTCAATCCCATGATCAATATCAAGTGCACGTTGCAAAGCAGCCTGCATACCCTGGATTTCATAACTTTGATTGATCGCCTTCTTAGTCTCTTGGACCAAGACAGGATCCATCGCCGATAAGTGGCTTGCAATTTGCAACGCCCGATTTAGATGCTCACCGGTCTGAACCACTTCGCTCACCAAACCCATCGCTAGCGCCTCTTGGGCGGGTATATGGTCAAGACCAGACAGAATGATTCGCTTTGCTTGTTTAGGCCCCGTGATCCATGGCAGAAGCATCGTGACAATCCCTGCACCAAACTTCAATTCAGGCTCGCCAAAAAAAGCATCGCTCGAAGCGATGGTGTAATCGCAAGCCAATGCCAGCTCAAAGGCTCCCGCAAGACAGGGTCCATGAACCGCTGCGATGGTAGGCTTTTTGCAATCCCAAAACTGCATGGTCGCTTTAAAATCTAAATCGAGAATTTCACGCCAAATCGCTGCCCCGACCGGTGCCAAGGCCATTTGATCCTTCAAATCAAAGCCTGAAGAAAAACCCTTGCCCGCTCCATGAATCACAATAGCCCGAACCGAAGTATCGCGTTGAGCCTCATCGACTGCAGCGCACAATGCAAGCAGAAGATCGCGTGATAAGGCATTCACCCGCTGAGGTCGATTCAGTTCAATACAAAAGATCGAAGCCTTGCGCTCTATGTTTATAAGTTCTTCTGCCATACCTAGCCTTTCATGGAACAGACATTTGTTTTCTTAATAAGCCTCGATCAATTTTTCCGGTACGACCTTGCGGAAGCTCATGACCAATACGAATCACATCAGGGTGTTTGTAGCGCTCTAAAAAGCGACCGAGCTCAAGCCTAAGCGCCTGTTCATCGATAGAGAGGCCTGGCTTAGGAATCAGAAGTGCAGCAATGCGCTCACCCATTAAGGGATCATCGATCCCAGTCACGAGCGCGGCTGCAACCGCTTCACATCGACATAGTGCAAGTTCTATTTCCTGTGGTGTTACTTTATTTCCTCCACGTGAAATCAACTCTTTGCTTCGACCCTTAAGGTAGACAAATCCGTCTTCGTCCGCCTGAGCCAAATCGCCGGTACGCAGCCAGCCGTCAACGAAGCTTGCAGCGCTGAGCGCTTCATCACCAAGATAGCCGCTCATCAAAAACTCACTCTTGATCGTCAACTCTCCAACTTGCATGGGCGCGCAAGGCAATCCCTGTTCATCAACAATACGAAAGCAAACGCCTGGCGCCGCCTGCCCGATACTATCGGGATGAGCAGGATAATCCTCGGGCATCAAAAAGAAATCACAGGTACAGCTCTCGGTGAGTCCATAAATATCAATAAGCCTAGCGGGTGCGATCCACTGTCTCAAGTCAGCAGAAAGCTGCGCCCCGAGCGATTCGCCACCAATCACAAGTTGAGCCAGCTTGCCCTTGAGATTCAGTTGATGACTTTGTTCTTGTAATTGTTCGGGTGAGAAGTGTGCAGCGAGACTTCTCATCATGGTCGGTACCACAGCACTTAAAGTGATCTGCTTATCAATGAGACTTGAGAAAAATGACGCAGGATCAAATCGCTCACAAAGCACGACATCGCGTGCATGCATCAATCCAAGAAAGCTCATCCAGAGCCCAAAGCTAAAACTGTTATTGAGTACAAGTAAAACCCGATCTTCGCTCGCCACCCGAAGCTTCGACTGAATGGCTGCAAGCTTGCCGGCAAAGGCTTCATGCCTGAGCACAACGCCCTTGGGTAAACCCGTTGATCCAGAAGTCATTACGATCAAGGCTGCATCCTCAAGCAAGGCTTTTTCGCTCGCATCAAGGCTTCGCGGCTCGACGGACGTCGGATAAAGCCACTCATGCATCGGCTCCTCAGCATCGCGTTGATCAAATCGCCAGTCAATCACATAAGGCGCAGCCACTTTCTGACATACAGCATCTAGCACTGCTTGCGGACTCGTGCGATGAACGGGAACCGCCACAAGCTTTGCCAACCAAAGACCAAGCATGACCGCAAAGTCTTCTGCACGATTCGAGACCCGCAAGATGATTGGTGTGTTGGCTTGTAACGATAAAGCGGCAAGCGATCGAGCAATGCGATGGCTTTGCGCCCTCAAGGAACGGGCACTCGCCTGCCAACCAACGCCGCATAGCACCGGTAATTCGTCGCCTTCATCGGTTCGATCCATGGCGCAAATCAATGCCTTATCAAGCAAGCTTGCTAATGCTCGCTCGGGATGGCTTAGCATGTTTGCGTCTGCCTGCACCCGCGGGAACCTGGCAACAGATACGTCTGAATCACGATCTCAAACCCCAGCATCATATAAATGCCATGCCTCGGCAATGCGCTGGTGCATACGCCTAAGTCCGTCGCTTAAGGCAGCCGGTCCGGGCTGGAGTATTTCGCTCGATTTTATTTCAAAAAGCAGATCGTTCTTAACAGCATCGATGTTGCCCCATGCTTCTCGAGCCTTCAATCGCTCAGGCCGAAACTTCTTGCCGCACCAGGACCCAAAAATAATTTGAGGATTTGCGTCAACAACGGCATGCGATGACTCCACGATCCGGTGCTTACCTAAGGATTGTTGTGATAAATGTTCAAACACATCCTGAGCACCTGCCAACGCCATCAATTCAGACACCCAGCGAATCGCCGAAATCATTGGATCATCCCACTCCTCGAAGTAAGCACGCAGGGGTGGGCCCCATGACTTCGCCCGCTCGCTGATACGGTCATGCTCTTCACGACATTGATCGATCCACTGTTTCGCACGCTCTTGCGCGCCAACCAGACTCGCAAGCATGTCCATTGTCTGAAAGATTTCTTCAATGCTACGCTGATTAGTGATCCAAACACTCAGTCCTGCCCGGATGAGTCGATCGGCAAGGGCCGCTTGCATATCGGAAAACCCAATAACAAGGTCTGGCCGGAGTGCTAGGATTTTGTCTTCCTTGCCATCGAGAAAAGAGGAAACACGGGGCTTTTCAAGCCTTGCCTGCTTGGGTCTAACGGTGTATCCCGAAATGCCCACGATCCGCTCGGATTCCCCGAGCAGGTAAAGCCATTCGGTACTTTCTTCTGTCAGACAGATAATACGTTTAGGTCCCATGCATTTAGGCAGCTTGAAGGATATTCATCATACAGAGGACGTTTGACATGCAAATCGTGAGCTACAACATACAGTTTGGCACGGGGCGAGACGAGAAAGTTGACTTGGCAAGAATTGCTGACACAGTTCGCGGCGCAGATCTGATTGCGTTGCAAGAAGTGGAACGACATGCCAAGCGAACTGGCATGGTTGACCAAGCTGCGGTGCTTGCAAGCCTGCTTCCTGAGTACTACTGGGTTTATGGGCCAGGCATGGATTTAAGTGCTGACGTCATGGGGCCCGGCGGTCAACCCTTTCACCGCAGGCGACAGTTTGGAAATATGCTGCTTAGCAAAACGCCGATATTGACAGCGAGAAATCACTTGCTGCCCAAAATGGGAACTCTGGAGCAGTTTTCCTTGCAACGTTGCGCGCTCGAAGGCGTCATCCATAGCCCAAAGGGTAAAGCCTTGAGAGCTATGTCGGTTCATCTGTCGCATTTATCCGATGCAGATCGTGAACCACAAGTCGCTCGCCTGCTCGACATTCATCAGCGCGCCTATCACGAAGGTCCGGGCTGGTGCGGAACCAAAGTCAGTGAGGCATTTACTGAGGGGCACGAGGCAGCTCCCATGCCCCGCGAAGCACTCATCATGGGTGACTTTAATTTCAGCTGGCGGTCGCCCTTATACGACCGGATCGTTGGCCCATTAAGTGATGCGTTTGGGCGCATGCCCTATCGAGATGGACTCATCGACAGCTGGGTCGCAGCTGGTCATCGCGAAGATGAGGGCTGTACTTGTCATAGCGGTTCAGTCGCTGACGGCGAGCGCATTGATTATTGTTTTGTCAGCAGCGAGCTGAGTAAACACCTAAGCAACGCCTGGATCGATGAAGACTCGATTGGCTCCGATCACCAAGCCATTTGGATCGATATGGATATTTAAACAAGGGCGCGTTAAAACCTTTCGATCGATGGTAAAAGATCAAAGATCCGGATAAAGCAAGCCTAAGCCACCTCAAGCTCGCCCTGGATACGCTTTTGCAATGCGTGACTTGCTCTTAGGATATCTGCTGCTTTTTCGCCCACCATAATGGCTGGTGCATTGGTGTTGCCCGAAGGCATCGTTGGAAAAATCGAAGCATCAGCAACCCTTAAACCGGCAAGTCCATGAACACGCAATTTGTGGTCAACCACCGCATCTGAACCAGGACCCATCCGGCACGTCCCCATGGGATGGTAAGCGGTATGTGCGTTTGCCCTGATCCACTCCAAGATATCGTGATCCGATTGCAAATGCTCGCCAGGTGAAACCTCAGCATCACGATAGCGATCCATGGCGGCGGTCGCCACAATCCGACGCATCATTCGAAAGCCATCAACCATCGCACGTTGATCAATGGGATCTGATAAGAAATTAAATCGTATCGAAGGTTGGGCCAAGGGGTCTGCTGAGCGAATGTGGATAGAACCCAAACTTTCCGGCCGTAATTGATAACAGGCGATGGTCATCGATGGAAAATCTTGCAACTTTCTTGTTTTTGGATCCTTAATGGAATACGGCACTAAATGCATTTGCACATCGGGCGTTGCCATAGCGGGATCGGTCTTTAAGAAGGCAAGCATGGGCGCAGAGGGCAGGCTCATAAAACCCGTTCCGGTCGTGACATATTTCATCATTTGAGTCACTGCACCCAGGCCTCTAGCCATATGGTTATACGAAACCCGCGGGTCTTTGAGGCGCCAAACAATGCGTGCGTTTAAGTGATCGCGAAAGTTTTCGCCGACTGCGGGCAAAGCGTGTTTTACGTCAATACCGTGCTGCTGAAGGATTTGTGGATTGCCTATGCCCGATAACTCGAGTAACTGCGGACTTGCAACACCGCCCGCGCAAAGAATCGTCTCATGCGCAAGCGCGGTGAACTGCTCACTGCCTCGGCGATAAGTGACGCCCGTACATCGCTTGCCATCAAGTAAAATTTGAGTGACATGAGCTTGTGTAACGATATGCAAATTGGATCGACGGCGAGCAGGCTCAAGATAACAGTGGGCCACACTCATCCGCCTGCCTTGATAAATCGAGGCCTGGGTTTTAACAACGCCCTCTTGGTCTAAGCTGTTGTAATCGGGATTGACGGGATAGCCGGCCGCTCGCGCGGCATCAAACAAGGCATCGTACAAGGGATTTTGATCGCCCACTACGGTGACTTTCAGTGGTCCTTCGGTACCGCGACCATTTGAGCCATCACCGTCGACAAAGTGCTCAATGCGGTTGAATATCGGCGCCAAGTCTCGCCAACCCCAGCCGCGAGCGCCCATTTTTTCCCAGGTGTCATAGTCTTGCGGCTGCCCACGAACCCAGACCAGACCATTGATCGCACTCGACCCCCCAAGGATCTTGCCCCGAGGTACTGGGATCTTGCGATTCGCCGTATTGGGTTCAGGCTCAGATTCGTAGAGCCAATTCGCGTCGGGTCGATCGATCAAAAGCCCAAAAGATAGTGGCATACGAGTGTACGGGTGACTCTCTACACCCGCTTCAATGAGCAGGACTTGGATCGAAGGATCCTCGCTCAAACGCGCAGCAAGCACTGCACCGGCAGAACCTGCGCCGACGATCACATAATCATAAGTCTGCATCGCACACACTCCTTATGGCCTTGTGGAAAGCATCATGGTTTTTATGAGAGCATGCCTTGATCAATTCAGCAAGCTTTTGGATCAAGCAATGAGTATTCATGGTTCCATCAACGTCCTAGGAACACCCTTAATGGCCTGTTCCTACGACCCAATCACTGGGTTTTTCCGAGATGGCTGTTGTGAAACAGGTCCTCAAGACCTGGGCAGTCATACGGTTTGTTGCAAAGTCACAGAGGCTTTTCTAAGTTTTTCCAAGTCGGTCGGCAATGATTTATCAACACCCCTACCCCAATACCGATTCCCAGGCCTCAAGCCGGGCGACCGCTGGTGTGTATGTGCATCCCGATGGCTCCAAGCCTATGAGGCAGGGTTCGCACCCCCAGTGATCCTGGAAGCCACCCATCAAGCCGCTCTAAAGATTGTTCCTCTTGAGGCCCTAATGGAATTGGCCTACGCTCATCGTAAACATGATTAACTCCCCTTGGCATAAACGCTACCAAGAAGATAAGCGTGGGTAATGACATGATCAAGGTACTCCATCAAGGCTTGCGAGATCGCTTGATGCTGCTTGCCACGTCAAATCTGAGTGATGCGATCGATCAGCTCAAACATCAGGGGATTCACGCCGGTGGCGCCGTGATTGGTATCGTTCCGCAATGGGGGCGTACACGCATTGTTGGCGAAGCTGTAACAGTGCGTGTGACAGCTCACGCAGCGCTTGCCTCAGGCGCTCACCTTGGTGTTGATGCAATCGCTGCGGCCAAACCAGGCGATGTGATTGTCGTCGACAATCGCGGTGATCTTCATAACAATTGCTGGGGAGAGATTCTATCGATGGCGGCTCGCATGCGCGAGCTAAGTGGGGTGGTTGTTGATGGCGCTGTGCGCGACGTCGACGCCTGCGAACAATTTGAATTTCCGGTTCATGCTCGCGGTACAGTACCCATCACAGCGCGTGGCCGTATCATGCAAGAAGCCTGGAATGTGCCTGTTCGATTGGGCGATATGGCTGTAAGACCGGGCGATATCGTGATGGCCGATGTCAACGGCGTCGTCGTGATCCGCGTCGAAGCGCTCGAACAAACCCTTGAACGCGCCGAGGCGATTGCAGCCAAAGAACAAGCCATGATTGATGCCCTGCGCGCAGGCGAGGATGTTTTATCGGTCGACAAACGATTTAATTACGAGAACATGCTAAAAACCAAATAAAGTCATGATCTTCAGTGCTAAACGCCAGGCCCTCTGAGCTAGTGCTTGCGAGCGAGGCATTACGCGGTATCTTAAACACCTAAACGCGCTTTACTTTTTTGTCTCAACATCGAAGCCCGGCATCTCGCGCTTGCCAAAAATCATCGCGCCTAGCAAGGGAATTCTTAGCACGATCGCGTAATAAGCGATCGCCGAAAGATGAAGCCCGATCATCAGGAGCAGGGCAGGCTTGCCAATACTTTTGTGATACCAGGTCGCCCATGCAGACCATGCGCCAGGTACCGAAGCAGCCAAAGGCCCTGTGAAGGCAATCTCATCGTCAGCGATTAAGCCCGTGAGCACCTGTGCCAGTAATAAGCTAAGCATAAGAAGCACGGCATAAGCGCCCAGTGGCGAATGCCCCAGCCAGCGCGCCTTCTCATCGCGCGACAAGCGCACATAAGCAAGCGCTTTTGCAGGGCTGGCAAGAAAGTGCCGAAACCTTGCTGTCTTGGAACCAACAAAACCCCAAACCAGTCGAAACCCTAGCAAGCCAAGCACCGCGTAGCCCAAGCGTGCGTGCAGAACCATCGCCTCGCCACCCTGCTGTCCCGTCATCACCAGTCCAGCCACCGCTAGAGCCAGCAACCAGTGGAAAAGTCGCAGGGGCCAATCCCAGACCGAAATAGGCTGGCTTACTTTTTCCTGTTGTACTTGCATGCGATCATTCAGCGCTTAAAGACTTCTCCTCATCATAAACCCTCTCTGGAGTTAGCCCATGAAAGCCTACCCAACCGCGACACAACCCATTACGCTCTCCATGTCCTTCAAGCGAGGCATCAGCCTTGCGCTTTGCGCAGCAGCGCTTTTGCTCGGCACACAAGCCCAAGCTCAGTTTGCCAAACCTGAGGATGCCATCAAGTACCGTAAAAACGCACTCTTTGTGATGCAACAGCATTTCGCCCGCCTTGCGGCGATGGCACAGGGTAAAGCGCCCTATGACGCCAAAATAGCAGCCGATAACGCTGCCATTGTGGCCAGCGTGGCTGTACTGCCCTGGGCTGCCTTTGGTGAAGGAACCGATAAGGGCGACACTAAGGCAAAGGCTGAAATCTGGAAGGACAAAGACGGCTATAAACAAGTCACCGACAAGTTTTTAGGCGAAGTAACCAAGCTCAAAACTGCAGCTGCAACAGGCAAGCTCGACGACTTAAAAGCTGCAGTCAATGCAACTGCCGCAAGCTGCAAAGCCTGTCATGACGAGTATCGAGCCAAGTAAGCCATGAGCCAGCGCCTTTGTGGGCAGCGTGTACTGATTACAGGTGCAAGCCGTGGCATAGGGCGAGCGATTGCGCTTGCCTTTGCTCGCGAGGGCGCAAATCTTGCGCTTCTCGCCACGAAGCGAGAAGCACTCGATGAACTAGTGCAAAGCACTCCGCTCAAAGACGCAAACTGCACCTTATTGCAAGTCGATGTACGCGATCGACAGGCCTGTTTTGAAGCGGTTCGTGAGATCGAGCAAGGCCTTGGTGGTATCGATGTCTTGGTCAACAATGCAGGCATTCATCGTTCAGGCGCTTTTCTTGATCACAGTCCCGATGATTTTCAAGCGTTATTGGATGTCAACCTGTTTGGCGTTGTTCATTTGATGCAAGCCGTTCTGCCGGGCATGAAAGACCGCGCGAAGGGAAGCATTATTAATATGGCATCGACGGCGGGCAAATGGGGTTCAAGGAATCAGAGCGCCTATAACGTCAGCAAGCATGCGCTTGTGGGGCTCACACGTTGTGTCGCTCTGGAAGTAGCAGCGTCGGGGGTCAGGGTCAATGCGATTTGCCCGGGTTTTGTACAAACCGATATGGTCGAAGATTTAAAGCGCGGCTATGCGCAAGTCGCTGGTGTTGACATCGAGGGCATTATTCAAGCGACCCTATCAAGAATTCCGATCGGCCGCATCCTCGATCCCGAAGAGATCGCCCATATGGCAGTACTTCTTGCCAGCGATGAATCTAAAGCCATCACAGGGCAGTCGATCCTAGTCGACGGTGGCATGCTACTTGTTTAGACCGTGATGAATGCCGTATCGTTCGGAATTTTCTTCGTCTCATGCTATTTACTGATTTTATGGTTGGCGATGCGTTGGCGAGGGAAGATGGCGCAGAGTCCCTGGTTGAGACTGCTTCGAGGATTTTTTCCTAGCTGGCACTTTTTTGATCAGTTGGGGCACAAGCCCATACTTCAAATGCGAGCAAAGCTCGATGAAGCCAACTGGTCAGCTTGGCGAAGCTTTCATCCTCAGGCTAAGCGCTCATGGCGAGGACTTTTTTTTCAGCCCGATGTCTGCGCGCAGCTCTATCAACAAAACCTGGTCGATCAACTTGCGGTCGAGCTGACCGACCCTACCACGCATGAAGCAAGGCTTCTTGAGGGCAGCGTTTATGTAAGCGTGCAAGCGCTTGCACAATCCCTCGCACAGCAACAGTGGCCTTTGGCCTCGGCCATGCAGTTTCGACTCTTACTGATCGACCCTCTAACCCAAGGCGATCACCCACTTCAGACATGCGCGTTTGAACTCGACGATGATGATGAACGCTTAGTCCTGCGTTCTGGATCCTTGGCATGCCCTGAAGCAGCGGTGCCGTTGAGGGCTCAGCCGACGAAAACCGGTCGCTAAACGTTAGCCCATTGGACTCGCTTGCAGACCCGAGGCTTGCACTTGAAGCGCTCAAGCTCCTACTCGCATTGGGATTGTTATGCCAATGGTTTGAGGATCGCAAACTTCTTAGGACCTTAGGCGAAGCGCCCTACGCTCAATGGACCATCTTAGGTCGCGACCTGGCGGCAAACTGGCCTAAAAGCTTTCGAAGCTTTGCATGGGTTTTTGAGCTAAAACAAATGAGCTTATGGTTCGGCTTACGAGGATTGGTCGCCCTCTCGATGCTTTTCGGCCAATCAATCGAACCAAGGCTTCAATCAGCGAGCATCATCGTACTTTGGATAAGCCAACTGCTTTGGATGATCCGTTGGCGAGGTGCACTCAATGGAGGCAGCGACCTCATGACCCTAAGTCTTCTCAATGGCTTGGTCCTTGGCGAGGCCTGTAGCTTGGTTCTTTGGCTTGCCGGCATGAAGCCTTCTAGCATTGGCGATCAAGTGAGCCTTTGGTTCATCGTGATTCAAAGTCTTAGCTCTTACGTCGTTTCAGGTGCAGTCAAGCTTCAGGATGCCGCATGGCGCAACGGACGTGCATTGATACACTTTCTAGATAATGCGGTGCATGGGCCGCTCAAGTCCGACAGCCCATTTAGACGCCAACGCGTTGCGATGTTGGTGAGCTGGAGCTTTATCGTTTGGGAATGCGCCATGCCCTTACTTTTGCTTCACCCAACGCTTGCAAAGCTCGCTTGCTTAACAGCCTTCTGTTTTCATGGCCTTGTCTTTGCGTACTTTGGTTTAAATCGTTTTTTATGGGCGTGGAGCAGTTGTTTTCCCGCCTTGATATTTGCAGCCTATGCTCTTCAAGCAACAGGCTAGCGCAGCTTAAGGCAAAGCGGCCTAAGCAAGCCGCCCTAAAACCACCGCCCTCGCCTTTGGCACTCAGGCGGTATGCCGTAGCCCGCACTGCGAACTTTCATCTGATGATCCCATTCGATCTGGAACCAAATACATTGACTGTTCTCAAATCGATAAGACCAAACATAGCCCCATTGCATCGCAAGCCCCTCTTGCACAGTCGATGGGCCAATGACCGCAATCACGGCTTCTGCGCCCATGCCAGGCTGAATTTTTGCAAACTGTTCTTCATGCAGTAACTGTTCAAATGCAATCGCCTCACGCTTTGCATTGAAGTCGACTGCGTAGCTATGCCTGCCAAAAGGCCCTCTGGTAAATATCAGCCGGCGGCCTGTGGCCGTATCAAGCGCTGCCGCAGGCTTACCCAATAATGCAATGAACTGTTCGGGCGTCTGACCAAGCATTTGCTTGCTAGGCGCGTATTGCTTAAAGCCAGTGATTGGCTCAAGTGAAGCACAAGCAACAAGCCCCAAGGCGATCAAGCCAAGAAGGATCAAGACAGGAGCAGAAGAACGAGAGCTCATTGCGCAACGCCTTTTACACAATCCGGCTTGTCTTATGACCCCAATAACGATCCCGCAAGATCCGCTTATAGAGCTTGCCCGTCGGCAGTCGAGGCAGGCTCTCTTCAAAATCAATCGACCGAGGACATTTTTGAATCGACAAATGCGCTTTGCAAAAAGCCATCAAGTCGTCTACGGTTGCCTGATCGGCGGCAACACCTGGCATTAATTCGACCACCGCCTTGACTTCCTCACCGAGGTCCGCGTTGGGAACACCAAAAACAGCTGCGTCCGCAACATTGGGGTGCGTGATGAGAAGGTTTTCACATTCTTGTGGATAAATATTCACACCGCCTGAAATAATCATGAAGGTCGCCCGATCGGTTAAGTACAAATAACCATCATCATCAACATAACCGACATCACCAACCGTTGTCATAGTCCCATCGGGCGATGTGGCTTCTCGGGTCTTTTCCGGGTCATTGAAATATTCAAACGGAGACCCTGTCTTGAACCAAACGGTACCGGGCTCGCCCTTGGGACAGGCTTGCATCGCCTCATCAAGAATATGCAAGTCGCCAAACAGTACTTTCCCAACCGAGCCCTTGTGGCTCAGCCATTGCGCCGTGTCACAAGCGGTAAAGCCAAGACCTTCGGTAGCGCCATAGTATTCGTGAATAATCGGACCCCACCAATCAATCATCGCTTCCTTGACTTGAGGTGGACAGGGCGCAGCAGCGTGAATAGCAACCTCAAGACTTGATAAGTCATAGGTCGCACGTTCTTTATCGCTTAGCTTGAGCATACGGCTAAACATGGTCGGGACGAGCTGGCTATGACTGATCTTATAGCGTTCAATCAGTGATAAATAATCCATCGGATCAAATTTTTCCATAATCACCACGGTTCCGCCTATACGGATGGTGAGCGATACAGCAGCCTGGGGTGCCGAGTGATAAAGCGGCGCAGGCGATAAATACATCATGTCTTCTCGGTAGCGCCAGAGCTTGGTCAGAAACTCAAACAAGGGCAAGGGCTTTGATGGCGGATTTTCCGGCAAGGGCCGCAGGATTCCTTTTGGCCTGCCTGTCGTACCCGAGGAGTAAAGCATCGGCGTGCCGAGCGACTCATCGGCCACTGGCGTTGCTGGATATGCATGACAGGCTTCGACAAAGTCATGCACCCGAACCGAATCCTGATCCCGCCCCGCTACCGACCCCAAGTGCTCGATGGAAACCACCTTGGCCAGAGCTTGATCGCTGGGAGCTTGTGCTTTCTCACCGCAAACAAGCACCATGTTAATGCGCGGACATTGCTTGATCGCCTCAAGAGCAATATCGAGCTTGGCATAAGAGCAAATCAACAGCTTTGACTCACTGTTTTGTAAAATATAAGCAAGCTCGTCGGCGGTAAGAAATGAGTTTACACAGGTGTAATAAAGACCACAACGCTCACCTGCAGCGCAAGACTCCAAATAGCGGTCATTGTTTTCCATAAAAATAGCGTAGTGATCCAAACGCTTAAGGCCTTGGGCTCGCAACAAATGAGCAAGGCGGTTGCTGCGCATTTCAAACTCGGCGTAGCTCACCGTTGCACCGGTGCTAGCCATAATAAACGCTGCCCTATCGGGGTGCTTTAAAGCATAAGAGCCTGGGTACATGACTATCGCTCCTTAATTTACAACACTGCGGCGCTTCCGCCGTCGATGTTAATGCTAGTGCCAGTTACATAGCTTGCAAGACTGGAGGCCAAAAAGACAATGACATTGGCAGCTTCAACGGCCTCACCGACCCGGCCAATCGGAATATCTTTGGCCATGGCAGCATAAAGCGCCTCCAAATCTTTTGACTCACGTTGCGCTCTTGCTGCATGCTGGCCCGCCTTGATGAGGCCGATACAAACAGCATTGACCAAGATCTGATCGGGTGCAAGTTCTCGTGATAAGGCCTTTGTCATCGCAAGGCCGGCAGCCCTTGTGACAGTTGTTGGCATGGTTCCTTCGCGCGGCGATTTTGCGCCAATATTCGTAACATTAATAATACGCCCCCCACCTCGTGCTCGCATAAGAGGCACGACAAGACGCGATAAGCGAACTGCGGCAAAGAGCTTCAAATCAAAGTCGGCCTGCCAGAATGCATCGCTGAGGCTCTCAAATGCTCCTCGATTCGCTGTGCCAGCGTTGTTGACTAAAATGTCAACGCCTCCCGCCCAAGCGATTGTTTGGTTAATCAAGGCTTCAATCGAAGCAGGTTGCGACACATCGGCAGTCACCGCCTTGACCGATTCGGCAAGCGGGCCAAGGGCCCCAAGCGCTGCATCAAGTTTGGCCTGACTTCGTCCACAAATCACGACCTTGGCGCCCGCTTGGACAAGCCGCAATGCGCTTGCCAGACCAATCCCCTCAGAGCCGCCTGTCACAATGGCCACTTTGTCCTTTAAACCCCAATCGATCGAATGCGTCATTTCTCTTTCCTCTTCCTCATTACTGTTGATCTTGCCCTTTGCGCCGATACAGCCCCGGATTTCTAACTCCGAATGGCTAGCTCCGGATTTCTGTTTAGCCCTTTGATTTACCCGGAAGCATGCTTAAGGCAGAATCAGACGCGAGCGCTCGGCGAAAGTCAACGCGCCTTCATTCCATCGTTTCATCTCCTAAGGAAATGGCTTCATGTTGAAATTCTTCTATAACGCCGCCCCAAACCCGATGAAGATCGCGCTCTTGCTTGAAGAGTTGGGTCTTCCCTATGAAGCAATCCCAGTTGACACCCGCAAGGGCCAGCAGTTCGAAGCAGCATTTCTTGCGATCAATCCTAATGCGAAGGTACCCGCAATCGTTGATGGCGAGGTTACTGTCTTTGATAGCAACGCGATTCTTCTTTATCTGGCCGATCGCGCCAAGGCATTCGCGCCAAGCGATATGGCTAGCGCTGAGCGAGGTCAAATGCTTTCTTGGCTTATGTTTATCGCAAGCGGCATCGGCCCCTTTTCCGGGCAGTCGGTGCACTTTCGTCATGTTGCACCCGAACCCAAGGAGTACGCGCTTAATCGGTACGACTACGAGGCCCATCGTCATTGGAAGATTATCGAAGCGCACCTGAGCAAGCACACTTATTTCCTCGGCGAGCACTATTCGATTGTCGATATGGCCTTCTGGGGATGGGCGCGATTGCTCCCTTATGTCTTGGGTGGCGATAACGTGTGGAGCCAGTACCCCCAAGTGAAGCGACTTCTTGATGCGATCAGTGCAAGACCTGCGGCTCAACGCGCCGAAGCGCTAAAGACCAAGCATGCATTCAAAACCGAGCTTGATGCCGACGCGCGCAAGTTTATGTTTCCGGCCAACGAACGGCTTAAGTCTGCCGGCTAATCGGTTCCTAAAAAGCCACCACTTTGATGCGCCCAAAGTCTTGCATAAAGACCGTTTTGGGCGAGCAAATCCTGGTGGCTTCCCTCTTCGACGATCCGACCGCCATCCATCACAATCAGTCGATCCATCGCTGCAATCGTGCTGAGTCGATGGGCAATGGCCAATACAGTTTTGCCTTGCATCAGCTGATTTAGGCTTTGCTGAATGGCCGCTTCGATTTCGCTATCGAGTGCACTGGTTGCCTCATCTAAAATAAGTATTGGTGCATTTTTTATCATGACGCGGGCAATAGCGACACGCTGTCTTTGACCGCCAGAAAGCTTCACACCACGCTCACCCACATGGGCATCGTAGGCTTTGCGGCCTGCAGGATCAGTGAGGTTATCAATAAAGGTCTCAGCTTGGGCGCGTTGCGCTGCATTGCGCATCATGGCTTCACTCGCCTGAGGATTTCCGTAGAGGAGGTTGTCGCGCACCGATCGATGCAAGAGGGATGTATCTTGGGTAACCATACCGATTTGCTGACGCAGACTTGTCTGTTTGACTTGAGCAATGTCTTGGCCATCGATCCGGATCGAACCCGACTGAAGATCATAAAAGCGCAAGAGCAAATTCGTCACTGTGCTCTTGCCTGCGCCCGAAGGACCAACCAAGCCGATTTTTTCGCCTGCGGCGATCCGCAGATTGAGATCATCGATGATCGAGCGCTGACCATCGTAGGAAAAACAAACCTTGGAGAAAACGATTTCACCGTTCGTTACGACTAAATCGCTTGCATTGTTTGCATCGACCACGCTTTGGCGTTTTGACAGCATATTCATGCCGTCGCGAACCGTGCCGATGTTTTCAAACAAACCTGCTAACTCCCACATCACCCAGTGGGAGATCCCGTTTAAGCGCAGTGCCATAGCGGTCGCAGCAGCTACGGCCCCAGCACCAACTTCGCCTTGAACCCACAAATGCAGCACCGTTGCGCTCGTGAGCAGAATAAGCAGCATGCTCAAGACGTGATTAATCATCTCAAAGCCGCTGGCAAGACGCATTTGTGCGTAAGCCGTTTGCATAAATTCGCTCATGGCACGTTTGGCGTAGTCGGCCTCACGATCGGCATGCGAAAATAATTTAACCGTTGCAATATTCGTATATGCATCGGTGATTCGGCCGGTCATGAGTGAACGCGCATCGGCTTGAAGTTTTCCGACCTTGCCGATACGTGGCACGAAAAAACGCAAAGCGAGTATATAAGCTGCAACCCAACCGATAAAAGGCAGCAACATGAGCGGATCAAAACTGCCAAGAACGGCTACCATCGTGACAAAATAAATCACGACAAAGACCATAATGTCGCAAACGCTGATCAAGACATCGCGGACCGCTAAGGCTGTTTGCATGACTTTGGTTGCAATACGGCCTGCGAATTCATCCTGATAAAAGCCCATGCTTTGCGAGAGCATGAGACGGTGAAAATTCCAGCGCAAACGCATCGGAAAATTGCCATACAAGCTTTGATACTTGAATAAGGCTTGAAGACAGACCAATGAGATGCTTCCAATCAACAGCGCAGCTAGCCCTAAAAGCGCACCGGCATGGTCCTGCCAAAAGCTCTCTGAAGGGCCTTTGGCTAGCCAGTCAACCAACTCACCAATAAGCGCAAACAAAATAGCTTCAAAAGCACCAATGGCTGCCGTGAGCAATGTGACCGCGAGCATGTAGCCGCGTACACCGTCGCTCACTTCCCATAGAAAGCGAACGAATTGTGCAGGTGGCGGTTTGGGATGTTGCTCGGGGTAGGCGTTTAAAAGCGATTCAAAAAAACGGAACAAGTCTACGAACTCTTCAAAGAAATTTCTGGAAACATCGCTACACCGAAAGCATCACCGGGCGTTAGGCCGTGACCTTCGAGCGGCGGCGAGATGGCGCCAACACGACTGGCGTATCGAGCGTCATCACCAAGCCAACGCATCGCCCAGGCGCGTCTGCGTCGACTGCTCGAGCGATTACCCGGTGCACCATGTACTGCAAGTGCATGAAAGGCGATCATATCGCCTGGCTGAAGCTCCCAGCTCAAAAACTCATGCTGATCGCGTTGCGCATCAAAATCTGGAATCGTCTCAAATCGCGGATCCTGGACCACAAAGTCTTTATCTTTTCGAAAATATTTAGGACTAAACCAACGTCCCCATCGATGGGATCCGCGAATATATTCAACGCACGTATCTTTCGATACCGGATCCATCGGAATCCAGAACGATACAAGTTGCTCGCCATCGACAGGATAATAAGGTTGATCATGATGCCAGGGTGTGGACTCAGCAGTTCCTGGCTCCTTCACAAGCAAATGATCGTGATACCAAAAAACCCGTTGCGAACCCATTAACTGCGCGGCAATCGATGCCATTGGCGAGTTAAATACAAAGCCTCTACAGGCATCATGGCGTTGCCACAGTTGAAAATCGACAAAAAATAGCCCAGGCGCACCTTGAGGGGTGTTTACCCGGGCGAGCGGCCCAGGGTTTTGCATATCCTCATCGATAGCCGCGGCGATCGCCTCTAGCCATGTCGGCTCGATAACCTGGCGCAAGCAAATTGCACCGTCTTCTTGGTATTGTTTGACAAGCTGTGAATCAATCATGCGTTTTCCTCCGGCGCTACATCCTAAGCGATTGACGTGGAATTTGCGAAAGCAAGCCCATTAAGCTCAACGCCCCAAGTAAATAGATCAGGCCAAGCGCCGATGACCAGCTCCAGCCAAAAGGCTCTCGTATGAGTTCGATGAGGTCTGGCCAAAAAAAGGCGGTCATCACCACACCCAAGGTACGGCTTGTTAGGCTGGCTGCGCCAGCAACCCCTCGTTCATGAACAGCAGACTGTCCCAGCACCCAATCGGTGTATACCATCTGAAAGAGCCCAAGGCCTATGCCTTGGAGTAATAGAGCAATCGCCAGACAGGCAGTCATCATCGAGCGATCAAGCCTGTGCTCAGCTTCGGATTGCATACAAAGCATGGCCATCGCAAGGCCGCCGAGCGCCAGAACTGCCAGTCCAAGGCGAAAGCTATGCTGCGAGCCTTTTAATCGGATGATTCGAGGGCCAAGACTATTGCCAAGCGCCATGCCTGCTGGCCAGGCAAACAACACCATGCCAACCATGCTCGAAGTAAGCTGCATGATGTTCATCATGAAAAATGGAATCAATAACATACTTGTGAAGCCACAGCTTTGCGCCCATGCATGAAGTGCGTGCGCTTTAAGTAAGGGCGCGCGACACTGATCACGCATCGAACTTCCAAACGCAGCAAACCCAGGTGAGGATTCAGTCCTGAGCGCTTGTTTGACGTCGTGTCGAGCCAAATAAGCAGCGATCGACAGACAAAGCATAGCCATAAGCGCAGCAGGCAGACGAAACCAGAATACGCCTGCCCAACCAAGGTAATAGATCATCACCCCGCCAATCAATGGTCCTAGTGCTGCCGCCACTGAGCTTAGTGCGCCATAGCTTGCGACTGCCCGTTCCTGCTGATCGCTACCCCACAACTGCACCATCAATGCCGGCCCCACACTGAGCAACAAAGCCGAGGAAAGACCCTGAAGCCCTCGGCCGATAAGTAACTCGCTGTAGCTTGAGGCCGCCGAACAAAAAGCATAAGCCAAAACACCTGTCCACAAGCCAAACCGAAATACCCGCAAGTAACCCTGTCGATCGCCCCAGGCGCCAAGCATCATCATCAGACAAGCATAGGTTGACACATAAACGATAACAATCCAGCGAATCGCTGAGACCTCACTTAAGAGCGCGTGGGCAATTGCAGGGAGAGCAACATTGACAGCCGTATCGGCCGCCGGCAGGCTCGTACCTAAGCCAATCGCTAAGACGGTGAAGCGCTGCTGCGAGCTTGACGCCACAGGTCAATAAGGCATAACAGTGGGCTTAGCCAGCCCGCCATAAAAAACAAGCCTCCCAAAGGAGTCAAGCGCGAAAGAAAGGAATCGGCGATCAGCAATTTGCTATAAATACTGAATGAAAAACAAAGGATCCCAAGCCCCAAGAAAAGCGATGAAAGCCCAAGCGAAGCGCATGGCTGAGCGAGCCACCATCGTGCAATCACAAGCATGAGAAGACTATGAATCAAATGCATGCGAGCAGCCATATCGAATGCCACCTGATAGGCTTGGCTCTGATGACCAAGCGCGTGCGATGCAAGCGCTGATGCCACAACGGCAACCATCCCATTGAACAAGGCAAAAGCAATCGCAAAAAGTTTAGCTTTTTTCATAGGATCGCATCATTCACAGCATCGCTCCAGCTTGAATGCTGCCTTGAATGACAATCGTGCTGCAACCGCCCACCCAAAGCCGATCAGCATCATCAAGCCTCAGATCGACTAAGCCATCGCGTCCTAGCCGTTGACCCTGGCGCGCCTGATAATGCCTCGGCAAATAAGCTTTTGGTATGAGCCATTGAGCAAGTGCTGCGTTTAGACTGCCGGTCACCGGATCTTCGTTGACCCCCAAAGCGGCAGCGAACGCACGAACCGCAATTTGAGGGATCGCATGCCGATCGGCCTCGTTGATCGCTGGTTTTGAGCTTTTTAGCTGTGTTGTAAACAATGATGCAATACCAATTTTTCCGAGGCGCGCAAGTTTGGCATGATCAGGCTCCAAGCTCATGAGCATTTCATGAGATTTGATCCAAAACGCATACCAAATTGGACCGTTATCAAGTCTTGCCATGTCAATTAAATCACACTCATCCAAACCAAGTGCTTCGCAAAAGGCAAGTTTTTTCTCTGGCTCAATAGGCTCAATGCTTACCGGGGGCGCTTCAAAGGCAAGTTCAAAACGCAAAGCAGGCTGACTGATAGAACGCGATGCGCGTTCGCGCTTAAGCCTCACAAGACCCTTAGCACAGTCCTGCACAACAAATCCCTGGTGCTTCGCCACGCCACCCGCTGCAAGCCAGGCAGCACATGCACCAAGGGTCGGATGGCCGGCAAATGGCAGTTCGGTGGTCGGTGTAAAAATTCGAACCTTATAATCAGCCGTTGCATCGCCAGAGCGCATAAGAAATGCGGTCTCGGACAAATTGGTCCATGATGCGATCTGCTGCATATGCGCGCTCGTTAGCTCATCAGCATCATGAACAACCGCAAGTGGATTGCCTCGAAAATTCGATTCGGCGAATACATCGACCTGGCTGAAGCGAAGCGATACGTTATGCATTGCTTGGATATGTTGATTCACACCGTCAAACGTAAGACAGCGCCCCGACTTTCATCGGTAAGCATATAGATTTCTCCGCTTGGACTTTCCCTGACATCACGTACACGCGCGTTTAAATGGGTGAGCAAGCGTTGCTCGCCGACAACCCGATCACCTTGTAAGCGTAAAAACGCCAGGCACCGCTCCTTGAGTGAGCCAATTAGCATGCCACTGCGCAAGCTCTCCAGCGGACTTCGGTGGACGAAGCAAAGACCCGAAGGCGCAATGGAGGGAATCCAGTAATGCACTGGCGCCTGGACATCAGCGCGCGCAGTTCCTTCACCGATCCTAAAATTAGTAACATACTCGCGGCCATAAGTAATCACAGGCCAGCCATAGTTGCGACCGGGACGAATGATGTTGAGTTCGTCGCCACCCTGGGGTCCATGCTCATGCATCCAAAGACTTTGTTGCTGGGGATGCAAAGCCAAACCTTGAGGGTTTCGATGCCCATAGCTATAAATTTCTGCAAGTGCATCGGCTCGACCAAGAAAAGGATTATCTTTGGGAACACTGCCATCCAAGCCAATTCGGATCACTTTGCCAAAATGGTTGTCAAGGCTTTGGGCAAGCTTAGCCTGCGAAAAGCGCTCCCCAAGCGAGGCATACAAAAAACCATCGGGACCAATGACAAGCCTGCAACCGAAATGGTGGCGCCCTGATGGATCCTGCTTTTGCGCAAAAATCATTTGCACCTGGCTCAGTGCCAAGCCTTGCAATTGAGCACGAAAAATTGCAGTTCTTGCGCCCTGGTCTGTGGTCTGTGCGAGGCTGAAAAAAATCGTTTGATCGCTTGAAAAATCACGTGATGCGATAACATCGAGCAGCCCACCTTGACCCGACGCGTGCACTGCGGGCAGGCCTTGAATCGATGTTGACATTTGAGCGGTTTGACCTTGAAAACGCAAAAGACGCATACGTCCTGGTCGTTCGGTCAAAAGTATGGAGCGGTCGGGCAGAAAACAAAGCGCCCAGGGATGCTCTAAACCCTCATACACTGGGAGTGCGCGTAAGCCAGTTTGATCCTCCAAGAAGGGGCTAAATTGAGCCTGTGTCGTCTGCGGTAAAGCCTGCCGATGCAAGAGCAGTCCTCCAGCCACAAGACCTGTTTGTAAAGCAAAACGCCTGCTTGGATTCATAAGGGCCATTGATCCTTGAAAAGTACTTAATGCAATTTGACCCTTGGTTCGGTTCTTGATGCGATGATCCTTCCCAAGGTAGTAAGCGCGGTTTTGGCGAAACCATGAAGCGCTAACTCGTGCATTTTATAAAGCGACAAGTACATCCAGCGCGCAAATAGCCCTTCTAACCACATATTGCCGCCAACAAAATTACCCATTAAATTGCCCACGGTCGAATACTCGCCCAGCGAAACCAAGGAGCCAAAGTCTCGATAGTGCCAGGGCTTAAGCGGTTGGTTCGCAAGCCTGCGCTGGATTTGATGCACCAGAAAACTGGCTTGTTGATGAGCCGCTTGTGCGCGCGGCGGCACGAGACTTCCCGCAGGTTTACCTAGCCAAGGGGCAGCTGCGCAATCGCCAAGCGCAAAAATCGAGGGGTCTGAGAGCGATTGCAAGCCGTCGTTAACGACAATTTGGTTGATCGCATTGCTTTGTAGACCCAATTGGCTCAAAAACTCAGGTGCCTTTACACCCGCTGCCCAAACCACCATCTCAGCAGGAATCAATCGCTCATCGCTAAGCCTGACCGCTCGCGGCAGGATTTCGGCAACCCGAGCCCTTAAATGCACTTCCACATCAAGGCCTTGCAATAAGCGCATCGCTTTGGCCGATAAGCGCTCGGGCAAGGCGGGCAAGATGCGATCGGACGCCTCGATTAAATGAATACGGATATGTTTGTCTGGATCAATGTTATCAAGACTAAATGAAACGAGTGCCCGGGTTGCGTTGTGAAGTTCGGCGGCAAGCTCAACGCCTGTTGCACCTGCACCCACAATGGCCACTTGTAATTGATCGGGGCCTAAGGCCTCGGGCTGGGCATGGGCCCGCAAAAAAGCATTAACAAGACGTCGATGAAATCGATCGGCTTCTTCGGTGCTCTCAAGTGCAACCGCATGCTCGGCAACGCCAGGCGTGCCGAAATCGTTGGTACGGCTGCCCACTGCAAGCACAAGTACGTCATAAGGAATAGATCGCTGAGGTACGATCATCTCACCTTGCTCATCGTGCACAGGCGCAACGACAATATGTTTTGCCTCGCGATCGATACCTCGCATTTCACCCATGCGATATCGAAATCCGTGCCAATGTGATTGCGCGAGATAATCGAGCTCATGCACATCAAGGTCCATCGTGCCCGCCGCTAATTCATGCAGGTGCGGCTTCCAAAAGTGGGTTCTGCCACGTTCAACCAAGGTAACCGAAGCACGCCCTCTGCGGCCCAAGCTATCGCCAAGCCTTGTAACAAGCTCAAGACCCCCTGCGCCACCACCGACCACAACGATGTTTGGTATCGACATTCCTGCACTCCGTAAGCATGCCCGACTGAAGGCGTGTTTAACTTATACATCAGAGAAGCAGCAGAACCTGAACAAATGAGTCCCCATTTGTAAGGCACTCCGATATGCTTACTCATTCCCACTTCCAGACAAACCATGCATGACCTAAGCCGCGGATCAGATCCCAAGCCCAAATCAGATCTTTATCCCGCATCTGATCGCTGTCCCGCATCTGATCGCTGTCTTGAATCTGATCCACGTCCCGAGTCAATACCGCGTCCCGACCAAGGTACTCGACAAAGCGAGTCCTCACCCACGCCTTCGCCGCGATTGCTCGCGATTTGCGCAGGAAAGGTAAAGCCTTATCGCCATCTTAAAAGTGCGATGATTAAGAGCGTTATAGGAAGCATCGAATCTCCAACGCACGTTGCGCTTGGTCGATTAGGGCTTTCAGGCGATGAGCAAGCCGAAGTCGGATTGCATGGAGGTCTTGATCAAGCGGTCTACATGTATCCGGTTGAGCACATGGCATTCTGGCAGGAACAACGTGGCCTGCTGGGGATGAACGAGGCGATGTCCTATGGCTTTGTGGGGGAAAACCTAAGTGTTGAAGGCTTACTTGAAGACGATGTGTCAGTCGGCGATCGACTAAGCATCGGCGACGTATTACTACAAGTCACAGGACCACGAATTCCTTGCGTCAAATTCAACTGGCGTATGGGCTATGCCAAAGCGTCTAAGCACATGATCCAAAGTGGCCGCTGCGGATGGTACTGCTCGGTCTTGCAAACCGGTGCGCTTGTGCCAGGCGCAAGCATTCACCTGCTGCCTGGCCGAAAACTCATGAACATTGCAGATCAGTTACGCCTGCAACAAAAACATATCGATCGCCAACTCGAACTTTTTCAATGAAGCAGGGTTTCTTAAGCCGAAACTTTTCCTGGCTCGCCATCCGAGGCTAATAAAACTGATTCATAAGCCGAGAGCGATGGCGCACCGCCAGTATGGATAAACAAGACCTTGTCCTTGGGCCCGAAATAAGAGGATCGCGCCAATCCGATCATCCCAGCAACGACCTTACCGGTGTAAACAGGATCGAGCAGTATCGCCTCGGTTCGTGCCATAAGCTTGACCGCTTCGACCATCATGGGATTAGGTAGCGAGTATTTTGGTTGCCAATAACCCCCGATCGACTTGACCTTGTCACGGGGAATCTCAAAGCCGCCAAGCAATGAGGCGACAGCACAGGCTTCTTTGTAAACCAAGGGCTCTTGTTGCTCGGGATCCCGGCTGACTCCAACCCCTGTAATCGGTATATCGATATGATTACCAACAAAACCTGCGACCAGGCCGCCATGGGTCCCCGAACTTCCCGACCCGACGATCACATGATCAAAGCGCAAACCCATGTCAAAGCATTGTTGTTGTAACTCCTGGGCGCAGGCAACATAACCAAGCCCACCGAGTGCATTGGATCCACCGCCCGGAATGATATAGGGCCGCTTGCCTTTTGCCTTTAAATCTGAGGCTAAGGACTCCATCGCTGCACCCATATCGGTGCCAGCGGGCACGACAGTGATCGAATTGATACCCATGAGGCGAAAAAGAAAGTGGTTACCACTTGCCTCAGGGTGGTAGCTATTGGGGACCCTTTCCTCGATGACCACATGACACTCAAGGCCCTCTTTGACCGCAGCAGCGAGGGTGATTCGACAATGATTGGACTGCGGCGCACCGCAAGTGATCAAACAATCAGCACCCTTTGCAAGCGCATCGGCCGCCAAAAACTCAAGCTTGCGGGTCTTGTTGCCACCAGGTGCTAGCCCCAACATGTCATCGCGCTTAACCCAGAACTCAGGCCCACCCAGCGCAGCGCTAAAACGCGGCATGGCTTCAATCGGCGAAGGTCCTTGCGTGTATGGGCGGCGAGCAAATCGGCTTAAGTCCATCAAAATCCCCTGTAAAAGTCGGTCATCTGCTATCTTAGACCTGTGTGGCCAACCTAATTTCCGATTCTTTGCTATGAAACACTGCCCCGACTTAACACCCTTGGAAGATCCTTCGTACAGAAAAATGCGCTTGGTTGCCAAGTTGAGCGCCATGAGCCTGGTATTTGTGACAAGCGCCAGCATGGCTCAGCCGAAATCGGAACCAAAAATTGAAAATGCTGATGCAATGAAGGGTGCCACTGCCGCGATGAACACCATGGAGTTCAAGCGCGCCATCGATACACTCAAGCCACTCGCTGACAAGGGCGATGCCAATGCCCAGTTCAATTTGGGTGCTATTTACGCCAACGGCAGAGGAGTTCCTGCTAACCCTAAAGAGGCGGTTCGCTTGTATCGCCTCGCTGTGGCGAAGGGTCATTTGGGCGCCATGAATAACCTTGCCTTCATGCTTAAAACAGGCAGCGGTACTGATAAAAATGAGCGTGAGGCTTTGAGTTTGTACGAAAAAATTATGGCTTCAGAACGCGATGATCCCGGAGCAAAGGCCATGAAAAATATCGCTGCCAAAAATATAGAATCGATCAAGGGTTGCTTGGCACTCCCAAATGGCTGCGAGTCACTTCCAGCCACCGAGCGCGGCACAAGACGCCAGACTGACTAATCCTTTGCGGCCTGAGCGATCGTTTAGCGAAGGATCGTCTAAATAATCGGACTCAAAGTCATTCGAATCGGACCCGAAGTCATTCGCCGGTCAGCATATTGAGCTTGAACACGGGGCGATAGCTGCCAACAGCGTCACCCCTTACATTCCGAATCGGACGATCAACCAGCGCTTGCAATTGTTTCTTTTGCTCGTTGTCACCGATCCCAAGCTGGCGAAAAATTTCGACAACGATCCAAGTCATGGCTCGTGCGTTTCCATCGGCGATTTTAATAGCAATGCCTAAACCACGACTTCTTACGCCAATTGCTTGAACAGCTTCGGCACCAGCCTTACATACCCAGTCACCTGCGCCGATATTCATCAAGGCAAGATCACTTCGATCTGTGCCAGAAACAAGCTCTGGAAACTGGGTCATGGCTGCAAAACAGCGCTGCGGTGCATCGCCATAGACCTTTGCAAATGATTCGGGCGATTGCTCAGCGGCCATGACTGCAAACAATTGCGCTAACGCTGGCAGCGGCATCGCGAGATTGGGCGCTGCACAGCCGTCAACGCCAAGCCTAAAAGCCTGATCACGGCCCAATGCTTTCGCAAGCGAGTCTCTAATCCTACGCTGAAGCGGATGCCCCATCGCCACATAATCATCGATGGACTCCCCCTGATGCAAACAGGCAGCAAGAAATCCGCTATGTTTTCCTGAGCAATTATTGTGGAGCTCGCAAAAAACCGCATCAGCCTTAGGCAAGCGCCCCGATTGCGTGTAGGCAATCGGCACCTGACAGCCACAAAGCAAATGCCTGTGTTCAAGACCGCAATCGGCAAGCATCGATCGAGCAAGCGCCACATGTTTCTCTTCGCCCGAATGACTTGCACACATCAAAGCAAGCTGTGGCAAACCCCATCCGCGTCGCTCAAGCCCACCCATTGCCACAAAGGGCGCCGCTTGAAAGGGCTTGAGGGAAGAGCGTGTAAAAATTTCACGCTTGATATCCCCGCAATAGGCGATCACACGGCCATTCGAATCAACGACGGCGATCGAGCCAGCATGCTCGGATTCGCGAACGTCCGCGCGAAGCACTTCAATCAAGCCTGTAGCTGACATTTACTGCCTGGCCCCTTTGGAAGTCATCCAAGTCAGTCCTATCGCCGGTCCGAGGATGAGGAGTGAAAACATAATCATGTGAAGATTACTGACTGCCAGCACACCACCTCCCGGCGCAGCTAACACAAAGCCTCCGAGGCAAAGAGCTACACGAAGCGGCCACTCCATATTGCCGCAAGCACGCATGTCACCTAAACCAAAGAGATAACCTTGTAACCCAGCACAAATAAAAACAATCCCGAAGATTGCAGTAAGAACCAAGATCAGCGATTCATGCAAATCGCCTTGCAGGACGAAGGCTGGATTCAACACAAAAAAGAACGGTAGGAAATAAATAATGCTTCCCACCGTCATGGAGGCCCAACCTGTCTTCATCGGTGGCGCGCCAGCAATACCGGCGGCAGCAAAGCTGGCGATAGCAACTGGCGGTGTAATCGATGACAGCATGCCCCAGTAAAACACGAACATATGGACTGCAACCTTATTCAAGCCTGCTTTTTCGAGTGCGGGGCCAACCAAAATTGCAAGAAAAATATAGCAGGCTGTCGTGGTCAGTCCAAGACCGAGTACCAATGACGTTAGCGCAGTCATGCCAAGCAACAAAAAGACGTTATCTCCGGCAATAGTCAATAAATCATTCGCCAAACTTGAGATCACTCCCGTCAGCGAAAAAGCGCCTATCAATAAGCCGCAACCAGCCAGGATTCCAATGAGTTCGACAAAGGTTTTGCCGTTGACTTCTAAAAATTTCAGTACCGAAGACCAGCCCCACTTTTCCTTGTTGAAAAGCTGATTAAGAAGTAAGAGTAGTGCTGTGGCGTAAAAAGGCGCGTGGCTTTCGCGCTTCATCACAAGCAGCATAAAAATCAACAAAGCCACGGCAAAGGCGTAATACCAACCTTCTCTCAATGTTTGCTTAAGGCTAGGAATGTCCTCGCGAGCGAGGCCCTTTAAGCCATGGCGTGCCGCATAAGCATCGACTTGCATAAACAAGCCGAAGTAATAAAGCGCTGCAGGAATGATCGCTGCTAGAGCGACCATGCCATAACTAACGCCCAAAAATTGGGCCATCACAAATGCAGTAGCTCCCATGACAGGGGGAGCAATCACCGCTCCGGTGGATGCACAAGCTTCAATGGCTCCAGCATAGGTTGGGGAAAAGCCAGTACGTTTCATGGCTGGGATTGTCATAGTTCCAGCTGTGAGAACGTTACTGATAATACTTCCCGACATCATCCCCAATAGTCCGCTTGCAAATATGCAAACCTTCGCTGCACCACCCCGAAAAGTGCCGCATGCGGCAAAAGCCAAATTGATAAAGAACTTACCTGCTCCCGTCATCATCAAGGCTGTGCCGAAGACGAGAAAACCAATGACTGTCTCAGCAAATGCCTGCAAGGGGATTCCAAGCAAACTCTCGCTTGAGAGCATGTGGTAAGCAGAAGCCTGTGCTGCCGATGACTCCGTACCTTTGAGCGGGCCCAACCAGGCTGAATCGGCAAACAATGGGTAAAGGGTGAAGGGAAAAATGCTTAGAACCAGTCCCCAACCACCTGTCCGCCGAAGGCCTTCCATCAATATGGCCCACATCAGGTAGCCCGCGATGACTACGGGTTCAGGAGCACCCGTAAACTCCCACCCCAGCTCTGCAGCGCTTCGAACACTCAACATGAGCATCGCTGAAACCGCCACGGTCAGCCCAAAGAGTAATTGGTCGTACCATGCCACGCGATCAAGTGCCGCCTTTTCATGTCCTGGGAATACGATGAACACAAAGGGCATCATCAATAAGACCAGGCCGTAGTAGTACTCGGTGTTAAGCGGAGTAAAACCAACGAAAAAACGTAAAACAAATTGCTGATTCAAGCATAGAAAAATGGTCGCGGCAGAGGCCACCAGTAAAGCGTAGCGCCAAAATCCGGATAACCGCCGGGTCCGAATAACCTCGGACTCAGCGGGTGCCCCGTGCGGATCTTGAATCAGGACCTGGTCGGTCTTTTCGGCGACCGGACCTGAGGCGCCCGTCATTCGAAGATCACATCCAAGTTAGCCTTTCGCAGGCCTGCCGCGCGAGCGCTCATCCAGGCTTTGCGAAACGCCTCTTTATCCTCCGGAGGATTAGTCTTCATGAAGTCATTCCAGGTTGCTTGCAAGACTTGCTGGCGCTTCACAACGGCTTGCTGATGAGCCTCAGCCTCAGCGGTCCAAGCACCTGACTCCTTAATCGCTTTGACAGCACCATCGTGATAGGGCAAAGCCCAAGTGAGGTCTTGGCGTTTTAACTCGAAGCCGTCAATGCCCGGCGTTGTATCCTTATAAACATCATAATTGACAATCATCGACTTGGTAATGCCGTACACGACATCAGCCGGTTGCGAAGCGTAGGCCATCAAAATCGGGTATGGGTAACTTGGCAGTACCGAAGGGTTCTGGGGGCTCATACCCGGACCACAAGTGGTCGTGTGAGGACCATAGTATGGACTAACCTTTCTCACACGTGCCCAAGCTTCTTTATCTGATGCAGGTGTCTGCGGATACATTAGGCCCCTTGGAGAGGCTTCTGCTTCTTTCGCCTGCCCTGAAACCGTTGAGGCGATAGCAGCGTCCACCTCATTATTGATGATCCCCTTCCACATCGCTCCATAGCTTGAGAATTCGACAAGTTTTACATCTTTCGGCGTGAGATTTCCAAAGGCCAATACAGCAAATGCATTTTGATTCAGAGCAGGCGAACCAACAACAACGCCGACGCGTTTACCACGCAAATCTTTCACTTCTTTCACGCCTGCATCTTTGGCAACGGCTAAAGATACAGCGTTACAAGAAATAGAAGATAACATTAATCGCAGTGGCTGAGGACCCCATTCGCGACTCGCAAATTCTAGAACACCTTCTTGAGCAAAGTAAACGCCAACGCCCATGAACGAGGCTTGGGCCCGGTTGGCCTTTAGCGGCGCAAGGCGAGCCACGTCATTTCCTGCAGGCAAGACACGCACATCACTGCCTTGCTTATCCTTTAACATTTTTCCGATGGCAACCCCCATGTTAAATCCTGACGAACCGGTGTCGTAAGCCGTCACGGTAATGGTTGCGGGGAGCTTAAGGTTTTGCGCCAATAATGAAGGCGACGCGGCGAGTAGTCCGACCGTCGCCAAGGCATTGAAAAGTTTACGGCGTGTGAATCCGGGCAATGAAAGGCCATTGATAGCCATGATTGGGTCTCCTCATAAATTAGGTCCACACACCTAAATATCCCGTGTGAACGCTAAGTCGAAGACTACCTCAAACCAGACGGCATACCGAGCAATATCAGCAAAGTCAGCTGATGATCCATTTCAAAACGTTGCTTCGCTTTTCGAAACCAACCGGTTTATCCGGTGCCTGCACCATGCGCGTTTCCTGAGGCAGCCAATCGCCCATATCCCAATCGTGGGACAAAATCCTTGTGCCTGGCTTTAAGGCCTTTAAGCGGGGGCGCAGGGCAAGATTAACGGCCGGAAGCAAATAAAGCGTTATGACCTCAGCATGGTTGAGATCCGTATCAAAGAGATCACGAACTTCAAAGCGACAATAGGCTTGCAGGCCTTCATCGTGTGCGAGCTGCTGAGCCCGGCGCACAAGACTTGGGTCCAAATCCACGCCCAATCCTGACACCCGGTAGCGACGCGCCGCCGTACGTACGATTCGACCATCGCCACAGCCCAGATCGATTAAGCGGTCCCCAGGTTTAAGCTGAGCCATCTCGAGCATCGCATCGACCACAACCTGAGGTGTTACAACATAAGGAACGTCTTGGTCCTGATCCAAGGCAGGTAGCGCCTGCGCGACAACGCGCTGAGCCAGGAGGCTAAGGCTGCTCGCTGCGCAAGCCCTTAAGACATCCCGGCGCTGCAAAGCTCTTTTACCAACCGATTGCTGCACCGTCGCTTCGGGGATCTGAGCCACCCGCCAATACTTTAGTAACAGGATCAATAACAATGCCATGCGCATGACCTGCCAATTCGTTCCACGCACCCCAGCGATTCAATAAATGGCCTCTCGCCTCCAATGCGTCGATCGTTTCCTTTGGAAAACGACTTTCGATATGTAAAGTGTCTCTCGATTCACCTAGAGCAAACCGGCCAGATAACCACCTTGGGGTCTCAAGTGCCTGTTGGATATCGCAGTCATAGTCAAGCATCGCCACATAAGCTTGAAGTTGTATTTGGGGCTGGCCATCGGCGCCCATACATCCCAATACGCTCCAAAGTCGCTCATCGCGAAAACCCATCGAAGCAATGAGCGTGTGCATCGGTGTCTTGCCAGCCTCGAGCCGGTTGGGATGGTCTGGATCAAGCGAGAAATAAGCACTACGGTTTTGCAAAACCACGCCTGTTTCACCGGCAACGACCGCCGAACCAAAAGCACCATATAAACTTTGTATCAATGAAACGGCATTACCCTCTGCGTCTGCCACAGCAAGGTAAATGGTATCGCCCGTAAGGCTGCCGTAAGAGGGTACCCTATCCCAAGGTAAAGCATGGTTTGGATCGATCAGGCCGCGTCGTTGAGTCGCATAGCTTGGATCAATCAATCGCTGCATGGGGACATCGACAAAACGTGGATCCGCCAAAAAACGATCACGATCGTGGTAGGCAATTTGCTTGGCCTGAACGAGCAAATGAACATGCTCTGGACTGAGGTAGCCACTGCTTCTTAAATCATAACTTTCCAACATTTGAAGCATTTGAATGACTGTAAAGCCTTGCGTGGGGGCAGGCGTCTCATAAAGCGTTAAGTCGCGATAAGTCCCACGAATCGGATCAGCCCAAAAAGCATGCTGTGCAGCTAAGTCTTCAGCATCGAAAACCCCGCCATGAGCGGCTGAAAATGCCGCAAGCATCTTGCCAGTCTCACCGCGATAAAAGCCGCTCGCACCGTCTGCGGCAATCGCCTCCAGCGTTCTCGCAAGGCCCGCATTGACTAGAACCGACCCAGCCTTAAGCGGACCATCGGGCAAAAACAAGCGCCTGCTGTAGGCATGAGGCATGAGATCAGCCTGACAAGAGGCAAGCCAGCCGGCAACCCGCGGCGTGATGACAAAGCCCTCCCTGGCATAGTCGATGGCACTTGCCAAAACGCGCTTTAAGGGAAGGCGTCCATAAGCCTTATGGGCCTCATCCCAGCTCGATACCGCACCCGGTGTCGTCAGTGTTGCAGGCAGCACACCACGAAACGGAATCTCGCTCAATCCCTGACGCTTTAACGCCATCAAATCGGCATGCCGAGACGCCCGACCACCACCATCAAGAAATCGCACCTTGTTCTGTTTGGCATCGTTAATCAGCCAAAACGCATCACCACCAAGACCTGTCATGTGGGGATAAATAACGCCAAGCACGGCACTTGTCGCAATCGCTGCATCAACCACCGAGCCACCGGCCCTTAATACATCAACGCCTGCCGCTGAAGCGAGACTGTGAGGTGATGTGACCATGCCTCGGCGGGCAAGGGTCGCAGGCCTTCCTGTTCTAATTTCAATCATAATTCTAGCGTATGTTATGCGTGTTGATGCGCAGCCCGGTTATAAACATCTAAGGCAGCCTGCTCGGCGTCGCCCATTTTCACTTGGACGCCGAACTCGGGCAATTCACAAGTGAGCGCTCCAAGACATGACATCACATTGGCGCGACTGCATGACTGACCCATCAGACCAAAGCGCCATATTTTGCCGGCAAGAGGTCCGAGTCCTGCGCCAATCTCCATACTGTAATCAGCAAGAAGGCGCTTTCGTAGCTGCGCCTCGACACCCGGTGCAAAACTTGCAGGCACCTTGACAGCGTTCATTTGTGGCAAACGATTTGCTGGATTGACGAGGAACTCGAGGCCCATGGCTTCGATACCTGCTTTAAAGGCTTCATGATGCAAACGGTGCCTTGACCAAGCTTGCTCAAGGCCCTCTTCCTGAAGCATGACAAGCGACTCGTGTAGCGCAAACAGGCTGTTAATCGGCGCAGTGTGGTGATACGTTCTTGCGGTTTCACCCCAGTAATCGAGCACAAGATTTAAATCCATGAACCAGCTTTGCACCTGCGCCTTATCTTTTCGCGCTTTAACCCGATCAATCACGGCATCGCTATAAGAAACGGGCGACAATCCTGGCACACAGGAGAGGCATTTTTGTGAGCCTGAGTAAACAGCATCGATTGCCCAATCGTCGACCAATAGCGGCACACCTGCAAGCGATGTAACCGCATCGCAAATCACGAGAGCACCGAATTCGTGGGCAATGCTTGTTAAGGTTTTCGCATCGGATTCAGCACCGGTAGAGGTTTCAGCATGTACAAAACCAACGGTTCGAACCGATGGATGTCGCTGCAAGGTCTCGCGAAGCTTATGGGGATCGCAGGGCGCGCCCCATTCATCATCAATCACGATTGCCCGCCCACCCGAGCGCTGAACGTTTTCAACCATGCGACCGCCGAAAACGCCGTTACGCATCACGATGACATCATCGCCGGGCTCAACCATGTTGACAAAGCTTGACTCCATCCCAACCGAACCAGGCCCTGACAAAGGAAAGGTGAGCTGATTATTGGTTTGGTATGCGTAGCGGATTAACTGCTTGATCTCATCCATCATGCCCACAAACACAGGGTCAAGATAACCCATCGACGGCGCAGACGATGCTGCAAGTACCCTGGGATGAATTTCTGAAGGCCCTGGGCCCATCAAAATACGCTTGGGTGGATGGAAAGACCCGATTTGTTTGCTTGGTGAAAAACGTTGTGAATTAGCATGCGTGGACATGGTGCGCTCCCGCTTAATCAAAAGGGCATCGTGGTGCAAAACTCGCGATTGTGCACCAGTTCGTTCACTTCACTTTCAATTTGTTTCGCTTGGCGTTGTGGTAACCACGAGAAACTTTTCGGAACCCCTTAATAACGCTCAATTGAAAATCGCAGTCATGCGGCCCTGTGGCACACTGCAGCGCGTTCGTCACTATTTCGTCAACTCCTCCTTCAACTGAGAATTATGAGCTTAGACGCCAGCGCCAACTCGCCTTCGGATGTGTCAGAAGGTACCAAGCGATTACTTCGAAACATCGATCACATCACTGAAATCAGCGGCAACATATTTGCTTGGCTCATGGTGCCTCTTGTTGGCGGAGTGGTTTGGGAGGTTGTTTCTCGATATTTTTTCCATCAACCGACGGAGTGGTCCTACGACTTGACTTACATGCTCTACGGTACGTTTTTTATGCTGGGTGCCGCATACACCTTGCGTCGTGGGGCTCACATTCGCACCGACTTTCTTTGGGATAATTTTAGTAACAAAACGAAGGGATGGATTGATACTGTCGCCTACGTGGCACTGTTTTTCCCGGCGCTTGCCCTTTTGTTTTGGGTAGGCATGGAGGAATTTACTCATGCGTTCTCAATCTCTGAACGCTCGGAACAAACAGTGTGGCGACCCTTGCTCTGGCCTATGAAACTCGCTGTACCGGTCTCATTTCTGCTCCTGATGATCCAGGGAGTCTCAGAACTGATAAAGGCTTGGTACTTGGCGCGAACGGGGGAAGAGCTAGATCACCGCGAAAAGGTGGAGATCTAATATGGACAAGCAGCAATTCATGGGTTTGGTGATGCTTGTCTTAATGGTCACCGTGATCTTTGCAGGATTTCCGATTTCTTTCACGATTTTGTTTCTGGCGCTGGTCTTCGGCTATCTGGGCTTGGGGGCTAATGTTTTTGATCTTGCGTACTTTCAAACTATCGGCATGATGAAGGAAGAATTGCTTGCGGCGATCCCGATGTTTATTTTCATGGGATTCCTGACCGAGCAAGCCGGGCTGATGGAGCGACTGTTCCAGGCGCTACGACAATTACTTGCGCCAGTACGCGGTTCGCTTTATTTGGTGGTCATCCTTACCTCCACGATTTTTGCGATGGCCACCGGGATTGTTGGTGCTGCAGTAACCGTGCTTGGGATCATGGCGGGCCCCATTATGATCAAGTCGGGCTACGACCATCGGCTCTCTGCCGGTGCGATTGCTGCCGGTGGGACATTAGGCACCCTGATTCCACCATCAGTCATGCTGATTGTGATGGGACCTGTGCTTGGGGTTTCGGTCGCCAGTCTTTACGCTGCGGCTTTTGGCCCCGGATTCCTCCTTGCTCTACTCTACATCGTCTACCTGCTTGTGCGAAGCTACCTAAATCCAGCGCTTGGTCCGGCGGTTCCCCTTGAAGAGAGAACGGGGTCTTTCGCACTCATCATTAAAGAAATCATCATTGGCACGTTGCCACTGATCGGTTTGATCACTGCAGCGCTCGGTTCGATTCTGATCGGTCTAGCAACACCGACCGAAGCCTCGGCGATCGGCGCTCTAGGTGCGCTTGTTCTATCGATTGCTTATGGACGCTTTACTTGGAAAGGCTTTCATCAAGCATTGATGCAAACGATGATGACCTCGAGCATGGTCTTGTTCCTGGCGGTCACCTCAAATATCTTCGGTGCCGTGTTTTCACGACTTGGAACGGCTGGATGGGTCTCGGATGCCATTCTGAGCTTGCCCATTCCGCCCGAACTCACCCTAGGTTTGATTGTTTTCTTGATCTTTTTGCTTGGGTGGCCGTTTGAATGGCCAGCGATTATTCTTGTCTTTCTCCCAATTTTCTATCCAATCGTTGTTGCCCTAAAGGTCGACCTGGTCTGGTTCGGCGCTGTTGTTGCTGTGACTCTGCAAACGGCATTTTTATCGCCGCCAGTTGCCATGTCTGCTTATTACATCAAACAGGTTGTCAAAGAGTGGTCCTTAAAAACCATCTACTCGGGCATGATGGAATTCATGGTGATACAAGCTTTTTGTATCGTACTTCTTTTTGCCTACCCGCAGATCGCAACATACTTGCCATCCGTCTTGTTTGATAAGCCAATTGCCTCCTCGACTGAATCGCCAGCTAGCAACGGCGACAACACTACGGGTCAGGGCGGACTTGGGATCGGTGGCGAGGATGAACTCGAAAAGGGCGATGGTGCCGCAGCACCCGCTGCGAATTCGTCGTCAAAGGCGATGTCTAATGATTTGATGAAGGGTGACGACCTTGAAAAGTCAGATGACCTCAAGTGATTGTGCGAGCTTTGCTGTCTTGAGTTCACACTCGGTGTACATTTCGAAACATCTAATGCTAGGTCGTGACAACATTGGATAGTTTGAATCACTGTAAAGATTGTTGAAGTTGCCGATTAACCTAAAGGAGATCCATCGATGAAAAGTCTTTTTAAGACGCTGCTCGCAGGCGCGATTTGCGCCACGGCTTTTGCGACTGTTCAAGCTCAAGCTCCGGCGCCTCGTGTGCTCAAGTTTCAATCGACTTGGCCAGCCAGCCTGACCCTACAAGAAAACTTTAAGTATTTTGCAGAGCGTGTCGATAAGCTCAGCGGTGGTTCGCTGAAGATCGAAGCGCTCGCTGCAGGCCAGGTGGTACCCGCCTTTGAAATCCTTGATGCAACCCACAAAAAAGTTATCGATGGTGGCCATGGTGTTGCCTATTACTGGGTTGGTAAAGACAAGGCTGCCGCGTTGTTTGCAGGCCCCCCAGGTGGCCCTTTTGGCATGGACCATGTGGACTATTTGGCATGGGTTTGGGAAGGTGGCGGACTTGAGATGTGGCATGACCTTTATCTCAACCGCATGAAACTTAACGTGATCGCTTTCCCGATCCTCCCGTCAAGCCCGCAAGCGTTGGGATGGTTTAAAAAAGAGATCAAATCGGTTGCTGACTTTAAAGGTTTGAAATGCCGTCAAACCGGTTTAAACGCCGACATGTACGCCAAGCTCGGCATGTCAGTGGTCAACCTGCCTGGTGGTGAAATTCTTCCTGCTGCACAGCGCGGTGTGATTGATTGTGCAGAGTGGGTGGGCGGTATTGAGGACTTGCGTCTTGGTTTGCATCAGGTCTTTAAGTATCACTACACACCTGGCATGCATGAAAACAATTCCATCGGTGAATTGATGATCAATAATGATGTGTGGAAGAGCCTCACGCCCACACAGCAAGAGATCATTAAATCTGCTGTAAAGGATACCTTCCTGACTTTCAGCATGCGCTGGCAGAAGATGAATGCCGATGCACTTGATGAGTTAATCAAAAAGCATGGCGTGATTGTTCGCCGCACACCGGCCGACATTTTGACGGCATCTTTGAAGGCGTGGGACGAAGTTGTTGCTGAAGAATCGGCTAAAAACGAATTCTTCAAAAAAGTTTCAGATAGCCAAAAGGAATATGCTGCAAAAGTTGTCCCAGCGAAGCGGGCTATGTTTCCTCCCTATTCCTTTGCTGCCAACTACTACTGGGGTGCTGAGGGCGGAGCCGCGGCCAAAGGTGGTTCGCCTGCTAAGAAGTAATCCATCCTTGGAAATCAGTCATCGCGCATGATTGAACTGCCCGGCCCGATTCCCTCATTAAGGGAGTTGCGCCGGGATTTTCAT
>VFQT010000876.1_pt1 | contig 40310 bp, 35 predicted proteins | sample 3512381 | NCBI WGS metagenome assembly VFQT01 (sample SAMN10412376, study PRJNA504923) | tailings metagenome | isolation source: Relicate 2 Philex TSF3 active mining site | place: Philippines: Tuba, Benguet | collected 2017-08-29 | reverse complement strand
GGCGGTCGTCGTGCCGTTCATCTCGTTGCCGGCCACGTGTCCCTTTTCGATGCGCATGACGTTCATGGCTTCGAGGCCGTAGGGCGTGATGCCGAGCGCAGCGCCGCGCTGCATCAGCGCGGCCATGAGGGCATTGCCGTAACGGGCGGGAACGGCCAGTTCGTAGGCGTGCTCGCCCGAATAGGAAATGCGGAAGAGGCGAGCCGGGATGCCGTCGAGAGCCGTCAATGCCTTGACGCCGAGGTGCGGCACCGACGCATCGGATATGTCGTGGCCGGCATCGACGACCGTCCGCAGGGCCTCGCGCGATTTCGGACCGGCGACGGCAAGTTGCGCCCACTGCTCGGAGACCGAAGCGATCTGCACGTCGAGTTCGGGCCAGAGGACCTGCCGGGCAAACTCCAGGTGCTGCATGACGCGCTCCGCGTTGGCGGTGGTCGTCGTCATGAGGAAATGGTCTTCGGCAAGGCGGGAGGTGGTGCCGTCGTCGAAGACGAAGCCGTCCTCCCGAAGCATGACACCATAGCGGGCGCGACCGATCGCGAGCGTCGAGAACGTGTTGACGTAGACGCGATCGAGGAACGCTCCGGCATCCGGGCCTTGAATGTCGATCTTGCCGAGTGTCGAAACATCGCAGACGCCCACGGCCTCGCGTACCGCGAGCACCTCGCGATTGCAGCTCTCCAGCCACGTGCGCTCGCCGGGCCGGGTGTACCATTCGGCGCGCAGCCACAGGCCGCTCTCGACGAACGATGCGCCATTGGCGGCGGACCAGTCGTGCGTCGGCGTGATGCGCGTGGGCTTCAAGTGCTTGCCCTTGTGCGGGCCGGCGAGCGCGCCGAAGGAGAAGGGCTCGACCGGCGGGCGATAGACCGTCGTTCCCGTCTCCGGGATCGAGCGGCCCGCGACGGCGGCGAGGATGGCGAGGCCCGTGACGTTGGACGTCTTGCCCTGGTCCGTCGCCATGCCCAGCGTGGTGTACCGCTTCGTCAGCTCGACGGAGGCATAGCCTTCCTTGTGTGCCAGTGCGATGTCGTCGGCCGTCACGTCATGCTGGAAGTCCACGAAGGCCTTGCCGGTGCCGCCGATATGCCAGACGGGCGAGCTGGCGACGGGCTCGTCATCGGCGGCGGCGTGCGTGCCGCATGTGCCGACATGGCCGGTCTCATTTGCGGCGTCGCGGCCGGCAGCGAAGCCATCGCGCAGGCACGCGCCAAGGGAGAGTGCACCATTCGCAGCACCGGTCACGCGCATGCCCGGCGGCAGGGCATCCGGCACGAAGGCGGCGATGTCCTCGCGCCAGCGTGGCTTGCCGCCGTGGTGACAGGCGAGCATGACATTGGGATTCCAGCCGCCCGCGAGGGCAAGACAGTCGGCATCGATCGACTGGGTGCCGCCGTCGTGGCGAGCGACGTCGAACCGACGGATCCCGTGCTTCCCACCGTGGATTGCCGTGACATGGCCGCAGAAGACCTGTGTGCCCATGCGCGCGGCCATGGCCTGGCGTGCGTCGGACAGCTCCGTTCGGCTGTCGATCACGGCGGCGACGGCACGTCCGGCCGCGTGCAACGCTTCAGCCGTCCGCCAGCCGCTGTCGTCGGTGGTGAAGATGGCAAATCGATTGCCTGGGGCCACCGCGTAGCGGGAGACATACGTGCGCACCGCCGAGGCGAGCATGACGCCGGGAATGTCATTGCCAGAGAGGACGATCGGCCTTTCCGCCGCCCCGGCGGCGATGATCGCGCGCCTCGCCACGATACGCCAATAGCGCTGACGCGGTTGATGGGGCGGCGGTTGGGCCACGTGATCGTTCACACGTTCCAGCGCGCCATAGGTGCCGCCGTCGTAGGTGCCGAAGACGCTGGTGCGCGGCATGAGCCGGACTTCGCGCATCGCGGACAGCTCGGAGAGGACCTCCGAGAGCCATTCAGCGGCGGGCTTGCCATCGATCTCGCCGCCATCTGAGAGAAGCCGGCCGCCGAACTCGAAATCCGTCTCGCACAGGATCACGCGCGCGCCAGAACGGCCGGCAGCGCGCGCCGCGGAGAGGCCTGCGGGGCCGCCGCCGACGATCAACACATCGCAAAAAGCCGTCGCGCGTTCGTAACGGTCGGGATCCTCGCCTTCCGGCGGACGGCCGAGACCGGCGGCACGCCGGATGAGCGGTTCGTAGACCAACTCCCAGAACCGGGCGGGCCACTTGAAGGTCTTATAATAGAAGCCGGCGGCGAAAAGCGGTGCGAACAGGCCGTTGACGGCCATGACGTCGTGGGAAAGGCTCGGCCAGCGGTTCTGGCTCTCGGCGACCAGACCGTCGAACAACTCCGCGGTGGTTGCGCGCGTGTTGGGCTCGCGACGGCCACCGGTGCGCAACTCGACGAGGCCGTTCGGCTCTTCCGGGCCGGCGGTCAGGATGCCACGCGGCCGGTGATACTTGAACGAGCGGCCGACGAGGCGCACGCCCGAAGCCAACAGGGCGGACGCCAACGTGTCACCGGCATAGCCCGACAGCGCGCGGCCGTCGAAGGTGAATGATACGGGCCGTTCGCGGTCGATGCGGCCGCCGTCGTTCAGACGAAAAGGCTGATCGATGCTGCTCATCGGCCGGTCTCGCTGTGCGATGCCCGCCTTGCGGGCTCCACGGAAAGTACGTCGTGCGTGCGTGTGTTTCGGGTTACGTCGAGCCAGCTCCGGCAGCCCTGTCCGTGGAACCAGCGCTCGCGATGCACGCCCGCGGGGTTGTGGCGGATGTAGACGTATTCGAAGAACTCATCCTGTCCGGCTTCGGGAGCAGGCCGCGTCACGGTCGCGTCGCCGAGGTAGGTGAACTCGCTCTGATCGCGCTCTCCGCAGTGGGGGCATTGCAGCCGCATCGGATTTTCCTTCGGGATTCGTGAGGCCGTTCGGCAGGACGGTTTCAGTGCAGGTTGGGCTGAGCGCCAGCGCCCTTTTCGTCGATCAGATGGCCGCTGCGGAAGCGGCCGAGCGTCAGCGCGGCTGCGGCGGCGTGGGGTTCGCCCGTGGCTATCAGGTGCGCGAAGGTCAAGCCGGAGGCCGGCGTCGCCTTGAAGCCGCCGTAGCACCAGCCGCAGTTGAGGTAGAGGCCGTCGATGTGTGTCTTGTCGATGATCGGAGAGCCGTCCATCGACATATCCATGATGCCACCCCAATGGCGCAGCACGCGCACGCGGCTGACGCTGGGCATCACGGCGACGGCCTCTTCCATGACCTCCTCGACAGTGAAGAGATTGCCGCGCTGGGCGTAGGAATTGTAGCCGTCGATGTTGCCGCCGAAAACGAGGCCGCCCTTGTCGGACTGGCTGATGTAGAAGTGCCCGGCACCGAACGTGACGACGTTCGGTACCATGGGTTTGAGACCTTCCGAGACGAAAGCCTGCAACACGTGGCTCTCGATGGGTAACCGCAGGCCCGCCATTGCGCCGACGCGGGACGTATTGCCTGCGACCGCAAGCCCGACGCGATCGGCCATGATGGGACCGCGCACCGTCTCGACCCCGACGACACGGTCGCGCTCGCGCAGAATTCCCGTCACCTCGCAGTTCTGAATGATGTCCACGCCCAGACTGTCGGCGGCGCGTGCGAAGCCCCACACGACGGCGTCATGACGCGCGGTGCCGCCGCGCCGCTGGAGCAGGCCGCCCTTGATGGGGAAGCGGGCGTTGTCGAGGTCCAGTGTGGGCACGAGGCGGCCGACTGCGTCGCGGTCGAGCAGTTCGGCATCGACACCATGCAGGCGCATGGCGTTGCCGCGCCGGGCGAAGGCGTCGCGTTGTGCATCGGAGTGGTAGAGGTTCAGCACGCCACGCTGGCTGACCATGGTGTTGTAATCGAGATCCTGCTCCATGGACTCCCAGAGTTTCATGGACAGCTCATAGAGCGGGATATTACCGGGCAGCAGGTAGTTGGAGCGGATGATCGTCGTATTGCGGCCGGCATTGCCGGAGCCGATGTGACCCTTCTCGAGGAGCGCGACGTTGCGGATGCCGTAGCGTGCGGCGAGGAAGTAGGCGGTCGCGAGCCCATGGCCACCGCCGCCGATGACGATCGCATCGTAACGTTGCTTCGGCTCGGGATCACGCCAGGCGCGAGTCCATGTGGAGGCATGGCCGCGGATCGCGGCCTTGAGCAGTGTTGAAAGCGAGTAGCGCATCGAGGCAAGCCGGGTGAAGCGTTCGCAACACGCCAACGCGCGCTTACGCACGGGCTGGCCGGAGAGCCACATGCTACGGACGTCTGAGCCTATTGCCTAGTGCTCCGATCGCGATGCGGTATGAAGCCGCCGCGATCGGCAACCGCGCCGCCAGTCGCAAGCCAGTGTTCGGGTTCAGATGTAGGTCTGGCCCGTGGCGCTTGTTTTGGAGCGAATCTCGGAAACCGAAGAAACGCAACCAACTCTATGATTTTATTTAAATTACCTCATGTGACGGCCTGTTGCGAAATCAGCCGCGAGGGTGGACCATGCGATAGACGAGCTGCACTAGATGTTCTCGCACGTGATCTTCATGGCCTCTCTGAGCCACATGATGCCGGGATCCGTATCGTGGCGCTGGTGCCAAGCGAGATAGATCGGGATCGGGCTCATCTCGAAGGTGAGGGGATGCGACTGCAACTCCCAGCGGCGGGTGAAATACCGCGCGACGCGTTCGGACATGGCGCAGACGAGATCGGTGCTCTCAACGACGCTGGGGATGGAGGCCATCGAGGGGACATGGAAGGCGACATCGCGCTCGATGCGACGCGATTCGAGCCGCGTCGATAGCGGCCCTTCCGTCTTGTTGCGTGTCCAACTCGATCCGATATGTCGGAGCGATTGATACATTTCCAGGGATACCTCGCTCCCTGGCTGCAACTTGCTGTGTCCCTTGCGGGAGAGCAGAACCCAGCGATCGTCGTAGAGCAGTTCGTGCCGCATGCCATCGCCCTCCACCACCTCGTAGTCGATGGCGAGTTCGGTCTCTCCATAGCGCAATTCGCTGCGAACGACGCTGGCGCGATTGTTGAAGATCTGGATCGAGACGTTCGGCGCGTGCTTCTCGATGTAGGCCATGAGATAGGGCGCCAGGATCATCTCCGAGCCGATCGGCAGATCGATCACGAAGCGCCGGCGAGCGGTCTTCGGATCGAACGCGGGCTCGGTTGTCAGGCCGTGCCGGATCGTGACGAGGGCTTCACGGACCGCCGGTGCAATTTCAAGGGCGCGCCGCGTCGGCACCATGCCACGCCCCGGGCTTTCGAACAGCTCGTCGCCCAACTCCTCGCGCAGTCGTCGCAGCGCGTGGCTGACACCGGCAACGCTCTTGCCGAGACGGTCAGCTGCTTGCGTCAAGTTCCGCTCTTGCATGATGACATCGAAAATCTTCAACAAATTCAAGTCAAAGTTCGCAAAATCGATCATAGGGCGGTGAGTGCTCATTCGTATTGCCAGGGCTTTCTACGGAGCATTGAATAATTGGGCAGGATTTCTTGGGGAAGTTGGCGCCGTTGCACTGCTTCGGTCAAGTGCCAATGCGGGTTGCCGGGGTGGGGCGCGGTCACGTGTTCGATAATACAGTCAATACTTATCTCACGGAATGAATGATCTTTCTGCTTTATTCTCATGTTTTCGCAAACTTGAGGAGATGATCCGCCATCAGAGGGTAGACGTCGCTCGCGGCGGTCTTGCCGAAAATGCAATCGATGTGGCCATAGTTCGCGATCACATGCCTCTCATAGAGATGGCTTCCGTTTCGCGCCGAGAGCCGTTCCATCGTGCGGGCCGTACTTTCAGGCTTGAAGCACGCGTTCTCGGCACCGTGGACGAAGCAGATGGGGAACGCCATCCGCTCCAGGCAGGGCATGTACACGTCCTCGCCCGCGGCGCTGACGATGGCCTCGGCGCGCGCGATGCGGGCCAGATGTTTGAAGGCATCGATGTTGGCCTCGCCGAACATTTCGGCCAGTCCCGCGTCGAAGGTCAGGGCATTGAGTTGGTCGATTTCGTAAAGTTGACCGTAGAGAGCAGTAATGCGATTGGACGTGGCGTTGCGCGAACGTTCTTCACGCTGAAACGGCACGGCCAGCCGGATGAACCCGTCGACGAGCCGCTGGACGAGGCCGTCCTCTGTCGTGGCGCGTGCATTGACGTGATCGATGCCCAGGGCGTCGAGTAACGACGGTGTCCTGAGCATGGCAAGGAGGCGCTGCGGATAGAATGGCACCAGTACATCGGTCGCGATCTGTGACAGGACCGCCGATCGCACGCCCGTAATATGCCCGCCCAAGACGCCCATGACGAAGGTCGTCGATCCGAAGCAATGTGCGAGCACCTGAATGTCTTCGGCGCCCGTCTCGCGGCGTATCAAGTCGATGGCCGGTTGATAGTCGAACTCGGCGCAGTCGTCGGCTGTCCAGCGATCGCGCGCATAAGGCAGGTCGATGCTGGCCCGGAAGTCGAGGAGCCAGCAATCGAACCCGCGCTCGCACAGATACTCCGTGAGGTTCGTGTCGATGGTGTCGATCGTGAAGATCTGGCTCGAGACGCCGAGACCATGCGAGATCAGAAGGGGCCCTTTGCGGCTCTGGCCATCCCTGTCGTAGCGGATGAGCCGGAGCGTCTTGCCGTCGGCCGTCGTGAAATGATGCACGGACGGTGTGCCTCCACGCAGCCCGCGCTTCTTGCGCACCCGGCCGGGGTTATAGCGCTTCACGGGGGCAAAGACGTCACCATAGACATCGTAGAGCGTGCCGGCGAACACCGCACCGAACTTGGCGACGGCGTTGATGCGCTCCAGCGGCGTGCGTCCGCCGACGCCGCGAATAGTGCGGACCTGTTTGGCGAAATCCGATGGCTCAATGACGAGGATGCCGTGTGCGGCTCCATCGCCGCCTTCCTCGCCGAGATCGACGAAGAGGGTCGTCGTGTCCCGCAGGAGATCGCCGGGCCGGTGGTCGTCGTGGACCATCTTGAAGCCACGCAGACGGAAACGCCGGCCTTCGCGCGACGTCAGCCGCATTTCGTATTCGAAACGGCGCGTTTCGGCGGCGTCGGCCGATTTGCGCATCAGTCGGAAGACGCCGTCGCTGATGTCGAGCGGCTCCGCCGACAGTTTGCGGCAGAGCGCCGTGCCCGAGAGTGTTCCGCGATGCTCGGGATCGAGCATGAAACGGTCGACATCGGCGATGCGGACCGTGACGGTGAACTCGAAGGTGTTGCCGGCGACCCGTCCGGCCGCTTCGGCCTCTCGATAGTCGGGATTGCTCGCGACGAAGCCCGCCATCCGCTCGGTAAACACGACACCTGTGGGGCGGTCACCGTTGGCGGGATCTGCGTCGTGCGGTGCGCCGATGCTACTGGCCGGGCCCGCCGCGTTGGTCATTGTCGCCGTGCCGATCGCACGCTGCGTCAGATGTGCAATCTCCTCGGCGCGCTGGCGCGCGCGCGCCTTCGCCTGTTCCGCAACCGTGCCGACCGCGCCCGCCACCGTACTCATGTCCGCAACGGCGATGCCGCGCTTGAGTGTCCGGACCGCGCTCGCAAGGCCGAAATTCCGGTTAGCATCGGGCGCCAGATGCATCAACGGCTTGCCGGAGGACGTCTCGACATCCAAGGTGCGGCCCAGATCGGCGGCCAGATGGATCATGGCCCGCTCTGCGATGGCGGATATCGTCAGCAGCGGGTTGACGCCCAGCGACGTCGGCATGATCGAGCCGTCCAGGACATAGAGGCCCTCGTGCACGGCTTCGGTTTTCTCGCCTTTGCCGATATCGAAAACGCGGCCCTTGTGATCGACGACGCCTGACGATGAATCCTCGCCCATGCCGCATCCGCCGAGCGGATGGACGCTGATGAGGTTTCGACCAAGAAACGTGTTCTGGATGGGATTGCGGATGAAGGTCGCGCCATTTGCCGCCGCAGCCTGTGTCAGCGTCTCCTCGATACTGGCGAAAATCTCCTGGCGGGCGACGTCCGGCCAATCCACCGCGATGCGATCCTCGCGAAGGTGCAGACGGCCTGCGGCGTCATCATGTGCCATGACGAGAAACGTCGCCGTGTTGTGCATCGCGCCACGGTAGGCGCCGAGCAATGCGCTATCGGCACGGCGGGCCGTTTCCGCGGCTTCGTCGGCGAGACCGGGGCTCGTATCGATACCGGTCAAGCGATCGGCCACGCTGAAGATCCCCGGCAGTAACTCCGACAGGCCGGACGGCAAGACACCCTCTTCGATGATGATGCCATCGCGATAGCGCTCGCAATCGCGCAGATCTATGGCGCCCGTGATGCAAGGCCCGGGCGGTGCCACGCCCGACTTCGGGGGGGCGCCGACGCCGACGGCATTGACGGGGCGTTCGCCGTTGTAGGCGAATGCCAGAACGTCGCCGTTACCGGTGAAGCCCTGGCCGACGCGGTCGGAGATGGCGAGGCCGTTCTCCCGGGAGCGCAGCAGGATCTCGGTGGAACCGAGACTGCCCGCACCGATGACGACGACGGCTGCCGTGATCGAGCGGTCCGGCTCGTGGAAGTGGTCGCGCTTGCGGCGTGTCGGACCGTAGTAGATGCGCCAGACGCCATCCTCGTTCGCGACGTGGCGGACGGTGGCGCCGGTGAAGATTTCCGCGCCATGGTTCACGGCGTCGGGCAGATAGGTCATCTGGACGGTCGTCTTCGCTCCGACGTTGCAGCCGGAACAGCAGTCGCCGCACAATGTGCATGCCGGCTGATGCACGCCTGCCGCGTTCGGCCCGTCCGTGAAGGCAACATTGATCGGAGGACGACTCGTCTGCGCGGCGAGGCGCTTCGCCGCCTCGTCCATGCGATCGAGCTTCGCCAGCCGTGTCGTGTTCGGGTAGGGAGTGGGGCGCAACATCGCGCGGGCGCGGTCGAAGCCCTCGTTGAGGCTGTCGTCCGCGAAGAGTTCCGATGGCCAGCTCGGATGCTCCCAGACGCGCGGATCGGGCGGCAACGACACGTTGGCGTTGATCAACGAGGTGCCGCCGAGTCCGCAGCCGACGAGCACGTGCATGTCCCGCCCGAAATGGAGATCGAACAGGCCGTCGCGTTCTCCGTGCCGTTCGCCCGCAAGAACGTACTGGAATTCGGTCATCGCCTCAGGGACGGTGTCGGGATAAGCCCCCACCGGTATCTCGCGCCCGCGTTCGAGCACCGCCACCCTGAGGCCCATGCGGGCAATCCGCGATGCCGCGATGCCCGCGCCATAGCCGGAGCCGACCACGACGGCGTCGTAGTGAGGCTTCAAGCGATCGAGGTCTTGCGACAGGCGCATGGGGCGAGGCCTCTTGCGGTGGCAACGGTCAAGCGTTGGACGTGGCAGTGGCTGGCGCGGACGACGCCACGCCGGCGATCGTCGCTTGCGACGTCTCGACGGCAGGCATGGGGACGGCGCGGCCTCTCCCCACGACGGGTTCGACGTCGAGGGATCGGCCGAGGTCGCGTGCCAGCAACAGCATCGCGCGTTCGGCGACCGCGGTGATGGTCAGCAGAGGATGGACGCCGAGGGCGCACGGAATGACGGAGGCGTCGCAGACGTAGAGGCCGTCGTGAACGGCATCCTTCGCGCACCCGGGGGATGCATCGAAGACCCGGCACTTGTGATCGACGACACCGCCGTCACGATCCTCCCCCATGATGCAACCGCCGAGCGGGTGGACGGTGAAGAGATTGCCGCCCAGGAGCTTGTTCGTCGCGGGGTTGGGCACGTATGTCCCGCGCGTCGCGGTCACGAGCTGTTTCAGCGTCTCTTCGATGGCGGCGAATACCGGCTCCTTCAGTGCATCCGGCCAGTCGATTGCCAGGTTGTCGCCATCGAGCGTGATGCGTCCCGTTCCCGAGTCGTGCCCCACGGCGAGGAAGATCTGCGTGTGGTGCGTGGCGCCGGAATAGGCCCCTCGGAACAGGCTTTCCCCGGTGGCCGCCAAGTTGCGGGTCAGATTGCGAAGGGCGGCGGTGAAGTCCTCGGACGGCGCCGTGGCGGCGGAAGCGGGTAGAGCGAGCGGCAACATGGCGGCCAGCGCGCTCTGCACGGATGCCTCGACGATCGCCAAGCGCTGTTCCGGCGCGCGACGGTGGCGAAGATCTATCAATCCCGTGACGCCCGGTCCGGGCGGGGGCACCTTCGGCTTATGAGTGTTGCCGATGCCGATGGCGTTGACGGGTGCGTCGTTGTTGTAGCCGAGCGCGATGGCGTCGGCGTTCGTCGAGACCCGCTCGCCTAGGCGAGACGAGAGCGCCAAGCCCCGCTCCCGGGAGCGCATCAGGATCTCATTGGAGCCGAGCGTTCCCGCAGCGAGGACGACGAGCGGTGCGATCACGCCACGGCGCGGCACGGTGCGGTTAGAGACGGCAGACGTCCGGAAAACGACGCGCCAGGCTTTGTCGGCGGTTTTCTCGATGAAGCGGACGGCGGCGTCCTCGAAGACTTCGGCGCCGTGGCGGACGGCATCGGCGAGATACGTGCAATGGACCGTCGTCTTGGCCCCGACGTTGCAGCCGCCCATGCAATCGCCGCACAGGGTGCATGCGGGCTGGTGTACGCCGGCGGCATTGAATGTCTCCTCGAACGCGATGTGCAGCGGCACGCGCTCCACACGACGGCCCAGGGCGGCGGCGGCCTTTTCCAGGGCTTTCAGTTTCAGCGGCGATTTGTCGGGCGGCAGTGTTTCGGGCGCCAACATCGCGCGGGCGCGATGGAAGCCGATGTTCAGGAAATGATCGAAGCGGATCTGCTGCGGCCAACGGGGATCGTCGAGGACGACCGGCGTGGGATTGAGGCAGACATTGGCATTGATGAGCGACGTGCCGCCGACGCCACAGCCCTGCAGCACGTGCACGTCGCGGCCGACGCGAATATCGAACAATGCCGAGGCGCTGCCGATACGCTTGCCGGCGACCGTGATCTGGGTGTCCCTCTGCGCGGCGAGCAATCCGGTCGGAAACTCGCCGGGTAGGATTTCGCGCCCCCGCTCGAGAACGGCGACCTTCAGGCCCGCGCGCGCCAGTCGTGATGCCGCAACGCCCCCGCCGTACCCCGAGCCGACGACGATTGCGTCGTAAGCCGATCGCACTCCCGACGCCGTTCGCGCAAGGCGCGCCATTTACGCAACTCCCCTCGACAGACACGACAGTCAGACAAACCTGCACACAGCGTTCGAGCTTAACGAGATGGCCATTGCAAGGCGAGGGTCAAGCAAGGCTGGTTTCGATAAAGACCAAAGCGTTGCTCAACAGCCGCATTGCGGGCCGTCGAACAACGTCAGATCCCGATCGGGCTCTCAAAAGGCCGGTTTCGCGAATGTGCCACGCGCGATTTCGAAGGCGCGTCCGATGCGCAGTGCCAACGCATCGTCGAACTTGCGCACGACGATCTGCAGCGCCATCGGCAAACCGCTGGCGGAGACGGTCGTCGGGATCGATAGCGCGCACATGTCGAGGTAGTTCACCCACCGGGTGTGGGCGGCCATGAGCGCGATGCCTTCATCGACCTCCGCGACGGGGATGGCCGGGCAGGGAATGGTCGGGAGAACGATGGCATCCAGACGGTCCATCACAGACAGGAATTTGGCGATGGCTCTCTTCTGGGCGGCCAGCGCGTCGAGGTAGTCCGCGACGTTTATCGAGCGACCCCCGAGCATGCGCCCCCGGATCGGCGGTGCCAGCCCTGAGTTCGGGTCTTCGGCGTACTTGCGCCAGTTGGTATAGGCCTCCGAAGTTATGATGAAACCGCATTTGGCACCGTAGGCTTCGAGCGTGTCGGGCAGCGCCACGCTTTCGATGCTGGCGCCGAGTTCGCTCAAACGGCCGGCTGCGGTTGCGAAGTCGGCGCGCACCTCTGGTGTGGCGAGCGGCAGGTCGGCATCGGCGATGCGCCCGATCCGCAGTCCACGAATGCCGCGCTCCAGATCGGCGAAGGGATCGACCGGCTTCACGCCGTCGGTCGTGGCATCGCGGGGGTCGTGGCCCTGCATGGCCGCAAACATCCGGGCGGCCAGGGTGACGTCCGCCGCCAGAGGGCCGACGGAGTCGAGGGTTTGCGACAACGGTGCCACGCCCGACCGGCCGACGCGTCCAATGGAGGTCTTGAGACCCACGCAACCGCACAGCGCGGCGGGAATGCGCACGGAGCCGCCGGTGTCGGTTCCTAGCGCGCCAGGCACCATGCCGGACCCGACGGCGACGCCGGAGCCGGAGGATGAGCCGCCGGGCACGCGATGCGTTTTCAGATCCCAGGGATTCTTCGGTGTGCCGACGGTGACGTTGGTGCCGTAGCCCCCGAAAGCGTATTCCACGGTGTGGGTCTTGCCGGGAATGACTGCGCCGGCCTCGCGGAGGCGGGCCACCACGGGTGCGTCCTTATCGGCGGGCGGAGATTGCCGGGTCGTGAGCGAGCCGCAACCGGACACCACGCCACCGACATCTATGATGTCCTTGACGCCAATAGCCAAGCCGTGGAGCTGACCGAGCGGCCGTCCTGCCGCCGTCTGTGCATCGAGTAATGCCGCCTCGGCCTGTGCCGTATCCCGGCTGGTCGAAACGAAAGCATTGAGTTTGGGGTCGAGGTTTTCGATGCGGTCCATCGTGGCCGCGATCTGGCTGGATACGTCGGGCTTCGTGTCGGACATGGGCGGGCTCGTGCTGTTCGGTTGGGCTCCAGACCAATTTTCAGCACGCCATGGCGGTCGTGGCTAGTGGCACTGCCATGCAGTCAGCCGCCGCAACTGCCTGAATGCCGGGCATCGCTCGAAATGCAAATGCCGGCACGAGGACGTGCCGGCATGGTAAGGGGCGTCTTTCGAAGGTGACGGCCGCACGCGACAGCCGCGCGGAAGTTCAGGCTGCGGCGTCGGCCTGGCTGGGCGGTTCCATCGGCGCGGAGATGGTCACCGGCTCGTCGCGATAACGCAGCGCACCTTTGATCTTGGCGCCTTCTTCGGCGGAGAACGTCATGTGACTGATCTCGCTATCGACGTTCGCCGTCTTCTCGAGGCGAACCTTGTTCGCCTCGATCGTGCCCTTCGTACGGCCACGAATGATCACTTCGTCGGCCTGGATTCCCCCCTCGATCTGGGCATCCACGTCGACGATGAGCAGCTTGCACTTGATGTTACCGTTGATGCGGCCCTTCACGAGGATGTCGCCCTCGCTCTCAAGGTCGCCGCGCATCAGCAGCCACTCGTTGATGATCGAATAGTTGGCATCGCGGCCCATCGGCTGCTTTGCAGACGGCGCGACGCTCGGTGAATATGCGGCGGCGACCGGTGACCGGTCGACCTCGGGGATTCCGGTGGGGCCCGTGTCTGGCCTGCGATTGTTGAACATCGACGCTTCTCCCGAATCACATGTGGTCTATCCGGATGCAAGGATAAGGAACTTGGCCGCAGAACCAGATCCATGCTGTGGAAAAAGCTGAAAATTGGGACGTTTTTGCGGGGCGGCGTGGCGTTCGTGACACCTTGCGGAGATTCCAGGTTGCGAACAGGCTCGTAGTTCGCGCGTTCGACGCATTTCGGTTCAGCCGCGCGGCCGCAAGGGAACCTTCGGATTTGACTTGCCTGTTTCCCGGGGATGGGCGCAAAAATCGCCCGCAGGGAGACGAAGGAGATCGCCCATGGAGGATACGCCGTTCCGTCCGCGTGATTGGTCAAGCCATCCGCCGCTGATCTATCCCGAGTACAAATCGACGATCTACCGGGCGCCGAAACGGCCGCTCATTCCGATCAAACAGTCACTCTCTGAACTCACCGGACCTGTGTACGGCCACGAGCGCGTCGAGGCCATCGATTCCGATCTGACGCGCAATGCCCGCAAGACGGCGGAGCCGATCGGCGAGCGGATCGTCGTTGCAGGGCGTGTTCTCGACGAGAACGGCCGTCCTCAGGCGGGCACGCTGATCGAGGTCTGGCAGGCCAATGCGGCCGGCCGCTACATTCACGTCAACGACCAGCACGACGCGCCGGTCGATCCCAATTTCTTCGGCGCGGGACGGTGCGTGACCGACGAGGCGGGGCGCTACAAGTTCTACACACTGAGGCCGGGTGCCTATCCCTGGCAGAACCACGCCAACGCCTGGCGTCCCGCCCATATTCATCTGTCGCTGTTCGGGCCGACGATCGCGACACGGCTGATCACGCAGATGTTCTTTCCCGGCGATCCGATGCTGCCTCAGGATCCGATCTTCATGAGCGTGCCAGCCAGTGCCCGTGATCGCCTGATCGCCAAATTCGACCTCGACGTGACGGAGGCAGGCCACGCCGTCGGCTATACGTTCGACATCGTGCTGCGCGGTCGGGACGAGACTTGGATGGAGAACCGCCCGTCATGACCCTGAAGCAGACGCCGTCGCAAACCGCCGGCCCGTTCTTCCACTACATGCTGACGCCCGAGCAGAGCGGCTATCCCTTCAAGGGCTTGGCGACCCCGGCGGTGGCCGACGACAACGTTCCGGGCACGCATATCGCGCTTGCCGGCCGGATAACGGATGGTCAAGGCAATCCGATTCCCGATTGCCTCGTGGAATTGTGGCAAGCCGACGCCCTGGGTCGCTATGCACATCCCGCCGACAAGCGCAGCTCGAACGCCGCGTTCAAGGGGTTCGGGCGTTGCGCGACGGACGAAAACGGTCGGTTCGTCTTCCGGACGATCAAGCCGGGCGCGATCGGCGACGGGCAGGCCCCGCATGCGACGCTGATCCTGTTCACGCGGGGCGGCCAGAACCACCTCTATACGCGGATGTATTTCGAAGACGAGGTGGAGGCCAATGCCAAGGATCCGGTGCTAGCATGCGTGCCCGCCGACCGGCGGGATACGCTCCTCGCGCGCAAGACGGAGACTGGCTACGCGCTCGACATCCGGGTACAGGGTGACGGCGAGACCGTGTTTTTCGATATCTGAGCAAGACCGAGCTCAAGCCCGACACCCCGCCCAGCCGACCGGAAACAATCGCCATGACGGCGCCATCGAAGCCCGCGGAAGCGTCCAGTGCTCCCGCGGGTGGCGTAGAGATCCGTGCCGTGCTGGCGGCCATGACCGGTTCCACGCTCGTCGGCTCCGTGCCGATGCTGGCGATCGGCCTCTATCGCGAGGGCATGGGCGCCGCATCGTTGCTCTTCTGGCGATATTGGATCGCCATGGCGGTTCTGGCGCCGCTGGCTTGGTGGACGAGCCCGAGCCTGCGCGAGGACTGGCGGCGTGCGGGCCGGCCGCTGATGCTGAACGCCATGACGCTCGGCGCGTTCCAGACATTCACCTATTTCCGGGCCGTGGAAACGCTGCCGACGAGCGTCGTCATCACCGTGTTCTTCGCCTATCCGATCCTGACGCTGATCATCGACCGTGTTTTCTTCGAGAAGCCGGTCGGCTTGGGCTCGATGGCGGCGGTGGCGTTCGTGTTCACGGGCGCGATGCTGGCAGGCTGGCCAAGTCTGACGCTCTCCGGCGCCGATGCGATCGGCATCGCTTGCGCCATCGCGACGCCGATCAGTTTCGCGATCTATATCTCGATCGCCTATCGGTTCACACGGCAGACGTCGCCATTCGCCGGGGCGGCCGCCATCTACATGGGCTTGGCGTTGAGCTATGCTGTGGTCGCTCTGTTCGCTGGGCTGACGTTTCCCGTCGACAGCGGGGGGTGGGGGCGGCTCCTGTTCATCGGTATCCTCGGCGGCGTGGTGCAGATCTCGTCCTTCGCCTACGCGCTGCCGCGGCTGTCGGCGAGCGGCTACTCGATCATCGTCAGCATGGAATTGGTAACAGTGGTGGTGCTAGGTGTTCTGGTCCTCGGTGAAACCTTGAGCCCGGTACAGACGTTCGGAGTGGCGCTCGTCGCCATCGGGATGATCGGTGACCGGATCGCGCGGGCGCGGCAGGCGTCACGGTGACCGTCCGATGTGGTTCACCAGCGCTCCAGGACGATATCGCTAAGTGCTCCGCCGTGTGATATGAACAAGGTCCGTCTCGTGCTTGCGTGCCCGTGGGAAATGCGACGCGTCCGTCCATGCAAAAGCGACAAGATGAGCGTGAATTGCGAGAGCTGCTGGTGAAGCTGCGCGAGGAACATCGCGAACTCGATTGCGAGATCGTTCGCATCGAAGCGGACGGGGCTGCGGATCAATTGGTCATCCGCCGGCTCAAGAAGCGGAAGCTGATGCTCAAGGATCAGATCGCATCTGTCGAGGACCGTTTGACACCCGATATCATCGCCTGAACACGTCAACTGTGCTCTCCATTTCGCGCACCAAGGTGCGGCTAACGTCGATTTGCTGTTTGCGAAACGGCAGAACGTATTGCCACACCGCGCGAATTGCAGATAAAAGCCCTTTTTTCTCCGTCGCGGGCTCGAGCAGCCCGCCTTCAGCCGTTTCGAGATGGGAGCAGTGCCGTCGAGATGAGCGAGCCAGCCACGGACAAGCCGGTCGCGATCATCATGGGTAGCCAGTCGGACTGGCCCACGATGCGCAAGGCAGCGATCATCCTCGACACGTTGGGCGTCGGCTACGAGGCGCGGATCGTCTCCGCGCACCGGACGCCCGAGCGGCTCTACGATTTCGCCCTGTCGGCGGCCGACCGGGGCTTCAAAGTCATCATCGCTGGCGCGGGCGGGGCCGCGCATCTTCCGGGCATGGCGGCCTCGATGACGACGCTGCCTGTGCTGGGCGTTCCCGTGCAGTCCCGCGCGCTGTCCGGCCAGGACAGCCTCCTTTCCATCGTGCAGATGCCGGGCGGCATTCCCGTGGGGACGCTCGCCATCGGTGACGCCGGCGCGACGAACGCCGGCATCCTGGCCGCCCAGATTCTCGCGCTCAGCGACGAGGCGCTGGCCGTACGCGTTCGCGAGTGGCGCCGCCAACAGACGGAAGCCGTGGCGGAGGTGCCGCGCGATGAAGCCTGATCCTGCAGCCGTCCGTGCGGGCGCCCCATTACCGCCGCGCTCCGTGATCGGCATCCTCGGTTCGGGCCAGCTCGGCAAGATGTTGGCGCAGGCGGCGAGCCGGCTCGGTTTCGTCGCGCATGTCTACGGTGACGACTGGGGACCGGCGTTCGACGTGTGCGCGGTGCACGCCATCGGCCGCTACACGAATCTGGCACGGCTCGACGAGTTCGCGCGCGGCGTGGATGTCGTCACTTACGAATTCGAGAATGTGCCCGTGGAGGCCGCCGAGCATCTGACGAAACAGGTGCCGGTACGGCCGGGTGCGCAGGCGCTGGCGGTGGCCCAGGATCGGATCGTCGAGAAGGAGTTCATCTCCAAGCTCGGCGTGCCCGTCGCGCCCTATCTGGTGCTCGACGGCGAGGCGCGGGTCGCCGATGCGGTTTCGGGTTTCGCCGGCTGGGGCAAGGCCGGCATCCTGAAGACCGCGAGGCTCGGCTACGACGGCAAGGGGCAAGTGCCGATCGCGGTCGGTGGCGATATTGCCGGCGCGTTCGAGAGTCTCAAGGGTGTGCCATGTGTGCTCGAGCAGCGCGTGGACTTCGCTTGTGAGATCTCGGTGATCGCCGTGCGCGGCCTCGACGGCAAACTCGCCTGCTACGATTGCCCGCGCAACGAGCACGGCGCTGGCATCCTGCGCCGCTCGACCGTGCCTTCGGGCGTTCCCGCCTCCGTCGAGGCGGAAGCGCGAAAGATCGCCGGTCGTATCGCGGACGCGCTGGATTACGTCGGTGTTCTCGGTGTCGAACTGTTCTATCTGGGACCGGGCGCCTCAGTGCCGCTGATGGTCAACGAGATCGCGCCGCGCGTGCACAATTCCGGCCATTGGACCATGGACGCGTGCGCGGTGGACCAGTTCGAGAGCCATATCCGCGCTATCGCCGGCTGGCCGCTCGGCACCACGAGCCGGCATTCCGATGCGGCGATGGTGAACCTCATCGGACACGATGTGGACCGATGGAAGGAAATCGCGGCAGAGCCCAACGCCTGCCTCCATCTCTACGGCAAGCGCGAGGCGCGAGACGGCCGAAAAATGGGACATGTGAACCACGTGGCGCCGCGCACGGGCGCCTGAGCCTGCCCCTCGTACCGGGTGTGGAGGCGGTCCGTGACAGCCGACGCGCGCTCGTCTAGCTTTCGCCCTCAAAGTTTCACGGCGAGGATCCCAGAGAGCTGGAGGAGGACGAGACGTGCGCGACATCAAGGGCAAAATCGCCTGGGTCACCGGGGCTGGGACGGGCATCGGCGAAGCCGCCGCAAAGGCGCTGGCGGCCGAGGGCTGCATCGTCGTCCTGACGGGCCGTCGTAAGGAGCCGCTGGAAAAGGTGGCGGCGATCATCGCGCAGGCCGGCGGTAAGGCGATCGTGCAATCGGGCGACCTCGGCAAGGCGGCGTCGGTGAAGCGGATCGTCGAAGCGATCATGGCCGAGTTCGGCCGCATCGATATCGTCGTGAACAACGCCGGCACCAACGTGCCGAACCGGTGGTGGAAGAATCTGACGACGGAGGCCATCGACGATCTCGTCGCGGGCAACCTGCAGAGCGCGCTCTACGTCACGCACGCGGTGTTGCCGATCATGCGCGACCAGAAGGACGGCCAGCTCATTCACACCTCGTCGATGGCAGGCCGCAACATCGGCATGGTGTCGGGGCCGATCTACACGGCGGCGAAGCACGGCGTGGTGGCGATGAGCCATACGATCAATCTGGAAGAATGCTTGAACGGCATCCGCTCGACCGTCATCCTGCCGGGCGAGGTGGCGACCGACATCATGAAGTTCCGCGATCCGCCGGAGTTGCCCGAGACGCTGGCGCGCATGGTGCAGCCGGAGGACATGGGCGCGGTGGTCGCGTTCGTCGCGAAGCAGCCGGCGCACGTGTGCGTCAACGAGATGTGGGTGACGCCGACGCACAACCGCGGCTACGTGGCCATGGTCAAGGGCCGCCAGGCACAGTGGGACGAGGCCCGCGCCAAGGGTGGCAAGGGCTGAGGCGAGGGGAAAAAGAGCTGGCGCTGCCGGTGTCGGATCTGGCTTCGATGCCGGCGGCGATACGAGTGGCCGTTCCACGAAACAAACGTATCCGGGCAATCGGTCTCCTGGCTTGCGCAGCGAGGCCGCACGGCCGACCGAGAACAAACATCCGGAAAGACGCATGTCTCCGCCGTTACGTTGAGGTGACCCCGGCAAAATTGTGCTGATAATGTTGGATAGCTAACGCGAATCCTACTAAACGTTTGATCAATGCTTTCATCGCGACGGGTTTTAAACCGGGGAGGGAGCTTTGATCGGCGCAGCTAGAGGCTTTCTCATCGCTGCTGTTGCGTATGGGACCCTCGGAATTCTCGTGGGGCTCCACATGGCCATCGGCCAGGACCACGGGCAACGGCCGACTCACGCACATATCCTCGTGATCGGCTGGGTGAGTTTCTTTCTCTTTGGCTTATTCTATTTGCACTTTGGTCGTGCGGTCCGCCGCTGGATGGCGATTTTGCACTTCTGGCTGGCTCAAGTCGCGATGCTTGGCCTGACTGTGGGGTTGTGGCTGCTCTACGCCGGCAACCCTCAGTACGAGCCGATCGCAGCTATTTCTTCTCTTGCCTATGGGGTTTCCTTTCTTGTTTTTGCGGCGATCGCCTTGCCGATCTTTTGGAGCAAAAGCGATTAATCGCGGCGTGAAAAAATTCCATCGCACGGAACCATACAACTAAAATTCTAATCGAGTTGAGAGGCGCGCCTGCCATCAAAGTCGAGGCTTGTCTGCCGTGCGGTCAGATATGCCGACATCTTTTGAGCATATCTGCTCTCCGAGGAGGCGGCGAGCGCCTTGGAAATTCTCGAACGCTCTGCCCAACCCGATGATGTCCTGGTCGTTTGCCTCGATTGCAGCCTTGGTGACGTCGCGGCGCGACAATCGTGTCATTCGGTTCATGAAGAGCCGCGATGCCGACGCACGACGGAGGCGCATGGGGAGCTGATGCGCCTCACGTTCGTGGCGCGTCGACTTCGGTCCTGCGTATCGATCCTCAACCGGCTCGGCCTGCCGAGACGCCGCCATCGACCATGTAGACGCCGCCCGTGCAGAAACTGGAGTCGTCGCTGACGAGGAACAACATGAGCTTGGCCACCTCTTCCGGCGTGCCGTAACGCCCCAAGGGCGTGCCGCGCGCCAGCGGCTTGTCGTTGCGCCCTGCGACGCCGCGCATCTCTTCGATCGCGGTCATCATCGGCGTATCGATGGGTGCGGGGTTGACGGTATTGACCCGGATCTTGCGAGCGGCGCCCTCGATGGCGGCCGAGCGCATCAGGCCGATCACGGCATGCTTGGACGCCGTGTAGGCGGACATGTTCGGCGTGGCGCGGATGCCCGACGTGGAGGACGTGATCACGATGGAGCCGCCCGTCTGGTCCATCGCCTGCATAAGATATTTGAGGCCCAGCCAAACGCCCCGGACGTTGATGGCGATGACCTTGTCGAACATTTCGGCCGGATAGTCCTCGATGCGCACGGCCTTGCCCTCGATGCCGGCATTGAGCAGCGCCGCGTCGACACGGCCGAAGCGTGCGACGGTGTCCGCGACAAGTGCTCGGACATCTGCTTCGTTCGAAACGTCCGTGCGGCGGGCGACCGCGCACGGGCCGATCTCTTTCGCCACGGCCTGCAATGGCTCTTCCAGCACGTCCGCGAGCATGAGGTTGGCGCCTTCGGCGGCGCACATGCGGGCGGCCGCCTCGCCGATGCCGCGAGCTGCGCCCGTGATGATGACCGTCCTGCCGTCGAGTTTACCCATGGTGCCGTTTCCTCGCTGGAGCGCAGCTCGTTCGGGGCCGAGTATTCCCCCCCGTGTCTTGCGTCTCGCTATCTTCGCAGCGAATTCTGGATCGGCGCAACGCGCGTGTCGATTGATCTGCGCGCGCCCCCACAGTTGACGAGCGGCCCGCTTTCGTGCGTCGGTGCCGGGCAAGGGAACCAGCCAGAAAAGGGGAGACGCCATGGCCAACGCCATCGACCTGAAGAACCGCATAGCCGTCGTGACCGGCGGCGCGCAAGGTATCGGCCGCGCCGCGACGGAGCGCTTCGTCGCCTCGGGCGCCAAGGTGGCGATATGGGACTTCGACATCGCGACGGCCGAGAAGACGGCCGCGGAAATCGGCCCGAACGTGAAGGCCTACAAATGTGATGTCGGCGACTATGCCTCCATCGAGACGGCACGGGACGCCACCCTGAAAGACTTCGGCCGCATCGATATTCTGCTCAACAATGCGGGCATCGCGGGCGCAAATGCCACCGTCTGGGACACTTCCGTGGAGGAATGGCGGCGCGTCATGCGCATCAATCTCGACGGGCCGTTCCTTTGCTGCAAGGCGGTGGTGCCGGGAATGATCGCGCAGGACTATGGACGCATCGTCAACATCGCCTCGATCGCCGGCAAGGAGGGTAATCCCAACGCCGCGCACTACTCGGCTTCGAAGGCGGGCGTGATCGGTCTCACGAAGTCGCTGGCGAAGGAGACGGCGGGCAAGAACATCTCGGTCAACGCGATCACGCCGGCGGCAGCGCGGACGGCGATCTTCGACCAGATCACACAAGCGCATATCGACTTCATGCTGTCGAAGATCCCCCGCGGGCGCTTCGTGACGGTAGAGGAAGTCGCCGCGCTGATCGCCTTCGCGGCATCCGAGGACTGCTCGTTCACGACGGGGTCGGTTCTCGACATCTCCGGTGGCCGCGCGACGTATTGAGGAGCATGCGGTCGAGCGTGGCCGTCGAAAAAAGAAAGGCGCCCCGAAAGGGCGCCTGCATCGAAGTTTCAGGTCCGGCATGAAACCGTTCCCGTGCGATTGCCTGACAAGCCGGACCGTGATTCTTGACGTCACGACGGACACTCTGTGTCAGAGCTTTTGCTTGGGTAGGGTATTTCCCGGCGATTCGCGAGTGCTTTTCTGGTCGCATCCGCAGCAACGCCCTGGGATCGGGCTGTCTTGGCCATCGTGCCGGCCGCGACCGGAGGAGCAACCTCCGGCTGCGGCGCACTCGTCGATCTCAATGGATGTCGTCCTGTTCCTCGAAGGCGCGCTTGAGGTCGGCGACGGTGAAGCCGGGCTTACGGGCCTTGTCCAGGATGGCAGCTTCCTTGCGGGCGAGCAGATCGCAGGCTGCGGGGATCTTCTCGGCCGCAGCTGCGGGGATCACCACCGCACCGTGGCGGTCGGCATGGACGAGGTCGCCGTGGCGCACCAGCATGCCGTGGATGCGCACTTCCTGGCCGAAGCCGGCGAGATGCGTGTAGCCGTGGCTCGGCGCGATGGAGCCAGCCAGTGCCTGGAAGCCCGGCGCCCAGGCCGGGATGTCGCGGATGCATCCGTCGGTCACGACACCGAGCGAGCCGAGCGCCTTGTGGACGGTCGATTGCACCTCGCCCCAGAACGCGCCGAAGCCGACGTCGTGGCCGTCGAGATCCTGGATGCAGGTGATGGTCGGGCCGGGCTTGGAGGCGATGTACTCGTAATAGGCGAGTCGCTGGGCGCGCGCTTCCTGGCCGACGAGCTCGTGCGCGTGCGTGGCGCGGACCGTGACCGTGCGGGCATAGCCTACGATCGGCGGCAGGTCGGGGAACGGGCAGATCAACGGCTTCGTGGTGAAGCCCGTCAGGCGGCGCTCGGGCGTCACGATCTCCAGCGCGTTGCAGATGGTGGGCGTGTCGAACTCCGCCAGCTTCTTGAGCAATTCTGCGGAGTGTGGTGCTGCGGTCATGGCGCTTCCTTCGGTGTCGTCTCGATGTGGGCCGGACTGTAGCGGCTGGTCGCGTCCAAGTCAGCAGGGCCCTCGCGGTGGGGCGGCGCTTCCCTTGGCGATCCTCTTGAGACAACGTGTGTCATGGTTCACGATCCGCGAACCACCCAAAGTGATCGCGAAGCGATTTTCCCAACCGAGGCCGCCCGCTCCATGAAAACCGTCGCCGCTATCCAGACCGAGATCAACGGCAAGCTGCTGATCGAGGAAGTCGAGTTGCCCGATCCCGGTCCCGACCAGGTGACGGTGAAGCTCTACTCCAGCGGCGTGTGCCATTCGCAGCTGCACCAGATGCACAACCCGGCGCTCGGTCGGCCGCTGCTGCTGGGGCACGAGGCAACGGGCGTCGTCTCGCGCATCGGCCGGAATGTCACGCACGTGAAACCCGGCGACCAGTGCATCGTCACCTGGGTGCCGCGGACACCGGTGCGCGGGCCTGTCGGCCGGCAGAACACCGGCGCGATGTTCAAGGGCCAGGAGGCGCACGGCCACGTCTACACCTGGGCGCACGACGTGCAGACGAGCAAGGATCTCGTCGTGCCGATTCCTGAGGACCATCCGCGCGACGTGAGCTGCATCGTCGGTTGCGCCGTGCTGACGGGCGCCGGTGCCGTTCTGCACACGGCGAAGGTGCGTGCGGAGGAATCCGTCGCGGTGTTCGGCGTCGGCGGCGTCGGCCTGTCGGCGATCCAGGCGGCGGCCATCGTCGGCGCCTATCCGATCATCGCCGTCGATCTCGACGACGAGAAGCTGGCCTTCGCCCGCGCGTTCGGCGCCACGCACACGGTCAACGCCTCGGGCAACACCGACCCTGTCGAGGCCATCCGCGATCTCACCGGCGGCGGGGTGGATTATGCCTTCGACGCCATCGGCCGCTCGCGCACCATCGAGCAGATCCTGCAGGCGACACGGCCGGGCGGCATCGGCGCCGACAACTTCGGCGGCATGGCGGTTCTCGTCGGCATTCCGCAGGAGAAGGTGACGATCGACCCGAACCTGTTCGTCTACGGCCAGCGGCAATATCGCGGCAGCCTGGGCGCGGCGTTCCCGGATCGCGATTTCCCGATGTACCTGCGCTGGCACAAGGAGGGCAAGTTCCCGCTCGACCGCCTGATCACGCGCCGCTACGGCCTCGAGCAGATCAACGAAGCCTGCCACGACCTCCATTGCGGCCACATTCTCGGCCGGGCCATCCTGGAGTTCTGAGGCGGCGCTGCGCGCCACGCCCAGCCTACTTCTTCCACGCCGAAATCCCGGCCGCGCCGATGCGCGCCGGGGGAGTTGCATCCGGCATGTGCGGCGCGACCCCCGGCGGGCTCCTGCGTCAGAAGCGGTCGACGCGGGTTGCTGCCCCCCGTCTCCACGCGCGGACGCCTCCGGAGCGCACCCCTCGCGAGACGGGATGGGCGGAGCATGGCAGAGCGCAGAATGGCGGGGTTAAGATCGCAACTGCCCAGGCTCGGAAATGGCCGCGTTGCGGAGGGAGCTGACATTGATTGACATGCGCCGTCAGCCTCAAGATGATCCTGCAGTTGAGTCCGCTACGCGTCCAACTACAGAGATGGTGGTGACGAGCCATGTCGGCCATCAGAGGCGACCGACTTTTTACGCCGGTTCTATCCCTGCCGATAGGGAACCATACTGTTCCAAACCTCATTTGGCGCAACGCCTTGCTTCGAGAGATATTTGGAAATTGCATCGAGAGATAGGCTGGGATTTGGTGTTGGTCCAACCACGGTGCGACGAATTGCGATAGCTCCATTCGAATTGATTGGCAGCGGCATCTCCAAGTAGGGAATAAGTGAAGACTGACCTTCGCGGTACGCGATAGCGGGCTCCACATAGTTATTATGAGCGGGCGACACTAGCCTCCACTCGCATTCCTCTTTGAATGACGGATGCTTTACCAGCGCTGCAACTCTTAGGAGTAGCGGCTCGACCGATAGGAACAGGCCGTGATGCGACTGATGCTCGACGGCATCCGTTGGTTGAACGTAATTCGTCGACATGCAGGCGATGCAGTCAACTACTCGCTGAGCTAGCCGCTCTTGTTCATCTCTCTCATAGATGCAGCGCCCTATAGAGAAGGACGCGCCGCCTGCGGTCTCGATCAACCTGGAAGGTTCAAAGCCAATGCTGACACCTTTGCCATAAGGGCAGTACCCTCTCCATTGGCTCAAGAGATTGCCGTTCTCCGTAAACGAGCCAACGAACATCATTGGTCCACTTGCAGATCGGTCAAGTAGCCAGTTGCGAAATTGTTCGAGGACGCGAATGTTTGGTTCACCGCGCTCCTTTCGCCTCATAATATCGACGGCGATAAAATTTGCGAATTGCCGCAATTCCTCAGTATCGTTTAAATAATGAATATCGCTCATCCACAATGTTTTCGCTTTAACAATTCCAAGAAGGCCGTTTAATGACGTGTAGTGATATAGTATCGAACTCGGAGTTCCTGAGTAGAGTCTATCAACAAGATCTTGCAGCATCGCTTAGGCCCGCCGTCTAGGTTCCTGAGTGGGAACATGTTAAGTGGGATTTACTTCGCTGTGATTGTGGCTTGCTGACGGCGGGATCGTCGCAAGGAGTTGCGCCACTGGCTCCGAGTTGTCCAACTCGAGTCATTAAACTCGACTGCATCACTACCGCCTCCGGACATGGCCGCCCAGTCTGCCCTGCGTTCGATACGAAGTCGCCCCAATGTCCGCTCTTGTATATTTGCCACCACACCCTACCCCCGCAACGCCTTGACCTGGTCCGGCGTGAGCATGCGGATTTTGTCGTGGCGGAGCATGAGGAAGAGTTTGGCGGTTTCCTCCAGTTCCTCGATGGCGTCCTGGGCGGCGGAGAGGGACGAGCCTGCGACGACCGGGCCGTGGTTGGCGAGCAGCACCGCGTGATGCTTGCCCGCGAGCTTGGCGACGGCCAGCGCGAGGCTCTCGTCACCCGGCGGGTAATAGGGAACGAGCGGCAGCGTGCCGATGCGCATGGCGAAATACGCCGTGATCGGCGGCAGGCAACTCTGGCAGTCGATGCCGTCGAGGCAGCTCACCGCGACCGAGTGCGTGGAGTGGAGATGCACCACCGCGCCCGCGCCCGGGCGCTCGCGATACATGCAGGTGTGCAGGAAGGCCTCTTTCGTCGGCTTGTCGCCGTCGACATGCGCGCCCCTGGCGTCGAGCTTCGATAGCCGCGCCGGGTCGAGCGTGCCGAGCGAGGAGCCGGTGGGCGTCATCAGCCAGCCACCGTCGGGCAGCGCCAGCGAGATGTTGCCGGTGGAGCCGTGCGTCAGCCCGCGATTGAACAGCGACGCACCGGACGCGCAGATCAGCTCGCGCAGTTTGGCTTCCGCGCTCATTGCAGCCGCTCCCAGGCTTTGACGAAGAAATCGGGTGCGCCGAAGTTGCCGGACTTGAGCGCCAGGACCAGCTCCCGTCCCACGGCCCTCGTCCACGGCACGCCGGGGTCGATCTCGGGGCCGATCTCCAGCGCCGTGACGCCGAGGCCGTTGACCACCGCGCCCGAGGTCTCGCCGCCTGCCACGATCAGCCGCGAGACGCCGCCCGCGACCAGATCGCGGGCCGCGGCCGCCAGCGCGCGTTCGACGATGGCGCCCGCTTCCTCCCGGCCGAGCTTGTCCTGCACGGCCTTCACCGCTGCCGGATCGGCGCTCGAATAGACCAGGAACGGCTTATCTTTCGGCTGCCGGTCGGCCCACGCGACGATGGCCGCCGCCGATTGCGTGCCGTTCGCGAGCGCCAGCGGATCGACCTCCAGGGCGGGGATGCCGGCGGCTTTGGCGGTGGCCACCTGTCCGCGGGTCGCCTCCGAGCAGCTTCCCGCGAGGATCGCCGGGCGGCCGGCCGGGGCTGGCATCGTCGCGGGAGCTGCGGCGGCCTTCATCAGGCCCTGGGCGATGAAGTTGGCGGGCAGCCCGAGCGCCACGCCCGAGCCGCCCGTGATCAGCGCCATCCCGGCGGCGGCGGCGCCCATCTCGATCAGGTCGCGGTCGGTGATGGCGTCGACGACGGCGAAGCGTTCGCCGCGTTTGCGGGCGGCAGCGAAGGCCTCGGCGATCGCGGCGCGGCCCTGGGCGACGACGGGATAGGGTACGAGGCCGACCTTGCCCTTCGACTGGCGCTGCATGACACGCACGAGGCTCGAATCGCGCATGGGCGTCAGCGGGTGGTCCTTCATCGGGCTCTCGGCCAGCGGGACTTCGCCGACGAACAAGTTGCCCATGTAGACGGTGCGCTTGTTGGTCGGGAACGCCGGGCAGACGATGGCGAGGTCGCTGTTCAGGCGCGCGAGCAGTGCCTCCGCCACGGGGCCGATGTTACCCGCCTCGGTCGAGTCGAACGTCGAGCAGTACTTGAAGAATATCTGCTGCGCGCCAAGAGCCAGCAGCGCGTCGGCGCTTTTCAGCGAAAGGTCGACCGCCTCGGCGACGGGGCACGTGCGCGTCTTGAGGGCGACGACGATCGCGTCGTAGCCGGCAAGCGGCATGCTGGCATCGGGAACCTGCATGATCTGCAGCGTGCGCATGCCCGCGCGCGTCAGCATGATGGCGAGATCGGTGGCGCCGGTGAGGTCGTCGGCGATGCAGCCTAGCAGCACGTTGTCGAGCCTTTCGGTGGATGCGATTGGATTCAGGCGATCTCGAAGACGGTGGTGTCGCGCAGGCGGCCCTTGGCGCGTACGCGGCGGCCGGGCGTCATGTCCTCGGTCGCGTTCTCGAGGCGGCCCGTCACCTGCACGCCGGCGTCGAGGCGGACGACGGCGACGGCGTACTGTCCGTCCTCGCGGAAGGCGGTGGGCGGACGGCGGATCATCGTCCAGGAGATCAGCTCGCCGACGCCGGAGACGGTCTCGGGCTGTAGCGCGCCATGGCACGCCTTGCAGAGGGCGCGCGGACCGGGGTCCAGCGTACCGCACTTCGCGCAGCGCATGACCGGCACGGTCGTCGCGGGGATCAGCTCAGGCATCGGTGCGCTCCAGGATCGAGACGGTGCAGGCGACGCCCGCGCCGCCGACGTTCTGCGTGAGGCCGAGGCGGGCGCCCGGCACCTGATTAGCGTGCTGGCCGCGCAGCTGCTGGACAACCTCGTAGATCTGGCCGACGCCCGTCGCGCCCACCGGATGGCCCTTCGACAGCAGACCGCCGGATGCGTTGATGGCGATGTCGCCGCCGACCATCGTGCGTCCCTCGGCGGCCCACTTGGCGCCCTGGCCGCGTGGGGCCAGTCCCAGGTCCTCAGAGTGGATGATCTCGGCCATGGAGAAGCAGTCGTGCAGCTCGGCCACATCGATGTCTCGGGCTGCGACGCGGGCCTCCTCGAAGGCGCGGCCGGCCGCGATGCGCGTGGTCTTGTAGGAGCAGAGATCCTCGTGGCCGGAAATGCGCGCGGGGCCGCTCGCCTGGGCGGTGGCGCGCACGCGGATGGGCAGATCGCTGCCCGCCCTGGCGCGGTCTGCCGCGACGACGACCAGTGCGGCCGCGCCGTCCGATACGGGGCAGCAATCGTAGAGCTGGAGCGGGTCGGCGATGGGTTGCGACTGGCGGATGAGGTCGGCATCGAGCTCCGCGCCCATCTGCGCCAGCGGGTTCTTCAAGCCGTTCCGCTTGTTCTTGATGATCACGGCGGACACTTCGTCGCGGGTCAGGCCATAGCGGGCCGCATAGACGCGCCACGCCAACCCGAACAGGCCCGGGAACGTGAGGCCGGAGGGGCCGTCGGACTGGTTGTCCATGGCGCAGTTGAGCGCCTGGGTCACCGCGGCGCCGGATGCGTGTGTCATCTTCTCCGTGCCGACGACGACGGCGGCATCGCAGAAGCCCGCGCGCACGGCCATGACGGCGTGACGAAAGGCGATGCCGCCTGAGGCGCACGCGCCTTCGACCTTGGTGCAGGGGATGCCTGTGAGGCCCAACTCGTCGCCCACCATGCCGGCGAGTACTTCCTGGCCTGACAGCGGGCCGGCGACGAAGTTGCCGAGATAGAGCGCGCCGATGTCCTCACGGTCGAGCCCGGCGCGCTCGATGGCGGCATTGGCCGCTTCTACCGCGAGACTTTGCACCGAGCGCCCCTCGTGCCGCCCGAAGGCCGTCGAGCCGATGCCTGTGATCATCACGTCGCGCATGCGCCGCCTCCTGTTTTCGATCTGCGGGGAGACTATGCAAACGCGTGGGAATTAGCCAGCATGCGCGATGCTTGAATTGTCATGATCACGACGGGGAGAGACATGCCGGAATTGAAATCGACCTACATCGGGGAGCTCAGGATCGAGGTGACGGGCACGTACATGCTGGGTGACGGCCCGCTCGGACGCCGCCGGATCGATCTTCTCAACAAGGGCCACTTCAAAGGGCCGAAGGTCGAGGCGAAGATCCTGCAGGGCATGGATGCGCTGCTGGGCGGTGGCGACGGGGCGCTGCGGCCGGACGTCCGGCTCGTCCTGGAGCTGGACGACGGGCACGTCCTCTACATCCACTATCGTGGCGCACGGCACGGTTCGCCGGACGTCATGGCGCGGATCGCGCGCGGCGAGGACGTGCCTCCGGATCAGTACTACCTGCGCACCAGCCTCGTGTTCGAGACGTCGTCCAAGAAATACGATTGGATGAACCGCATCGTCGGCGTAGGGGTCGGCCGGCGTGAGCCTGGAGCCGCCGTCTACGACGTGCACGAGATCCTGTGATTCAGGCCGACGATTGCGCGCCCGCTCACGGCGCGCGCCGCGGGGCAAGGCTGAGAATGGCGAGGGCGGCGGCCACGAATGCCGCCGCCAGCAGGAAGGCTGGGCGATAGCCCCAGGTCTTGATGACGAGGCCCATCAGCGGTGGCGTGACCATATACGTTCCGAAGACGAAGAACGTGGCGCTGGCGGTCGCTTCGCTGACGTTGTCGGGGGCCATGGCCGCGATCTCGGCCAGCCACAGGCCGTTCCACGTGGCGACGGTCAATCCCATGAAGACGAGTACGGCGTAGTGGGCAGCGGCCGGCCACGATGCGTCGAGCGTGGCCAGGGCGATGGCGGCGCATGACGATAGGATCGACAATGTCCGCAGCACGGGACGCGGCGAGCCGATGCGGTCGGCCAGAAACCCGAGCACGATGCGGCCGAGCACGCTCATGGCCTGCATGGTCGCGAACAGGCTGCCGGCGTAGGTGAGCGAAAAGCCGAGCTGCGAGGTGGCATAGATCACGAAGTATGTGCTGACCGTTCCCTGAACCGTCGCGAAGCCGATGGAGGCGATCGAGATCTGCAGCAGCGCCCGGTCGCGGCGGACGACGCGGATCGGCTGCAGCACGTTGGACAGCGCGAAGAGTGCCGCGAAACGGAAGCGCGTGCGCGGCCGGCTTTCGTTGAAGCGGCGTGGCGCGGGTATGAGCGCGGGCGCGACGAGAAGGGACAAGGCCGACACGAGGGCGATGGCGGCGGTCCAGTCGATGTGCGTGGCGATCCAGCTTCCGCCGATTCCGGCGATAGCACCGCCGAGCGGAACGCCGGCCTGGCGTAACGAAAACAGTGTGGAACGCATCTCCCGCGGCGTGTGGTCGGCGAGAATCTGCGACCCTGCAGGCGTGGTCGTGGCGTAGCCGAATCCGACGAGTATCGCGCCGAGTACCATGGCGGCGTAGCGGCCGCTCAGCATGAGCAGCAGCCCGAACCCCGTGACGATGCCCGAGACCTGGCAGGCGCGCACGGGTCCAAGCGCCGTGGTGAAGGCGGCGTTGGCCATGTAGAGCCAAACCGCTCCGAGTCCCATGGCGCCACTGACCCAGCCGAACGCTTCCGCAGGCATTCCTGCGGCGCTCATCAGCGAGGGAGCGAGCACCGGCAGTGCCGTCTGTGCGATGGCAAGGACGAAGATCGGCACGAAGGCGGTGAAGAACGCCTGAACGACCGTGCCCGGGCGTTGCTCCATGGCTCCGATGATCCCGCTATCTTGCCGCGCCGGACGTGTAGACGTCCGGGTTGACGACGTGCGCCGGACGCCGGCCCTGCGCGATATCGACGATGGACTGCAAGCCCGTCGCCGCGATGTCGTGGAAGCACTCGTCCGTCCAGCAGAGGGCGTGCGGCGTTACGATGACATTGTCCATGCCGAGCAGCGGATTATCGGGCTCGATGGGTTCCTTGACCGTCACATCGAGGCCGGCACCGGCGATTTTGCCCGATTGCAATGCGCGGATCAGGGCGGGTTCGTCGACGATGGGACCCCGAGCGACGTTGATGAAGTAGGCCGACGGTTTCATGGCGGCGAAGCAGGAATCGTCGATCATGCCACGTGTCGCGTCGTTCAAGACGCAACAGACGACGACGTAGTCGGCCTCGCGCATGACGGCATCGAGTGGCAGGAGGTCCGCGCCGAGCTGTTCTACCTCGGTCGCATCGGCATACGGGTCCGCCGCGATCATGCGGCTGAAGAAGGGCCGGGACAGTCGCATGATCTCCTTGCCGATGCTGCCTGCGCCGACAAGACCGAGGGTGCGCGTGGTCAGCCCCTGTCCCATGAAGTCGTTGCGGTCGTTCCAGCGGCCCTGACGGACGAGCTCGTTCTTCTTCAGGAGGCGGCCCGCCAGTGCGAACAGCAGCGTTAGCGTAGCGACGGCCACGGGACGGCGCACGGCGATCGGCGTATTCGTGACGACGATGCCCTTCGCAGTGCAGGCGGGCAGATCGACGGCGTCGAAGCCGACGCCATTACGGCCGATCACGCGGACGCGGCAGTCCTGCCGCGCCACACTGGCAGGGGTCACGCGCGGCAGGTTGATGTAGAGACCGTCGTATCGTGCGGCGATCTCCGGTGGCAGTTCGTCGAAACGCTCGGGGATCCATTCCCATGCGATGCCGGGGGCGTCCAGGACGGCGAGAGCACGCTGGCCGAAGGCAGGCTCGCCGCGCGCATCCAGCAGATCGCTGGTGATACCGATTTTGAAGGTCATGCGTGTGGTTCTCAGTCAGCGATCGAGGACAGGATGTTGCGCACGCCCGCCATCAGGATGCCATGGTCGGTGCCCGTGGCGATCACGTTGAAGCCGTATCGCTTGTACTGCTTCGCCCAGGTGGCATCGGCGGCCATGAAGCCGAGCGCCTTCTTATGCTTACGGCCGGCGGCGACGATGCGCTTCACGGCGGCGACATACTGCGGATTGTCGAATTGTCCGGGTATGCCGAGGAAGTTCGTCAGGTCGAAATGCCCGAGCCAGAGACAATCGATACCGTCGACGGCGGCGATCTCTTCGACGCAATCCAGGCCGCGCTCGGTCTCGATCTGGGCGATCACGAAGTTGCGTGCGTCGGCGGATTTCATCTTCGCCGCGGGATCGCCGGGCTCGTAGTCGTCGTGCGGGAAACCGAAGGCGGCGCCGCGGCGGCCTTTGGGCGGATAATGTGTCGCCTCGGCGATGGCGCGGGCCTGCTCGACGCTGTCGACCATGGGCACCATGACGCCCTGTGCGCCGACGTCGAGGGCGCGGGCAAGGAAGTGGTACTCGCCGCGCGGCACACGCACCATCGGTGCTATGCCCAGGCCACGGCAGTGAGCGACCTGCGTTTTCAGACTCTCGATGGAGAAGCCGGCGTGCTCCATGTCGTAAATGAGGTATTCGCAGCCCGCGAGCTTCATCACCTGAGCGATGCCCGGCGTGAAGAATTCGAACACCATGCTGCCCAGCACCTGCTCACCGGCGATCGCCCGTTGGCGCAGTCCCTTGCGTGCCATGTACCGTCTCCGTCCCTGGTCTTCGTTCGGGGACGTTTGTCGCGCACAAGACGCGCAGCGTCAAAAGAGTTCGCGGGCCGCCGTCAGCCGTACGGGACGAACCCGATCGGCAAGGAGGTTCAGAACAAAGAGCCTTGCTCTCCGCCGCCGGACTTACGGCGCGCAGGGCGTGTTGCCGGTGCGGACACCGGCTGTGCGGGGGGCTCGGGTGTGGCGGGCGTGGGCGCACGCGCATCGGCGGTCGCATCGATCATGCCGTCTGAGAGCTCGATCGCGAGGCGCATGCCGGAGGCCACCTGCGCCGCAGACCGGATCGTGTGGCCGTTCTCGTCGCGGACCAGCGCGAAGCCCCGCTTGAGTACGCCCTGATAGCTCAACGCGGCCAACATCTGAGTGAGACCGTCGAGCCGTCGGCGGCGATGATCGATGCGTGCGGCGACCGCCTGCTGCAAGCGCATCTCCATGGAAGCGACACGCTCGCCCGACCGCGACAGACGCTCCCGGATCGTCTGTGGCTGCAACCGCCCCGAGAGACGCTCGATCCTGGCACGGCGCTGCGCCGTGCTGCGCGCCAGCGCATCGCGCGCCCGCGCCGAGAGCCGTTCGGTGAGGTCGCCCGCGCGCTCGAGCCGGATCGAAAGAAGGCGCGGTTGCAGGCGCGGCGCGACGCGGGCCAGTCGCTTGGCGTGCGTTTGCGTGTTGATCTGGAGCGCGTGGTTGAGCCGGCGCTCGGCGGCGTCGAAACGCTGCCGGGGCAACGCCAAAAGGTCCTCGCGGCGTGGCAGGCCGCGCACGGCGGCGCGAAAGTGGGCGCGGGCCTCCTCGAGGCGGCGCTGCATGCGCGAGCGCAGCCATTGGCCCAGCTCGCCGATGCGCAAGGCGAGATCGGAGTGGCGCGGCACGGCCCACTCCGCAGCCTTCGTGGGCGTGGGCGCGCGTGCGTCGGCGGCGTGGTCTATGAGCATCCAGTCCGTCTCGTGGCCAACCGCCGAAATCAGCGGGATTTCGCTCGCCGCCGCCGCGCGGACCACGATCTCCTCGTTGAAGCCCCACAGATCTTCCAGACTGCCACCGCCGCGCGCGACGATCAGCACGTCGGGCCGCGGGATGCGTCCGCCGGGCGCCAGCGCATTGAAGCCTTTGATTGCCGCAGCGACTTCGGCTGCCGAGGTTTCACCTTGGACGCGCACTGGCCACAGTAGGACGCGCGTCGGGCAGCGCTCGTGGAACCCGGCGAGCATGTCGCGGATGACCGCGCCCGTGGGCGACGTGACGATGCCGACCGTCTGCGGCCAGAACGGCAGCTTGCGCTTTCGCTCGTCGGCGAACAGGCCCTCCTCGGTCAGGCGCCGCTTGCGCTCTTCCAGCAGCGCCATCAGGGCGCCAACGCCGGCCGGCTCCATCGTCTCGATGACGATCTGGTACTTGGAGGAGCCGGGATATGTGGTGATGCGGCCGCCGGCGACGACCTCCAATCCCTCCTCGGGTTTGAAGCGCAACTTCTGAAAGGTGCCGCGCCAGATGACCGCCTCGATCTTCGCTTTGTCGTCCTTCAGCGCGAAGTAGCAGTGGCCGGAGGCATGCGGCCCGCGATACCCGGAGATTTCTCCCTTGAGCCTGACGTAGCCGAAACCGTCCTCGAGGGCGCGTTTGATCGCCGAGGCGAGCCCGGAGACGGTGAATTCGGCAACGTTGGCTCCGGGTTGCCCGGCCCGCGCAAGCTCGCTCACGAATCGCAATCCTTTGTTGCGGCGATGGTGAGATGATACATCATGGCGGCCGAATCTCGGCCGCATCGCGGCTCGCTATCCCCATTCCGTTTCACCAGCCATCTCGGGAGCACATCCTGATGAACGTCCTTCTAATCGGCTCAGGCGGCCGCGAGCATGCCTTGGCGTGGGCGCTGGCCGTAAGCCCGCTGACGACACGACTCTATTGTGCGCCGGGAAATGCCGGCATCGCGCAAGTCGCGGAATGCGTCGTGCTCGACGTCGCCAATCACGGCGCGGTCTTGGACTTCTGCCGCGAGCATGCCATCGACTTCGTTGTGATCGGACCCGAGGCACCGCTCGTCGCCGGCCTCGGCGACGAGATGGCGGCGGCGGGGATCAAGTATTTCGGGCCATCACGTGCGGCTGCACAGCTCGAGGGATCGAAGGGCTATACCAAGGACCTGTGCGCGGAGTTGGGCATTCCGACCGCAGCCTATGGCCGGTTCGCCGATGCGGCGAATGCGAAGGCTTACCTGGCAAAGCATCCGAAGCTGCCCGTTGTGATCAAGGCGGACGGGCTCGCAGCCGGGAAGGGCGTCGTCATCGCACAGACCGCTGCGGAAGCCGAGGCCGCGGTCGATGCGTGCTTCTCCGGCGCATTCGGGGCGGCCGGCGCGGAGGTCGTGATCGAGGAATTCCTCGAAGGCGAGGAGGCGAGTTTCTTCGTCCTGAGCGACGGTGCGAACGTATTGCCTCTGGCCACGGCGCAGGATCACAAGCGCGTCGGGGATGGCGACACCGGGCCGAATACCGGCGGCATGGGGGCATACTCGCCCGCCCCCGTCATGACGGAGGCCATGGTTGCGCGGACGCTGAAGGAGATCGTCGAGCCGACGGTGAAGGGCATGGCGGCGCGCGGCACGCCGTTCAAAGGTGTCCTCTACGCGGGACTGATGATCACCGACGAGGGGCCCAAGCTCATCGAGTACAACGTGCGCTTCGGCGATCCGGAGTGCCAAGTGCTGATGATGCGGCTGAAATCCGATCTGCTGACAGCGCTGATCGGCGCGGCGGACGGTGCACTGAAGAACATGGACCTTCGCTGGCACGACGATGTCGCCATCTGCGTCGTGATGGCCTCGGCCGGCTATCCCGGCGACTACAGTAAAGGTACGGAGATCCGCGAGCTCGAGGCCGCCTCGGATGTGCCGGATGTCGAGATCTTCCATGCCGGGACGAGGCGCGAGGGTGATCGCATCCTCGCAGAGGGTGGCCGCGTGCTCGGTGTTTGCGCGCGCGGTAAAACAGTCGGCGAGGCCCGCGAGCGGGCCTACGAAGCCGTCGATCTGATCGACTGGCCCGAGGGCTTCTGTCGCCGTGACATAGGTTGGCGCGCAGTCGCGCGGGAGAACTGACGGTGACCGGCGGCGCGGTATCGCGGGAGCTGTTCCGCGGCTTCGACGAACACTTCGTCGGGCTGGACGACGTGACGATCCGCGTTCGCGTCGGCGGCACGGGGCCGGCGCTGCTGCTTCTCCACGGGTATCCGCAGACGAGCGCCATGTGGCATCGCGTGGCGCCCGAACTCGCCGAGCGCCATACCGTGGTCGCGGCCGATTTGCGGGGCTACGGCGCAAGCTCCTGTCCCCCCACCGACATGGATCATCGCCCGTATGCCAAGCGGACGATGGCGGCGGACATGATCGGCGTGATGCGCGCGCTCGGACATAAGCGCTTCTCCGTGATGGGACACGATCGCGGAGGCCGCGTCGCCTACAGGCTGGCGCTCGACCACCCCAGCCTCGTCGATCGGCTGGTTCTGCTGGATATCCTGTCCACGCACGACCAGTGGTCGGCCGCAAATCAGAGTATTCGACTGAAGATGTTCCACTGGGCGTTCCTGGCGCAGCCGGCGCCCATGCCTGAGAGCCTCATCGGTCGCGATCCGATCGAATGGCTCGACGGCCGCTTCAAGCGCGGGACGAAAGCGCGCTCGTTGGATGCCATGCATCCCCTCGCGCTCGAAGAATACCGCCGTTGCTTCCGCGACCCCGATCATATTCACGCGACGTGCGAAGATTATCGGGCGGGCGCGCGCTGCGACCTTGCCGACGACGATGCCGATCTGGCAAGCGGGCGAATGATCCGCTGCCCGACTCTGCTTCTTTGGGCGAGCGACGGCCCGATGGCCGAGATCGCCGATCCGCTCGCTTTGTGGCGGCAATGGTGCGAGTGCCTGGAAGGACACAAGGTCGATTGCGGGCATTTCATCGCGGAGGAGGCCCCTGACGCGTTGCTCGCCAGTGTCGTACCATTCTTGCGTCGCTGAGAAGGAGCTCCGCATATGACCCAGTTGACCGATCTTTATCCCGGCTTTGCCACGCACCGCATTCCGGTGGACGGGGCGGAAATCTTCGCCCGGGTCGGCGGGTCGGGGCCGCCCTTGCTGTTGCTGCACGGATATCCGCAGACGCACGTGTGCTGGCACAAGATCGCACCGGTGTTGGCACGTTCCTTCACGTTGGTTCTGCCCGATCTGCGTGGCTACGGCGATAGCAAGGGTCCGGCCGGCGCCGGCGACGATGCCGAGCATCGCGCCTATTCCAAGCGCGTGATGGCGCAGGATTTCGTCACGTTGATGGAGCGGCTCGGCCATCGGCGTTTCGCCGTCGTTTCACACGATCGCGGTGCGCGCGTGGGCTATCGCATGGCGCTCGATCATCCCGAGCGTGTGGCGCGGCTTGCAACGCTCGACATCGTCACCACGTATGACGCGTGGACCGACATGACGAAAGAAAACGCGATCGGGCGCTTCCATTGGGCGTTCCTGGCGCGGCCGGCACCTTTCCCCGAGACGATGATCGGGGCCGACCCCGTCTATTTTCTGGACTATCTTCTGGCGCAATGGACCGAGAAGAAGGATCTCTCCGCCTTCGATGCCGCGGCGCTGGCCCATTACCGTCGGGCTTTCTCGCAGCCGAGCATGATCCATGCGACGTGCGAGGACTACCGGGCCGGAGCGACGTTCGATCCGGCGCTCGATGCCGCCGACCTGAAAGCCGGGCGGCGGATCGAGATGCCGATGCTGGCGCTGTGGGGTGCCGATCGAAAGCACGGCTTCGTCAACAAGCCGCTGGAGAACTGGCGGCCCTGGTGTCCTCACGTGGACGGCGCCCCGATCGCAAGTGGCCATTTTCTCGCCGAGGAGGCACCCGAAACGACGCTTGCCGCGTTGTTGCCGTTCCTGGAGCCGTGGCGGCGGGGAGAATAAGGCGTATCGTTCACGCGTGTGCCGCGGCTTCGAGCGTAGCGGGAAACGTTCCATGTGCAGCAAGGCGCTGATCGGGTCTCGTTCCGGTGAAGACCTCCCCCCGAAGAGCGGCAGCCCGCGCATAGGGCTTGCGCTTGGCGGTGGCGGTGCGCGTGGCTTGGCGCATGTGCTCATGATCGAGGCGCTCGAGGAATTGGGGGTGGTGCCGACCGCCATCGCGGGTACCTCGATCGGTGCGATCTACGGGGCGGCGCTGGCGTCGGGCTTGAGCGCGGCGCACATCCGTGCCCACACGGAGGAGATCCTCTCGCAGCGGTTCGATCTCGTGCGGCAGCTGTTCCTATCGCGGGCGGAAGCGGTGCAGAGGCTTTTCAAGCTGGTGCCGATCCGGCCAGCGCTGCTCAATCCGGAGGCGCTGCTCGATTACGTGTTGCCCAGCCGCGTGCCGTCGGACTTCGCCGCCTTGAAGATCCCGCTGGCGGTCGTCGCGACGGATTTCTACGCGCAGGAGGCCGTCGTGCTTTCGCGCGGCGGCTTGCGGCATGCGGTTGCCGCCAGCATGGCGCTCCCGGCTCTGTTCCGGCCGGTCGTGAACGAGGGGCGCTCGCTGATGGACGGCGGTCTGGTCAATCCGTTGCCTTTCGATCTGCTGGCAGGCGCCGTCGATATCGTCATCGCCATCGACGTATCGGGCGCGAGTCGCAAGCCGATGGGAGATAACGGGCCGTCGGCGTGGGAGGCGCTTCTGTCGTCGTCGCAAATTCTGCAGCGGTCGATCGTTCGCGAGAAGATCAAGAGCGCCCAGCCCGATATCTACATCGACGTCGACGTGGACCAGTTTACGGTGCTGGATTTTCACAGGTTCCGAGACATCCTCAAGGCATCGGCGCCGGCGAAGGACAAGCTCAAGCGGCAGCTCGAGCGGGTGCTCGGCAGCGTAACGGTTCCGATTGCGCCACCGCCGGAGACGCCGGCGCTGGAAAGGCCTTCCGGGCGTTTGCGCCTGACGACACGTCTCGCGGTGAAGGTCGGCAAAAAGGCGCGCCGAAAGAAGAACTGACACGCCTATGCGCCCGGCATGACGGGGCGGGATTCTTTTTTGGTTTTCTTCGTACCTGTGATGGGCATCACACCCGCTCGAGGGCGATTGCGGCAATCTCCAGTCATCGGCGGCGACGAAATGTCCGCCAGGACGAGACAACGGAACAAAACGCCTCGAGGAGACTTGCCATGCTGAAGAAGATCGCCTTCGCCGCCGCAACGGTCATGATCGCCGCCACAGCTACGGCGGGTGCCGCCGATGCCGGCTACAAGCGCCACTACGGCTACCACGGCCACAAAGTCCACTACGGCTACGTGACCTACGGCTACAAGAAGCATCACCATCATCACCACAACCACTACGTCTACGGGTGGCGGAAGGCTTACAAGCCGGTCTACTGGTCTTACGGCTACCGCTACAAGACGTGGTGACAGCGGCTTCGCCGAACCCGTGCCGCTCATGTCGTCCAAGCCGCCTTCGCACGCTTCCAGGGTGCGGAGGCGGCCGGCGTTTCAGGCCTTGGCTCCGGAGGCGGGCAGCCAGCGGCGGGGCGTCTCGCGCTTGTCCTCATAGGCCGCTTCGAAGACGGGTGACGCGAGCGTCGCAAGGACATGCAACGTATCTTGGCCGACATTCTTGAAGCCATGGGAGTGGCCGGCGGGAATGAGGACGGAATGACCGAGGCCCGCGACGACCCGTTCCTCACCCACCCAGATCTCCGCGGTGCCGGCGAGAACGCTCAGCACCTCTTCGACGGCGTGATAGTGCGTCGGGGCACCCATGCCCGGCGCACACCATTGCTCGAACATGCACAGTTGCGCGGCGCCGTTGGCGGCGGACACGCGCATGCGTGTATCCACCCCAGGGCGCCACGCGTCGCGCGGGTCCTTGTCGTGATTGATGACGTTCAACGGCACCTCCTCGCTACCGATGCGGCGTGAAGGTTGCTCTCCACGCCTAGAGCTGGTCTGCGTTGAACGTATCACACTGCTGGATCTGGCCACTCTCCAAACCGCGCCGGAACCAGCGAACGCGCTGGGCCGACGATCCGTGCGTGAACGCATCGGGCACGACGCGGCCCGTCTGCTGGCGCTGGATCATGTCGTCGCCGATCGCCGACGCCGCGCGCAGCCCTTCTTCGATGTCGCCAGGCTCGAGTCGGTTCTTCAGTTGATGGTTGAGGGAGGCCCAGACGCCGGCCAGACAGTCGGCCTGCAATTCCATCATGACCTGAATGCGGTTGCCCTCGCGCTGAGACACGCGCGCCTTCAATTGTTGCACCTTGTCGGCGATACCCAGCAACGTCTGCACGTGGTGACCGACCTCGTGTGCGACGACATAGGCCTGGGCAAAATCGCCCGGCGCCTGGAAGCGGCGCTTCAGTTCTTCGTAGAAGGCGAGATCGATGTAGACCTTCTGGTCGAGCGGACAATAGAAAGGACCCATCGCGGTCATCCCGGGACCGCAGGCTGTCTGAGTTCCGCCGGAGAACAACACCAGCTTGGGCTCGCGATACTGCCTGCCGAAAGACTGGAATACGCGATTCCAGACGTCCTCTGTGTCGGCGAGGACCCGACTGACGAACTTTTTCATCTCGTCGCTGCTGGCCGTAACGCGCCCGCCGCTCTCGCGGCTTCCGGGCAGCCCCGGAATGTCGAAGGGCGAGCGATCGGCACGTGGACCGGACGCGCCGGGATCCATGCGCGGCATGGGGACCTGAATGCCGCCGCCGCCGCCGGGACCTCCCTTGAGGATCTCGAGGGGGTTTAGTCCGAACAGAAGCATCAGGGCACCGATGATCAGCATCGTCGTGAGGCTGAACCCA
>VFQT010000875.1_pt1 | contig 40312 bp, 26 predicted proteins | sample 3512381 | NCBI WGS metagenome assembly VFQT01 (sample SAMN10412376, study PRJNA504923) | tailings metagenome | isolation source: Relicate 2 Philex TSF3 active mining site | place: Philippines: Tuba, Benguet | collected 2017-08-29 | reverse complement strand
AGGGAAGATGAATTGAGCTGGGTCACCTATTATTACCGCTGGAGTTTTGAAAAAAGAAACATGATCTTGTATCAATCCAAAATTTGTGTGTCAAAACATCCTGGTAGTGAAAGTCAGCGATGCAGTACAAGTACACTGGTGGAAGGAAAGTGGATCGACACTGAGGTTTGGATCACGGATTAAGCAAAAGCCCAGGTATTGATCAATAATGATGATAAATCGCCACAATCCCCGTATTTTCGGCCTGTGCCATACGATTTCCATTCAGACCACGAAGGATACCTTGCATTCCTGGCCGAAAATGCCCGCAAGAGCATCATGCCCTTTGTTCAGCCCCACCTGCCCTGCCCCTGGAGCGATTGCCGTGTGTTAGAACTCGGATGCGGAGAAGGGGGCAACCTCATGCCCTTTGCCGAGGCAGGTGCGTATTGTGTAGGAATCGACCTCAACGAAAAGAAGATTCGGGAAGGACAAAGAATCATGTCGGCCTACATCGATCAGGGCCGAATGGAACTTAGGGCCGAAGACATATTCAACCCAGCTATTGCCGCCGAATTTACTGGGCGATTTCACCTGATCGTGTTGAAAGATGTCATCGAACACATTCCCCGAAAACAGGAGGCTTTGCGGCAAATGAGGCGGTTTCTGGCTGAAGGTGGATTGCTGTTCATTGGATGGCCACCATGGCGGATGCCCTTTGGCGGACACCAACAAATCGCTCGCTCCTCCCTGCTTGGCCGGTTGCCGTGGGTGCACCTCCTGCCCCGTTCACTCTATGCTGCAGTCCTCCGCGCCTTTCAGGAACCCAAGGAAGTGTACGATGAGCTCCTCGAAATACATGACTACCGAGTCGGCATACGCTCACTCAACCGCTGGGTAGCTGAGGCAGAACTGCATCCTGTGGTTCGGCGCTACTACCTCATTAACCCCATTTATTCCTATAAATTTGGGTTAAAGGAACGACTCCAATGGCCGTGGCTTCAGGCCATCCCCTGGCTGCGCGACTTCTTCACCACCAGTGGCTACTATCTTTTGAGCGCACATCCATCGGCAGAACCAACACCATAGCCAAAAAAGGCGGCTAGCAACGGTTCGCGATGCGTACACGACCCCTATGACCGCAGTTCATCGACCTTATGACCTTGTATTTCTCGGTATGGGATGCGCCAACACCCTCTTGCTGCGCAGCCTACACCGTCGGGGTCAGCTTCAAGGGCTTCGGTTGTGTGTTGTCGAGCCCAATCCCGAACAAATCACCCACAAAACCTTTTGCTTTTGGTCGACCCCCGAAGAGCTTGCGCAATGGGACCTCACCCCCCTCATCAGCAAAAGTTGGGGCACGAGCCAGGCAGGGGAACGCACCCAGTCGCTGACCCCCTATGCGTATCACCACATCTCGGGAAAGCGCATGTTGACGGCATCGCGCGAGATTCTGAAGTCGTGCGACTGCGATTGGGTGGAAGATCATGTGTTGGAAGGAAGCGAAAGCACCGACCGGGTGCGCCTTCGAGCGTCGGGCTCCGAGATTTTTGGCTGGCAGTTCTTCGATTCGCGCCCCCCCCAATTCGATGAACCCCAGGGCACCGAGGCCAGGCTGCTGCAAAGTTTTTGGGGATGGAACATCCAAACAGACACCCCGCAATTCGATCCCGAGTGTTGCACGCTGATGGATTTCAACATTCCGCAAAACGGCCATACCCAATTCATGTACGTGCTTCCGTTTACCGAAACCACCGCCTTGGTAGAGTGTACCCGATTTGGTCGGCATGCCCTAACCCAGCCGGAGGCCAACGAACTACTGGGCCATTACATCCAGCGAAACTATGGCGAATACCGGTCTATGGACGAGGAACAAGGCGTGATTCCTATGTGTTCGGCCAGGCAGGTGCCGGGCGTGGGGCACCCCAATTGGATCGACACCGGCGGGCGGGCGGGCAACATCAAGCCGAGCACAGGCTATTCCTTCATCAGTTCGTGCCGCGATGCGGAACGGATTGCAAGCAAACAAATCCTACACCGCAAGCCCGCCCGGTTTTCCTTCTACGATCGCCTGCTCCTCCACCTACTCGAGCAGCGCCCTCTTTTGGGTAAACCCCTATTCATTCGGCTGTTTAAAACCACCAAAATGCCCTTGGTGGTGCGTTTTCTGCGCGAAGAAACAACAGTCATTCAGGAGCTCCCCATCCTTGCGGCGCTGCCCTTAAGGCCCTTTTTAGGCGCGGCATTCAGGGATCTTTTTGATCGCCGCATCCGCATCTACTGGCCATTATGGGCCGCAGCCCTGATGGTGGTTTTGGCCATACAGTGGGGGTGGCACAGCATTTCTGCCGGCCTCATGGTTGGAGGCCTTCTCCTGATCGGCTTACCCCACGGGGCTATTGATCATTTATTGGAGACCGGGCGGGCAGAAACGCCAATCGACCCGGTCTTCATCATGCGCTACCTACTGCTTTCGGCCGCCATCGGTTTGATTTGGTGGATGAGTACCCCCCTAGGGCTGTTGGTTTTCTTGATCTACTCGGCTTGGCATTTTGGGGAAACGGAGTACCAATCATCACACGAATCAAGCGGTTTCCGCAGCTTCCTCTGGGGGCTTTTCATGCTCGGATTGGTGTTGGGAACGCATCCCACCGAAACCACACAAATTCTGGCGGAAATGAAGGTGGACCTTCCCTTTACCCTTCAAAGTCATTGGGGATGGGGATGCATGCTCGGGTTGATGGCGTTGAATCTGGGGCGCGGCCTCAGGCCATTTTTTGGGGGCTTATATGCGCTGACACTGCCTTTTATTCCCCTGCTCCATGCATTCGGCCTTTTTTTTCTATTCGATCACAGCTACAAAAGTGCACTGCAAATAGGGGGGCGGCTTCGGGTTCATTACGGGAAGTTGTATACGAAAGCCATCCCGTTCACCCTCGGCGCCGTTCTGTTGGGGTGTGGATTTTATGTCTTCAATGTTTGGCAAACGGAAGGCGCTACCGGACTATTTTTTATTTTGTTATCGTGCCTGAGTTTTCCACATGTCTTGGCCATGACCCGCTTCTACAGGGGATAATCCAAAAAAATACTTGGTTGGGCTATCGACCCCTTTTCTACCGGGGATAATCCAAAAAACACCTGGTCTATCGACCCCTTTTCGAGCGGAAAAATGCCTGGAGCAGATCGGCCGATTCCTGCGCCATGAGGCCGCCTTCAAAGCGTGTTTTGGGATGCAAAAGGGCCCCGACGCGACTAAACCCACGTTTTGGGTCATGGGCACCCCATACGACCCTGCCGATTTGGGTCCAATACAAAGCGCCTGCGCACATCACACAAGGCTCTAAAGTCACATACAAGGTGGCCTCTGTGAGGTATTTACCCCCCAAATCATGAGCTGCGGCCGTAATGGCCTGCATTTCCGCGTGGGCCGTCACATCATGCAAACGCTCCGTGAGGTTGTGGCCCTTCCCCAATAATCGTTGGCCCACAACCACCACAGCCCCAACCGGTACCTCACCGGCATCGCGGGCCGCTAAGGCCTGTTGGAATGCCTGCCGCATCCAATACGCATCATCGAAGGGGTTCAACACAACCAATCACAACAAAAAAGAACCGAAACGGAACGAGATCGCCATCATTTTGCAAAAATATGGGCAGATAGCGATAAATCACACCTGAGCATGTATGGAAAATGAATCATGAATCACGATTTTTGAGCCCCGAAAGTACGTGATGCATCATCCCCAACGAATTCACTAGAATCCACCAGAATCTAATAGAATAGACCAGACTCATTTAGAATAGACCAGACCCATTTGAATAGACCAGACTCATTTAGAATCCAATAGACTATGCTACGAACCCACACCTGCGGCGAATTGAGAATCACACATACTGGAAGTTTAGTTACCCTCTGCGGCTGGGTGAGTCGGGTGCGCGACAAAGGCGGGATGCTCTGGATCGACCTGCGAGACCGCTACGGCATCACCCAATTGATGGCCGAGGAGGGACAAACAGCCCCCGAGCTGCTTCAAGCCCTTCGGTCGCTCGGACGCGAGTTTGTGGTTCAGGCGGAGGGCACCGTGGTGAAACGCTATGCCCCCAACGACAAAATGCCCACAGGCGACATAGAAATACGGGTGGAGCGAATCAACCTACTCAATCCCTCCAAACTCCCGCCTTTTTTGGTCGACGACGAGACCGATGGGGGCGATGACCTGCGGATGCAATACCGCTACATCGACCTGCGCAGGCAACCGGTGCGCTCCAAGTTGGAATTGCGCCACCGCATGGCCCAGGAAGTGCGCCGATACCTCGATGAACGCGCATTTCTGGAGGTGGAAACACCCGTGCTCATCAAAAGTACCCCAGAAGGAGCCCGCGATTTTGTGGTGCCCTCCCGCCTGCACAACGGCGAATTCTACGCTTTGCCCCAGTCGCCCCAAACCTTCAAACAGCTGTTGATGGTGGGCGGCTTCGACCGCTATTTCCAGATTGTGAAATGCTTCCGCGATGAGGACCTACGGGCCGACCGCCAACCCGAATTCACCCAAATCGATTGCGAAATGTCGTTCGTGGAGCGCGAAGACATCCTCCAGACCTTCGAAGGACTCCTACTTCATCTACTCAAAACGATTAAGGGTGTTGAATTGCCCCCCCTGCCTCGACTGAGCTTTCACGAGGCCATGATGCGGTATGGCAACGATAAACCCGACATCCGATTCGGCATGGAATTGGTGCACCTCAAAGGTTATGGCCATGACCACACCAGCGGCGTCGATTTCGGCGTATTCGATTCAGCGGAACGGGTGGTGGGCATTCCCCTTCCCGGTGGTGCAGAATACACCCGCAAGCAACTCGACGAGCTCACCGAATGGGTCAAAAGACCACAGATCGGCATGAAAGGCATGGTTTGGATGCGGGTAGAGGCCGACGGCAGCCTCAAATCGAGTGTCGATAAGTTCTACACCACCGATCGATTGCAGTCGTGGCGCGAAGCGGCCCAGCTCCAAGCAGGCGATTTATTGCTGGTGGTGGCGGGTAGCGACAGCCTCACCCTAAAGGCAGCCAGTGCGCTCAGGCTTGAATTAGGCGAGCGACTGGGCTTGCGTCGGGCGGATGAATTTCAGGCCCTGTGGGTGGTCGACTTCCCGCTCTTAGAGTGGGATGAAGAATCGGCCCGCTGGATGGCTATGCACCATCCCTTTACCTCGCCCATACCGGAGCACATCGAACTGCTGACTCAATCACCGGGGGCTGTGCTCGCCAATGCCTACGACTTGGTGTTGAACGGCAACGAAGTGGGCGGCGGCTCCATCCGAATCCACGACCGCAGCCTGCAGGCGCAATTATTTGAGGCGTTGGGCTTCTCCCCCGAAGAGGCGAACCAGAAATTCGGATTCTTGTTGAATGCCTTCGAATTTGGTGCACCACCGCACGGGGGGATCGCTCTTGGGTTTGATCGCCTCTGCGCCCTGATGGGTGGGAGTGAAAGCATTCGCGACTTTATTGCGTTTCCCAAGAACAACGCGGGTCGCGATGTTATGATCGATGCACCGGGGCCCATCGACGCGCAGCAGCGCCGCGAGCTCGGTTTGTGAATGTAGAATTCACGAGAACAACGTATTCTTACGGTGTATAATTGTATCAATAAAGGATGACTGCCGATTTCGTATCTTTGTCTTTTGACGTAAAATCTTTGGCATAATATTAGCCCCGACATCATGAAAACCGCACTTATTACGGGTATCACCGGTCAGGATGGTGCCTACCTCACCGAACTGCTTCTCGATAAGGGATACTTCGTGCACGGCATCAAACGCCGCGCTTCGCTATTCAATACGGATCGCATCGATCACCTCTACCAAGACCCCCACCAAACGGGGCGTATGCTGCAGCTACACTACGGCGATTTGACCGACAGCACCAACCTCATCCGCATCATTCAAGAAACCAAGCCCGACGAGATCTACAACCTCGCCGCCATGAGTCATGTGAAGGTGAGCTTCGACACCCCAGAGTATACCGCCAATGCGGATGGTATTGGAACACTCCGTTTACTTGAAGCCCTGCGTATTTGTGGGCTGGAAAAACACACGCGGATTTACCAAGCGTCTACATCCGAACTCTATGGATTGGTTCAGGAAGTGCCCCAAAGTGAAAAGACACCATTTTACCCGCGGTCGCCCTATGGCGTGGCCAAGTTATACGCCTATTGGATTACGGTCAACTACCGTGAGGCCTACGGGATGTTTGCCAGCAATGGAATCCTATTTAACCACGAATCACCCCTCCGTGGGGAGACATTCGTAACCCGTAAAATCACCCGGGCTGCCGCCAAGATTTTATTGGGGATGCAAGAAAACCTATATATGGGCAATCTTGACGCGCAACGCGACTGGGGGCATGCACGCGATTATGTGGAGGCCATGTACCTCATTCTGCAGCAATCGGAACCCGACGACTTCGTGATCGCTACTGGGGTCACCACCTACGTGCGTGATTTCATCCGCATGGCCTTCGACCGATTGGGCATGGAATTGGAATTTAAAGGCGAAGGGGTCAACGAGATCGCCGTGCTGGCTGGAGTTAACCGTTCACGACTTGAAGAGCTAGGGGTTGAAGATGTTTCGCACCTCAAAACCGGAACCCAATTGGTGGGTGTCGATCCCCGGTATTTCCGTCCGACCGAGGTTGAACTTCTCATTGGTGATGCCACCAAGGCCAGGCAGAAACTCGGTTGGAAGCCCCGTCATACCCTCTCAGACTTGGTTGAGGACATGATTCAGAGTGATCTGAAGATCATGCAGCGCGAAAAATTCTTGCACGAGGGCGGATTCAATGTCCTCCATCAGCACGAATAGGCACTACGCTTCCTCGCACCCCAAGACTACGCTTCCATCCACCCCACGACTACTCTTCCTTCCACCCCAAGAGGGCATCTACACTGTGGCTTGCCACGGAGTGGTAGTTTGGACGCGCCTGTTTGTACAGTTCTCGTGCGCGGTCTATCTGTCCTGTTTCTTTTAAGGCTTTATAGAGGGGCATAATGAACTTCCGCCGGCCAATACGGGTCATATAGGCCGCCATGGCCTCTGAACATAAGCGTTGATGGCCGTAGCTCGGCGCGAAGCGAATCACCCATTGATACCATACGCAACCGATTTCGGCATTCGTTGTGCCCGTAAACCTAAACCGCCGATCCAATTCTGCGGCCGCCAGAGAGTCCCGCTCATCGAGTTGCCGGATGAAGTAAACCCATTCGTGTGTGCTCCAGGCATCGATTTCACTGGGTAAAGCCAGAGGGTCTCCTTTGCGCCACAGGTCCAGGCCGGAGTCAACTGCGGCAAAGCGAGTCGAAACGGGGGGTGGACAATTCACAGGCAGTCCCGTTCCGTATACCCATTCCTGAACCCCAATTAAACGCTCCTCTTCTGTGCTGAGCAGGCTGTCGAGGCGCGACAAAAACGCTTCTGTATGCATGCTCTTGAAGGCATTTTCGTGAAAATACTTCTTTAAAAATGCATCCCAACGGGCCCGACCGATCGTCTGCTCGATCAGCAACAGGAAGTGATAGCCCTTGTCGTAGGCGATTGGCCCCACCCCGTCATCTGGATCTTCGCCACGCATATGCGCCGCCAAGCGGGTCTTCTGCTCCTGCCCACCCAGGGTGAGGCTTTTCACCTCCTCCAAAACATCGGCATGGGCAATAGCCGACAACATCGCCGCGTACTCGGGGCCGTAGAGGGCTTCCATGATCCGCATTTCTACATAGACCGTAAAACCCTCGTTGAGCCAGAAATCGTCCCAGGAAGCATTGGTCACCAAATTCCCGCTCCATGAATGGGCGAGTTCATGCGCAATGAGCGACACGAGCGAGCGATCACCCGTAATGATGGTAGGCGTGGCAAAGGTGAGCCTTGGGTTTTCCATACCACCAAATGGAAACGACGGGGGCAGAACCAATACATCGTAGCGCCCCCATACATAAGGGCCATACAGCGACTCAGTGGTCGAAAGCATCTGCTCCATATCGGCAAACTCGTGTACGGCGCGCTCCAGCATCGCTGGTTCGGCATACACACCGGTTCGCTTGCCCAAAGACCGAAATTCCAACTTCCCCACAGCCAGGGCCATCAAATAGGCCGGTACCGGTTCATTCATACGGAAAGAATAGCGACCATCGGCGCGGGTTTCGGTGGGATTCTCAGCACTCATCAGCGCCAAAAGGCCCGGGGGAACCTCGAGCTCGGCGGTGTAGCGGAAGCGTTGGCCCGGACTATCCATACACGGAATCCAGGTCCTCGCGAGGATCGATTGGCTCTGGGTAAACAAATAGGGATGCTGACCTCCCTCTGTTTGCGAGGCCGGCAACCATTGCAAGGCGCGGGCCCCCTTGCGGGTGCTGTACCGGATGCGCACCCGTTCGGTGGGTTGATGAAGCGAAACTTCCAGGGCTTGCCCCAACAATGCATCGTGCGTTCCCAGGCGAAACGGCACAGCCTGGCCATCGCCCTCTACGGAATGGATGTCGAGGCCGTAGGTATCGAGGATCAGCTCCGATGCATGTCCGGCCACCAAAAACCAATCGGCCGAGCCACTCAGTGTTTGTGCGTCGAAATCGACCTTCAGGCTCAGGTGCAAGGAATCGACACGTGTTTCGTGTGGGTTGGAATAGGAATGGGGGTCAGGTTTATGCATAGGAGGATTAGTAAACCACTGGCAGCCAGGCATCAAAAGAAGCAGTGCGACAAAAAATAAAGTATTCCATTTTGGTTGCGAACCGGTCATGATCAAAAATACATGATTATCATTCAGCTACCTCCCTCAGCTACTTCCGCAACAACCACAGTTGCGGGTCGACCTTGGTGGTACCCTTCCAAATCTGCAGCTGTATTTCTGTTTTATCTTCATCGGTATCGGTAAAGACCAGACCAATCGGTTGTCCAGTGGTCACTTTGTCGCCCTTGGACACTGTCACCCGATCGAGATGGGCATACACCGAAAGGTACTGCCCATGGCGAACAATCACGGTTTTCTGCATCCCTGGTACCGAAACCACGGCCGTTACTTCACCTTTAAACACCACTTTGGCCTCCGAACCCGGATTGGTGCGGATGCTGATGCCGTCGTTGCGCACGGTAACCTGACTCAATACCGGATGGGGATGGTCGCCGAATGATTCTGAAATAAACCCACGGGCAACCGGCCAGGGCAGCCGTCCTCGGTTGGCCTCAAAATCCAACCCCAAGGCACGCGCCTCGGGGGTCAAGGTAAAAACTTCGGCCGAACCCGCAGAAGGCGACGGGGGGGGCACCGCCTTCCCTTCACTCCGCAGCCGATCTTCCTCTGCTTTGCGGGCCAACTCCAATTCGCGGCGTATGATGGCCTCGATCGACTTCTGCAACTCCCGACGGGCCGCTTCCTTTTCACGCAACTTTCGCCTCAAGGTTTTCTCATCCTGTTGCAGGCGGCGCACGAGCTCACCCGTACGCGCGCTTTCGCCCGCCAAAAGGTTGCGTTGCTCCTCCTCCTTGTCTAAAATCCCCTTTTTCTCATCCGCGACCCGACCTAAATCTTGTCGGTGCCGGGTGAGCGAGGCCCGAACCATTTCGATCATTTCACCCTGCGTTTTGCGGTGTGTTTGGTATTGCCGCAGGTACTGTAAACGGCGAAAAGCCTGATTCAGATGGTCCGAAGATAAGATCAGCATCCAATCGGGGTAGCCATTCAATCGCTTTTGGGCCACCCGAAGCATTTTCGCATATTCTGTACGAAGACGCTGAAGATCACGTTCCAAAGCGACCACAATCGAGCGGGTTTGCTCCATTTCCCGATTCAAGAGAGAGACCTCCTGCTCGTAATTATCGATGACTTTGTTGCGCACTTCCACCTGCCGCTTGAGGGTCACCAATTGATTCACCGAACTTTTGCGCTGCCGCTCCACTTTTTCGAGCTCTTGACGCGTAAAATTGATTTCCTCGAGCAGTTCGTTGCGCTGCTGTTCTAAACGAGTGCGGTCCGGTTTCTGCGTTTGGGCCCATCCGTTAAGCGCCATTAACCCTGCCGATAAGCCCAACACGCTCCATAGGGCCCACAGAGCCCAATGACGAACCCAGGCAATACGCCCATCAAAAACAGAGCGGAGGGTTGACTTAAGCATAGTTATGGAAGGGAAGGGAAATAATACGCCATTTTTGCCAACAAAAAATCAAGGCATGCGCCGGTAACCCGATGGGATGCTAAAGGGGTATTCTTGCGCTTGCTCTGCTACAATTTTCGAAAAAGAAAGCTCAAGTTCAGTCGCCTTTTGGGTTTTAGAGGCTGTGGGTATGGCACGGAGCATCAATTGCTCGGGGGCACGACGATCGCCGATGGGCATCCAGGACCGGTAATTGACTTCGAGTCGGCCTTCACTACCCGACAGGGATAAGCTATGGGGACGAAAGTTCACGGTATCGGCCTTCAAATCATACGTTACCTTACCCACGCTGCCCGACATAAGTCCTGGCACCTCAGGCGAAAACTGAAAGGCCACGGTGCGCAATCCGCCAACAACGCCGAGCAACAATTCATGCAGCATACGCGGATCCACAGGGGTCCCCGCCATTTCACTGAGTACCGCCATCGGATAACTGCCAAACTCACGGTTCAGGCGGTTCACGAACTGAAGGCTGTCGCGTGTTATGCGTGCCCTAAACGCTTCTACCCCCAGCATAGGCTTCAGACTAATCCACAAGATGCTGTCGCGCTGCATACGCAGTTGAAAAGCAGACTCCATGCGGCGGCCATCCAACACCAAGCCGATTTGTCCGGTCGCCGACCAGGAGGCTGATTCAAAATCGCGCATTGATAGTTGATTCAGCAAGCTGAATGCGGCTGAACTACCTCCAAGAGGAGCGCTGTTTATTGCCTGAGGCTGTCGCTGGCGCAGCCCGACACAACCCGTAAGGACGAGATAGACAAAGAGCAGGCACAACAAGCCCCTATTCATACAACTTTCCCTCGCTGATTTTTCGGGGTAAAAACTCAGAGGTCTCACCACCAACCGCTTGTGCCCGTTTCCAATAAGAAAGAGCCGCTGCTGTATCGCCCAACCTATATAGTATATCACCCAAATGTTCGTGCAAGGTGGCGCTGCCCGCACCATCGCCTGAGGATTTCAGTGCCTTTTCCACATAGGTGCGCGCTTCAGGATAGCGCTTCAACCGATATAAGATCCAGCCATAGGTATCGAGATACGAGGCGCTTCCCGGTTCCAGTTCCAAAGTACGGCGCGACAATTCCTCTGCCCGCTGGAGTTTATCGCCCCTTATACTGAGGTAGTAGGCGTAGTTGTTCATCGCCAAGGTATAATCGGGTCGCACCTTCAGCGCTTTCTCGAACGACTCGTCGCTGCGTACATAATCCTTCATCTCGTGGTAGAGGTCGCCCAGTGAGGAATGCATTTGTGCGGCCAATTCGGGGTTGCCGCTGATCATCGAAACGCCCGATTTATAATTCCGTATGGCCTCCTCATTTTGCTTCAGTTGCTGTGCTGCCAGGCCTGCCAGGTAATAGGGAATCGGTTGGTTGGGGAACAAATCCTGTGCACGTCGCGCTTCGGAGATGAGCGTGGGGTAGCGCGCCAAATTATAAAGGCTTAGAAGGTACTGTTGCCATACACTGTACTTTTGGCCGACCCCGTCGAGGGCAATGCAGCGGGTGTAGGCCTCCACAGCTTGTTCGTGCATATTTCGGTTGAAGGCGATCTCCGCCCGCACATTCCACGCAGCCGATGATTCAGGATTGGAGCGAATCATGCCTTCGGTTAATCGTTCTGCGGCAGAGAGCGACGCTGTATCACCCCCACCGCCTGCCCCTTTGGAGCCTTCTGAGAGGAGGCTCACAATGATCTGAATCTGCAAATCTTGGTCAACTTCATCCAAAAAGAAGCCCTGTTCGAGTAAACGGCGTGCTTCCGAAGGGTTTTTCAGCACCCTTTGCACATCCGCCATGGCTAAGTAGGCCTTTCCGTTGCGCGGTTCAAGCTCCATGGCTTTGCGGAATGCTTCCTGGGCCGACTTCACATCGCCCTGCTGGAAGGCGAGCTGCCCTAAATACATCCACAAATCGGCACGCATCGGCATGGCCAAGCAGAGATTGCGGATTTCTATCAGGGCTTTATCAGGTTTATTTTGCGCCTGCCAATATTGCCGCTTGGCTTCAGACACCTCCGGCGTAATGCCGACCTGCTTCTCCAATTGCTGCAAGGTCTTAATGGCCTCATCGTATTGACGCATGGCCGCCTGCTGAGCAGCCAATTCCAAGCCCAGCTCATCGACAGGTTGTCCGGGCATCTGCCGCAAACGGGAGATCCATTCTATGGCTTTAGAAGGCCGCCCCTTTTGGGTTGCGATATCAATGCCTACCCTCAAATGCCATGGGTTTTCGGGTTGCAGCTCAATGGCTTCTTCGATCAAGGTTAAGGACTCCTCCACTTGCTCATTCAGGGTGAGCATGCGGGCCACCTCCACTCGAGCCTGTGCATTAGCAGGGTCGAGTTTGATGATTTCTCGAAAATGTTGCTCCGATTGTTTGTTGTTTCCCGCCAATTTCTCACGCAATGCGTCGAAAAATAAACGATCCACCCGTTGTCGTTGATCTTCGTTGAGTTCTGCTGCCGCAGTCGATTTTACCCGTCCACCCACCGATTTCTCAGTTTTCGATTTACTTTTCTTGCCTTTTCCGCCAGGGCTTTGGGCCAAAACGAACGTCCCTGAACATAGAAACAGGGCGATCATCAGCAGGGATGATAGACGCGAAAAGAGTGTAGGCATGGGCATGTGGTGCGAAAGGTTATATTTCAATTTGGTTGAAGTCGCCCAGACTTAATTGCTTGGCAGTTCCCTCTACGCGCGCCTCAGATCCGACCATACTGTTCTCTAAATGGGCATTATGGATTAGGGCACGTTCTTGTATGATGCAGTTTTTGAGGCGACTGGCCTCCACTGTGGTGCCGGCGCCTACGGAAACGTGTGGACCCACCACGGAGTCGGTGATGCGTACACCCGCCCCCAGGTAACAGGGAGGAATGACTACGCTGCGGATTAATTCGACCTGATCGGAAGAACCATTGTGGTCGCCTAAGTATTCGAGGTATCTTTGGTTGGTGTACACTGTCGCGTCTTTGTTGCCGCAGTCGAGCCATTCATCCACGGCGCCAGGGAAAAACGCAACACCCTGCTCTTTCATACGTTCGAGCGCACTGGTGAGTTGATATTCGCCCTTATCCCTGATGTCATGGTCGATGAGGTACTGTAACTCTTGGTGCAGCCGCTCCCCGTCGCGGAAGTAGTAAATTCCAATGATGGCCAAATCCGATACGAAATCCATGGGTTTTTCATGGAATTCAGTGATATGACCTTCAGAACCTATTTTGACCACTCCGAAGGGCCGGGGATCCTCCACCCGGTTCACCCAAATGATTCCCTCCCGATTAATGTCGAGGGTGAAATTGGCCTTGAAGAGGGTGTCTGCGAACGCAACAACAACAGGGCCCTTTAGGGCCGTGCGGGCGCACAATATGGCGTGTGCCGTCCCTAAAGCCTCTTCTTGATAATGGATGCTTCCCTGAGCGCCCTGCCGCTCCGCCATAGCCATGAGCTGCTGTTCGGTGCGTGCGCCGAAAGCTGGCGAGATGATGAAAGCGATTTCTTGGACTTTGGTGCCGCAAACGCGCACAATATCCTCTACCAAACGTTCAACAATGGGTTTTCCGGCGATGGGAATGAGCGGTTTGGCCAAAGTGAGGGTATGGGGGCGCATGCGCTTGCCCATTCCTGCCATGGGTATAATGATGTTCATAGGCTTTGGTGCTTTGCGAAAAGGCGAAAATAAGGAATTTTCGATGAGCTTGGGGAAGAGCAGATTGAGGCCGTGGAATACTATTGTTGTGTTAAAATTCCGAATAGTTTTGGCTTGTTTAACTAAGCTTGTGAGCGCGACAAGCTTCGCAGTGTGCGCCCAACTTGCACCATGAACGCCCCCCAAATCAGAACGCGCAGCAACTGGGTGCTGGTGGTATCGAGATGGGGCGAAACGAGGTAATACAGTGCGGAAAGTGCAGCGGCCGCGGTCATCCACCCCGCAATCTTGTTCCAGGAATAGGTGATGGGGTGCCTTTTTCGGGAGGCGAGTGAACTGGCCACAACCATCGCCAAATAGCACAGGAGCGTAGCCAGGGCCGATCCACCATAGCCCCATACCGGAACAAGCAGAAAATTGCCCAATAGGGTGATGACCGCACCGAAGATCGATAAGTACAAGCCCCATCGGGTTTGGTCGGCCAATTTATACCAAACCGACTGGTTGTAGTAGATGCCCAACAACAAATTGGCCATCAAAAGCAAGGGAACAACCCAGAGGCCCTCGAAGTAAGCGGGCGATAAAAACCATTTGATTTCGTGGAGAAAGAGGGTAAGGGTAAGGAAAACGACGCTTCCGGTGACCACAAAACCCTGCATCACCACGTCATAAGAATTGTCGCGGCCCATCTCATGGTTCTTTGTTTGTCGGCCGAGTTTAAAGAAAAACGGCTCAGCCGCCATACGAAAGGTCTGGGTGAACAAGGTCATAAACATGGACAGTTTATAGACGCCGCCATATACCCCCAGCTGATGCAAGGCTTCGGCGGGTGAAAGGGGCAGGAGGTATTTGAGCATCACCCGATCGAGGGTTTCGTTCGCCATTCCCGCGAGTCCGCCCGCCATGAGCGGCCAGCCGTAGGAAGCCATTTTCTGTGCCAGACTTCGGGAATAACGGCCCCATTTCTTGGGGATTTCGCCGAGCATGATGAGCGCCAATATTCCGCTGCTCAGCAGGTTGCTGATGAAAATGTAGCCCACCCCAATGTCGGGCTGGAAGACCCACGTGGGGATGGGTGTGCCGCTTTTGATTAAATAAGGACAAAGGGCCAGAAAAAACAGATTGAACCCAATGTTGAGCGCAATCGACAACAAACGGAGCAGGGCGTATTTCATTGCCTGCTCGCGCAACCTGATCCGAGCAAAGGGAATGGCCACGAGTGCATCGAACAGGAGAATCAACGCGAACCAATGCACATATTCGGGCTGGTTGGGGTAGTGCATGGCAGCCGAAAGCGGCTTTGCCAACAGCAAAAAGAGCGACGACAGCAAGATTGAATTGAGGGCTACTGTGGCGTAGGCCGTGCGATAGGTATCAGACGAGGCAAGCGAGGATGCGCCTTTTTGTTCATCGTCCGAACCGTTTGTTCGTGCAAAGCGGAAGTAGGCCGTTTCCATTCCGAAGGCATACACCACATTCAAAAACGCGATCAAGGCATACCAATCGGTCACCACCCCATATTCTGCAGGCAAAAACAGTCGGGTGTACCAAGGCACCAGCAGAAAGTTGAGCATACGCCCCACCATGGAACTCAACCCGTAAACCAAGGTTTGGGAGGCCAATGCACGAAAACGACTCAATGGGGGATGGTTTGCACTCAAAATTAGTCAAAAATGGGATGGCCTTCGTATTTTTGCAAATTAGACACCTTTTTGGCTCTCCACTGGTTTTTTAGCGTTCCACTTGTTTTTTAGCGTTCCACTTGTTTTTTAGCACTACCTGTTTTTTGCCCGTGACAACCCGTTTGAGTGAATTAAAACCCGGACAATCAGCGGTGATCCGCAGGCTCGGAGACCATCCCCTTTCGGCCAAACTGACGGAAATGGGATGCTTACCTGGAGAATGGATTCGTGTCATTCGAATTGCCCCCCCGGGTGATCCCATATCGATCGAGATTCTGGGGTATCAATTGGCACTCCGACGCATGGAAGCCGAAGTGATCGAGGTAGATGTTCGACCGAGTTTTCCCCAGCACCTTCATTCACCCATTCAAAGCGAATGAAGCAAGAATTGTTAAAGGTGTGGCTCGCTGGTAACCCCAACAGCGGCAAATCTTCTCTTTTCAATCGTCTCACGGGCCTTCACCAAAAGGTGGGCAACTACCCAGGAGTGACGGTGGAACAGCACAGTGGACGGATGTCGATGCCGCTAGGCGACTCTGCCGAGGTGGTAGACTTACCTGGAATATATAGCTTGTTTCCCGAAACGGAAGACGAGCAGGTAGCCTTCCAGCTGCTGATGGAGCAGATTTGGGTTTCTCCAAGAACATCGACTACACGGGTGGTGGTGGTGGCTGATGCCAGCAGCCTGCGCAGAAACCTGTTGTTGATTACCCAACTCTCCGACCTGAACCTACCTTGCGTTTTGGTTTTAAACAAGACGGATCTGGCCGACGCTGCAGGCATCCACATTGACGTTCCGGCTCTTTCTTCGGCCTTGGGTATGCCTGTGGTGGCCACCAACGCCCGAACAGGTGAAGGCATAAACGAGTTAAAGCAAGCTCTGATGCAAGCGCCACCACTGCACCGATATCCATGGTTTTCAGATCATCCTGAGGTGCAGCGACAAATCTCATTGCTGGCCCAGGCCGAGGGTCGTCCCGCCGAATACCGAGATTTTGTGTCGTTGATGTGCCATGAGCGCTTGCCCGATTCTTGCACCAGCTGGGCCCAGCAGTGCCGCGCATTGGCCGATTCTGCACCCCTCGATCGCGGAAAAATAAGGGCAGCGGAAACGGTGCGGCGCTATGAACGGATCGCCGGACTCATGAAACACATCAGGCGTGACCCTGGAACAATCAACCGCAAAGCAACCACAGCCCGGATCGACCGTTGGTTGTTGCACCCGATCGGCGGCTACGCAATCTTGTTTGCCCTCCTTTTCTTGATGTTCCAGGCAATTTTTTCATGGGCCACCTTGCCCATGGAGCTTATTGAGTCGCTCTTTGGGTACTTGGGGAGACTAACCTCAGATTTTTTGCCACAGGGGTGGTTTTCGCGGATGCTGGTCGATGGACTTCTGGCCGGACTCAGTGGGGTGCTGGTATTCATCCCCCAAATCAGCCTGTTGTTTTTCTTTTTGGGCGTGCTCGAAGAAAGCGGATATATGTCGCGCGTTTCCTTCCTCACCGATCGTTTGATGCAGTCGGTCGGCCTCAACGGTCGCTCGGTCATGCCCCTGATTGGGGGTTTTGCCTGCGCAGTGCCCAGCATCATGGCTACCCGGTCCATCAACAACAGAAAAGAACGGCTGCTCACCATATTGGTGCTTCCGTTGATGAGCTGCAGTGCACGTTTACCCGTTTATACGCTGCTCATCAGCATTTGTGTGCCTGAAAATCAATGGTTGGGGGTGTTTAATGTGCAGGGACTTGTTTTGATGGGGTTGTATATTTTGGGTTTATTTACCGCCATCGCCGCTGCCTTGGTGTTGCGCTGGTTTATCAAAACCCGCGAGACTTCATTCTTCTTGCTGGAGATGCCTCTCTATCAATGGCCGGTTTGGCGCAATGTGGGTCATGTGGTGAGCCAGCGATTGCATGGGTTCGTTATGGAAGCGGGAAAAGTAATTGTTGTTATATCAATAGTATTATGGATTCTGAGCAATTTTGGCCCGGGTAATCGGATGGAGTTACTGCGTAATGAACTGGATGCCCAGACTGAATTAGGTATATCAACGACTAATGGTCAAGCACTAAAAGCAAGGATTGAGCAAGAGTTGTTGGCTGCCTCTTGGGCCGGACATGCCGGCAAGCTGCTGGAACCTGCCATTAAGCCACTTGGATTTGATTGGAAGATTGGGATTGCGTTAGTGACTTCCTTCGCGGCACGGGAGGTGTTTGTGGGCACCATGGCCACAATGTATAGTCTAGGTACGGAGGATTTTCAGGTATCGGAGCTACGCGGACGAATGCTATCGGAGGTAAACCCGAAAACGGGTAAACCAGTCTACAGCACCGCTACTTGTTTTAGTCTTCTCGTTTTCTATGCCTTTGCGTTACAGTGCATGAGCACACTGGCCGTTACCCGCCGCGAAACCAAAACATGGCTGTGGCCTGCGGTGCAGTTCCTTTATATGGGGGCATTGGCCTATTTGGGCTCATTGCTGGTGTATACTTGGTTGTCTTAGTAGTCGCGCCCACTCGTCCGCCTGAATTTTTCATTTTCTTTTCCATGTTGACATCCTGGCAAACCAGACGCGAAAAAATAGTGGAGGTGTTGTCGGGTTTCTTGCCGGCTGCAGCGGTAGAGTATGTGGCCGATTTAATCCTAACGCACCAGGCACGTGTGCGGCTTACACGTGATCGGACAAGCAAAAATGGCGACTACAGGCCTCCTGACGGACGACTGGGACACCGCATCTCGGTGAATCAGACACTCAACCCCTATGCCATGTTGGTGACCCTGCTTCATGAGTTTGCACACCTCCGGGTGTGGGAGCAACATAATGGCTCCGCGCGGCCGCACGGAATTGAATGGAAGCGGGCTTTTGCCGACATAATGGAGCCTGTCCTGCATGAGGGGGTGTTTCCCAGTAATTTATTGACGGTATTGAAGCGCTATTTACGCAACCCAGCGGCCAGCAGCTGCTCCGATCCGCATCTTATGGAGGCCTTATCGGCGCATAATCCTCCGTCGGAGTATGATATCACCCTAAGAGCGCTGCCGGCAGGCACTCGTTTCGTCACGAAGAAGGGAGGAACCTATTGTAAGGGCGAGCTGAGACGAACCCGTTGTTTGTGCGTATGCCAAGAAACGGGCCGCAGGTTCCTGATTTTGGCTAGTGCACGGGTACGCCCTTTGAATTAATGCTCATCGACCACTTTTTTACCCCAGCGATGAATGATCAGCGCCATAATGACGATCCCTGTCACAAAACTAATCCAAGGAGGAAGTCCGAATCCAGTGGGTAGGGAGCCCACAACAATCGAAACACCGCCAACCACCAGGGCATAGGGCAACTGGGTGCGTACGTGTTCGATATGGCTGCATCCTGAGGCGAGCGAACTCATGATGGTGGTATCGCTAATGGGCGAACAGTGGTCGCCCAACACGCTTCCGGCAAGAACTGTACTCACGACATTACAGAGCAAGGCCAACGCCTCGGCATGGGGAATGCCCGCTTGCTCGGTCAGCTGCCAGGAGGCGGGGATGACCAAGGGGAATAAGATGGCCATAGTACCCCAGCTGGTGCCCGTACTAAAGGCAACCAAACTGGCCAGAATAAAGGTTAGCGCAGGCAGCCAACCCGGACCCAGATTCACCGACAACAACTGATGGGTAAGGAAGTTCGCTGTTTCGAGTTTTTCGGTAATTCCGGCCAGTACCCAGGCCAGAATGAGGATCACCACGGCGCCCAACATGGTCTTGAATCCCTTGAGGACGCTATCCACTGCATCGTGAACTGTAAGCCTGCGGGTCAACAGGCTCAGTGCAACCGCTGTGAGGAGACCACCGAATGATCCCCACAGCAAGGCTGTGTAGGCATTAGCCCGTCCAATCGTGATGGAGAGCTTTCGAGAGAATGGAATGCTCGAATCGGCCCATGTTATGGACTCATAGCCTGTGGCAGTGAGGCCCAACAACACCAATCCCACCACCACCAAAACCGGAAGAACGGCCAGCCAAAGAGAAGGTGTGAGCCCAGGTGCCATGCTGAAATCCGCATCGCCCGCTCCCGCACCCGTTCCCGCTCCCGCATCGCCCGCACCCGCATCGCCGAAGTAGGCTTTCTCTCCATCCCCATTTGCATCCCCCGAAACCGAATGTTCCAAACGAGAGGCCGGAGGGGGTTTTTGTAGCACATCGCGCGAACGTGCTCTGATTTCAGCAGCGTACATCGGGCCAAAATCGCGCTTCATCCCAATGATCAGCAACATAAAGACCAAGGTAAATATGGGGTAGAATGCATAGGAGAGCGAATAGAGGAATACCTGATACGCGCCAAGCCCGACCCCGGGGAGCTTCTCTAATCCCCCTTCAATATAGCTGATTTCGGCACCGATCCAGGTACTGATGAAAGCAATAGCAGCTACGGGAGCGGCGGTGGCATCTACCAAATAGCTCAGTTTTTCGCGAGATACTTTTAGCCTGTCCGTCACAGGACGCATCGTATTCCCGACCAACAGCGTGTTGGCGTAATCGTCGAAAAAAATGAGAACACCCAGGAGCCAGGTCATGAATTGTGCGGATTGTGGGGTTTTGGCGCGACGAGCCAGGGTTTCAACCACCCCTTGCATGCCGCCGTTGCGACTGATCAAAGCAACCATCCCACCGATGAGCATGGAAAACACAATGATCGACTGGTGGTCTGTATTGCTCAGAGCCGGTATCAAATGTTGGGTAGGGAAGTCGCCCAGTGCGACCCAAATGGCCTCTATCCCTCCTAAGCTGCTGTATGCTAGAAGATAGCTCCCTGCCAGTATGCCGGCTAAAAGTGAACTGTAGACCTCGCGAAACCAAAGCGCAAATAGGATCGCCAGTAAGGGGGGTAGTAGGCTCCAGGCAGGGTGTAGGGGCTGCTTAGTTTTTTGCCCATCGACCCAAACATCCGCGGAACCTGCTGAAACATTGATTAGGGTGAATGGAAGGGCACATGAGCGACTGGATACCGTATGATCTGCCCACTCGAATGGCAGGGGCTGGCCAAGTGCGAAATTCTGTCCGGGTGCAAGAATGAATACTATTAATGGCATCAATAGCCATTTGGCGGCCGGCTCAATCCATCGCTTACAAAAAATGAAGGCATGCATGATGTAGGTGGTATAATAAAGCTAAAGGCCATGCAATGTAGAAAATGAATGCCGTATTTTTGCGGCGATTTTATATTATCAATTGCAATGAACCAAACCACCCCATCCGATTTTCAGTCACGCCACCTTGGACCACGACCATCAGATGTCGATGCCATGTTGCACACCATTGGTGTGGGTTCCGTCGATGAACTGATCGATCAAACCATCCCACAAGGCATTCGCCGTTTGGACCATATGGAAATGCCGGCTCCTATGAATGAACAGGAGTTGATCGAGCATTTGAGGGGATTAGCCGATCAAAATCAGGTGTATCAATGTCATATTGGGATGGGCTACTATCCCGTTCAGGTGCCGGGTGTCATTCAACGCAACATATTGGAAAATCCAGGTTGGTATACCCAGTATACACCCTATCAAGCGGAGATTGCCCAAGGTCGACTCGAGGCGCTCCTCAACTTCCAGACCATGGTGTGCGACCTCACGGGTATGGATATCGCCAATGCTTCCCTTCTCGATGAGGCTACGGCCGCCGCTGAGGCTATGTTGATGCTTTTTGCCCAAAGAAACCGGACGGAAAGCCGCAAATTTTTCGTATCTAACAAACTATACCCCCAAACACGGGCGGTTTTGCAAACGCGCGCCGAGCCCCTGGGCATCGAATTGATATTTGGTCGCGTAGATGATTTTGGATTCGATGAGGATTTTTTTGGGATGATCTTTCAGTACCCCGATGGATACGGACGGATACGCGACTACAAGCAAACGGTGAAAAGGGCCGCAGAACGGCAAATCTTTGTAGCGGTAATCGCCGACCCTATGGCGTTGGTGTTGCTCGAATCGCCCGGATCGTGGGGTGCCGATGTGGTGGTGGGGAGCATGCAACGATTTGGCGTACCCATGGGCTATGGCGGTCCACACGCCGCCTATTTCGCCACGCGCGACGCATTCAAACGCAATCTTCCGGGTCGGTTGATTGGGGTATCGCGTGATGCTCAAGGCAGAGTGGCCCTCAGAATGGCTCTACAGACACGCGAACAACACATTCGCCGCGAAAAAGCGACCTCTAATATTTGTACTGCTCAAGTACTCTTGGCCATTATGTCGTCGATGTATGCCGTTTACCATGGGCCAGACGGACTCAAACAAATTGCCCTGCGTATCCACCGACGCGCCGCTGTGCTCGATGCCGCCCTCCAAATGATGGGATTTAAGCAGGTTAACCCCCAATATTTCGATACTCTGCAGGTGGAACTTCCAGAGGATGAGCTCCAGAAACTCAAAAACATAGCGGAGGGCAAACGCATCAACCTCAACTTTTTGGTACCCGGGCAAGTAGGGGTTTCGGTTGATGAAACCACCAGCCTTGCGCATCTTTCCCAAGTAGCCTTAGTGTTTGCGGCCATCACCAATGGCAAGCAGGCCGATTTGTGGGCGCTCGATAAGGAATCAGCCGTGCACATACATCCTGATTTTATGCGCCAGGATGATATTTTGCAGCACCCTGTGTTTCATTCATACCGCAGCGAACACCAGATGCTCCGGTACATTAAGCGACTGGAATCGCGCGATTTATCGCTCTGCCACAGCATGATTCCCTTGGGTTCATGCACCATGAAGTTGAATGCCACCACCGAGATGATCGCAGTAACCTGGCCCGAATTTGCCCACTTGCACCCATTTGCTCCTGTTGAGCAGGCCAAGGGCTATAAGAGCATGTTCGATATGCTTACCGAGGATTTGCGTCAGGTGACGGGTTTCCCGGGCATCAGCTTGCAACCCAATTCGGGTGCACAGGGCGAATATGCCGGTCTCATGGTGATCCGCGCCTACCACCTGAGCCGGGGCGATGGACACAGAAACATCGCATTGATTCCCTCCTCGGCCCACGGCACCAATCCTGCATCGGCCGTGATGGCGGGCATGCAGGTGGTGGTGGTGGCCTGCGACGAGCGCGGCAACATATCCTTGGACGATCTGAAAGCGCAAGCGGCACGGCATGCCGACCGATTGGCCGCTTTGATGGTGACCTACCCTTCTACCCACGGGGTATTCGAGACCACCATTCGCGAAATCTGCGGCGTCATTCACGAGTATGGAGGTCAGGTATATATGGATGGCGCCAATATGAACGCCCAGGTAGGGCTCACCAGTCCGGCCCTTATCGGAGCTGATGTTTGTCACCTCAACCTCCATAAAACATTTTGTATTCCCCACGGAGGAGGTGGACCGGGCATGGGTCCCATTGGCGTGGCCGCCCACCTTGCACCCTTTTTGCCGAGTCACCCCGTTGTGGAAGTGAACCCATCAAAATCGGCCATCACCCCCGTTTCGGGCGCGCCCTGGGGCAGTGCAGGCATCCTGCCGATTCCTTATGCCTATGCCCGAATGATGGGTGGGTCGGGGCTGACCGAAGCTACCCGCTTGGCGATTGTGAATGCGAACTATATCATGGCACGGCTAAAGGGTTCTTATGCGGTATTGTATACGGGTCCTGGCGGCCACTGCGCCCATGAAATGATCATCGACTTGCGTCCATTTAAAGCATCGGCTGGCATCGAAGTGGAGGATGTGGCCAAGCGTTTGATGGATTATGGCTTTCATGCGCCAACAGTATCGTTTCCGGTGGCGGGTACCATTATGATTGAGCCTACCGAATCGGAAGACAAGCCTGAGCTGGATCGTTTTTGTGAGGCCATGTTGCACATCCGTGAGGAGATTCGCGAAATTGAAATGGGGATCTATGACCGGGATATGAATGTCTTAAAACAAGCACCCCATACCGCATCTGAGTTGGTTGGCGACTGGTCGCGCCCCTACCCACGTGAAAAGGCTGTTTTCCCCTTGCCTTGGGTGCGTGAGTCTAAGTTTTGGCCGACGGTGGGCCGAGTCAACAACACCCACGGTGACCGTAACCTCTTTTGTGTTTGCCCGCCCATCGAATCGTATGAGCCGGTTGGCTGAATGAGGTGAAGTTTTTGTTTTATTAGCCGATTGCTTTTGTTCCCCTTATCGCTCAAGCAACTGGTTTGCTGAGAGCAATCAGATCACTCCATTCAATTATGGAAATTAATCTCGTTTTATATTATAAAAAATGAAAAAAACACTACTCATTTTGCTATTTATTGGCGCGTATTCGTCTGCCGGGGCCCAGTGGATGCGTTCTTATGATGGTCAGCACGAGAAGAAAATGGTCGGACGATCGATACTCGATGTACTGTATGACCCATCCCAAACAAACCACCCATCGACGTCAAATAATCCAACGGCTCGACAAAACCCTCTGTGGAGCTTTGATTTCAGCAACACCCTGGGCATGACTGTGGTGCGTGGACCTGGAGCCGCGGCAAGTGCTTCTTGGAAAGTGGTATCGGCGATGGAACCCAACTTGGTGTCGCAGAATTTCCCGCCCATTGCCTCAGCCTCGGGCGCGCCCTTTGCCCTAATCAATTCGGATTCCTTCAACAATGGTACGCAAGACGACTACCTCATCATCAAAGCGGGCATCAGTTTGGCCAACCAGCCCGCAGTGATGTTGAGCGTTCAGCAGTTTTTCCGCCGTTTTCAGGAAGATCATATCATAGAGATCAGTACCGACTCATTGACCTGGACGGAATTATACAGTTCAGCGAATTCGGTACCTGTAAATACCACGATCACTAATCCATCAACCCTCCGATTTAATATTTCGGCGATCGCCGGAAATCAGCCGAATTTGTGGATTCGTTTCCATTATGTGGGTGCGTGGGACTGGTTCTGGTGTATCGATGACATTCAGCTGAGTGTGCCGCCAAGCAATGACCTTGCGCTTGAGAACTATTCCATCTACCCAGTCAATTTTCTGACCTTCACAGGGCAGTTGATGAAGGGCCAACAGGGCGACCAATGGCAGACGGAGGGAGCGATTCAAAATTTTGGGTCCAACGCACAATCGAGCATTCGCATGCGCAGCCGTGTGGGTCGGGGGTCAGCCAATCCCCTCTGGCGCGACAGCACAACTGCGCTCAGTTTGGTTTCGGGCGGCCGCGATACAGTGGTATCGGTCACCAATTTCCCGCAGGCATTGTTGGTAGATACGGGTGTTTATGCACTCCATATTGAGTTAAGCATGGATAGTTTAGATGACAATCCGGCGGATAATAATGTATCGGTGCCCTTTGCAGTGCGCGACACCATCATTTCAGTGGTTTCACCGGTGGTCGCCTCCTCAGGTAGCCTGGGTACGGCATCCTTTACGGGCGATGAAGATGGTCTCATTTGTGCCAGTTTGTTTGAGTTGTCTGCATCCGACACCTTATCGGCTATTCAAATTCGGTTGGGGACCTCGGTCGCTGGGTCCCAAATCATTGTGAGTGTTCGCGACACCAATGGCTTGGCCAATGCCGAATATGCCCAGCAAACTTCCTTCGCTTCCCTCATCGAAAGCGATTTGTATACCCTCACCGCTCAGGATGTAGCCAATGGATTTGTGAACATTCTCATGCCCGCCTCTTTGTTTGGAGCACCGCAAAACCGCATTTTGCAGCCGGGTGCCTATTACGCCGCCGCTGAGCTTTTTTCCAACCAAGGTGCCCAGGATGTCCGGGTTTTTGATGACTACACCTATGAGCGTTTTTTGCCGCCCTACACGTCTGTGATCTACTCCCCATCAGAAACACGCTGGTTCACCAACGGCATTGGTTTAGCCGTGAATCCGGTATTTGGCCACTTTTTCTCTCGGGTTTCTGTTGAGGAAGAAACAATGCCTGTCCGTGTGCAGTCGGTATTTCCCAACCCCATCAGTGGCTCGACCACAGTGGCCTACTCCTTGGACCGCCCATCTGTAGTAGAGGGTATTCTGCGTGATCTCACGGGCCGCGAAGTGGCGCGTTTACATGAGGGCTATCAAGTGCCAGGCCAACACCGCGCATCGATTGATCTGCAAGATGTACCCACGGGGGTCTATCTTTTGGAGTGGCATGCCGCCGGTGCCGTTGCGATTCAAAGGCTCGTTCGAAGCGGGCGGTAACCGTTGGGTCGAATTGGTGTATTGGGTTTGATTCGATGAGTTTTCCAGGATTTGATTGGATTTCTGAGAAAATCGCTCATGGAGCATATGCCGAGGCGGAGCCAGTCTTAACGGATTTCATAACACGCCAGCCCAGAAATGCCCATGCCCTACAGTTCCTGGCCTTAATTTGTTCGCAAACAGGGCGGGCGAATATGGCGACGATCCATCTTAAAAGAGCTATTTCGCTGGAGCCTGCTTCGCCCGCACTTCGCTATAATCTTGCAAACGTTCTCCAAATTTTGGGCAATCAGACTGATGCCTTAAAGATGTACAAGGACGTACTTCGCATTGATCCTCGGTACTACAAAGCATGGTTGGGAATCAGCCAGTGCCATTTAGCGGACAATGACAGTCAAACGGCGGAGCATGCCGCTAAAAAAGGAATCGAACTGCAGCCGAACTGGCCAGAGATATATGTTGCCTTGGCTTCGGCCCAAGAACAAATGGGTAAACTACCCGAGGCATTGCATACATTGAAGAGCGCTTCATTTCAATTTCCTCATCACAAGGTGATAGGATCTAATTATCTGTTGATGCTGCTGCATCAGTGTTGCTCAAAAGATGAACTGATTGACGAGCATAGGCGCATTATACAGCGCTCACTTTTTCATTTGGATGAAACTGATCAAAAATCACGCTCAGTGAACCCAGAGAAGAAAATGCTGATCAAAAGTTCGGGTAAAGCTGCTAACCAATTCACCAGTGCGCGAGAACGTAGAGTAATTGCTATTCTTAGTGGTGATCTTCGGACGCACTCTGTAGCCTATTTCGCAAAAGCGCTGTTTGAATACAGGCCAGAACATGTTGAGCTTCATGTTTTCAACACCCATCCCGAGACAGAAAATGATTCAGAACGCAATTATTTTCAAAATAGGGCAACTGTATGGCATAGTGTTGCTGGTTTATCATCTTCGAAAATTGCGGATGCTATTTGTGAAACTGGGGCTGAAATCCTTCTCGAATTGTCGGGTCATACTGCCTTTAATCGATTGGATGTTCTGGCACACCGCCCAACTCCAATAGTGGTAACTGCCTTGGGGTATCCGCATAGCCTCATGCATCCCAATGTAAACTACAGACTAACGGATCGAATATGCGAGCCTGAAGGTGTTTTTGTGGGCAGTGAGAGGCCACTGTATATGGCACCTAGTTTTTTATGTTTCACGCCGCCTGAACGAAATCTGGATTGCGAATTTTCATCCGATGAAGTGCCCTTCACATTTGCAAGCAGTAATGCGGCTTCAAAGATAACACCCGAAATGATCGGGTGCTGGATCAAGATCATGAAGTCAGCACCGCAGGCACGCCTAATTGTGAAAGGTAAAGGTACGGAAGACCGCCAATGGAGATCAAATTTCAAGCAACTCTGGGCGAAAGCCGGGATGCAAAAAAGCCAGTTGAAATTTCTGGATTATCGCATTGACCGAATGCAACATTTGAATGACTACAGAGAAATTGATGTTGTATTGGACACATTTCCTTACAATGGCACCACCACCACCTGCGAGGCGCTTTGGATGGGTGTTCCGGTGCTTAGCATGATGGGGCAGACCCATGTATCTCGTGTTGGAAGAACTATACTTGGAGCCATGCACCTTGACGGTTGGGTCGAAGAAACTTTCAACGCATATATTGATCACGCGATCAATTTAACATCACTAAAGGAGGAGCTCAGAAAAGGCAGGGCGGAGGTTCGTCAGAATTTTTTGGATTCAGCATTATGTCAAAGAAGGGCATATTCAACGGCGTTTTTTGATACCATACTCAATCTATGATTTCGATTCATGGAGCATTTTTCATTTATTCAGTCTATATTTGCCATTCCAATTATAACAAAACCATCTCCATTTATGAACATCAGAATTTTACATCTTGCATTGGCCATGGGTTTCTCAGCCTCTGTTGCTTTTGCCCAGCAAAGCGTTCGAACTGCTCAGCCGCTGCCTTACCTCCGTGGCATGGATGCTTCTTTGGAGCAGCATGACCGCCCTGTTTCTCCTTCTGTAACGCCTGAAAATACGATTATCTTTCAGGATGACTTTTCTGCAGGGGCGTCTTCATGGATCAATCAAGGATTTGAGGGTCTAAATCTCGGCACTACACCCGACACCACCGGTGTTTGGGAGTACCGTGGTCCGGCGACTACACCCAACACGGGCACGGGTTCTCGTGGAGCCTATGGCACAGCTAATCTAACGGTGCAATCGTCTACACCCGCCAATGGTTTTATGGTATTTGACTCGGATTGGCTCGATAATAATGGTGTGCAAGGTGCATTTGGACAAGGCATTTTCCCTGCTCCCCATCGAGGGATGCTCATCAGCCCAAGTTTTAATGCGGCGCAATACCCGTATTTGAATTTAGAGTTTTATCAGTATTACCGACGTTTTGCTGGTCCTACCAGCCAAGCTCAGCCTGCAACTTATGTGTTGTTTTCAACTGATGGCGGTGCCACTTGGGGCGATACGTTGACCCTCAATTCGGGCATTGCGGTGAACCAGGCTACTGCGCGCAATTCGCTCATCCGTGTGAATGTTTCGGATTATATCGGCGGAGCTGCCAATGCCAAAATCGCTTTTATGTTCCATGGAGACTACTACTTTTGGCAGATTGACGATGTGAAAATAACCCAGGCGCCGAATCATGATTTGGCTTTGGTTCAGTCAATTTTTCTACCCGATACCACCAATGGTCGCTTTCAAGAATATGGAATGGTGCCTGCCCCGAATACGGGAGGCGTGGTTTTCCAGGCTTTGGTGCGTAACGTAGGGACCTCAGCACAGACCAATGTTACCTTAACGGTTAATGCGACCCGCACGTCTGGTGGAGCCCCTCTTTATACAGGGACAGGTTCAATCCCATCGTTAGCCCCAGGAGCAGAGCAGGTTATCAGTTTGGGTACAATTTTCCCTGCCACCACCGTTGCCAACATGAATGTGAGTTTCAATGTAACAGCTGATAGTACCGATGCCTACACGCTGAACAATTCGGCCACTCGGCAATTTGCCATCACAGACTCATCATTCTCTCCGTCTGTTATTGCACCGGTGTCTCAGGCCTTTTCTGGAACGGGACAATGGGGTAATCCTGCAGCCCAACAGGTTTCATTGGGTAATTTGTTTGAGATTCTAACTGCTGATACAGTAACTAGTGCTACTGCGTACCTGCAGACGGGCTCTACGGGCACCCAAGCTGGCTCCTCGGTGGTTTTTACAGTCCGTACCCCTGGTGCTGATGGACTGCCTGGCGATCTAACCACTGTTTTGTTTGAAAGCGATGTGTATACCGTCACATCACAAGACATTGCCCGTGGATTTATCGTGGTTCCTTTCCCTGCCAATTTGTTTGGTTCACCTCAAGACCGTATTGTCGAGCCAGGAGACCATTGGTTGGTTGCTGAAATGTTCTCCAATAATGGCGCGAATCGCATTCGCTTCCTCGACGACGTTACGTTCACCATGCCTTGGTTTGTATCCGTGTTATATACCGATCAGTGGTATAACAACGGAAACGCTATGAGAATGTTCATGAACTTCGGGCGTGCATCTTCCGGTGTATCCGTACAAGAACTCGCCTCAGATGTTCGTTTGAATTTGTACCCTAACCCTGCTCAGGGAGATTATGCCATGCTCGATATCGCTGCTGAAAGACCAGCGGGTAAAGTTTCTTGTGAAATATTAGACATGACGGGCCGATTGGTAGCTGCTCAAAGCAGCCAAATTGCAGGAATGAAGGAAACTCTGCCTCTCGATATCAGCGGGTTGAATGCAGGTTTGTATCAGGTACGTGTTAGTATGCTCGGTGGAAGCCGTACACTTCGTCTGGTGGTGAACCGCTAAGATGAATGCGGTTCCTTGGTTCTCGAGTTGAACTCAAGGCCCAATGAATTCGACAATGAACCGATACCCTGCAAGGGGTATCGGTTTTTTTTTAAATAGATTTGTTCCCCTGATCTAATGCCTGATGAGAGTTCAAAAGCAGTTCGATATACAACATCATAATACGTTCAGGGTGTCTGCTCATGTCCGCTATTTTGTGGAAGCGGAAAAGGAAGAAGACGTTCCTTCTGCCATTGAAATGGCTGAACACCTGGGCTACCCCATAATGGTGCTGGGCGGCGGAAGCAATATGCTCATTTGCTCGGACCTAAACCGTGTAGTTATTCATCCCAATTTGCAAGGCATTAAAGAGCATCATTATGGCACAGAGGTGATTGTAGAAGTGGGCGCAGGGGTAAACTGGCATCAGTTGGTGCGCTACACCGTGGAGCGAGGCTATGGTGGCTTGGAAAACCTGGCGCTTATTCCGGGTACAGTTGGGGCTTCGCCCGTTCAAAATATTGGGGCTTATGGGGTTGAGTTGAAGGATGTTTTTGTTGACCTTCTCGGTTTCCACCGAGATCATGGACGTATGATGATGGACGCCGGGGCATGCCGGTTCGCTTACCGCGACTCAGTGTTTAAGGGCGATTTCAAAGATGCATTTGTGGTGTGCAGCGTACGACTGCGCCTGCATAAACATGCCAAGCTGAACCTGTCGTATGATGCTTTGCAACGCGAGATAAAGAAGAGGGGTCTCGAGCCGAAAAGCCCTGCAGAGTTGGCTGATTTAGTAGCTGACATTCGGGGCAGCAAGTTGCCCGATCCTGAATTAATCGGAAATGCCGGTAGTTTTTTTAAAAATCCCATAATATCTGCCGGGCAGTACAATGCCTTAAAAGATGAGTTCCCCGATATGCCGGGCTATTCGACAGGATCGGAGCAAGTAAAGACCTCAGCGGCTTGGTTGATCGAGCAATGTGGGTGGAAAGGGGCACGTCGGGGGGATGCCGGGGTCTATGACAAGCACGCCTTGGTACTGGTGAACCACGGGCGTGCATCGGGCGCTGACCTATGGTCGCTGGCCACAGAGATCCGTCAATCGGTATTTGAACGCTTCAAAATCATGATTGAGGCCGAGGTGAATGTGCTTCGGGATGTCTGATTTATCATGAAATGCATGTTGTTAGCAGCAGCTCCTGCACAGCAGGGGGATGTTGGGTTGCCCGATTGGTGTTGTCAATGGGGATGATGCTCCGCGGCCATCTCAACCTTCAAGTAAGCGACCAAAGCGTCCAGTTCATCTTCTGTGAGCACATCGCTACCAAATCCCGGCATCGCATTTTTTCCCTTGCGAATGAAAGACTTGGTGGCATCGCGGTCCAGGGTGCTGTGGGCTAGATTTTTAGCGCCTGCCACCCCTAAGGCACCGTCAGAACCGTGACATGCTACACAATAGAAGGTATAGAGCGCCTTACCATGGGGAACGGGATCGTATTGTTCCGAAGCCCTTTCTGTATTCACGTCAACGAGTGCCTCGGCCGGACCAAGACTCCCGAAGTAGTCTGATTTCTTCATGCGCGGACTCCGGGTCTCGGATACGCCCCAGGCGTAGACGATCAACAGCATCGACAGCAGAGCCAGGCCTTTGTTGGCCTTGCGAAACCCTATGACCGCCAAGGGAATGGAAGCGAATACGGCGATCAGCTTCACCCAAAACCAAATGCCAACATTTATGGATGGCGTTTGTAGGGCCATTCCAACCCCGGTCAATAAAAACAAGGTGCTCACGATGATCTCCAGGATGCGTGTTTTTCGGCTGAATGGCTCCAGCAGAGTGGGTTTTGCAAACAACAAGATCGTTTTGACAAGGTAAATCATCAAAAACAAGGAAACAACTAGGGTGTGGGTGTGTAAAAGACCGGTATACATAGGGTTTTTTTTATCATTTTTGTTGGTTGGCACGCGCAAATAGCGTTCTGCAAATATCCACTACCTTTACCTATGGCGCACCCATTCACCATTAAAACTTCCAAGGGCCTAAACAGTATCCAAAAGGTGCTGATGTTGATTCAGATCATACTAGGCATTTCAGGTTATTCACAGGCACAACCCCATTTTCCTTTCAACGGCGTTCGGGATACCCGTCCGGCCACCTGGTACCTGAGTGGGGCAACAATCATTAAATCGGCTGGCGATACCATCAAGGAGGGAGTTGTTTTAATCCGAAACGGACGAATTGAAGGGGTAGGTAAGCAAATACCGCAACCGGCAGATGCTCGGGTGTTGGATCTCAAAGGAAAATACCTGTACCCGGCATTTCTCGAACCAGCAGCCAATTATGGAATGGAGGCGGTGAAAAACCAGCGCAGCCCAAGAGTCTCGCGCCGCGAAGAGGGGCCCATACTCATCCCCGAAAGGGAGGGTGCGTGGAATGCCAATGACGCCATTCGGGCCGACCAGAGCGCTGCTGAGCTGTTCGTGGTAAAGGCAGAGGAGGCAGAAAAGTGGCGAAAAGCTGGATACGGAGCGGTGCTTACCCATCCACACGATGGGATTATGCGCGGCACAGGTGCTTGGGTATCGACTGCTGAGGGGCCCGAAGGAACAGCCCTGTTGATGCCCAATGCCAGTACGCACTACAGCTTCGATAAGGGCAGCAGCCGACAAGATTACCCCTCTTCGCTTATGGGGAGCATCGCTCTGCTGCGGCAAACACACTACGACTTGCAGTGGTATGCGCAACAGACGGCCGTTGGTAGAGCGCATGATCAGGTGCTCGAGGCGATGCAACGCACCGCATCGCTACCCAAGATGTTTGAAACGCCACGTAAATACGATGTGTTGCGGGTAGCCGCGATTGCCAAAGAATTTGGTTTCCCCTTCATAGCCACGGGCACAGGAGAGGAATATCAGTACATACAAGAAATAAAGGCTACAGGAGCTGCGCTTTTGTTGCCCCTGAACTTTCCAGAACCTATGGATGTTCAGGATCCCTTCGACGCGCGCGAGGCCTCTTTGTCGGCTATGATGCACTGGGAAATGGCCCCCGCCAACCCGGCCATCGTGCACCGAGCAGGGGTTCCCTTTGCGATCACAGGGAAGGGACTCAAATCACTGGATGAGTTGCTGCCTCGATTGCGCAAGGCTGTGGAGCGTGGACTACCAGCGGCTGCGGCATTGGAGGCCCTAACGCTGGCCCCTGCCCGACTTTTTGGGGCCGATCAGTGGATGGGAAAAATCGAAAAGGGATTCTTGGGAAATATCATCGTGTGTTCGCATCCCCTATTTGACCCCGAAAACCGGATTATTGAAACCTGGACGTCGGGTAAGCCCTTCAACAACATCCAGGAGGAAGTAGCGGTCGATTGGCGGGGTATTTACCGGCTGAACCGGATCGAGTCGGCCGCCCAACATGGTTGGGGTAAAGGATTAACTACCCCCACTGCTGCCTCTACGCAATTGGTTGAGCGTCTAAAGGGAATTCAGCTTGTGCTTGGCGGTAGTCGCGCCAGCTATGAAGTAGGACTCCGCAGCAGCGATACGGCCAAGTCGGTGGCGATGAACCTGCGCTACCGACAGGGGTTTCTGAGTTTATCGGCACAAGACAGCAGCCTTTTAGACGCACAGATGCTGCGCATGAGCGCATGGCGGGATGGTGTGGCCGGATTAAACGCACACCTGGAGCTGCCCGACGGCAGTATCTGGCGACTCGAATTCGACTCGATAGCCCCCCATCAGGCCGACACCTCCATCAAGAAGCCGAAGGCAACCCCAGCCTTGCCCGCAGAGGTTTTGCGCTACCCATTTGCCGACTTGGGACATGAGACTCCTCCGCGTCAAGCCAACATTCTCATTAAGGGGGCTACCGTGTGGACCAGCAGCTCGGCTGGGGTGATCAAAGAGGCTGATGTGGCTGTGCGCGATGGTAAAATTCTGGCGGTTCAAAAGGCGGGGGCATCGGACCCTGCAGTTTTGTTCGGGAAAGGTGTCGAATTCAGCGTACGCGACGGGAAGGGTCTTCACCTCACTCCAGGGATCATAGATGAGCACAGCCACATCGCAATCAGCAGGGGTGTGAACGAGGGCACTCGGAGCATCACGGCGGAGGTCCGCATAGGCGATGTGCTCAACCCCGACGATGTGAACATCTATCGTCAGCTCGCGGGTGGGGTCACCACGGCCCAACTTTTGCATGGATCGGCCAATTCGATTGGGGGACAAAGCGCGATTGTGCAGATGCGCTGGGGGGTAACCCACCCTGATGCCTTAAAATTTCGCGGAGCCCCCGGATTCATCAAATTTGCACTCGGCGAAAACGTCAAACAGGCCAATTGGGGCGATCGGCAAGTAGTACGGTTCCCTCAAACCAGAATGGGTGTGGAACAGGTCATGATGGACGGGTTCCTTAGGGCACGGGAGTATGAAGAGCGACGGAAATCGCAACCCCAAACCACCCGACGCGACCTCACGCTCGATGCTTTGGTGGAGATTCTCAAGGCCGAACGCTTCATTACCTGCCACAGCTATGTGCAAAGTGAAATCAATATGCTGATGAAGGTGGCCGACTCGCTTGGTTTTAAGGTGAATACCTTCACACACATTCTGGAAGGCTACAAAGTGGCCGATAAGATGAAGAACCACGGGGTAACGGCAAGCAGTTTCGCCGATTGGTGGGCCTATAAATATGAGGTCATCGACGCCATTCCCTACAATGCGGCCATTCTTCAACGGGTAGGCGTGAATGTTGCCATCAACTCCGACGATGCTGAGATGGCCCGTCGGTTAAACCAAGAGGCGGCCAAAACAATCAAGTATGGTGGACTCACGGAGGAGCAAGCGCTGAATACGGTGACCATCAACCCGGCCCGTGCCTTACATATAGACCATATAGTTGGAAGCATAGAGGTCGGTAAACAGGCCGATTTGGTGCTCTGGAGCGCCCACCCACTCAGTATTTATGCCCGCCCGCTCCTCACCATGATCGAGGGCATCCCCTATTTTGATTTGGTTCGGGATGAGGCGGCGCAATCAAGCCGCGAAAGGGAGCGGCAACGGCTCATCGCAGAACTTTTGAAAGTTAAGACGGAGGGCAAGGGGGGCAGCAAACCGCGCCGGAAAATCGACCCACAATGGCATTGTGAGACCTTGGGTGAAGAGGGCGAAGCCGCTGCTGCGCACTGATGCGGCATTTGGCGGCATTTGGCGGCATTTGGGTACGCAACCCGATTTGCCTTAACCCATGAGCCTGAGGCGCACGCTGATTCGGCGGGGCATCGAGGGCCCATAGAGATAGGATGCATCGCGCTCGGATCCAACGCTTAAGTCTTTTTGGTAGTTGTTCAAGAGATTCTGGCAAGCTGTTTCCGTCGCCAGGCGCAGTCGGGGGCTTATTTTCCATATTTTTTCGATCCATAGGTCGTGTTGACCCAAGGCCGGGCTGCGTATAAGCATCAATTCACCTGTTGTTTGGGCATCCGTACGGGTAGTCCACATGGCTCCGCTGAGTATTTGGTTGTATTGCATCCACCAGCCCTTGCCGAGGCTGCGCCGAAGGGTCAGGTAGCCAGTACAATTGGGTAATCGGAGCACTTCTCGACTCCTCAATTCCCCATCCAAGCCTGAGGCCAAGCGCACTTCGGATGCATATTGGGCTTTTTGTATACTGAATGAGGCATCCCACTGCCAGTCACTGCCTGATGTTGCCCCTATGAGGCCCATCACTACCCCAAGAATCCGCGCGTCGGGGCCATTCGATTTTTGCCAAATGCTGGCGCCTCCATCGAATTCGGACTCAAGATCATTCAGCAGCATCGGCCGTTTCAATTGGGTGTAAAAGGCTTCCGCTGTGATCGTACAACGGGTTTCGTCTGCTCCAAGGGCGTATTCTGCCGAGAATGAATAGCCCACTGATCGCTCCTCGCGTAGTTCGGGCGACCAGCGAATGCTGCGTACGGAACCGCCCACGAGTTCCACATGCAGATCCTCCGTGAATATCTGGGGTGCGCGATAACCACCCGATCGCACGATCGACATAGACAAACGGCTGCCGATCGGCTGCCAACGTACGGATCCCCGCCAAATTCCCGGATTTCCGGTATAGAATACAGGAACTGAGCTCGTGTCTTGCTGAAAGGAGCCCGTTAACCGAACCCCATCGTTCCTCCAGCCTAGATGGATGCGCCAGGAGGGTAGTGGTTCTCCATCCACCTGAACAAACCGGCTCCAGGTGAGAAATTGCTGTGAAATGCTCCGTTCTACCTGCGGAAGGGCATCCACCAAGTTCCGGTGATTCATTTCCGAACCAGCCAAAAGGCGCCATCCGGCTAATGGTTCAGCGTTCACGCGAAAACCGGCCTGAATAATGCCTTCGGTCGACCGGCCATACGCTGCGGTGTGGGGTGCATTCCAGGGCGACCATTCACCCATCGATCCCAGTAATCCCCTTGATCTGGGATGGGGCATGGGGATGCTGTCGCCTGCCCCTCCATAGTAGGCCTTTCGTTGTGCAGACTGCTGAGCAAGGTAGAATTGCGTTTCGCGTTTTGTTCGTTCGTTGCGGTGATTGGCCTCGAGTTGGGTGGCAATGGAGCGTTGGAGAATTTCCTCCGACAAACGCGCCTGCGGTGCTGGGACATGCCAATCGCTACCTCCGCGTCGTTCCTCTTCAATGGCGAGGTTGTTCAGTCGAAGACGCCAGGTGTTCGACAAGCGTTTTTCCATCAATAATCCTACGGAGGTACCCCTGAGCCGCGCCACCTCACTGAAACCATCTCCATCATGGTCGTAGGGCGTGCGCAGGCGGTGGTTGATAAAAGCAGTTGCATTCGCTGGCGCTGGTCGCTCTGCGCGCTTGTCCTGCCCCGAAGTGGGTTTCGGCCTGCTCACCCAATCGGCATGAGCCCGCCAGAGGTGGTCGCCTCCGCCCCCTTTGGGCACGATGGATGATTGTTGGACTGCGCCCCAGCCCTGTTCTTGTGCCCTGCGGGTCACCACATTCACCACCCCACCCACTGCATTGGCTGCATAGGCGGCCGAACCCCCTCCGCGAAGTACTTCAATTCGTTCGATCAGGGCCGTTGGCAAGTGGTCGAGCCCATAGGCAGCGTTTAGTCCACCCATAATCGATTGCCCGTCCATCAGAATTTGTGTATACGGACCGGCCAATCCGTTCAACCGAACCTGTGTATACCCACAGGTCTGGCAGCTGTTCTCCACCTGAACCCCCGGGGTATAGGGCAGTGCATCGCCCAGGCTCGTGGCATTCACTTGTTCAAGACGCCGTGCATCGATCGATTTTACCTCCGCTGGAGCACCACTACTTACCTCAATCGATGTTTCAATGTGAATGCCTTGCAATTGCACCACAGCAGGCAGCAGGGTCAGCGACAGGCCTTGGCAACCCCCTTCACCCAGGGGAACACGAAGGGTCTGGTAGCCGACGCTTCGGATGATGAGTTCTTTTGGGGGTGCGTTCGCGCCCAATTGAAATCGTCCGCTGCTGTCGGTTGTGGTGGCATCACCCGATGCCGATTGCACACTGGCCGCTGCCGCGGGCACGGAATCAAGCTGACCGGCTGTGCCCGTGCGCAACCATACCCGTCCCCCGCATCGATGGCCCGAAACAGATGCTTGTTGGGCATGTGTTAGGCTGATAGAGGCCAGGATGGTGGCAGTAAGCAGCAGGAAACAGCGGATCCCCACGTTCATAAGACACAAATATAGCACAATCTAAATTAATATTTAGACAAGTCTAAAATTTTAAGGTATTTAGATTTGGGGACATCAGCGAGCTTGTCTATTTTTATCTCATGAAATGGTCGTACAGGATCTTTTTTCGATGGATGATGTTCAGGCGCCTTCCTTTGGCTTGGCTGGCAGGGCTGCAACTGAAATCCTGTACCGATCAGGAATGCACCATCACGATCAAACACCGGTGGATCAACCAAAACCCCTTTCGCTCTATATACTTCGCTGCCCAACTCATGGCCGGTGAAATGGGGGGTGGATTACCTGCACTCCTCCACATCAAGAGTAAAGGCTATAACAGTGCCATGCTCGTGACCCATATTGAGGCATCTTTCTTCAAGAAAGCTACTGGACGAATCACATTCCGCTTTAACGAAGTGGCCGAAATGAAGGCCGCGGTTGATGAAGCCCAACGATCCACTGAACAACCTGCCACCTACCTCGCCACCACACACGCCTACAACGAATCGGGTCAAAAAATTGCAGAAGTGCGTGCCCTTTGGAGTTTTCGTGCCCGACCAAATGCAAGGAGCAGCCAATCGGGCCGATAACCGCCACACCCGCCACACCCGCCCCGCCCGCCGGCCCTGCCCGCCGGCCTCGCCCGCCCCGCCACACCCGCCCCGCCACACCCGCCCGCCCTGCCCGACCCGCCCGCCCTGCCCGACCTGCCCGCCACACCCGCCCCGCCTGAGTCAATCGCTATAATTCAGCAATAAAACATGATTACTGCCGAATTATGGCGTCAAATAAGATGCGAATAAGAACCGAAGAAGATTCGCATAAGGCTTGTCAGCCGGAAAATGCCTACCCCTTAATAGCAGCCGAAGCTTGACTAAAAACCTCCATCATGAGCAGGGCGCCCGAACTGTAGCGTACTTCAACCCATCCATCCGAGGCCACCTCGTTGCTGCAGCCTATTCGTCCGCCCATCTCCAGGCTTTCGCCATGCAGCGGATAAACCAAATTATGCGTCACAATCCCCTCGGCAAGACCCATGGGCATCAACGACAACTGGGTGCCGGCGGCATACCATTTTCGAAAAACCAAAGGCAGCAAAAATGTGCGGCAATGATCGTCGATCATATTTAGGGTGATGCGCCTTCCATATTCAGCCAAAATGCTGAAATGCGTCAGAAAATGGTCGCTGCGCCCCCCACTGGCCCAAATGATGTGCGCCGAAGGATGACCCCGTTCAATCAGAAAATCAAGACCTTTTTGTAGGTCGGTTTTATCGGGGTCCGGACGAAACAGCACTTCGGGTTTAACCGCGGCAGGCGTCGGTGCACCCTTTGTTGGCGAAATGGAACGGACACTATCGAAGTCACCCAAAACAGCGTCACTGGAACGGACATTATCGAAGTCACCCAAAACAGCGTCACTGGAACGGACACTATCGAAGTCACCCAAGACAGTGTCACTGGAACGGACATTATCGAAGTCACCCAAAACAGCGTCACTGGAACGGACACTATCGAAGTCACCCAAGACAGTGTCACTGGAACGGACATTATCGAAGTCACCCAAAACAGCGTCACTGGAACGGACACTATCGAAGTCACCCAAAACGGCATCTACGGTAATGTTTAGAGCCCTTAAGCGATCAAAAGCGCCATCAAGAGCCAAAATATAGGGGCACCATTCGAGCAAAGCAGTTAAGAGTTCCTGACTACAAGCATCGCCGTTGGCCACCAAAAGCGTGGGCTCTTGCCGTTCGCGAACGAAATGGTGACTGCTCACACGCGGAACTAAACTATTTATAGAGGCTGCGCGCAATCACAATGCGTTGAACCTCCGAAGTGCCCTCATAGATTTGGGTGATTTTGGCATCACGCATCAAGCGCTCCACATGGTAATCCTTTACATAGCCATATCCACCGTGCACTTGCACAGCCTCAGTGGTCACCTTCATGGCAACTGAAGAAGCAAACAACTTGGCTTGTGCACTTGCACTGTCGTAATCGAGATGCTGATCCTTCAACCAGGCAGCCTTCAGGCATAACAGCCGGGCTGCTTCAATTTCTGTGGCCATATCAGCCAATTTAAATTGGATGGCCTGATGATTCATAATCTCGGTACCGAAAGCCTTGCGCTCCTTGGCATACTGAACCGAAAGCTCATAGGCCCCGGAGGCAATACCCAAGGCCTGAGCCGCGATGCCGATCCGCCCACCCGACAATACTTTCATCGCAAACTTGAATCCAAAGCCATCCTCACCAATTCGGTGGCTTTTGGGGACTTTCACATCCGTAAACATGATGCTGTGCGTGTCGCTGCCCCGAATACCCATTTTGTCCTCCTTCTTTCCCACCTGAAATCCCGGCCAGTCACGCTCCACAATAAAAGCATTGATGCCTCGGTGGCCTTTATCCACATCAGTTTGGGCGATCACGATATATACCGATGCACTGTTACCGTTGGTAATCCAGTTTTTCGTTCCATTCAGCAGATAATGGTCGCCCATATCTAAAGCAGTAGTGCGCTGTGAGGTAGCGTCTGAACCTGCCTCCGGCTCGGATAGGCAAAAGGCACCAATTTTCCGTCCTGCCGTGAGGTCGGGCAGGTAGCGCATTTTTAACTCTTCACTGGCAAAACTTTCGATGCCCCAGCAAACCAACGAATTGTTGACCGACATACACACGGAAGCCGATGCATCGATTTTGGAAATTTCTTCCATGGCCAATACATAAGAAATTGTGTCCATTCCCCCGCCACCATATTTTGGGTTCACCATCATGCCCATCAATCCGAGTTCACCCATCATCTTGATTTCATCAGCCGGAAATTTTTGATGGTTATCGCGCTCTATGACCCCGGGCAACAATTGATGGCGTGCAAAATCGCGCGCAGCCTGGCGAATCATTTCATGTTCTTCGGTGAAGTTGAGTTGCATAAGTCTGTGTTTAAATAAGGATGCTCTGTTTTTAATTAGGATGCTCTGTTTTTAATTAGGACGCTCTGTTTTTAATTAGGACGCTCTGTTTTTAAAAAGGACGCTTTGTTTACTTCACTTCAAGCTGCTAGTGCAAAAATAGGATTTTTAATTCCTATTTTTTGCTA
>VFQT010000874.1_pt1 | contig 40354 bp, 29 predicted proteins | sample 3512381 | NCBI WGS metagenome assembly VFQT01 (sample SAMN10412376, study PRJNA504923) | tailings metagenome | isolation source: Relicate 2 Philex TSF3 active mining site | place: Philippines: Tuba, Benguet | collected 2017-08-29 | reverse complement strand
TGTCCGTTGCAGCCGGCGTTTCCGGGGGTGAGCGGCGACGGCGAGGATTGAATTTCGTTATCGGTTTTCAGTTTTCAGTTTTCAGTTTGGAGCGTTCATCTTCGCGGCTTTGCGGGGTGTGTTGCCCCCTCACCCCCGACCCCTCTCCCCCTGCGGGGGCGAGGGGAGATTAGTTGTCCGTTGTCAGTACGTGCGATGCGGGCGATGCGGGCAAGCCGCGGACGGGAGTCCGCGAGTGTGAGTCGTGGCTGCTGGTGTCGCGCGAAGACGCGAAGTCGGCATCGCACGAGTGCGGTGATCGGCTTCACTGTGTCTTTCCTTCGCGTCTTCGCGGCTTCGCGTGAGGGAGACCACTGCGGAGCAACTGGGTGGGTGTTAACGGAGTGTGCCCCCTCACCCCCGGCCCCTCTCCCCCTGCGGGGGCGAGGGGAGATTTGCAGGCGAGCCGCGGACGGCAGTCCGCGGGTGAGGCAGCAGTTGTGTTGTATTTCCGTGTCGTGTGGCCAGTGGTTGTTTGTTGAGGTGTGTTGCCCCCTCACCCCCGGCCCCTCTCCCCCGTTTCACGGGGGCGAGGGGAGGATTTTGTGTTTTTGTTGCAGTGTAAATCGCACCGGCAGCCCTCGCCCCTGGAAGGGGCGTGGGGTGGGTTGTGTGGACTGCGCGGGTTTGCCCTGGGAGCGGCGGTGCGGAGCCGTGGAATCACTGACCGCGGAGGAATTTGCGGAGAGCGTTGTCGTCTTCGTCGAGTATTTCGACTTCGTCAATGACGTCATCGTCAGACGTGGCCAGCGGCAGCGTGCTGCCTGCTGCGGGGGCGCTGCGGGGTTGGAGGTGGCCGGGGAGCAGGAAGGTGGAGTCACCTTCATTGATGCGGGGAAGTTGAATGTCGGCCGCAGTTTTCTGTGAAGCGAGCGAGTGGGTGCCCTGCAATCCCTGAATGAGGACGTCGGCATGCAGAACGTCGACAGAGTCGGGCCCGGACGGGATTGGGATTTTCGGTCTGGAGGCGGACTGGATTGTGGTTCGAGCGGGATCTGAGGGGTTGCCGAGGTCGATGATTTCAGCGCGACTGTCGGCGATGGGACCTGATCCCTGAACGGTGCCGTCTGAGGTTTCGTCGTCGTCGGTGGTGACGCCGGGACCGGCGTCGATCTGCAGGGCTTCGGAATTCACAACTTCGTGCAGAGTTCCGGAGGACAGTATGCTGGCGGCCACTGCTTCCTGACGCAGGTAGATGACGAACCGGATGGGGCCAAGCGACAATTGCTGGCCGTCGCCGACTTCCTGGCGGACACCGGACGGAATGCGACGACCCTGCACCCACGTCCCGTTGCTGCTGTCCAGATCCGTGACGGTGACGCCGTCCCGACTGACGCGGAGGAAGCAGTGTCGTCGACTGACCTGCGGTGAGGAGAGTCGCAGGTTGCAGTCAGAACCGCGGCCTATGACGATATCGTGACGCACGGTGATTTTCCGTACGTTGGCCGATTGATCCTGAAGCTCCAGCACTACCTTCATGAGACTGCCCGAGCGGCCAAGTGTGATTGCCTGTTCAGTTGGGGAAGTTCGTACTCGCCTCCCCGGAGTTTCTCAAAAACGCAACAACTTTTCAAGAATAAAGCGTATTGGTGAGCAATTCGGCTGGAATTCGTGAAAAAAGGTCGGGGATTGTGAGCGAACTGCGCGGATGGCGATTGGTTGTCTCAGAACAACTGCTCTTTGAAATCGGTAGAAATGGGGGGATGGACGCAGGAAACTGAGGAAAAAGCGGGGGCAGGTCCTGTGAATTTCGATATGGGGTGGATTGATTGAGCAAGCGGATGCAACGGTGTCTGGTGGTGGATTAGACTTCGCGGCGAGAAACAGTGCTCTGAGGACTCGGGAGAAATTCGGTGATCATTGATGCTCATCAGCACTTCTGGCAACTGGATCTGCCATTTGATTATGGCTGGCTGTCGCAGCCGCAGCATATGGCTATTAACCGCAGTTATCTGCCTGAGGATTTGCGTCCGCAGATGCTGTTGACGGGAGTCGATGCGACGGTGTTCGTGCAGACTCAGCACAATCTGGCGGAGAATCGCTGGGTGCTGGGTTTGGCGGAGCAGCAGGATTTCATTGCCGGTGTGGTGGGTTGGGTGGATTTGTCCAGTGCGGCCTGTGAGCAGCAGCTGCAGGAGTTTTTGTCGCACCGGAAGTTCTGCGGTGTCCGCCATGTGACGCAGGATGAGCCTGACGAGGATTTTATTATTCGTGCGGACGTGCTGCGGGGGCTGCGGGTGCTGCAGCGGCACGGTGTTCCGTTCGACCTGTTGTTTTATGTGCGGCATCTGCGGCATGCGGCGACGCTGGGGCGTGAGCTTCCGGACCTGCCGATGGTGATCGATCATCTGTCGAAGCCGCAGATTCGTCTGGGGCTGATTGACGAGTGGCGGCGTGATCTGCGGCGGGCTGCGGAATGTGACAACATGTACTGCAAGCTGAGTGGTTTGGTGACGGAGGCGGACTGGCAGCGCTGGACGGTGGCTGATCTGCGTCCGTATGTCGAGACGGCACTGGAGGCTTTCGGGGTTGAACGCTGCATGTTTGGCACGGACTGGCCGGTGTGTGAGCTGGCGGCTGGTTATGCGGACGTGGTGGGTGCAATGCGGGAACTGACGTCCGAGCTGAGTGTTTCGGAACGCGATCGAATTTTTGGTGGGACAGCGATTCAGTTTTACAGGCTGCAGTTGCCTGGCGGGAAAGTGGGTGCATCATGAAGACTCTGATTCGACATGCTCAGGTGGTTCTTCCGGAATCGACAGAGCGAATCAACGTGCTGATTGAGAACGGCAAAGTGGCGGCTCTGGATGTTCCTGACGGGGCGTCAGCGGACGAAGTGATTGACGCTTCCGGGCTGCATTTGATTCCGGGTGTGGTGGACGACCAGGTGCATTTCCGTGAGCCCGGTCTGACGCACAAGGAAGACCTGCTCACGGCGACTCGTGCCTGTGCGAAAGGCGGAGTGACATCGTTTCTGGAGATGCCCAACACGAAGCCGACGACGACCTCGGTGGCGGCGCTGGAGTCGAAGCTGGGGCTGGCAGCCGGTCGATGTGTGGTGAATTACGGGTTCTACATCGGGGCGACTCCGGAGAATGTTGCCGAGCTGGCCCGTGCGACACGAACACCGGGTATCAAGATCTTTATCGGGTCCAGCACGGGTGATTTGCTGGTGGATGAGCAATCGGCGCTGGAGCGGATTTTCGCCGAGACGACACTGCCCATTTGTGCTCATTGTGAGGACGAGGCGACTGTGCGCGCGAATGCGGCACGGATCGGTGGTGGCAGCAGTGTGGCTGATCACAGTCGGATTCGGGACAATGCGGCGGCTTTGATCGCGACGAAGCGGGCGGTGGATCTTGCGGAGCGTCATCGCCACAGGTTTCACGTGCTGCATGTCAGCACGGCTGAGGAGGTGCAGTTTCTGCGTGGCACAAGTGATCTGATCACGGCGGAAGCATGTCCGCATCATCTGTTTTTCACGGTGGACGACTATGACCGTCTGGGGTCTTTGATTCAGATGAACCCGTCAATCAAGAGTCGTGCGGATGCAGCGGCTGTGTGGCAGGGTTTGCTGGACGGGACTCTGGAGGTAATTGCTACCGACCATGCTCCGCATACTTCTGAAGAAAAGCGTCAGCCCTATCCGAAGTCCCCTTCGGGTCTGCCGGCTGTTGAGAATTCGCTGGCGCTGATGCTGAATCAGGTGTCGCTGGGGCTGTGCAGTCTGCGGCAGGTGGTGTCCTGGATGTGTGAGGCTCCTGCGCGAGTCTGGAACCTGCATCAGAAGGGAGCAATTCGTGAGGGCTGGGATGCGGATCTGGTGCTGGTGGATCTGAACCGTACGGCTGTGGTGCGGAACGAGGAGCAGCTGACGAAGTGCGGCTGGACTCCGTGGGACGGCGTGTCTCTGACTGGCTGGCCGGTACGCACCTTTGTGCATGGTCAGACGGTGTACTGTGATGGTCGCGTCGTGGGTGAGGGGACGGGGCGCGAAATTCTGTACGACCGGCAGCAGGTGGCGCGCTGAGAGGGCCAGACGTCAGATCATGAGTTCTTCGCGTGGGGCTTCGGGATACTGAGCCGGTTCATTGGCTGGCTGCAGGGATTCTTCGGTGGACTCGTTCGCTGACTGCTGCGGTGCCAGCGGTTTGATGGAGATTGGTTCCGGTGTGAATCCGATGATCAGGAACGCCAGCGTCAGCCAGCCGACAATGTGGCGACCGAATCCCAGTGGTTCTGAGTCATCGGCGGTGGGGGGGTGTCGAATGCCTGTCAGCAGCAACAGCAGCAGCAGCAGGACGAAGGATGTGTTGCCGAGGAAAATGACGGAGGCGATTGCGGACCCGTAAAGCAGCACAGCGACTGCATGTGCGCGGCGACGGATCAAAGTGTACAGGATGTGGCCTCCGTCCAGCTGCCCGATCGGCAGCAGGTTGAGTGAGGTTACAAACAGTCCGACCCAGCCGGCCATGGCGACCGGGTTCATGACGAACACCTGATTTTGGGCTGCCGGTCCGTGCAGCAATTCCACCATCCAGGTGAGCAGCAGCGGTTCTCCGAACGAGAGTCCGACGCCGGCTCCGGGGGCGACCTGCATGTATTGGGAATTCGACAATCCGAACCAGAGCACCGGGATGGTCGCGACGAGTCCTGCGAGGGGACCGGAGACGGCGATGTCGAACATCTGTTTTCGCGTGGCTGCTCCGGGAGACTGGAAGATCACAGCCCCCATGGTTCCCAGGGGGGCAACCGGCAGAGGAATGAAATACGGAAGTGACGCGGGAACACCGTAACGGACCGCCTGCAGGTAATGCCCCATTTCGTGAAACACAAGAATCAGCATGACCGGTCCGGCGTAGAGAAATCCCATCCAGAGTGAATCACGCAGGACCTGTTCGAGATTTGGAATGATCCGGGACATGTATTGGTAGTAGCCCGGTGACATCAGCCCCAGCAGGTAATCGAATGGGAAGAAGTTCGCGCCGACCAGCATGGTACTGGCGAAGGTGAGCAGGAACAGAATTCCTGCACGGCGGACTTCCCTGCGACGCAAAGGCTGTCGCCACCTGCGTGGCTTTCCGGTGCCTGTCCGGGGTGGGCCCGGAGGCACTGAAACGCCCCAGAGACCAGTTGCGGACCGGACGGGGCCGGACTGCCTGAGGTCCTGCCCGGGAATACCGACGGTGAGGGAGACCTCTGCGGGGACGGGCTGAGCGGTGGATGCGACAACCGAGCCGAAGTGATCGTTTGAGGCTGGAGTCTGTGTGTTCGCGTTCGCTGGTTCGCGAACCGCATCCTGCTGAAATTCCTCGTTGCCCGTAGACATAACACCGCGCCGCAAAAGGTAGGGTCCCGCAAACATCCAATCCTAGCACTCGCGGCCGTATCGGACCACAATTCCTGCTGCAATTCGTGCTTAGCCGTGCCAGCCACCCGGAGAAACCGTGAAAAACTGCATTCCTGGCTTTTGTTTACCGGGTGATTTGCCCCCAGAATCCCTGGAATCGTGAAAATCGGAGCGGCTGCGTCGGTCCGGCTGCGTTGGCTGGCTATTCGGGATGCAGTTTGCGGCGGCCCTGTTTGTGGGCCGAACGATTGCGTTTTTCTTCCAGACGTCGACGGTGTGAACCGTGAGTTTTCTCGGTGAGGCGACGTTCGACGGGCGCTGCCACGATGGCTTCAATCATGGCCTTCAGTTTGGCTCGACATTCCTCGGCGTTCCGTGACTGTTCCCGATACTTTTGGCTGCTGATCACGACGCAGCCTTCGCGAGTGATGCGGCGGGCATAGCGAGTTTCAAAGCGTGACCGCACGGCTCCGGTCAAAGCCGCGGACTGAGCAAACTGCCACGTCAGCACAGCCTTTGAGCTGACTTTGTTGACATTCTGACCGCCAGGACCACTGCTGCGAATGTAGGCAAAGTCCAGCTCCTCGTCGGGTATTCTGATCGTCCTTGTTATCGTCAACACGGAATCGGCCCCCCTGCCCTGCTGCTAACCATTCACCGGAAACAATTCCCACTGCGAACCCAGCCCATCCCCTTCGCCGGCACCGACATCTTCGAGCTGGTTGACCAGTTGTTCCCAGTCACTGCCTGTACCGTGGTCAGTGGCAGACTGCGGGATCTGCAGGATGGCGGCGCATGTTACCGGAACGCCTCGCACCTGCACCACCACGGCTGGCCACTTTGAGGATCCTGTCAGGCATTCGACTCGTTCGCCGGTCAGGACGGAGTCTCCGCAGGCGGCCTGATCGACTGACGGATGCCAGAACAGCACCTGATTGCTGCTGAGTCGCAGCTCAGATTCAGGTCCCACCTGATGTTCTGAGAGTCTGTACGCCAGCAGTTCGGCCTGATCTGCAAGTCGCCATTCGTCCGGGAGTCCGAACTTTTCGTAAATTCGCTGCACTCGGGCCCACACGTCCGCGACGGGTTCGCCGGCTTTGGAGAAAAACATGCCTGTGGCGTGCATCAGTACAGCCTGGGAATGAGCATTGAGCAGGCGATCGGAAGCCCTGCCGAGGGAGACTGTGCGAGTCACTGCGGTGTGCAGTCCCCAGCGTCGTGCTGTGCAGGAAATCACTGCGGATCGCTCAATGGCATCTTCGCCGAATCCCCAGTGTCGATAACGCTGATTGCGACCATCGGCGGCCACCTGAATTCGTGCGGGCCAGACCGTCCGTCTGAGCAGTCGATGGGCGACTTCGCCCGCCACATCGGATTCCGTTCTGCCCGTTTGGATGCCGCAGGCTGTCACTTCGACGGCATGCACCAGTACGCGGCTGAGTCTGCGGAGGCGATCCACTTCGAGAGGTGTGAGGGACTGTCGCAACTGCTGAATCGGGCGTGTCGCCTGTATTGTGCCTTCCGCGCCGCAATCGCTCAGAACGCGTCGCGAGCGACAGAGATCGGCGATCAGTTCGGAGTGCGGCTGATGCCATTCCCGCTGCTTGAGCTGAAAGCCGAGTCCGAACGCCTCGCGTTCGAAAAGCTGAACGGCATCCACTGAGTTTGTGGCGAACAGCCGTGCGTCATCCGTGATGAAGATGCTGGTCTGGCAGCCGTCAGTCTGACTGCGGGTCAGGTCGACCCCGGCTGTGATCCATGACAACGCGGCCGGATCCTGCAGCAGGATGGCATCGGCCTGCTGTGTTCGCAGCAATTGCCGGACCATTTCGTGTTTGAGTTCAACGTCCGCCAGGCGGTGTTCGTCCTGCCGCAGGCAGCGACCTGCGATTTGACGCTGGCCCGATTGGACAGACTTCGACGCCATCTGTACGGATTCCCGCGAGCAACGATGTCACCACAAACGACCGCATCGCGGCATTATGTGACGTTCCAGCGGAGATTGATGGGCAAAATCCGGATTTTCGGCAAGAAAATCGGGGATTCAAAGCGGTGGAATTCCGGCGATGCGGTGGACGGCCCGCCATTCCGTTTCGGTGACAGGCTGGATGGACAGGCGACTGCCCTTTTTCAGCAGCAGCATCTGGCTGCAGTCCGGTTCGGATTGCAGTGATTCGCGAGTGACCGGTTGGGAAAAGATGTTTGTGAGCCGGATATCGACCATGAACCAGACCGGGTTGTCCGGAGTGGATGCCGGGTCAAAGTACTTGTGGTCGGGTTCCCAGGCAAAATGGTCCGGGTAACCGGGTTTGACGATGGTGGCAGTCCCGACGATGGCCAGCGGTTCGGAATTGCTGTGATAAAACAGGACTCCATCACCAACCTGGGCGGTATCACGCAGAAAGTTGCGTGCCTGATAGTTGCGAATCCCTTCCCACGAGGTGCGTTTGCCTTTGGCCTGCTGCAGGTCGTGTATGGAAAACACGTCCGGTTCGGATTTGAACAGCCAGTACTGAGCCATGGGCTGATGTTCCGCTGATAGCGATCTGTGAAGCAAACGGGCTGCTGCGGTGCTGGTGGCCGGAGTCTTTTTTTTGGGGGGGCCTGGGCATTCCCGAGGCCGAGGACAAACGTCCGACTGTGCCGTGAGACGGCACAATCGGACGTGTAACGGACCAGGTTGTTTGAGGCAGGTGCTCGGGCTGGAAAGCCCGAGCTGTGATTTGGGAACCTGCCTCAGGCAGGCCTGAATCAGGCTTTTGGTCGAGCAATCACGGTGGCTTTTTCGATGGTGGCAGCCTGCAGTGGTTTGTCGCTGGAGTTGGTCGGCAGGTTGCCGATTTTCCGAACGACTTCGAGGCTGGCCGCATCGGCTGTGCGTCCGAAGGCTGTGTACTGGCGATCGAGATAGGCGTGAGTGCCGAGGCAGATGAAGAACTGGGATCCGCCGGAGTTCGGGTCATTGGTGCGGGCCATGGAGAGCACGCCGGCCACGTGCGGAGTGGCGTTGAATTCTGCTTTGATGGTGTAACCCGGGCCACCGGTGCCTGTGCCGAGCGGGCAGCCACCCTGAATCATAAACCCATTGATGACCCGGTGGAACATCACACCGTCGTAGTAACCGATGCGAGCCAGTCCGATGAGGTTGGAGCAGTGTCCCGGAGCCACCTCGGGCAGCAGGTCCAGCAGTATCGCGCCGTGGTTGGTGCGGAGTTCGATCTGGTAGGAGTTTTTGTTGTAGTCGACGTCCTTAATGGCAGCGTCAACTTCGGGTTTGCGATTTTTGCTCATGTGAGTCTTTCGTGAGTTTCAGGGGACGAACCTTTATGAGCGGGAGTGTCGGCATTTCGCGGACGAACGCAAGCCTGCAGGGTGTTTTTTGGCCAGTGGCGGGAGTGTGAAAAAAACGACAATTGGAACGACAGTCGATGGATTCTGTCTCGACCAACGCAATTTCGGTTTCTATTCTGCCACCACGACGTGTGTGAATCGCCAGGGACGCGGGCGAGGACACGGTCGCTGACAGCTTCAAGGGACTGCTGCTGCGGTGTCAGTGGATTTGACAGGGAAGTTGATGATGTCTCGAGTGATGACTCTGGGTGCGCTGACGTTTTCCCTGTTTCTGCTGGGATTGCTGTTTGGCGGTGGGATTTCTGCGGACTGGATGCGATCTGCGGGCGATCCGGCTGTGGCGAAAATTTCGCAGGCTGATGCGAATTCCGGGTTGGCTGCCGTTGTTGAGGTTCCTGGCGAACGGCGTGTGGAATTCGCAGAAGCGGGCACTGCTTCGGCGGCAGACTTCCCGGACAGTGCCTTTGTGTTTCCGGCGTCTTACGGTTCATCCGATGATGATGAGCCGTTGGCTGTGGTTCCTGTCGCAGCGATTTCGGAGAAGGCAAAGCGGGAGACGGAGCAGCGGATTCGACGGGTATTTCCGGAGGCGGATGCTGAAACGGTGTCAGCGTGGGCTGAGACTCTGCAGGACATGCCGGCTCGAGAGCAGGAGGATCTGCTGCAGCAAAAACGAGCGGTATCCGGGTCGCTCAATTCCATTTTCACTCCGTCGCTGCGTTCTCCGACTCGTGCGTTACCGCCTCTGGAGGCGCGAGCGGAGGCTACGGATATGGCTCGCGGAGGTGCTGGCCGACTTCTGCCAAATCCAGTTTCGCCGACTGCGGCTGCCGACCGTGTGTCGATTGAGCGAATGCGAGCTGATGTGCTGATGAATCTGCGGCAGCTGCGGTGTGTCGGGTATCGGGCGCTGCTGGTGCTGCCGGCAGCGACGCAGCAGTCGGCGGAGGGAATCGGCGGGCAGGGTGCCGGACTTCGTCTGCGGTCTTTTGAGCCAGGGCGGCGCATTCCAGCGGCGGTGTCGCTGGCGGTCAGTCTGCCGGATGATGGCGGGCTTTGGCTGCAGCTGTCGAACGGCCTGCTGACTCGCCGCGGCGACCTGCAGCGTGCTGCGGACGGCACGGGTCTGGGATTGATGGTGCACGGTGAATTTCAGGTGCTGGCTGGTTCGTGGTCGCTGATGGCGGGTGAATCGCTGACGATTACCGAGCAGGGTGAGGTGCTGGGCCCTGCAGATTCGGGTGATGCGGCGGCAGAGCGGCGGATCTGCGGACGTCTGCCGGTGGTGCGGATCAATGATCCGGCGGTTCTGCAGTCTGACGATGGTGTGCATTTTCGCATCGCTGACGGAGCGGCGGCTGAGCTTGTGCCTGCGGGTGACATTCGGGTTCTGCCGGGTACACTTGAGCTTTCGAACGTCAACATTCCGGAGGAGCAGGCATTGCTGAATTCACTGCCTGTTCATTGAAGTCCTGCATGAGCCGAATTCTGCTGACGACTCTGAACGCCCGTTATTCGCACACCAGTTTCGGTCTGCGCTATCTGCTGGCCAATCTGGGTGAGCTGCGTGATGTCACAGAGCTGGTTGAGTTTACGATCAATGATCAGCTCAACGATGTGCTGGCGGAGATTGTGCGGCGGCGTCCGGAGATTGTGGGCATCGGCGTTTACATCTGGAACGTGGATGCGGTGACTCGGCTGGTTTCTGATCTGCGGCGTGTGTTACCGGAAACGTGGCTGGTGCTGGGTGGTCCCGAGGTCTCGTATGAGACGGATCAGCAGGCGGTGACTCAGCAGGTGGATTATGTGATCACGGGCGAGGCCGACCATGCCTTTCGCGAGTTGTGTCAGCGGTTGCTGGCCGGCGATCCGCCGGCTGGTCGCGTGATTGCGGCGGGAATCCCTGATCTGTCGTCGATTGTGCTGCCCTATGCGGAGTATTCGGGGGAGGATATCGCCAATCGGGTGATATATGTGGAGGCGTCTCGGGGGTGCCCGTTCACCTGTGAATTCTGTTTGTCGGCTTTGGACATTCCGGTACGGATGTTTCCGGTCTCTGAGTTTTTGGCAGCGATGCAGCAGCTGATTGACCGTGGCGTGCGGCAATTCAAGTTTGTTGATCGCACCTTCAATCTGAATCTGCGGCTGAGCCAGGCGATCCTGCAGTTCTTTTTGGACCGTGCGGGCATGGGACTGTTTTTGCATTTTGAGTTGATACCTGATCGGCTGCCCGAATCACTGCGTGAGTTGATTGTGCAGTTTCCGGCCGGGGCGCTGCAGTTTGAGATCGGGATTCAGACGTTTAATCCGGAGGTGGGTGAACTGATCAGCCGACGGCAGGACAACGCGGTCGCTGCGGCCAATCTGCGGTGGCTGCGAGAGAACACGACGGTGCATCTGCATGCGGATTTGATTGCCGGGCTGCCCGGAGAAACGCTGGCGTCATTTGCCACCGGGTTTGACCAGCTTTGGCGACTGGGACCGCATGAGATTCAGGTGGGGCTGCTGAAGCGTCTGCGGGGAACACCGATTCTGCGTCATGACGAGACTCACAGTCTGCTCTGGAGTGCTCATGCCCCCTGGGAAATCCTGCAGACGGACTGCATCACATTTGAAGAGCTGCAGAGGGTGCGACGTTTTGCCCGGTACTGGGATCTGTACGGCAACAGCGGTAATTTTCAGGAGAGTCTGCAGTTGCTGCTGGAGTCCGGTGAATCGCCATTTGCCTGTTTTATGGCGTTTTCAGGCTGGGTCTGGGAGCGTGAGCAGCGGCGGCACAATATTGCGCTGATCAGGCTGTATGAATTGTTGTTTGAGTATTTGCTGATGCTGGGGCAGGAGCCTGGTGCGGCGGCACTGGTGGTGTATCGGGATTACGTGCGTGGTGGCCGTCGGGACAAGCCGACATTTCTGCGGGCGTGGGAGTTACCGGCCGTGGAGTCTCTGCAGCGGTCCGGGGGCAGCGAGTCTGCGGGGCCACCGCGACAGCGACGTCACCGGGGAGAGTGATCGGATGTTTCGGGCGTCAGGGAAGTCTCAGGGCTGAGCTGGCAGCAGTTGCAGTGACTGATCAACGGCACCGTGCATTGGCCCGTCGATGGTCGCTGTGCAGGGCTGTTCGGATTTTGTGCGGTCGCAGTTGAACAGGACAGCCCAGCAGCAGTCGTCCCAGCGGCGGACCAGCAGCGAGGATGTTCCTGAGAGCAGTCCGGTGTGCCAGAGGTTGGATTTGCGAACTTCAGCAAGACCGCGAACATTCCACCCGAGGCCGTACCAGGTGGGGGCCGTTGACTGTTCCGGCAGTGCGGGGCGCTGCAGCATGAGTTGCAGGGATTTTTCCTGTAACAGACTGTGTTCTGAGGCGGACATCGCTTCGGCGAATCGCACGAGGTCGCCGGCCGTTGACACCCAGCCGCCGTGTGCATCCATGACTTCAAGGTCCCACTGGCCCCATGGAGTTTCGACGAGTTGTGTTTCGGTGCGGGGGCGTTTGAGCAGGTCGAACACCAGCGGAATGCGTCGTCGATTGCGGGCCACGTAGACCGCTTCCCGATCACCTCGCTGCTCCAGTCGTGTTTTTCCCAGTCGCGTCTGCTGCATGCCGCTGGGAATCAGGATGTGCTGGCGGACGAAGTCTTCGTAGGAGGTTTGGCTGACGGCTTCGATGATGCGGCCCAGCAGGCAGTACCCGACGTTGCTGTACTGAAACTCGGAACCCGGCGCGAAGTCGAGGGGCTGCTGCAGCTGGTAGCGGACAATGTCGTTGACATTTGGCGGTCGCTCCAGCCTGAGCGAGGCTGCGATGGTGACGAGTTCAAACATGGTATCTTTGGATTTCTCGCGATCGAAGCCCGCGGTGTGCTGCAGCAGGTGACGGACCTGAATATCAGCCCAGCGGGGGTCTGCCCTGAGCGCCTGAGCCGTGGGAAAGCCTTCCGAATGCTGAGCCAGCAGGGGCAAAACGGGTGCATCGAGCGAGAGTTTCCCGGCGGCTTCCAGCTGGAGCACGGCAACGGCCGTGAGCGGTTTGGAGATGCTGGCGATTCGCAGTTCGGTATCGGGCTGCATGGGAGTCTGATGATCGACGCTGGCCCACCCGAACGCTCGTTCGTAAAGCACCTTCCCGTCACGTGATACCGCAACCGTTGCTCCGGGTACCTGTTGCTGCTGCAGAAATTCGCGAAACAGGGCATTGAGTGGTTCCAGCGTGGCGCCGGTGTTGCCGGATTCGGGCAGGTTTCCAGCAGGCAGCTGCAGTTCAACTTTGGCCTCGGCATCCTGAGTCCATAGTCCAAGATGCAGTTTGCGCGGACGCATGGTGAGAATCTGGCTGGCCCTGAGAACAAAGCCATCGGCGGAATAGGTCTTTTGCTTTTCCGCGAATTCGTCGGCCGTGAGGTTGGCATGGACAAACCATGCCAGTTCCCCGGTGTTGGGCTCAGCTGTGGCGTCGAAAACCTGTGATCCACGATGGACGCGAGTGGAAAGTCTGGAGATCCACAGGCCGCGTCCGGCGAGGCTGTCGGCAAATTTGCCGAATTCGGCCGGTGTGGCGGACTTCAACTGGACAGCCTGCGGATCTGCAGCCGGCGCCTGATCTGACTTTGGCGGCTGCACGGCCGCGGCGGCGACTGCCATCCAGCCCAGTCCGGTCAGCAGACCCATCAGCAGCAGTGACCGGTAAACACAGAAGGTTCCGGCGACCATCAAACGATCCGGCAAAGGGGGCAGGGGCAAAAAAACGGCCCCGACGGAAATCGGGGCCGCAGGTGAAATCAGATTCGGATGCAGAAGTGACTCAGGCCACGCGTTCCAGCACTTTGTCAATCAGATTGTAACCACGGGCCTCTTCGGCGGACATGAAGTTGTCGCGGTCCGTGTCCTCTTCAATTTTCTCAAGCGTCTGTCCGGTGTGCTTGAGCAGGATCTCATTCATACGGCGTTTGATCCGCAGGACTTCCTTGGCGTGGATTTCCAGTTCTGTGGCCGTTCCTTCCATTCCCGCGAGAGGCTGATGGATCATGATTCGGGCGTTGGGCAGTGCGTGACGTTTTCCGGGAGTCCCGGCGGTCAGCAGCAGGGCTCCCATGCTGGCGGCCTGCCCGATGCAGTAAGTGGCGACATCACAGGTGATGTACTGCATTGTGTCGTAAATGGCCATACCGGCAGTAATGGAGCCGCCGGGGCTGTTGATGTAGAAATGGATGTCTGCCTTGGGGTCATCGAACTGCAGGAACAGCAGTTGTGCGACGATGCTGTTGGCGGAGTCGTCGTTGACCTGGCTGCCGAGGATCACGATGCGATCTTTCAGCAGTCGGCTGTAAATATCCATGGCTCGCTCGTCGCGGCCATTCTTTTCAATCACGTAGGGCACAAGTACCGTCATAGCATTGATCCGTCATGAGCGCCAGGGAAACAGCGTTGGGAGCCGTGCAAAGCAGGCTCCGATCCGTAAGTGCACCGCTTACTTGCGGCGTTCTTTGGGCGGTCGATCGAGAATTTCATCCACCAGCCCGTAGGCCTTCGCGTCGACTGAGGTGAGGTAGTGATCACGCTGGGTGTCGCGAGCAATGCGTTCGATGGGCTGGCCTGTGTGTCGAGCCAGAATCTCGTTGAGCAGTTCGCGAGCGGCGAGGATATCCTTTGCCTGAATCTCGATGTCAGACACCTGACCGCCGACCTGGCCGTACGGCTGATGGATCATCATCTTCGAATGCTTCAGGGCGAAGCGCTTGCCCGGTGTGCCCCCCGCCATGAGGATTGCGCCGCCGCTGGCAGCCAGCCCCACGCAGTAGGTCGCAACATCGCACTCGATGAACTGCATGATGTCGTAGATGGCCAGCGTTGCTGTGACCGACCCACCAGGTGAATTGATGTAGAAATGGATGTCCTGGTGCCGGTTTTCACTTTGCAGGAACAACATTTTCATGATGGCCAGATTGGCACTGCCGTCATGGATCGGACCATCAAGAAAAATGATGCGATTGTCCAGCAGCAGGTCACCCACTGTCATCTGCCTTTGGGCAGAGTATTCGCGGGCTGCCATTGGCATGTAATCGAGACGCGGATCCTTCATTCGCCAGTTCCTGAAACTTGCCAAGAAATCAACTCACGTGGCCGCCAACAAAAAAACAGGCGCCGCATAATCCTATGCGCGCCTGTGCAGTTCGGAAAGGGTTACTCACTCGGATTCAGCCGGAGCGTCATCAACGAGCGACGACTTCATGTTGCCGCAGATTGCAGCACGCACGGATTCCGCGTTGTTTCGAGCGATCGGTTCGTGCGGTACTTCCACAAACTGAACTCGTTCCATGATCCAGTCCACCGTCTTGCGTTCCCGCAACTGAGCAGAAAGGTTTTCGATCAGGCCGGATTTCACCATGCGAGCGCGGAGCTTGCGGGGTGATTCGCCGTTCTGCAAAGCCATGAACGCGATTTCGCGTTCGATTTCTTCGCTCGTGGGCTCGATGTTTTCGCGAGTAGCGAGCTTATCGAGGACAAAGTGCTGCTTCAGAGCAGACTTGGTGTCCTCGATGGCATTCTGCCGCATCTGATTCTCGCGAGCTCGAATCTGCTGAATCGTGAACCCGGCCTGAGACATTTCCAGAAACTCACGGCGGAGTGCATTGTCGGTCTGCTGGCGGACGAGCCCTTCCGGCAGATCCCAGTCGGCTGACGCAGTGATCTTATCGAGCAGCTGTGAGCGGAGTGACTGACGCTGCTGATAGTGCATCTGGTTGGACATCTGCTCGGTCACCATGCCGCGGAAATCTTCGGCCGATGTGCAGTCCCAGCTGGTCAGCAGGTCCTGGTCGATCTGACCTTCCGGAACGCGAAATACGGTCTGCACGGCGAAATTCACCGTCACCTGCTCGCCACGCATTTCCACAACCGGAGACTGGCGAGAGATCGTGACGGTGGCAGAACGGGTTTCTTCAGCCCGTACTCCGGTCATCAGAGCATCGAAGCCTTCGAGAACGGCGTCCTGGAAATTCAGCACCGGCCGCAGTCGCAGTTGTTCTGTCGTGCTGCCGGGGATCTCACCACCGCTCCACGAATACGTGATAGTACAGGCGATCATGTCACCGGGTTCGGCCGCACCATCCTTCACTTCGGGAATGGCTCGGGAATCCAGCAGATTGGCGAGGTACGCGTCAATCTCTTCGGGCTTCACTTCACCCGTCGGCCGATTCAGCGTGATGGTGTTGAAATCAGGCAGTTCGAAATCGGGTCGGACTTCGACGTCGAATTCGTAGTGGAAGTCGCCGGTGTCGGGAACTTCGAGATTGCCGAGGTTCAGGCGTGGTTCCCCCAGCGGCTCGATCTTGTACTCTTCTGAGATCTGCTCGAGGCTGGCCATCAGCACCTTCTGCTTGATGTCGGCCGAGATCTCGGTGCGGAACCTTCGCAGCAGCAGAGCGTCGGGTACTCGACCCGGACGGAAACCCGGCACCTGCGCTTTGTCACGCAGTTCGTCGAGCACCTCTTCGCGGATCTCCTGGATGTCGATTTCCGGAACCGTGACCGCGATGTGTCGCAGGCAGTTTCCCTTGTTTTCAATGCTGACCTGCAGCGCCATCCGCGCAGCGGGAGTTTCTGCCGTGGCGGCATCTGAGCTGGCTTCAACTGCCGACTGTTCAACTTCCGAACTCATTCCTGTTCCTCGTCTTCCTCGTCGCGAAAACTTCTGCAGCGAACCAGCCTTTCAGCCGGTCACCAATGATCGATCAATCTTCGGGTCAATCGGCTTCACCGCCGTGCCGTCCGGATCTGTGCAGTGCGGGATGATAGCAGGGATCGGTGTGATGTGCTACTGCACCTGAGCGTCTGCGGGCAATTCAAACGAAAGGCGATCACAAAGCTGCGGATGCAGGTGCACGGACACGGAGATCGGCATACAGCGAATTGTCTGCCGATTTGCCCTGGACCGTAACCTGCCGAGCCGCGGAAACGATCGGACGGGTGTTCACGACCTGGCGGAAAAATCGCAGGGAACAGCACGTCGCTTCGGATCGGGGAGTCTGGGAAGTACTGCTGCTGCGGAAATTTCCGGACCAGTGCCGCTTCGACGCAGCCCGAAGTCAATAAAAAAAAGCGGGTGAAGGGACTCGAACCCTCGACAACCACGTTGGCAACGTGGTGCTCTACCAACTGAGCTACACCCGCAAATGGGTCACCAGAACGGCGAACCGGATTAAATTGTAAACACTTGCCGGCTTTGAGCCAGCCTGTCTGTCCGTGGGAACGGCGATTCCTTGTTTTGCAAATCGCCGTGCATTCGAACAGGCAGATTGATCGGGTGAAAACGCTGCTGACTTTGAAGAACCTGACGTTTTCCGAGAACCGAGCGGGCGGGATTATGCCGATCTGCCGAAGCTCGTCAACCGTCGTCGGGTGATTTTGCATCGAGTTTTACGGCAATGTGTCCGGATGGATCGGATTTTCGGCCGGATGCGGCGGCCGATCGGCGGGAATTGCGAGTCCGTTCGGGGGGGTTGGGCGGGATCTGTGGAGTGCTGCGGGCAGTTCCGGAAATCGGCACGTTGCCGGGCTTGTCAATTCGTTCCTTGTCCTGGCAGCCATTTGGCCGTAAAGTGCTCACCGGAGCCGGATTGGGCTCGATTTTCCCGTGTTTCCGGGAGAGACTGGCGGCAGTACCGGAGCGATCCGGCTGAGTGCAGTTGAGTGCCTTTCCTTCCTGCCAATTCCAAGACCGTTGAAAGCTGTTGTTCCATGAAACACGTTTTGTCTGCTTTGGTCATGAACCAGCCTGGAGTGTTGTCCAGAATCTCCGGCATGCTGGCTGCCCGGGCCTACAACATTGACAGTCTGGCCGTGGGTGCTACTGAGAATCCCGAATTTTCGCGGATTACCTTTGTGGTGAACGGCACCGAGAAGACATTGGAGCAGGTTCGGAAGCAGCTGCAGAAGATCGTGACCGTGGTGAAGGTGCAGGATTTTTCGGGGCAGGATTTTGTCGAGCGGGATCTGATGCTGATCAAAGTCAGCACAGAGAATGGTCGGCGGGGTGAGATTCGCGAGCTGGTGGATATTTTCCGCGGTCGGATTGTCGACGTGGGGGCCAGCCACGTGATGATTGAGATTTCCGGGCGTGAGAACAAGATCGAAGCATTCATTGAGCGGATGCGTGAGTTCGGGATTCTTGAGATGGTGCGGACCGGGCGCATTGCGATGCTGCGGGATCGCACGATTACCGAGGATCTTGAGGCTGAGGAAGACTGGCAGTTGCAGCCTGGTTCAACGGAAGCCTGACCGAAACAGCGGGAGCGTGAACGATGACTGGTGATCAGGATAAGTTGTCAGCGGCGGTTTCCGAAGCGGCTCTGCTTGAGACTCGGCGGTATTTCTTTGGTCGCACCGCGACGGGTCTGGGCGGCGCGGCACTGGCTTCGCTGCTGCGGGCGGACGGTGCCGGACAACTGCAGGCATCCGAGTCGGCTCCGGCGTTACCGGCTCTGCACCATGCTCCCACAGCTCGGCGAGTCATCTGGCTGTTCATGGCGGATGCGCCATCTCAGCTGGATCTTTACGACTACAAACCGGGGCTGGCAGATTTCTTTGACAAGGATCTGCCTGAGAGTGTGCGGAATGGTCAGCGGATCACGACGATGACTTCGGGCCAGTCCCGTCTGCCGTGCGCGCCATCGGTCTTTAAGTTTGCGCGGCATGGCGAGCAGGGTGCGTGGATCAGTGAGCTGCTGCCGAACATCGCCTCGATTGTGGACGATCTGTGCATCGTGAAGACGATGAATACGGAGGCGATCAATCACGACCCGGCGATCACATACATCCAGACGGGCAGTCAGTTGCCTGGTCGTCCCAGCATGGGGGCCTGGATTTCTTATGGTTTGGGCAGTCCCAATCGTGATCTGCCGGCCTTTGTGGTGCTGCATTCGCGAATTCCCGGGGGGGCTCAGACGCAGGCCCTGTTTTCGCGTTTGTGGGGCAGTGGTTTTCTGGCGACCCGACATGCCGGGGTAGCGCTGCGTTCCAGCGGCGATCCGGTGCTGTATCTGTCGAATCCTGCGGGTGTGGACAGCGGGACTCGCCGTCGCATGCTGGACGGGCTGGCGGAACTGAATCAGAGTCGTCTGCAGTCGGTGGGTGATCCGGAGATTGTGTCGCGAATTGCCCAGTACGAGATGGCGTTTCGGATGCAGACATCGGTGCCGGAGCTGACGGACATTTCGGATGAGCCGCAGTCGGTGCTGGACATGTACGGTCCGGAAGTGAAGGAGCCAGGAACATTTGCCTACAACTGTCTGCTGGCGCGGCGGATGGCTGAGCGTGGAGTCCCGTTTACTCAGGTATTTCTGCGTGGCTGGGACCACCATGGCGGGCTGCCGGGTGCGATCCGCCAGCTGGCACCGGCGTGTGACCGTCCCAGTGCAGCGCTGGTGCGGGACCTGAAGCAGCGTGGCATGCTGGACGATACTCTGGTGATCTGGGGTGGTGAATTCGGCCGCACGGTTTACAGCCAGGGGACTCTGACAAAGGACAATTACGGTCGTGACCATCATCCGCGCAACTATACGATGTGGATGGCAGGCGGGGGGATTCGCGGCGGTCAGGTGTACGGCGAGACCGATGATTTCAGCTACAACGTCGTGGACAAGCCGGTGCACATCCATGATCTGAACGCGACGATTCTGCACATGCTGGGCGTGAATCATGAGCGCCTGACGTATCGTTTCCAGGGTCGAGACTTCCGACTGACGGATATTCACGGGAACGTGATGACGGACCTGCTGCGGAGCGTCTGAGGATGTCGCGACAAGATGATCGACTGCAGGCGCAGTTGTGGCTGGATGAACCCGGTCGACTGTCTGAACTGCTGGTGCGTCTGGCGGAACAGCTGGAAGCGGCAGTGGTGCCACGACCTGCTGTCAGCCGCAGATCGGAGCCGGCTGTAACCTTGTCTGAGTCGACAGCAGCGTCGCTGGTGGCGATTGTCGGAACTGACCGTGGCGGGATCAACGAATACCGGCGTCTGACGGATGCCAGTCCGCTGGATTGCCGGCTGGTGCTGGATGTGCTGGATCGACTGCAGGCGGAGCCTGAGGATGGGCAGCTGGTACTGCCGGTGGCGGTGGTGTCTGAATTTCGGGGCAACGTGGACGAGTTTGCCCGCTGGGCTCGTTTTCAGCAGCGTCAGGAGCAGACTCTTCCGCGCAGTGACGCGTTGAAGACCAGCATTGAGTTTGTGGATGATGAGCTGCTGGTGAAGACGGACGGCGACGGCAGCCTGAAGCTGCGCGGTGCCGTCAGCATTCCGATGTTTCTGGCTCTCTGGAGGGCTCCCGGGCATCGCCTCAGTGCTCAATCCTTTCTCGACATAGACCGTAGCCTGAGTGCCTCGGGACTGGAGCGTCATTCGACGCGACTGTGTTCGAAACTTCAGGGTGTGCTGCTGGAGGTGATTCGCAGCGGTTCGGGGTATGTGCTGCGTCGTTGTCCGCGGCAGGGACATTGAGTTATCAGTCCGCCTCGCCGATCGGATCAAGTTCCCGGAGTCTGCTGCGGAGGGTTGTTCGATCCATTCCCAGTATGCGGGCAGCAGCCGTGCGGTTCTGGCCGGTGCGGCTGAGGATTTCGGGCAGCAGCAGTGAGTCCAGCATGCGGATGGCCTGTGCGTACAGGTCCTCGGGTTGTCCCGGCAGTTGCTGATCGATCCACTGGCTGAGTGCGGCGGGCAGGTCGGGATTGCTGTTGCCGAATTTGTCTGTCAGTGCGGTGATCCCGGTGCGTGGCAGGTGTTCCGGCAGCAGTTGTCCGCCGCGGCAGAGGACGACCGCATGTTCAACGGCATTCCGCAATTCGCGGATGTTTCCGGTCCAGGGACGTTGCTGCAGGGCCTGCAGGAACTCGGGGCTGACCAGTCCGGGGCGGAGATTTTCGGGCAGCTGGCTGAGGAAGGCAGTGACAAGCAGTGGGAGGTCACCGAGTCGCTGTCGCAGTGGTGGCAGTTGGATCGTGAAGGCTGTGAGGCGGTGGTAGAGATCTTCGCGGAACTGTCCTGAAGCGATCAGTTCGGGCAGGTTTCGGTGTGTGGCTGCGATGAAGCGAGCGGTGGTGACGCGTTCTGCTCCGCTGCCCACGGGGCTGAAGCGTCGTGATTCAAGGACTCGCAGCAGTTTCACCTGCACAGCGGGCGGGGTGTCGGCGATTTCATCGAGGAACAGTGTGCCATGGGCGGCTGTTTCGAACAGTCCCGGACGCTGTTCTTCAGCCCCTGTAAAGGCTCCGCGAACATGCCCGAACAGTTCACTTTCAATCAGTGTGGGATTGAGTGATGCGGGGCAGACGGGAACGAAAGGTCCGTGGGCCGCAGTGCTGTGTTCATGAATGGCCCGGGCCGCCAGCTCCTTTCCGGTCCCGGTTTCGCCGAGGAGCAGTACAGGGAATGGAGTGGGTGCGACGAGTGCGATTTGCCGGTAGACGGCCTGCATGGCTGCACTGGCTCCGACAATCGGGCTGGCTTGCGGGGCCAGGTCGGCGTCTGTTTGGGTGGCGACGGGTTGTGGCAGCAGGGCCTGTTGCAGCACATTGAGGAAGTTTTGCAGTTCGAAGGGTTTCACAAGATATTCGAAGGCACCGCCGGAGAACGCTCGGGCCGCAGTGGGCAGGTCACCAAAGGCCGTCATGACGATGAGTGGAACACCGGGCCGAGCCTGTCGGAATTCTGCGAGTGCTGAGAGTCCATCCTGTCCGGGGAGTCGAACATCAAGGACGATGGCTTCGGGGGCGAAGGTGCTGAGTTTTTCGCGGGCCTGTTCGATGGACGCCGCGGTGGTGGTGACATGTCCGGCGGCGGTGGCGGCTTCGGCGAGTGCCCAGCAGAGTGCCGGTTCGTCATCGATGATCAGAATTCGGCTCATGGGAGTCATTCGGGAGGGTTGACTGCGGGCAGTATAAGATCCATTTCCGTCCAGCCTTCGTGGCGGCGCCAGGCCAGTCGTCCGCCGTGATCCTGAGCTACGGCAGTGACGATGGCCAGCCCCAGTCCCACTCCTTCGGGTTTTGTTGTGACAAAGGACTGCAGCATGCGTGCGGCGATCTGCGGATCCGGTCCGGGGCCGCTGTCAGCAACGCGCACGACAATTTCCTGGTTTTCTGCGGTCAGCACTGACACCTGAATCCGTCCCTGATGTCCGGCTGCTTCGACGGCGTTTTGCAGCAGGTTGACGATGGCAGCTCGCAGTCCGTCGCGTACACCTGCGATGGTGCTGGCTGTGCAGTCGAGCCACTGCAGCTGAATATGATGATGTTCGAGGGCAGGTGACACAAGTTCCACGCAGTCTTCGAGCAGTTGTTTCGCATCAAACTGAGTGCGGATACCATCTGCTCTGCCGCCCAGAGACAGTAAACCGCGGACCTCGGATTCCAGCAGTCGCAGTTGTTTGAGCATGATGGCGAGCGAGCGGTCTTCGTTGCCGGATTGGCACCGCGTCTGATGCACCTGCAAGGCCAGCTGAATTCCGGCCAGTCCATTGCGGAACTGATGTGCGAATCCGGCGGCCAGCTGAGCGATCCAGCGCCCGCGTTCGGCCAGCAGCACCTGCTGTTGAAGCTCGGCCAGCCGAGCTCCCAGCATGCTGACGTCTTCCACAAGCACCGTCAGTTCATCGGCCGAGCCTGTGCCGGGGGCCAGGGTCGCAGTCGTGTCTGTTGTGGCGGGAATTGCGGTCGGGCTGGTGTTTCCGGGCTGCAGTTGTCCCTGGGCAATTTCAGAGACGAGTCGTTGGATCTGCTGCAGTCTGTGTGACCAGCGGGCGGTCAGTGCCAGCAGCCATGGGACGATGGCGGCCATTGCTGCTGCGCCGATGGCCAGTGGCGGCCAGATGGCTCGCCAGCGAGCAGCTTTCAGCTCAGAGGCGGAGGCGAGCATAATGATGCGAAACTGGGGCCGCCAGCGGGATGGTACCCAGCGGCACTGAAACTGCCCTGCCCTGCTCTGCCATGTCCATTCCAGAGGGTGGGCGGGAGCTGCGCCGGTTTCATCGAGCAGCCAGTGTTCGCGGGGCAATCTTTGCAGTGCCACCTGCAGATCATCCGGCAGTGCCTGGAACGAACTGTCGACGACCCGACCCGCTCCCGGATCCCAGATCACAATCTGCTGGTCGGCCAGACGCGCCGTCTGCTGCAGGACACTGCCCGTGAGTGGAAACGCAGCCTGCTGCAGCACTGCGGCCACCTGCTGCTGGTGCTGTTCCAGCAGCGCAGCGGTGTGTGAGGACTGCAGCCATGCGGAGAGGCCTGAGATTCCGGCGATGACGAGGAAGATCAGGCTGAGCAGCGGCACGATGAGCTGGCGTCGAATACTGGATCCCGATAGCCGGCTCATGCCGCTGCTCCGACCATATCACGGTGCGGCTGCGAAGGTGGCCAGCACTTTTGCGTCGGCCGCATTCCAGACTCGCACGGTGCCATCCTCTCCACCTGAAACGACCAGCGTTCCGTCAGGAGTGGCGGCAGCCCGGTAAACATAATCGGCATTGCCCGGGAACTCGCGAGCCGCTCCGCCATTCGACGGATTGTGGAAAAATACTCGCTTGTCGCCGCTGCTGCTGAGGATCAGATCCTGCAGACCGACGTACTGCAGTGAGGTCACCTGACGCGTGTAGGTGGAGATGGTGCGAGCCTGTTCTCCGGTGTCCACGTTCCAGATTTTGATCGCATTGTCGGCACCGGCACTGGCCAGTGTCGTGCGATCGGACTTCCAGGAAACGTCCATCACATGGTGCGTGTGCCCTTCGAAGGCACGTACAAAGGTACCGGCAGCCACGTCAAAGACCTTGACGAATTTGTCTGCCGAGGCGCTGGCAAGCAGGCGTCCATCGGCAGAGAATTCGAGTCCGTAGACGGTATCGCTGTGAGCATCGGGGAACTGGCGGGCCAGTGTTCCGTCGGCTACGTTCCAGAGTGTCAGTTCACCGGTGCGTGAGGCTTCTCCGCCACCGGCAGCCAGCAGTGTTCCGTCCGGAGAAAATGCCAGCGACAGGACTCGATCCGCGAACACGGATTCCCCGCCATCTTCGGATCCGATGGAGCGAGCGAGGGTCCATGCCGGGAACAGGCTGCGTGCAGTCAGCCGATGATCGGCGGTTTTCAGCAGTGCCGAGCCGGCGGTTCCGCTGATTGCCGTGACCGGTGCGGAAACGGCAGTGGGCAGGACGTCCACAGCGGTACCCGTTGCGGCATTCCACAGGCGGACAGTTCCGGCCGCATCGGCGGTCATGGCGAAGCGCCCGTCGGAGGTGAGTGCAGCGAAGCCTGCCGCGGCAGGCACGGCTGCCGCAGTTTTCTTTTCTTCCACGGTGGCTGCTGCGGCAGTGGCTTCGGCCACAGCCGCTTCGTGCTGCTGGCGTCGTTCGGCCGCTCGTTTTTCCGCGCGGCCGATGGCCGCAACCGCGAAATCAACCGACTTTTTCGCTGTGTTCAGGTCCGAGTCGGCCTTGGTGAGCGCATCCTTTGTGGCGGCTTCGGCCTTCTCTGCTTCCGTTACGGCGGTTTTCAGGGCAGCATCATCCGGCTTTCCTTCCAGGGCCTTTCTGGCCTCGGCTGTTTTGGCCGCGGCCTCATCAAACTTCTTCTTTGCTTCTGCCTGGATCGGCGTTTGTTTGTCAACGTCCGCTTTGGCTTTGGTCTCGGCTTCCTTCTGGGCCGTGATTTCCTTGTCAGCTTCGTCGATCTGGGCTTTGATGACGTTGACTCGGGAATCCAGCACGGACTTGCGGAATTCGGCAGACTTTTGATCCCGCTGAGCTGCGAGGTTGGCGGTGAGGGCGGCTATTTCCTTGTTTTCCTTAGTGGACCAGAGTGAGGCCGTGGTTCCGCCGAATACAAACACGGCGCGTTCAGCAGCCGGACGGGCATCGACGGCGGTGATGTCAGCGGGGGTATCGAAACGCCCGGCCTGGGTGCCGTCTTCGGCTTTCCAGAGCTGCACGGTTTTCGTCCCGGCCACGGTCAGCAGCTGCGGGCCTCCGCCGGCGATCCGCGTAATGGCTCCGGCATCCGAGCGAATCTCGGCGGCCACAGAAACCACTCCCGTGTCGGCAGCGACAGCCAGCAGTCGAATCGAACCATCGGCCAGCAGGGCGGCTGTTTTGCCACCGGTCAGCTCGGCACTGAGTGCGGTGATGGCGGCTGGCAGTGGTTCTGTGCGGTGAGCCACCGCCAGGTCTGCAGTCTTCAGGACGGCGACCTTCTGATCGGCCTGTGCTGCCAGTACCCAGCCTCCGACAACAGTGACGGCAGAGACCGCCTGTCCATCGAGACCGGCGACGGCGCGTTCGGCACCCGTCGCGGCATTCAGCACGACGACGCCGCGACCCGGTGCCGCCAGCACAAGTTCACTGCTGTCGGCAGTCAGACTCCAGGCGGTAATATCAGCCGGGAGCTGCATGACAGGGGCCGGCAGCGTATCACGCTGCCAGAGCTTGATGTTTCGATACCCGGTCGTGGCGATCAGTGATCCTGCGGGGTGAAAGGCAACGGCATGCACAAAGTCCCGATGAGCGGCTCCGGTCGGCCCCTGAGCGGCAGACGAGACAATGGAGGGATCGACGAGTGCCGCCGGGACATCCTGGCGAGCCATGTCATAAACAGTCACCCGGTTGGCTCGACCGGCGGCAATAAATCGCCCGCCGGCGTCAATATCCATGGAATAGACTCCCTGCAGCCGCGCGTTGATGGGCTGCCAGTTCATGACTTTGGCGGTGCCACTTCCGGCTTTGGCACCTTCGGTAATCCACTGTCGGACAATTCCCAGTTCCTTACCGGAGAGGGCTTTGGCCTGCCTGTCATTGGGAAGTGGCGGCATGACAGGTTCAACTGAGCGTTTTGAGAGCGTAAACAGCAGGCTTTCTTCGGGCTTGCCGGCGGTGACGACGGCGCTGCTGGCTTTGCTTTTCAGCATGGCATCAACAGTTTCGAGGATCACCCCGCCTTCGTTGGTGGTGACATTGTGGCAGGCGACGCAGCTGGCCTGCAGAATCGGACGCACATCGCGATCGAAGTCGACCGCTCGGCCAAGCCCCGGGTCTTCTTCGGCAATGGGTTTTTCTTCATCAGCAGCAACGACTGTGGCGGGCAGCAGGCAGGCCAGCAGCAGCCAGAGAGATTTGCGGTCAGAGCGAGTCATCGGAGCACCAGATTTCTGCAGATGGTTCAGGTCTGATTATTCAGCAATTTTGATGGCCACAGGAACATCGGTGGCCGCTGCGCGGCCGGAGACATCACCAGTGGCTCGGATTACAACATTTGCCAGATCACCAACCGGTGCGTCGGCAGCGGCAGTCACTGTGAGCATGGCTTCGGACTGATCTGCCGGAAGGTCAACGGCAGCCGCCTGGATACCGGTGGTGCCCGGAGGCAGTTCAAGAGTCAATTTCAGCGGGCCGGTGAATTCCTTGCGGCGTGCGGCTGTGACCTTGATGGCCAGCATTCCGCCGCGTTTCAGGACCCCGTTGTCGGGCACGGCCGCCGAGACCCTGGCTGTTCCGGCATGAATTCGCACGACGATCGGATCCGAGACTGCCCGCACAGCCACGTTGTTTGGCTTGGTGGCTTCTTCGGCTTTTTTCAGCCCGTCGTCGGTGGCTGCCTTTGCGGCTTTGGCGGCTTCCAGATCCTTCATGGACTGTGTCAGCATCGCCTGAGCCGTTTCGACGTCCTTCATTTTTTCGGCAACCAGTTTCTCTGCCTCGGCTTTTTCGCGGATTTTTGCGGCTTCCAGCTCCTTCACCGACGTGACCTGTTTGGCCACTGCATCGGCCGCGCTGGTCAGTTCCTCAACCTTGACGGCCGCGGTGGCCAGGGCATCAGCAGCTTCCTGCAGTGCCTTGAGTGAGGCGACCAGTTCTTCGGGTTTGCCTGTGGCCGAGGCTTTGATGGACGCTGCCTGGGCCTGAGCTTTTGCCACAGTTTCCAGCGAAGCCGTCTGTGCAGCAACGGCTTTGGTAAAGTCCTCTTTGAGTTTTTGCTGCTGAACGGTGTAGGCTGCCAGTTCTTCACCCAGTTTCTTCACCTGCTCGTTCAGCGCAGTCACTTTCAGCTGCTGTTCCTTGAGTGCGGCTTCAGCGGTCTGTGCCTGAGTCTGGCGGGTGGCCATGCTGGCTTCGGCTTCAGTCACTTTCAGCCTGGCGCGTTCCGCCAGCCACGGGTTGCGTCGCCATGCGACAGTGGAGGTGCCGTGCAGCAGGATGGCGGCAGCGGAGACCGGGGCCTTTTCCTTGAAGTAGATGCGAGCCAGAGCGGAATCCTTGCCCGGTTCAATCGCGAAGGCGGGAGCGTCAGTTTCGCCGGGCACGTTGTAGAAGGCGAAGTCGACTTTGCCATCGAATCCGTTGCGTTTGACGATGCGAACCGGAATCAGCAACTGCTGGTCCTGGCTGTAGTCGGCAGCGGCAATATCGACGACGACGGAAAATGGCTGTTCGTCCTTCATCACTCCGGCAATCAGTGAATCCGACAGTCGGGCGGTTCGCGGCAGGCCGTTGAGTGCATCGTGGACCAGTGTGGCGGTGCGGGCTTCGCGTATCAGTGCGGCATCTGCAGGGCCGCTGCGACCCTGCAGACTGACAGGTGCCAGCAGCTCGGGGGCATCCGGAGCCGCAGTGATGACAATGCGGGTCGTAGTCTGACCGGGGCCAATCACCGACGGGCGAGCGCTCAGCCCGGCGGGGAGATTGACGGCGGCAATTTCTATGGCATCGTTATGGCCATCGCGACGGTATGCGTAGACGGGAAGTTCGTAACTGCCACCCTTCCGCAGACTGATGGCCCCACTGGTTGGCGGCGCTTTGCCATCGGCTGACGGGAAGGAGTCGAATACGACCAGCGAGTAGTCGGGCTGAGGTTTGCGGATTGAGACTCGGTAGCTGAGCCGGGCGTCTCCCCGAGCGTCGCTGTAGCGGTCACGCAGGCGAATGCGATAGTTGCCGTCTTCCGGCACGTCCAGTCGTGCGGAGGGGTCATCGCTGAGCGTGGGCAGATCAGCGCCACCGGGGTTCTGGCGGTCGTCGTCCTCCGTGGCCACGCGAGCATACGTGACGGTGCCGTCGGCAGCCGTGTTGATCCGTTCGATCATCAGGAGTGGATCGGCGATGGATCCGAGTCGCTGAGCGAAGACTTCGATAACCCATGAGTCACCTTTTTTGGCCTCAAAACGGAAGACATCTTCGTCTCCGCGTTCGGCAAACCGGCCAGCGATTTCGGCAGGCAAAGCGGTGCTCTGTTCTGCGGCAGCGGGATCTTCAAGCAGGGCGGCCTGCGGTGCCAGACCCAGTCGCAGCAGGTTGCCATCAACGCCGTTCCACCAAAAGGACTGGGCAAAAGCAGCGGTCGCAGCGGCTCCGACTGGTTGTCCGGCAGTCGCCGGATCAATGCTGGCTGTCAGTTTCAGGACGGGCTGACCGCCGAGTTTCAAATCGGTGGCTTCGCCACCGGGCAGGTGTCGTCCGTAGAGCGTCACAGAACCTGCCGCCCCGGCGGCGATGAAGCCGGGGGCTGACCAGTCCACCTGAGGCCGCGTGTCGACGGCAAAGCGGTAAACGAACTGATCACCACCACCATAAACGGCGTCCTGAACCCGCAGAAGATATTCTTCGTCGGCAGCGGGAGTATGGACGATGGAGGCTTCCTGCGAAAAGACTCGACGAGATTCCGCCACGCGTCGTCCGGCAGCGTTGAAAAGCTGCAGCAGGGGCTGCATGGGAGAATCGAGCCGGGCTGCTTCGGAGCGAATGACGAAGGTCTGTCCGGCCTTGACGGGGAACCGGAAAAAATCGACGTCGGTGGCGCCGTTGGCGCGGCCACTGACGATGGATTCGAGGCTGACCGGAGTGGCCTGGGGGGCTGCGTTGTTCGGCTCAGTTTCTGCGATTTCAGGCAGCGAGTCGACGCGGAAGATGCGAGGATTGCTGATGCCAAACAAACCGCGGACTCGCACGTCATAAAGTCCCGCAGGGACATTTCCACCGACAGTCACGGTGAATGTGCTGGCAACCGGATTGCCGCCGGCATCGCGTTTCTGAGTGGCCGTGATTTCAGGGTGACTGAAGATCATGGCATCAAGTTCGTCCAGGTCCGAGCCACCTCCCACAACAACATCAACTGTGGTGCCACGCTGGGCTCCCGGAGGAAACACCGATGTGATGCGAGCCTGAGGCAGCTGGGCCAGTGCGGGGCCGACAGCCAGCAGTGCGAGGGCGAAAGCCAGCAGAGATCGTCCGGTCATAGGGCGGGTTCCGGAGGGCGGGAGTCAAGTCAGGAGCGGGGGCGGGTCAGAGCAGCCAAACGTGTCTGCAGTAAACGCTGACAGTGGTTGACATCCCTGACCGGGACGCTGCGGGTCTGAGCAGAGGAACTGGAACGATTGGGCCGGCGAAATCCGGAGGTCCCGGATTTCGCCGGTCGGCAACTGGGCTGTTCAGTGATTGAACTGGAATTCCTTGGTGTTGATCAGGGCCCAGACAATGTCTTCGAAGCCGCGTCGCGGGTTCTCTTCATGGCGTTTCAGATAGCTGACGGCCACTTCGAGTTCGTCAGGCTGAGGTTCGCGGGCGAACACCCAGCGGTAGATCTCGCGGATACGTTCTTCGACAGCACGAGCGGAGTCGCCGGCCAGTTTGGCGGTACGAGCCCCGTCGCGAGCGATCTTGTCCTGAATCTCGCGACCATTCAGCAGGTGCAGGCTTTGAGCGAGGTTGGCATCGGCACTGCGTTCACATTCGCAGGCGGTGTCACCCTTGGGCTGGCCGAACACCTGCAGGAAGTAGGTGGCGTTTGATGAGTCTGCCAGCTGCATGGCGCGAGTTCCGGCGGGCATGCCACCAAAGTTTTCGCTGGTTTCGGTCACCTGATGGAAGGCGTCATACAGGACTTCAGCACTGAGTCGTCGCGGGTAGTAGCGCGAAAAGTTCTGCTTGTCGCTGGCATTATGTTCGTTGGGCAGGGCGCTGAGCTGGTAGGTCCTGGAACGGCAGATGGTGCGTATCAGTTCCTTGAGGTCGAAGCCCGATTTGGTGAAGTGCTGCGACAGACCGTCAAGGAGTTCCGGGTTGGAGGGCGGGTTGGTGGCCCGCATGTCGTCTTCCGGTTCCACGATGCCGCGGCTGAAGAAATGTTTCCAGTAGCGGTTGACGACGGACTTCGCGAAGAACGGGTTCTGCGGATCGGTCATCCAGTCGGCCAGTTTGACGCGGGGGTCCTGGTCCGGAGCCACTTCGCTGGGAGGGGCACCCAGTCCGGTCGGCTTCAGGCCTTTGCCGGAGCGGGGATTGGCGGCGGAGGCAGCACCTTCGTTGTGGAAGACGCGACGGTCACGCATGTTGCCGCTGGCGTTGGGAATGACCTTCTTGCCCACGCGACTGTAGAAGGCTGCCATACCGTAGTAATCGTCCTGACTCCACTTTTCAAACGGATGATGGTGACAGCGGGCACACTGGATGCGGAGTCCGAGGAACAGCTGGGCAGTGTCTTCAACCTGCTCTTCAACCGTATCCACATCCCGATACCAGGTGACAGCCGGGTTGATCTGCGGGTCGCCGGAGGCGGTGACAATTTGTCGCACGAACTGATCGTAGGGGGTGTTTTCGTAAACGCGGTCCCAGATCCACTGGTGGAACAGCAGTGTGCCCGGAGCATCTTCGCCGTTTTCGCGACGGTTGCGGAGCACGAAGTTCCATTTGTTGGCGAAGTGGTCGGCGTAAGCCGTGCTGTCCAGCAGCTGGTCGATCAGGCGATCGCGCTTGTCGGCGCTGGTATCAGCGAGGAATTCGCGAACCTGCTGCTCATTTGGCAGCAGGCCGGTAATGTCAAGTGACACGCGTCGCAGGAAGGTGGCGTCGTCACAGACGTCGGAGGCCGGGATACCCAGCAGTCGCAGCTTGCCGAACACGGCCTGATCCACCACATTGACGGGCTCGGGCAGTTTCGAGGTGTCGGCGCCCAGCGGGATGGTGGCCCGGAAGGTGGAGACCTGTCCCTGGAAGCGTGCCATGATCGCGACTTCACCGGTAAGGTCGAGAGTGCTGACAAGTCCGGTGACCGACGATTCAGCCATTTCGGCTTCATTCGGTTCGAAGAGTGCCATACGGGTGACGTCTTCGGTGGTGCCGTCCGTGTAGGTGGCAATCACGGCAATCTGCTGCTGGGAATTTCGCTGCAGGGTGCGGGATTCCGGGATGCACTGAATGGAGACCACCGAGGGATCGGTGTCGGCGCCCCAGGGCATGCCCTGTTCGATCCACTGGCACAGCAGGTTGTACTCGAAGCTGCCGGCTTCCATGCGTTTGCCGCCACCGTGGGGGCTTTGGCCGACGGCTTTCTTCAGCAGCAGACTTTCCTGGGGCATGCCCGGGAAAATGCGGCGGCCGCGGGATTCCTTGCAGAGAAACTCATAGTCGTCTTCCGGGTAGAAGCCCAGCAGGGACAGTCGAAAACCGTTCTGTCCGCCGGATTTGCCATGGCAGCCACCGCCGTTGCAGCCCAGTTTGGTGAAGATGGGCACAACCTGGTTGCGAAAGTTGATGGGCAGCGGTGTGGCAAAGCCTGAGATGGACACGCTGATCGTGGCAGACTGGCCTTCGAAGGCAGCCGTGACGGTGAGATCGCCGTCGCCGCCGGGGATGGCCATGCCGGAGGCGTCGACCGACAGCAGGGCCGGGTTGGAGATTGTCCACGTGGCGCTGCGGGTCACATCCTGAGTTGTGCCGTCCGCCATGACAGCGGTGGCGATGAGCTGCTGTCGAGCATCGCGGCTGCGAATGATAACCTTGTTATCGGCAGCAGGGGCAATTTCCACGCGACTGACCGCTGAGGCGGCGGCAGCACTGGTACCTGCCATGCCGGCAGGACCTGCGGCGACGGTGAGTCCACCCGAGACAAGCAGGGCGAACAGCAGGGCAAGGCGAGGCTTTGCCGGCTGCCGAGTCAACATGGAGAGAAACACCGGACCACTCAGTTTCATGGGAGTTCTCCTGCCTGGAGGGCCGAGCCGGCATCGTGCCGACACGCGGTTGGGTTGGTGACAGTGTGCAGTTGCGGTGCAATTGCGGCCAGCGTTGAGTGTCTGCTGCAGCAGCGGACACCGGAACTGACTGACGATTGCAGATCTGGAATCTGCGGGTAAGCAGAGCAGGGAAAGACAGAACGCGGAAGGAAAAACGTGGGAGGAATTTTGCAGAGGTGGCGGGCCGGTTTGCGAATGCAACAGACCAAACCACGGAACCTGCGATACTTTCGACGTGATCACCGGAGATGATCACTGTGCATCAGATGATCGCTGTGAATCAACGGTGGATCAACGGTGGATCATACGGTTAAGCAGTGCGACCTGGTGTCAGCGGGCTCACTGCCGAAGCTTCGCTGACTGCCGAGTTTATCGGCTGTGTGCAGGCTATTACGTTTCCGTTACAAGTCAAGCCCTGAGTGGAACTTCAGGAGTTTGTCCGGAAGAGTGGTTCAAAATCGGGTGATTTTCTGTTGACAAAGGTGCAGTGGGTGATCTTCGGGGATTGTTTGGGGGTTGTTTCCGGAAAAACCGAGGGGTGCGAAAAGTTTTGGGGGTCAGAATCAGGATCTGTTGGTCTGGAATTGTGGGGTCAGGAGTCCTTGTGACTGTGTCAGGATTCCTGAATCCGGGAGAGCTGGGTGGGGGTGATGGTGTTGCTGGTGTGTTCGGGGGCTGATTGACCGGTTCAGTCCGGTGACGGTAGGATTCGGGGCGGGGACGGCGGGGCCGGGTCTGGTGTGTGTGCAGGGGTATGCTGAGTCGAGCGTGTGCTGAGTCGAGGGGGGGGTGCAGTGATGTTTCGTCGCGGATATATCCTGAGCTGGCGTGAGGATTTGCTGTGGTTTTGGCTGTTGCCATTTCTGGCGGTGGGAGTGGCGCTGCTGTGTCAGCAGTATTTGTCGGCGGTGGCGCTGGCGGCGGTGGGAGTGTGGGTGACGCTGCCGCATCAGTTTGCGTCGTGGCTGCGGACGTGGGGAGTTGCTGACGAGCGTCGGATGTGGGGCGACCGCCTTTACTGGGGTCCGCTGCTGATTTTTGGGGGCAGTCTGCTGGGATATGGGTTGGCGCCGATTTCGACGGCATTACTGGTGATTTTATGGGATCATCAGCACAGTATTATGCAGCAGCACGGGTTTGCGCGGATTTATGACTTTCGGGGCGGGACCGGGTTTCCGGTGACAGGTTGGTTTGATCTGGTGCTGGGTTGGCTGTTGTTCAGTCACATGCTGCTGACGTCGCCGATGTTTGTGTTTCCGCTGGTGCGGGAGCTGTATCGTCTGCGGCTGCCGGTGTCGGCGGGGTTTGTGGAGGGTGTGTCTGCGGTCAGTTTCTGGCTGCTGGCGAGTTATCTGGTGGTGTATGCGGGTCATGTGATCTGGACGGTGCGTCGTGGCGGGTCAGTGAATCCGCTGAAGTATGTGTTTCTGGCGGCCAGTTATTTCCTGTGGTATTTCTGTGCGTGGCATACAGCGAGTGTGCTGGTGTGGGGGATTGCTCACAGGATTATGCATGGGGTGCAGTACATGGTGATGGTGTACTGGTATCTGCGTCGTCAGACGGCTCCGGAGCGGGTTTCCTGGAGCGTGGCGGGGTGTCTGGTGCGGCGGGGCTGGTTGTGGATGTTTTTGCTGTCCGGTGTTGTGTATTCGGGTTTGGTGCAGTTGCTGACGGGTGGTCAGCTGGGTGCATTTTTGTTTGGCTGGGCGCGATTTCCGACGTTGTACGAGGCGATTCCGGCGCTGGGTCTGGGGGCGATGACGGCGGACGAGGGTTATGCGTTTGTGACGCTGGCCCTGCTGAATACTCTGGGAATGACTCATTACTATTTCGATTCCTTCATCTGGAAGGTGCGTGACCGGCGGATTCACGGGGGTCTGTCATGAGCATTCGGCGGCAGTCGGAGCGATTATCAGCGGCGCGAATTCTGCGGCGGGGAATGCTGCTGGCGCTGCCATTTCTGCTGTGGGGTTATCCGGCGGGCTGGCCGGTTTGGCAGCTGCTGTTGTGCGGGCTGGCTCCGGTGACGGTGTCAGTGACTGTGTGGGTCTGGTGCGGCAGTCTGCGGCGATTTCGGATGTTGTACGGGGTGTTTTTGATTTTGCTGGTGTGTGGTGTGTGGGAGCTGTGGACGGCGGGGCGAGTACCGGCGGTGCTGGAAGCACAGCTGCAGCTGCCACGGGCTCCGGGCGAGCCGAATCTGTATTTCGAGTATGATCTGCCGGCGGTTGAGGCACGCCTGTTTCCGGGATTGGCCGAGGCTTTGCTGCTGCAGGCTGTGCAGTTGAATTACTGTGGCAGCGGGCTGGCGGGCCTGAGTGCTCACCCTGCCTGTCGCAAGTATGCGGAGGTGGATGCGCGGGCGGTGCGGGGGGTGCTGGAGGCGGCGCTGCGTCAGCAGCCGAAGACGAACGAGGACATTTACTACAGTTACATAGAGGTTCTGCGGGGTACCGGCGGGAGTGCTGCGGAGATCGCGGCGGCGCGGGCGGAGTGGCGTCGCCTGTTTCCGTTTTCTGACCGTCCGGATCCGCTGGCGGTTGATGAGTCAGCGGTTGTGCCGCGGCGACGCGGAGCCGGCTATTGAAGGCTGCCAGGATTGTTCCGTTTGTGCGGGTCTGAGCCGGGAGCGGGGCCGCGCTGGCTGGGTGAAATGCGGGGCTTTGAGGGGCTGTGTCGGGGGGCTGTCCGGCCGTTTTCCGGGGGTCTGGTGGGAGTGTTCCGCCCGTGTGGTATCCGGGCCACATTTGCTGCCCTGTGTCGTGGTGTTTGTCAACCGAATTCGGGCTGGAATTCCGGATTTCACGCGACGACTTTTTTGGACAATTCGCGGAAAAAACTGGGCCGAACGAGATCTCCCTGACGATGCATCAGACACACAACAAATAGTGTTGACAGAATCTGGAAGCACAATATACTGCGTGCAGTGGCCCCCGAGATGGCTCGCCGATTTGTCGTGTGAACCGCTCGCAAGCCGTTGTCCTTCAACGGGTTGGAGCCATGTTGTCAGCGTGTGTTGACAGACGGCTGCAAGTGAATATTCTGCAGGCCGTAACGGACGTTCGAAATCGCTTCGGCAGGAGGTCGAAAACTTGACTCGGGGTTTCGTCAGCCCAGGGCGTCTCAGGGGTGTGTACCGGCACTTTCGCGCCCTGGGGTCAGGTGACAGATCTGCTGAGGCTGTCGCAGCTTGTCCGGCAGCAGTGAGTTGGTTGAATCAGTTGGTTTAGGAATGTTTGCGGGTCGCATGTTGCTGGATCGGGTGCTGGATCGGGTGCTGGATCGGGTGCTGGATCGGGTGCTGGATCGGGTGGGTGAGATTGAGGCTGGCCGAAATGCAGCTCAGGTGGTGAGCACAGGATGGGGTTTCGGTCGGGGTTGTCAGGCCGTCAGGAAAGAATTAAGGGAGAGCGTCGAATGATTCGAGCAGTGAATGAATGGATTATTCGGAAGCGTGACGGCAGGACAGTGCCATTCGAGTCGAAGCTGATCTTCAGGGCCATTTGTAATGCGTTTCGGGCGGAGCTGAATCTGGCGTCTGGTCAGCCGCTGGATGCGGATATTGAGCGTGAGGTTGGGGCGATTACGGAGGACGTGGTTCAGGAGGCGGCTTCTGACGCGGCGACGGATCGCGGAGTGGGTGTGGAGCAGATCCAGGACCTGGTGGAAATGCAGCTGATGAAGCGCGGCCACTACCGGGTTGCTCGCCGGTACATCGTGTACCGTGCCGAGCATGCGAAGATTCGTTCTTTGCGTCAGCCGGAAGCTCTGGAGGCGGCGGAGGCAGCCGTGGCTCCGCGGATGCATGTGCGTCTGGAGGATGGTCTGCGGGTTCTGTTTGACATGAACCGCATTCGTCGTCGTCTGGATCTGGCCTGTGCCGGTCTGACTGACTGTGATGCGGAAGAGCTGCTGCAGGATGTGATCAAATCGGTATTTGACGGGATCTCGGTGGGCGAGATTTACCGGGCGATGATTTTGGCGGCCCGATGTCGGATTGAGTGTGACCCGGCGTACGACATTGTGGCGGCCCGGCTGCTGCGGATGGTGATCAGCAACGAAGCCCTCGGCAGCTCGCCAGCGAATCCTTCCGAGTATACTCGGTTGTACCGCAATCAGTTTGAGCACTACATCATTGACGGGATCAATTCGGACCGTCTGAGTCCTGAGTTGCGGACTCTGAATCTGACAAAGATTGCGGCGGCGTTGCAGCCGGAGCGTGACGGTCTGTTCCGTTATCCGGGTCTGCAGGCGGTGTATGATCGTTACCTGCTGCACATAGACGGACGTCGCATCGAGATGCCTCAGTACTTCTGGATGCGTGTGGCGATGGGGTTGGCGCTGCGTGAAAGTCGTCCGGAAGAGCGGGCGATTGAATTCTACAACCTGCTTTCGACGATGCGGTTCACTTCGGCGACTCCGACGCTGTTCAACGCAGCGACAAATCATCCGCAGCTCAGTTCCTGCTATTTGTCGACGGTGAAGGACGACCTGGAGCACATTTTCAAGTGTGTCTCTGACAACGCGCGGCTGTCGAAATGGGCGGGTGGACTGGGCAATGACTGGACCAACATTCGCGCCACCAATGCTCATATCAGGGGCACGAACGGTCGCAGTCAGGGAGTGATCCCGTTTTTGAAGGTGGTGAATGATACGGCAGTGGCGGTGAACCAGGGTGGCAAGCGGAAGGGTGCGGTGTGTTCGTACCTGGAAACCTGGCACATGGACATCGAGGAATTCCTGGATCTCCGGAAGAACACCGGGGACGACCGCCGTCGGACGCATGACATGCACACGGCCAACTGGATCCCGGACCTGTTCATGAAGCGGGTTGAGGAGGAGCGTGACTGGACTTTGTTCAGTCCGGACGAGGTTGCTGATTTGCACGACCTGGTGGGCAAGGCGTTTGAAGACCGGTACGTGCAGTACGAGAAACTGGCGGAGACCGGTGAGATCCGCATGAGCAAGCGGGTTCCGGCGATCGATCTGTGGCGGAAGATGCTGACGCGTCTGTTCGAAACCGGTCATCCGTGGATTACCTGGAAGGACCCGTCCAACCTGCGTTCTCCTCAGGACCACGTGGGTGTGGTGCACAGCAGCAATCTGTGCACTGAGATCCTGCTGAACACGTCGCCGACGGAGACCGCGGTCTGCAATCTGGGATCAATCAACCTGCTGGCTCACATTCACAACGGCCGGCTGGACGTGACGCTGCTGGAGCAGACGGTTCGCACGGCGATGCGGATGCTGGACAATGTGATCGACATCAACTACTACCCGACGGATGAAGCGAAGAATTCGAACGGTCGTCACCGTCCGGTGGGGTTGGGCATCATGGGCTTCCAGGATGCTCTGGCGGCGATGAACATCAGCTACGCCAGTCCGGAGGCTGTGGACTTTGCGGACCACAGCATGGAGGTCATTTCGTACTACGCGATTCTGGCATCGACTGATCTGGCTGCTGAGCGTGGTGTTTACAGCACGTACGCGGGTTCGAAGTGGGATCGTGGTTTGCTGCCGATTGACACGATGGACCTGCTTGAGCGTGAGCGGGGCTGTCGGATTGACGTGGACCGTTCAGCGCGGATGGACTGGTCGGTGGTGCGTCAGGCGATTGCTCAGCACGGCATGCGAAACAGCAACTGCATGGCGATTGCTCCGACGGCCACAATTTCCACGATCATCGGTGTGTCGCAGTCGATCGAGCCGATGTACAAGCACTTGTATGTGAAGAGCAATCTGTCCGGCGAGTTTACTCATTTGAACACGGCTTTGGTCAGCGAACTGAAGGAGCGTGGTCTGTGGGATGCTCAGATGCTGGAGATGCTGAAGTACTACGACGGGACACTGATGGAGATCGAGCGAATTCCGGCCGACATCAAGGCTCGTTACGTCACGGCCTTCGAGCTGGATCCGCGGTGGCTGATTGAGTGTGCTGCTCGTCGGCAGAAGTGGATCGACATGGGGCAGTCGCTGAATCTGTACATGCGGGAGCCCAGCGGTCGCAAGCTGCACGACATGTATTTCCTTGCCTGGCGCAAGGGTTTGAAGACCACTTACTACCTGCGGACACTGGCAGCGACTCAGATCGAAAAATCCACTGTGGACATCAACAAGTTTGGTGTGCAGCCACGCTGGGTGAAGTCGAAGAGTGCATCCAGTGACATTCAGGTCAATCGCGCGGACGACCCGCGTGAGACCGGTGCGGACATTGTTCCGGCACCGCATATTCTGCCGGTTACTGAGGCATCTCAGTACAAGGCCTGCAGTATTACTGATCCCGACTGCGAAGCCTGCCAGTAAGATTCTGGTGATGCGGGATTCTGTCGGCTGAACTGGAATTTTTTCAAGTTCAGCAGTGAACCTTGCAAAGCTTCTGCGGTGCACAGGTTTGGGTGTCCCGGCGAATGCCCTCCGCCGAGATATCGAGTGAAGCATCAGGAGTGTGTCTGTTTCTCGTCTGTGTTCTATTTTCTGCGGCGTCGCTGAATCGACGTTGCCGAGTGATTCTCAAGGAGTGAGCTGAATATGTCCGTACTGACTTTCGATGACGCCCCGGCGAAAACTGCTGCTCCTGCCGTTCCTGCTCCGCCCGCGGGTGGTCGAGTGAAGGCGACTGAGAAGCGGCTGATCAACTGTGCTCAGGTGGACGTCAACCAGTTGATGCCGATCAAGTATCACTGGGCCTGGGAGCACTATCTGAACGGCTGTGCGAATCACTGGATGCCGACTGAAGTTCCGATGAACCAGGACGTGGAAGTCTGGCGTTCGGACAAGCTGACGGACGACGAGCGTTTGGTGATCAAACGGAATCTGGGGTTCTTTTCAACAGCTGAGTCGCTGGTTGGCAACAACCTGGTGCTGGCTATCTTCAAGCACGTGACGAATGCCGAATGTCGTCAGTATCTGCTGCGACAGGCTTTTGAAGAGGCCGTGCACAGTCATACGTTTTTGTACGTTGTGGAAAGTCTGGGCCTGAATGAGGGTGAGATTTTCAACATGTATCGCGAAGTCCCTGCGATTGCCCGCAAGGACGACTTCGAGATGGAACTGACGGCTGAGGTGCTGTCTGACGGTTTCACGACGGATACTCCGGAAGGCCGCCAGATGTTCCTCAAGAACCTGATCGGCTACTACGTGATCATGGAGGGGATTTTCTTTTACAGTGGTTTCGTGATGGTGCTTTCGTTCCACCGTCGTAATCTGATGAAGGGGATTGGTGAGCAGTTCCAGTACATTCTGCGGGACGAGACGACCCACATGAACTTCGGAATTGACCTGATCAACGGGATCAAGTCCGAGAACCCGGAACTGTGGACTCCGCAGTTCCAGTCGGAGATGCTGGAGCGTGTGCGAAAGGCTGTGGATCTGGAGATTGCATATGCGGAAGGCTGTCTGCCGCGTGGCATTCTGGGTCTGAATGCTGAAGCATTCCGTGATTACGTGCAGTACATTGCTGACCGTCGTCTGGAGCGTATCGGTCTGCCGACGCAGTATGGTTCTTCGAATCCGTTCCCGTGGATGAGTGAAACGATCGACCTGTCGAAGGAAAAGAACTTCTTCGAGACTCGCGTGACCGAATACCAGAGTGCCGGTTCATTGAACTGGGACTGATGTCCCGCGGGCCGGTGAAAGTTTCAGTCGAGGTTCAGCATTCAGCAGTCAGCCGCAGTCTCCCAGGGGGACTGCGGCTGTTTGTGTTTCTGTTTGTGTTTGTGCGGTGATCAGGAGTCTGTAGAATTCAGCGGGCGGTTCCGGAGCGGGATGCTGACATTGCCGGAAGCGGCTCGAGTGCTGGGGTATGCGAATCGGTTTGGGACGGGTGTGATCCGAGCGGGGGGGCGTAGTATGGTTGATGGCGGCATATTGCGCAGCGTTGTGGGTGAGTTTTTGGGGACCGCGGTACTGATCCTGCTGGGCGGCGGGGTGTGTGCGTCGGTGAATCTGGAGAAGTGCTATGCGCGGGGTGGTGGCTGGATTGTGGTGACGGCGGGCTGGGCATTTGCGGTGCTGTGCGGGATTCTGGTGGCGACATCAGTGGGCGCTGCGGGCAGCCTGAATCCGGCGGGAACTTTGGCGGGCCTGCTGGTGGGTGGCAGTGCTGTGGTACCGGCGCTGGCCGAAGTGGGTGCACAGCTGGCTGGCGCCTTTACGGGTGCAGTGCTGGTTTGGCTGATGTATCTGCCGCACTGGGAGGTGACGAGTGATGCGGCTGCGAAGCTGGGAGTGTTTTGTACGGGTCCGGCGATTGATCGTCCGTGGTGTAATTTTCTGAGTGAGCTGATAGGGACATTTGCTTTGGTGCTGATTGCGGGTTCGGCTGGCCGTCTGACTCAGGGGCCGGCGGCGGCTGCGCTGACAGCGGCGGTGGTGTGGGCGATGGGTCTGAGTCTGGGCGCGGCGACGGGCTATGCGATCAACCCGGCTCGTGATCTGGCTCCGCGACTGGCACATGCTCTGCTGCCGATTGCCGGCAAGGGCGGTTCGAACTGGGGATATGCGTGGGTGCCGGTGTGCGGGCCGATTGCGGGTGCGGTTCTGGCGACTCTGCTGCTGCAGGCCCTGGGACAGCTGCC
>VFQT010000873.1_pt1 | contig 40361 bp, 32 predicted proteins | sample 3512381 | NCBI WGS metagenome assembly VFQT01 (sample SAMN10412376, study PRJNA504923) | tailings metagenome | isolation source: Relicate 2 Philex TSF3 active mining site | place: Philippines: Tuba, Benguet | collected 2017-08-29 | reverse complement strand
TTTTGAACCACGAATGGACACGAATGGACACGAATTTCATGTAGCTCGGGCTTTCCAGCCCGAGCTCCGTCCTGAAGGGACTTCGCGGGTGATGTTGTTTTGAACCACGAATGGACACGAATGGACCACGAATTTCATGTAGCTCGGGCTTTCCAGCCCGAGCTCTGCCCTGAAGGGACTTCGCGGGTGATGTTTTTTGAACCACGAATGGACACGAATGGACACGAATTTCATGTAGCTCGGGCTTTCGAGCCCGAGCTCCGTCCTGAAGGGAGTTCGCGAGTGATGTTGTTTTGAACCACGAATGGACACGAATGGGCACGAATTTTTGTAGCTTGGGGTTTCGAGCCCGAGATCTGTGCTGCGGGGACCTTGCGTGGGTGTTTTTTGAACCACGAATGAACACGAATGAGCACGAATTTTTGGAGTTCGGGCTTTCGAGCCTGTGATCCGTCCTGAAGGGACTTCGCGAGTGGTGTTTTTTGAACCACGAATGGACACGAATGAGTACGAATGAACACGAATTTTTGTAGCTCGGGCTTTCGAGCCCGAGATCTTTCCTGCAGCGTGCCTGGTGGGCAGTCACGAGGTGATGGCGGTATTCTGCTGTTTGTTTGGACTCACGCGAAGTCGCGAGGCCGCGGAGGAAGATGCGGGGGGCGTGGGGATTGCCGGAAATTGAGGACCGGTGTGGTGCCTGAACTTCGCGATCGTGGCGGCCCGTTCTGTTGTGGTGACGGTCCGTGTCGATCGGTGGCCGCAGATTACGGTCGGGCAATGCGATAACCGATGCCCCGCACGGTCTCGACCATGTTCCCCAGTGAACCCAGTTTTTGCCGTAATGATTTGACATGCACATCGATGGTGCGTTCCATGGCGGACGTGTGCTGACCGCGGGCGAAGTCGAGCAGTTCGTGGCGTGAGAACGGGCGTCCGGGCTGAGCCATCAGGGTCCACAGGAGTTCGAATTCGGTGCGAGTCAGGTCGAGTGCCTGTTTACCGATCCAGGCGGAATAATACTGGCGGTTCATTTCAATACCGTGCAGCATGAGGGTTGCGGTGGCAGCCGGAGTCTGCTCGCGGCGTCGCAGCAGTGCCTGCACGCGGTGCACCAGCAGTTGCGTGTGCGGCGGTTTGCCGAGGTAGTCGTCGGCGCCCAGGCTGAGTCCGGCGATCTGATCCATTTCGGATGTGCGTGCAGTCAGGAACATCAGTGGTACGGCCGCGGTCCGGCTGTCAGCCTTCACCTGACGACACAATTCCATGCCGTCCATCGCCGGCAGCGAAATCTCTGCGACGATCAGATCGGGCAGCAGTGAGCGAACCGAGTCGAGGCCTGAGCGACCATCCCGTGCATGAAACACCTGGTGACCTGCCCGCTCAAGACACTCCCGCACCATCGCGACAGACTGTTCGTCCTCATCAATCAGCAGAATCCTCGACTGCATTCGGCCACTCCCAGTGTCAGACTCGCGGTGTTTCTCTGATCAGTCGGTCTTCGAGCACAGGATCGTCGTCTGCGGCGAAAGTCACGGTGGTCTGTGACGCCGGGCAGGTTGCCACAGCCCGACGCACATCGTCGGCAAAGCCTGCCCCTACGTCAGCAATCAGCACCAGCCATTCGCTCAGCACCTGCAGGCGCATCCCGCACGGCAGGTCCTCAGACTGTGTCCGCAGATGTTCCGACAAGTGCTGCTGCAGTGTCGTGCACTGGCGATGTGCGAGCGTGGCGGAATCCAGCACCGTTCGACACGAGTTCTCATCCCAGTCGCGCAGCGTTCGCATCGCCCCCGTCAGCACTTCACCCGTTGTCTGTGCCAGTTCCGTCAACAGCACCGGAACCTGAAAGTTTGTGACGTAGCTGAATTCGAGTGCGGTTGCGGAGATACGGTCTGCCAGACGAGCTGCCTGTCGCAGCATCGCCCACGCCTGCGTCATCAGCAGCGTTTTCCTCAGGTCTGTTCCCGCCGGACGCAGCCTCATGATCAGCTGCAGGCACACTGTCTCAAAATGCCGGCTGTCCGCGTCGAGTTCTTCACATTCACTGAGGCACGGATCCCACAGTCCGCCGTCGGATTCTGTCAGGCGAGTTGTGAGCAGGAGCAGCCAGTTTGCCACAAGTTGTGCTCTGGAGTGCGCCGCTGTTTCCAGCAGGCCCAGTTGTCGCCTGAGTTCCCTTCGCATGCCAATTGCTCCTGCCTGTCGCCATTGAAAGATCCGAGCACTGTGGACCTGTCTGTGGCGTGCAGAATTGACGCGAATTCTTAAATAACAGTTAAGAGTCACGCTGGTTCGGAAAATTCACAATTCATTCGCGGTCCGGAAGTGAACGAATCCAGCGGAATTTCGTGTTGATTTTTCGCCACCATTCGACAGTTCGCGCGCGACATGGTGCTGATCGGAAAATTCCGCAGGAATTTTCATTGCAATCCGGGGTGGCTGCTGAACTGAGTTTTGCGGCGAATCAATGTGCACCAGTTCCAGTGCGCCGCAGCGGTGCTCAATGACGGCCGTGCAGTTTTCAATCCAGTCTCCTGTGTTGCACCAGACCAGACCCTCCAGTTGCAGCAGTTCCGGCTGGTGGATGTGTCCGCAGATGACTCCGTGAAACCCGCGGCAGCGGGCGTGACGAGCGACCTGAGTGCGAAAGTGGGTGAGATGACTGCCGACAGTACGCAGTCTCCGTTTGACCCGACAGACCAATGATGCGTCTCCCTGCAGTACGCATCGTGTCAGCTTTCCCCACGTGGAATTTGCTCGCAGCAGGAGGTCATAAAGCAAGCCGATTGCTGCGCTGGTCAACCTCGTTGTTTTTTCCCACGGATCGAACTGATCGCCGTGGAGAACAAGGAACCTTCGTCCATCGGCCAGCTGATGCAAAAACTCATCGGCCAGCTCACAGAACCCGGATCGCTGCATCAGCATTTGCAGCAGCGGAGAACGCAGGAAGTCGTCGTGATTACCGGCCACGAGTCTGACGCGCGTGCCACTGGCGGCGAGATCCGCGATGCTGGACACCACGCGACTGCAGGCGTCCGACCAATGCCAGCTGCGGCCCAGGCACCAGCCGTCGATAAAGTCTCCCAGAAGATACAACTGCTCAGGCTGGTATCGCTGCAGGCAGTCCAGAATCTGCTCGGGCCGTGAATGACGAAACCCGAGGTGCAAATCGCTGAGAAACAGCGTACGAACAGGTGTGCGGTTGTTGCTAAGCATGGTGCCGGGCATCCTTTCCACAGGCAGTTGATCGAGGGTTCAGCAGCAGTGGGGCCAGTTGATCTCGCACGAACACTGCGTTCGTCCAGCCAAAATGACCTCCGAAGTTCCACTGTTTCAGCATCGCGGGGCGAAAGCAGACCTGCTGCAGGCAGGTTTCGTGGCTGCGAGCGGCAAAGCCAAGAGCTCCGGCCGAGACCGTGTGTCGCCGATCCATGGTTCCAAAAACTGTCGTGCCGAAGCCCACGGTGGGCAGATCCAGCGGCGAGAAGAAGTTCCAGAGTGCTCCCCGAATCCGGGCAGCTGCGGCTGTCAGAGGGTAGTGCCGGGATACGGCGGCTGCCAGCAGCAGCACGGAATCAACTCCGCAGTCCTCAGGCAGTGATTCCAGCACAAACAAGGCCATGCCGGCACCAGCGGAATGCCCGATAATGTGCACAGGGCGTCCCGGGAATTCACAGCAGTATGTGCTGATCATGGCAGCGATTCGCATGGCCTGTCCTCGATTGTGCTTCAAGGTGGCAAGGTGCAGGGGATTCCATGGTCGAAATCGCCGCCAGTCTTCGATCCGAATGGCTGCCTCGCAGCCAGCTTCGCTCAGACCTCGGGCAATGCTGTCATTCACGCTGCTGCAGCCTTCGATACCCGGCAGGATCAGAATCAATCCGCACGCCTGACGCTCCGCCGTGTCCAGTCCGCGGTGAAAGCGGGTTGCTCGACGCCCCAGTGGAGCCAGTCCGAGACGGATAACTGAGCCCAGCCCCAGACGGACCGCGGACACCGGGCGGTCAGCCTCGAGCCGGCAGCGTTGCAGTGGCGGGAATCTTCGGAAGTCCTGACGTGCCATCAGAAACCAGCCAGCAGGATGCTGCCCAGCCCCAGAACGCACCCGAACAAGGCTCCAAGTGCAACGTCGGTCGGGTAGTGCAGTCCAAGCACAACCCGGGCCAGTCCGGTCAGCATCGTAAACACACCCAGCACAGCCTGCAGTGCCGGGAACCACGCAACAGCCACCAGCGTGAATGCGGCCGCGTGCATTGTGTGACCGGAAGGAAAGCTGTATTCATCCAGAGCCGTGCAGCCCAGCTGAATGGACTCATGCACCGCACCGGGACGCGGTCGCTGAGCCGCCCCCTTCACGAGGCGGTAGACCAGCAAAGTGGTCAGTCCGGTCAACCCCATGTGCAGAGCAGCACGCAGGCCGTAACCGCCGTGCAGAATTGCCAGCAACAGCATCAGCACGTACCAGAATCGTCCGTTGCCCAGCACACTGACCAGGCTGAAAAACCTGTGCAGGCTGCGCCACTGCAGGGTCCGATTCAGCTGCAGTGTGAGCAGCTGATCCCAGTACAGCATACGACGGACAAGCTGATGTCTGAAAGTAATCTTCAATTCCGACTCCATGCTGCAGTCAGCGTTCGGCTTCCGACGCTTCGGCAGCCCTGCCGAACACTATCGTCCTGAAGCGTTAAGAAGTCTGGTAACGGCAGGTTAAGAGCGGGCTGCGATTTGTGCGGATTTCCGGTGAAAATCACGTTGAGAAAACTTCATACGGAGCAGGGCTCATTCGCGAGTTCTGCGCGCTGAACATCTGCGCTCAGCCGCGCGGCTGCCGGTCCTGGCAGGCGGTCAGCGCCGGGGTCAATACGCTGCACAGGAACACTCGCCGCTGCTGCGGTACGACGCCACGTACAGAGACTGAACCCAAGAATCAGCAGGCGTGATATCAGTACTGCCAGCCACGACAATGGCCGCAGCCCGGGGTGCTGTGCATGAATCTGAGCGGCCTGCCGATAGCTGCTGCGGACAGCCTCAACGGCACTGCACCAGTTGCGGCTGCAGGCGTCCGCGCGGGCTGCTGCTGACATGCGATTCCGCAGATCTTCGTCCGCAAGCAACTGTCGCACGTAACCTGCCGCCTCGTCCGCGCGGCCCGGAGCAAACAGGAAACCGGTACGGCCGTGCTGCACCAGACTGCAGACGCCACCCGCTGCTGCTGCAACAGTCGGCAGGCCTGCAGCCATCGCCTCCAGCACAACGTTGCCCATCGTCTCCGTCTCGGATGCGTAAACGAACACATCCGCTGAAGCATAGGCCTGAGACAGCTGGTTTCCGGTCAGGCAGCCGGGGAACGTCGCCAGTCGCCCGGCAAATCGCCGCTCGAGGGCATCCCGTTCGGGACCATCTCCGACGACAGCAAGCTGCCCGTCGGGAACCCGATCCAGCACCTCCGTGAGGAACCCCACGTTTTTTTCCGCTGCCAGCCGACTGACGGTCAACAGCAGAAGTTCCACAGGGCGATTTCCTGACAGCCGGCTGCGCATCGCAGGATCCCGCAGTGCGGGCGAAAATCGTTGACTGTCAACAGCCGGCGGCCACAGCTGCATACGCTCAAAACCCCGCCACTGCAGATCCTCAAGCATTGTCTGAGACACCGTCAGATTCACATCCGCGGTGTTGTGAAACGCACGCATCAGACGCCACAGAGTACCCGAAAGCCAGGCCAGTCCGGGATACGTCCGCACAAACTCGCCATACTGCGTATGAAATGAAAACACCAGAGGCACCCGAAAAGCGGCCTGCCGCAACTGCAGGCAGACCGCAAATCCAAATGCCAGCGGATTGATGAAATGCACCACGTCGGGTGAATATTCGCGCAGTCTGCGAACCAGCTCCGGTCCCGGGACCCCGATGTGATAGTCGGGATAGCTGATACACGGAAATGAACGACACTCAGCCAGCGGCACCGGCGACTCCCGTGGCTCAGGAACTGCCGGGCAGCAGACCAGGACGTCGTCCCCTGCCGCCTGCAGCTGGCGAATCAGGTTCAGCGTGCGTCCCACCACTCCATCCACCTTCGGCACGTAAACCTCACAGATCAGCGCAATCCGCATACTCAGCTCCCGTATCTGCTGCAGGTCAGCGGGGACGACGGGCCACCGCCAGCACAATGCTGTGATGATCCGTGACAGGAAACACCAGACGGTTCAGCAGTGAACGCTGCCATCGTCGCGCCCGGTGCAGGCCGATCTCTTCAATGAACGGGGTCAGCCAGCCGCCGTGATAGCCGTACTCGATGAACGCGTCGAAGTCCGGAAACTCCAGTCGCGGCTGAAATGTTTCCAAACGAGAAATCTCAAAGCCCGCATCCGTCAGAATGCCGGCCACCTCCTCCTGATTCTCCGGACAGATCATGCCGCCCAGCGACGGACCATGCCCACCGTACAGGAGCTTCAGCAGTGGATGCTGTGCCCGCCGCTGCAGCTCGGGATATCCTGTCGAGGTGCCACCGACGAACGACCAGCAGCCACCCGGAACCAGCTTATCCATAATCTTCGGTGCGAGGTCCTTCATCGGGACAAACCCGGTGACGAAGTGCGTTGCCAGCAGGTCGAATTGCTCCCCATGGAAATGCCTGTGCAGATTCGCTCCGTCGTCAATTGCTACCGACAGATCGGGCAGCTTCTGCCGGGCAATGGATGCCATCTGTGCCGAGATATCCAGCCCTGAAGGCTCCAGCGGCCGCGGCGATATCTCACGCAGCTTCTGCAGAAACATGCCGGTGCCCATACCCACATCCAGCACTCGCAGTGCCGGAAGCAGGCTGTCAAGCAGGCCCTCGTCCTGCAGATGGCTGATCGCTCGATCCAGTGTCCGCCCGGTGGTGTTCTGCGGGTCACGGTCGTACTGCGATGAGATCACATCGTCATATTGTCTCTGAATCACTGCCGCCTGCATCCGACGCCTCCTGCCCTTTACGCTGCTGTGCCACTGAAATCGCAAACGCGAGACATCGCGCTGCTGCAAACCTCACTGTGACGATTCTGCAAAGTCGCTGTTAAGGCTCAGCGTACTTCCCATTCAGGAGCGTGGAATTAAGTCTTAAGATCCGGTGAGTATTTTCGGGTCCGGAGTCCCGCGTCCGGTTGTAGTGCAGCTGTCAGTGTGCAGGCATGTTTCCAGCAGGTGTTCCGCGGTCCCGCTTCGCACGACTTTCACGCACACTTCATGAAATCTTTTTGGTGCTGCACGAAAGTTGAACAGCGAAGCTGCCGCGGCTGCAGCAGCCAGGTTGCAAATCCCTTCGGATCAGGTACGGACGCTGTGTTCACAGAAGAGACGGATGTGCTGGTCATCGGCAGTGGCCCCGGCGGCGGTGTCGTGGCCAGCACGTGTGCCGCACGTGGCCTGTCTGTCATGGTGCTGGAGCGTGGTGCTCTGCCCCCCGTCGAGGGCAGCCCGGCGGCGCGCCGTGAACACGGTGAAGGCCCCAGCCTGATCGAGCGGCAGCCCTGTGATGACCGCACCGTCTGGTGCAATGATGTGCCTCGTCAGATGTACGTGGGCGGCCGAGCGGGTGGCAGCAGCGGAATTTACGGCGCGGCGTTGCTGCGTCCGCAGCCAGTGGACTTTGAGCCGGGGGTTGCTTATGGTGCTCTTCTGCCGTCCGAGCTGCGGCGGTGGCCGATTCGTTATGACGAGTTTGAGCCGTGGCTGCAGCGGGCCGAACGCTTGTGTGGTGTGGCCGGGGCCCTGCAGCGTGATTTTCAGCCGTGCCGGGCTGCAGACGGCGGGGGGCTTCCGTCCGAATTGCCGCTCGCTCCCATCAACCAGCGTGTCCTTGGCCGGCTGCAGCGTGCGGGCCATCATGTTTGGCGACTGCCGCTGGCGATTGATGCCGATCGCTGTCTGCGCTGCGATGAGTGTGCGGGCGTTCCCTGCCCCACGGGCGCACGCTGGTCCGCTCTGCGGGTGCTGACGACGGCCGGGCAGTCCTGTCGCAGCCTGATTCTCAAACCACGTACGGAAGCAGTCCGGCTGCAGCATGCGGCCGGTCGCATCGATGGTCTGGAAGTCTGCAATCGGGACGACGGGCGACACTATCGCATTCGGGCGCGGCGGTATGTGCTGGCTGCGGGGGCCATTGGTACCGCGGCACTCCTGCTGGCATCGGGAATTGAGCATGCTCAGCTTGGCAGAAACTTTATGTACCACTGCTCACCGGTGGTTGTTGGCCTGTTCCTGAGCTCGACCGGCGGGCGACGGACTTTCATCAAGCAACTGGGGGTCTCGGACTATTACAACGGAACCCCCGACTTGCCGCAAAAGATGGGTATTGTGCAGTCACTGCCGGCTCCCGGCCCGGTGCTGCTTGCCAAAAACGGCCTGCGAGCCCTGCCGGTGCCGTTGAGGCAGTGGCTGCGTGACCACATGCTGCCCATGGTGGGAATTGTTGAGGATCTGCCCAGTCCGGAAAATCGGGTGCAGCTGTCCGGTGACGGGCAGATCCATCTGCACCACAGATTTTCTGCATTTGACCTGCAGCGGGCAGGTGCGCTGACCCGCGGCATCAGCCGGCTGCTGAAGACTGCCGGCGCCCGCCTGACTGTCGCGGGGAAAATGCCGCCGGCCGAACATGTGGGGCATCAGTGCGGCACAGCCCGCTTCGGACATAACCGGCAGCACGCAGTGCTCGACCCGCAGTGTCGAACGTGGTCCCATCCGGAACTGTATGTTGCCGACGCGTCCTTCATGCCAACTTCACTTGGAGTTGGTCCGGCCTTAACAGTCATCGCCAATGCTCTGAGGGTTGGAGAGATTTTGTGCAACGAACTTTGATGTGTTCAGTCCGTCGGCAGAGGGAGCTTGACTGATGGGAGTCCGACTGGAACAGTTTCGCCAGGCGCGCAGAATTCACGGTGGTCTGGCAGGTCTGCTGACCGCTGCTGCCGGAGTGCACCTGAGTCGGCTGCCAATTCCCGGCAGGGCGCTGCGAAAACGCGTGTATTCCATGATGTACGGAGGAAAGTATGGAGCACTTGATGAGTCGGAGCTGGAGCAGCCACTGACGGAGTATCGTTCGATCAACGAATTGTTTACGCGGGGTGTGCGTGATGAGCTGCGGCCGCTCAGCGAACGAACCGACGTCCTGCTTTCCCCGGTTGATGCCACTGTGCAGGACGAAGGACTGATTCAGCAGCACACCGTCCTGACGGTGAAGCAGATCCCCTATGTGCTGGATTCTCTCTGCCCCGAAACGGATACCACAGCCTTCAACAACGGCCGATTTGCCATTCTGTTTCTGTCTCCCCGGGACTGTCACCGTGTCTATTCGCCGGCAGACTGTCAGCTGACTCGGGTTGTGCATGTGCCCGGATGCCGGCTGCTGGTGCACCCGCCGTATCAGACGTCCGAGTATCCGGTGTTTTCGCTCAATGAACGCCTCGTGATGGAGTTGCAGACGGATCATGGTCGGGTGCTGGTGATTCTGGTTGCCGGCTGGGGTGTGGGCTGCCTGACTCATCCATTTCCGCTGCCGTTGCCAATTCGACGTCGTACCACATCGGTGTGTGAACTGACGCCGGCGAGGAGCCTGAAGCGGGGTGAATGGATGGCAACTTTTGAACTGGGGTCGACTGTGATTGTTCTGGCCGAAGGGGGACGCACCGAACGCATCCTGTGTCCTCGTGATTCGATCACGCGAATTCGTCAGCCGCTGTTTGAACTGGCCTCCGGGGTGCGACGCGGGGAGTCGCATTCATGAGTCAATTGCTGACGGTGGACGAACCCGTTCAGGCCGAGATGCGCAGCACAACATTGCTGCTGGGAGGCTCGCAGTTCCCCCAGTTTTCGAGGCGACTTTCCGAACTGCTGGCGGAATCCGGGCAGCACGTGGTCGAGGGCGCGATCCCGGCATCCGTGAATCTCCGCAAAGAGCTGACTGCCGCTTCGCTGCGAGTGATCTGGATCCTGGACGCCTGTTCGGCAGTTGAGTGGCAGCCCCTGCGGGCTGTACTGCAACAGGCAGTCGGGCATCGTGTATCGCTGTGTGTGCTGCTTGCGGGCGGAGCATTTCGCCCGCCGAATCCGCATTGGCAGACCGAATTGCGGGAGTTGCAGGCGGAGACACGGGGATTCGGGATTCGGGAAATTCTGCTGCTTGGCTGCGGTGTGCTGACGGTGGATGACGCGCACGTCCCTGAACAGCTTCGAATACCCCGCTGGCTGGCGCCGCTGCTGCCATGTTCTGCGACGCTGCCGTGTCTGTCAGCAGTGCGGCTGGCGGAGGTGCTCACCGGGGAATTGACTGGTGAGTCGTCGCTGCCAGTTGCTGGTTTGCGCCGACTGACGATACCGGGACGACGGTATTCGCTGAGACAACTGCTGCAGCGCGGGCGCGGCAGGACTGCAGGATCTTTGCTGGCAGCGACAATTGCCAGCATCGCCGCGTACTGTGGTGCAGGCGTGCTGGTGAGCCTGCTGTTGGGAGTGCTGGTTCGTCAGGACCGGGGCTGGACCTCGCTGCTGGTACAAACCGTGCGACCACGGTCGAGTGGTGAACTTCTGGAACTGTATAACCGCTGGAGCTGGCCGGATGTGCAACTGGCTGGCTGGAATAATGGAGTGGTGCATTTTGGCTGGAAGTTTCCGGGCCGCACGGTGGTTGCCACGTCGGCCAGCGGACGGTGTCTGCGTGTGGGGCGTGAAACGGTCACCGTCGATGGTGGTGTGCCGCTGAAGCGGGTGTTACTGGCGCTGCAGGCTGTTGGACGCAGTCTGCCGGTTGTGCCCAATTTCTCCTGGATCAGCATGGGAACTGCGTTCTTTGTGCCGGTGCATGGTTCCGGCAGCCGCATGTCAACACTCGGACAGGCGGTGGTCCGAGTTCTGGTGTACGACGCGGCAGTCGGGTGTATGCGGAGGCTGCATCGTGACGATCCGGAGTTTCAGCGGATGATGTATGATCGCAGTCGGCCTTTGCTGCTGCTGCGGATGACGCTGCAGACACAGCAGCCGCTGAAGTATGCTGTACGGGAGGAATCGCTGCAGGATCCCGCCGCTGACGAACTGCTGCTGGCGTTCGCTGATCCGCGGGCGGCGAATGTGGAGGTGCGGAAGGCGCGAGCCATCGATCGCGACGTGATTGTGCGAAGGTTTGATGCCGAGCCGGCAGATGCAGGTGGCGGCGAGCTGCCGCGTGATCGGCTGGGCAGCCTGTGGGATCGCATCGAGGAAACTCCGGTGGCAGGGTGGCTGTTTCACTGGTTCGTGCGCAGTTTTGCATTTCACGTGGAATTACTGATGTCACCCGAACAGTTTCGGGTGTTCTGGGAACATCACAGGCGACTGCCGCTGGCCAAGATTCAGCTTCGTCGCATGCTGCGGGACGGCATCGAGAATTCTGCCTGTCGCGACTGTGACTGCATCTGTGCCGATCTGTTCATGCTGCGAGGTAAACGCCATGTCTTTACTAAGTTCATCGCTGAGCATTTGCCCGCAGTCCGGACAAACCCGGGAAAGCAGAGCCTGTGAGGAGCGGGCAGCTGAACTGGACGCGGTTCTCGAGACCTGCGAAGAGCTGATTCGTCTGCGGATCCCCAACCTGCTCAGACTGTACCTGAATCCGTGGGTGGTGCAGACCTGTACGGTGCTGGCTGCAGCGGTCGGGTGGAAGTTTCCGGCGGCTGCTGAGCAGCGATATCCGTCCTTTCTGGCAAATTCCGGAGCAGAAGCGCTGAGTGGCGCGGTGAAACTGGCGCGATTTCATCAGCACCGAGTTCAGCGGCGGCACTGCGGGCCACCGGATTCCTCCGTGCTGTTCATCGGTGACGAGCTGCCCAGTGATTTTGCCGAGCTGGAAACAGCTGGCAATGGCACGGATTCGGGATCGACGGGCCTGATTCCACTGGCCCGTTGTTGCTGCGAGCGGAAGGCGACACAGGAGTTGGCACACCCGGGCTTCGTGCCTGCGGCGATTGTCATGTCCGCTGCTGAGGTGTGTGCAGACAGTCCGCTTATGCGACATCTGCAGCAGTATCAGCTTCGCGGAGGTCTGGTGATCGTGCGGCTGAGGGCCGAGGATCTGGTCGTGCCGGCAGATGATACCCTGCAACTGGTGCCGGACATTCTGGTCTTTGATGATACTCTGACTGCCCGTCAGGTGCCATTTGGCGCCTTCACAGCGCGTCGAACGCTGTACGGTCCGTGGATGACGGGAAAGCTCAGCACGTTTCACAGCACCACGTTTCAGCCCAATACTGTTTCCACCCGGCATCTGCTGCGGTGTCTTCCGAACCTCGCTCCGGGGCTGTATCGCCGGGTGCAGCCGGAGCTTGATTTGCTGCTGCGGGATCATCAGGTGCTGCGGCGTACTTTTGGGGAACTCTTCAGTCCGTCGCTGCTGCGAGTGATCTGTGCGGCGGGGTTTGTGGAACACGATGTCACAGTTCATGGCCATTACGTCAGTGCCGGAACGCGACGACTGTTTGACGGTATCGGAGGTGTTGCGTGCAGTCTTCGCGGACATAACCCGGAGGCCTGGCCTGATGAGCTGCGTGGTCTGGCGGGCGGCTGTATCCGCAGTGAGCTTGGGCTGCGATTGCGGGCATTGACGGGACTGCCACGGTACGTCCCGGCGGTCAGCGGTGCCGGCGCTATTGAGGCGGCACTCCGCATGGCGCTGACAGTCCAGTTCCCGCGGACTCATGTCATCATTATGCGGGGTGGCTATGCGGGCAAGACGCTGGTGGCACTGACCGGGACGGAGCGACAGAAGTATCGCGAGCGACTGGGCCCGCTGTATCCTCATCGTATCTGCATTGATCCCTTTGCTGTGGATGCGTGTGAGCAGCTGCAGCAGGCGGTCCGCGACTTTCCAGTGGCCGCCATTCAGCTCGAACTGATCCAGGGGGTTGGTGGAGTTCGGGCGGTTCCCGCGGAGGTTTTGGAGAGTGTGGCGACCGTGTCGGAAACGGCGGGGGTCTGCGTAATTGTTGATGAAATTCAAACAGGGATGCATCGCACCGGCCCCTTTGTCCGCACCAGTCAGACACCTCTCAGGCCCGATTTTCTTGTGCTGGGCAAGGGGACCAGTGACATGCTGTTCCCGTTCGCTCTGACGATGTATTCCGAGCGGGTTCATGAGCGACTGCAGCGTTTGGGCAGCGGGCTGCCGGACCGAATGCAGGAACTGTATGGATATGAAACTGGTTACCGTGGTGTGCTGAACACGCTGCGACGTTGGGAGCAGCAGCCGGTGCAGTCGCAGGTAGAAACGGCGGGGGCATTGTATTCGCGTTATTTGAGTCAGGGACTGCAGATGCATCCCCGGGTCAGCGAAGTCCGAGTCTTTGGGCTGCTGATTGGAATTGAACTGAACCTCAGGCACACACTGACCGCCCGCCTGGGCCTGAAACCGGCTCAGTTGTATCTGCTGCGGATGATGCAGCACCGGCGATTTCCCCTGCTGATGGGGTACTGTCAGTATGAACCTCAGATCCTCAAATTCACGCCGCCGCTGACGGTGACGGAAGCAGAGATTAAGGCTTCGGCCGAGGCAATTGCTGACGCCCTGTCGACGTCCCAGCCGCGTTTGCTGGGGTGCGGACTGCAGTCCTTGCTGCGTTCGCGAAGATAACGGAAGTCCTGCCAGCAGTCCCCGAACTGGAGACAGACAGATGTCCGCGGAGAATACCGGTCAGCCGTCAGCCACCGCGAGGCTGAGCATCCTGAGCATTGATTTTGATGAGGTCTACCAGCGGCATCTGGGGCGGCACAGTCAGTTTGGTATCAATGTGCTGCACCTCATTGCCGTGTACGGGGTGTACTTTTCAATATTCTCGGTTGCCAGGTCAGCAGTTGCCGCGGCGTTTCCGCAAATGACGTGGTCGGAACTGACGGTGCTGTTGTTTGGGCTGGCTGTCCCGTGGCTGGCAGTTCTGATGTGGAATGTGCGGACGGGTGCGCTGCTGTTGTCGGTTCTGTCAGCGATTTTGCTGAGTCTTGCTGCGGCTGTGTGGCCACTGCCTTTGTGGCTGGCCATAGCGTCGCTGCCGGCGTGGCATCAGCTGCAGCAGCTGAGTCATCGCTGGTACACTGAGCATCGCGATATGTCACGCTTCGCTGCCGGGTATCCAAAGGGGGCGCGACTGGTGATCATGCTGGCGGTGTTTGAGTTGCCAATTCTGCTGCAGTACTTCCTTGCTGGTGACTGCGAGCCCCAGTCAGGTTCGTAGCTGCAGGGGCCAGCATCAGTGCCAGCCATGTCCACCAGAAGGTGCGTCCGTGGGGCGAGATGCCTGTCTGATCCTGTGTGACATCGCGGCTGATCCGGTGAACACAGTGACTGTTTCCCTTAACGGACAGCCAACGAATTCATCACAAATCCATTATCTTTGGCTAACGCTTTTCTCAGTTGATTTTCATCAAATCGACAACGTACGCCAACGGATTCTTCAAGAACGGCAACGAAACTTTCGCCGCGGTTGCCATGGCCGGATTTATCTGTCTGCGTGTGGCAGGCAGTTGCCGTTTGTGTGTGAGGCACTGGGTATTGCAGGGAGACGATTGGGATGAAGAGCGTGTTGAGGAAACGTGGATTTACGTTGATTGAGCTGCTGGTGGTCATCGCGATCATAGCGATTCTGGTATCGCTGCTTTTGCCGGCGGTGCAGCAGGCTCGCGAAGCGGCTCGCCGTACGCAGTGCAAAAACAATTTGAAGCAGATGGGGCTTGCGCTGCACAATTATGAAGGAACCTACGGCATCCTTCCGCATGCTTTGTGGGGCGCTGCTCGCTCGCAGCCAAACACATTTGAAGACGATGGTTTTGGGTGGATGGTCTCCATTCTGCCATATATTGAGCAGGACAATCTGTATCGACGGATCAATCCTCAGGGGCAGCCTGGTGTCATGGGAAACACTGCGATACGGGAAAGCTACTACGGTGCCGGCGTGGTCGTGATCCCGGGTGGTGAAACTGTCATTCCGGGATATTTGTGCCCTTCATCGGCGATGCCTGTCATTGCGCCTGCCACTTTTTCTGTTCCGGGAGCACCCTCGGGGAGCCAGGCATTGACCCATCGCACCCCGGCCCGAGCCGGATATGCGACCAGCAGTTACAAGGCGGCCGGCGGTTCAAACTCGGGCGACTTCGGGATGATGCACAAGAACTGGGAGGGCGGGAGTGTGAAATTCCGGGATGTGACAGATGGCCTCAGTAATACTCTGATGGTGGTTGAATCCACGTATGTCAGTACGACAGTCTCGGCCAGTCAGAGAGCGAATGTCCCGCTTGTGGCGGGGACACATTTCCTGATGGACTGGCCGATCTGGATGGGGTCGCACGGCAGTGGTCAGGATGAAACGGTACGGACGAACGGTCGCTGGGGCAGCGTTATCAACGCGCGTTGTGGCTTCCAGCGCATGGCACTTGCAGTCAATGACGACAATGCCTTCAGTTACCATTCCGGCGGAGCTCAGTTCTGTCTTGGCGACGGTTCCGTTCGTTTCATCACCGAGAATATTGATGTTCGTACCTACGACTACCTGCATGACAAGCGAGACGGCCAGATTTTGGGCGAATTCTGAGAGGCCTGGCTGACAGGCGGAGTGGCGGCGTGCGGACCACTGGTCCGCACGTCAGGTCGCTGCAAAAAAGTTCTCACTCAGTCGAACCATTCAGGAAGTATTTCGCCATGAAAAAGTACTGTGTTCTGCTGCTTGCCGCAGCGGGTTGTGGAAGCGGACTGGAGGAGTTCCCTGTTGCGGAAACAGCGGGAGTCGTATTGTGTGAAGGTAAGCCCGTGCCATTCGCCAGGGTGCAGTTCAATCCTCAGGCTCGCGAGGGAGCGAAATCAGCAAACATTGGCAAGCCGGGCTTTGCATTTGCTGACGCCGAGGGGAAGTTTGTTCTGACTACTTATCACGACGGGGATGGGGCGATCGTGGGACGGCATGTTGTGACAGCGGTACCCGACCCTGGAAACCCCTGCAATTGTCATTCGGATGACATTACGCCGCTGATGGAAGTGGATGTCCGAGCGGACCAGGAGAATGCTTTCGAAGTAGTGATTCCGCCGCGGGCTAAGGGGCAGAAACCAGCCGCAGACCCGTTTGCGGATCCTGAGTGATCAGTGCTTCGACGTTTCTCAATCCTGCGGGACGGTCCAGGGGAATGTTCCAGATGAATGTGGCTGCTGCCAGCATGCCGGAGAATCTGAATGACTGTGACAGCCAGTTTGCCAACTGGCTGTCATCGGTCAGGCGATGCACAGTTTCCGCGGAAAGTGTGGCGTTTTTTAGGGTGGTGCTCGGAGGAACACTCATGTGGTGGTCTGCCCACTACCTGCTTTCCGGGCGGGCACACTGGCTGTGCAGCAGTGATTTCATGCACCTGAAATGGCCCGGCTTCGGTTGGGTCCCAACCCCCGGTGCGATTGGTGCAACCGTACTGTTTTCTGTCGTGTTCGTGGCCGGTGTGCTGGTCTGTGCAGGAGCCTTTGCGAGGGCCGCAGCAGGCACTGCCTGCGCTGGTCTGACCTGGTTTCTGCTGACAGATCAGACCAACTATCAGAATCACTATTATTTGCTGCTGCTGCTTACAGGCCTTGCGGCAATTCTGCCCCTGAGTCGCGTCATGGCTCTGGATGCAGAACCGGCCGCTGACGGGGGGCTGATTGCATTCGCAACACTGCTGCTGCTCAGATTCCACCTGGCACTGCCCTATGTCTTTGGAGGACTTTCCAAGATTGACCCGGAATGGTTATCCGCACGGCCTATGCAACTGATGCTGGCGGATCTCACTGGCTTCGCACCGGAAAGTACTCTGTGCTTCGTTTTTTCCCGAGTCCTTGCCTGGGGGGGCCTTGTTTTTGATCTTTCCATCGTCCCGCTGTTGCTGTGGTCTCGGACTCGAAAACCCGCGTTTCTGCTGCTGGTGCTGTTTCACCTGTGCAATGCTCTGCTGTTTCCGATTCATGTGTTTCCATGGTTCATGATTGGTGCATCCACGATTTTTCTGGCTCCGGACTGGCCCCGTCACCTGCTGCCCGGACGAGTGGCAGTCTGCCCTGCGACGATTGAGCCGGGATCGTTTGCTGCCACCGCGGTGCCACCAAAACCGCCGCAGCCAGGTTTGATGCTGCTGGCATGCGGTTGGTGCCTGCTGCAACTGCTGCTGCCACTACGGCACCTCGTAATTCCTGGCGATGCGTCGTGGACCGAGGAGGGACATTTCTTTGCGTGGAGGATGATGCTTCGCGGAAAGACCGGGGAAGTTCATTTTCTGGCCACTCGCGCAGCAGACGGACGCAGTTGGCTGGCTGACCATCGGCGACTGCTGCATGCGGAACAGAAATCGCGGTTCGCAGCGGATCCGGAAATGATTCGCCAGACAGCCGGCATGATTGCCACTATCCACCGGCAGCAGACTGGCGAATCGATCGAGGTGCGGGCGTTGGCGCTTGCATCACTGAACGGACGCGAGCCTGCACTGCTGATCGATCCCGAAGTCGATCTGGCTGCTGAATCACATTTTCGGCTGCACCAGAACTGGATTCTTCCAAAGCCCGAACTCAGCCGGAACTGGCATCGGCAGCCACCAGGAAACTGGGTTACTCGCAGCAGACTGCCGGAGCGATGGAAGGCTGCCCTCGGGGTGAATCACCAGCCTGACTCTGCTTCGGGACTCGCTAACGTTCGGACAAGTCACTGAGTTCTGAATTTCAAAATCTGACGAAGGGATTTCCTGATGACTGCGTCGCTCATGCAAATCAGATTCACCACCACCACCTGGCTGGCTGGATGGATCTGCGTTCTGACACTGCCTTCCATGGTTCTCGCTCAGCAGGCTGCAGCACTCAATCCGCCGGACTCCTTCTGGCAGCCGACGCGAGTTCCGGACCGCATAGTCCTGACCTGGAGTGAGGACCCGGCTACAACTCAGTCGGTTACGTGGCGGACATCCGCTGACGTGACTGCGGCAGCGGCCCAGATCACCATCGCTGACCCGGGGCCGGATCTGGAAAAGACAGCTGAGACTTTCGTCGCCGTCACTGAACCACTCGCCACAAATCTCGGCACTGCTCACTACCACTCCGCCACCTTCAAAGGCCTGAAGCCCGGAAGTCAGTATGCATACCGCGTCGGTGACGGTCAGCAATGGAGCGAGTGGTTCCAGTTCCGCACAGCCAAAGCAACGTCCGAACCGTTTTCGTTCGTCTACTTCGGCGATGCTCAGAATGACATTCGCTCAAAGTGGTCGCGAGTGATCAGGGCGGCGTGGCAGGGAGCGCCGAAAGCAGCCTTTATGATTCATGCCGGTGATCTGATCAACACGGCAGAAACGGATCAGGAGTGGGGTGAATGGTTCGGAGCCGGTGCGTGGATGAACGCGATGGTACCGAATATCCCGGTACCGGGTAACCATGAGATGGCTCGGCGCGGAACTGCACGTCAGTTGTCACACCACTGGCGTCCGTCATTCACGCTGCCACAGAACGGGCCTGCGGGCCTTGAAGAAACGTGTTTCACACTGGTGTATCAGGGTGTCCGCATCATCGGTCTGAACAGCAACGAAAAACAGGCTGAACAGGCGGTATGGCTCGATGATGTGTTGACAAAAAATACTGAAAAATGGGTCATCTGCACATTCCATCACCCGATGTTCTCAACCGGCAAGGATCGAGACAACAAGGAGCTTCGAGCTCAGTGGAAGCCGATTCTGGACAAGCACCGGGTGGATCTTGTGCTGCAGGGGCACGACCACACATACGGCCGCACGGGATTGGAAACACCCGTCGCTGCAGCCAATGCCGGCACAGGTGCCAACGCTCGCGATACCTTCACCGGCACCGTCTACGTGGTCTCAGTCAGTGGTCCCAAGATGTACAACCTGCAGCGGCATCCCTTTATGCCTCGTCAGGCTGAGGGTACTCAGTTGTACCAGATCATACATGTGAACGGAGACAAACTTGGCTTTGAAGCCTATACGGCGACCGGCGAATTGTATGACGCGTTTACGCTCACCAAACAGGCGAGCGGTCCGAACTCGCTGCTGGAACAGATTCCGGATACTCCGGAAAGACTGCGTCCCCCGGTCGCAGCCGAGCCGGCAAAGAAGGCGTCAGACGTCCTGAAGTGATTGTGCCTGAAGTGATATTACATACTGGCAGGAGCGGATCACTTTTGCACTGCAGCGTGGACCGGTTCGCTCCTGCTTCTTAGTCTTTTAAACTTTCACGAATCCCAATTCCCCGAGACGTCAAGCTCATGATTCGATTTCCGCTGCTGATGTTGTCTGTTCTGTGTCCGTTGTTTCTCGGTGGCGCCGGCCTGGCGCCTCAAAGCGGTCTGCCCGGGCTGATTGCTGATCAGGTCACCGTTTCGTTTCAACAGGGCGTTAATGGGTATCGAGGCACAGTTGATACTGAAATCTGGGCACTGGCCCCGCATACTATCCTCGAGAGCAATCCGAATTCATCGACTGACTCGGACAACGATGGTGGTGAGAGCCAGTGCCTGCTGAGGTTCGACGGAATTATTGGCAGAGAGCCGGGCCGGATTCCTCCCGGCGCCGCGATTCACTCGGCCCGCCTGCTGGTCAGTGCCTTTGACCAGGGCAGCACGGTCAATCTGCATCGCATGCTGGTTCCTTTTGATCGTGCGGCAACGTGGAGCAGTCTGGTGTCCGGGGTGTCAGCGGACGGGCTGGAGGCCAGTCGTCACAAAGACGCCTTTACATTTGGAAAAATCGCTGCCAACTCATCCGAAATTATCTTTGATGTCACTGACACTGTGCAGATCTGGGCGAACGGTGAAGCCAATCACGGCTGGGTGTTCCTTAATACCGGCGGGAACGGATGGGACTTTTATGCTTCAGAGTTCGACGACATCAGGCAGCGTCCAAAGCTGATTGTGGAATACAGCCTGCCAGGGGCGGAATGAAAGTGCTTTTTAAAGTGTAATAAATAAGCATCAAGAGATCGGGTTGTAATTGTGTGTTAAATGTTTTGTTGGATCATTTGTTTGATTGTTAAGTGTTTGCTTAAACAACATGCGGAGCAGTAGTTGTGATGAATAATCGATCTGTCTGTCCGGGGCCGAGTGTCGGGCGAAGGAATTTTCTGTATGCCGGCTGGCTGGCCGGTGCCGGTCTGACACTGGGGCAGATGCTGAAGCTGGAGGCATCAGAAGAGCAGAGACCGGAATCGTCAGGGATTTCGGCACGAGCGAAATCGGTGATTCACATTTATCTGCAGGGTGGGTTCGCCCACATGGACAGCTTTGACCCGAAACCGGACGCTCCGCTGGAATACCGCGGTATTCTCGATCCGATCTCCACCAGCGTGCCCGGCATGCAGTTCAGTTCACACATGCGGGAGACTGCGAAAGTTGCAGATCGGCTGACGGTTGTCCGCAGCATGTCTCATACGGAAGTGGATCACCAGCGGGGTGAGCACAGCATGTTTACCGGGTATCGTCCCAGTCCGGCGCTGGTATATCCCAGCATGGGCAGTGTGGTCTCTCAGCAATACGGCCCGCGGGGGGCGATGCCACCTTACGTTGTGGTGCCGACAGCCGGCAGCCAGTATCTGGGCAGCGGTTACCTCAGCAACGCTTTTGGTCCGTTTGCACTCGGAGCTGACCCGGCACGAAGCGGCTTTACCGTGAGGGATTTGCATCATCCTGAGGGAATTGACAATGCTCGCTTTGCCGCCCGCCGTGACTGGAAGTCACTGGTCGACGACCATTTCCGAGCGATCGGTCAGGATGATGCCGTGACTACCATGGATTCTTTTTATCAGAAGGCTTACGCGCTGCTTGATTCTCCGGAATCCAAAGCGGCCTTCAGTCTGAATGGTGAGAGTGATGCGACGAGGGACCTTTACGGGATGAGGCCCTGGGGCCCGATTATTCGGCCTTCTGCCGGTGCGCGATTCCTGATTGCTCGCCGTCTGATCGAAGCCGGGGTTCGGTTTGTGACGGTGACCTACGGTGCCTGGGATACACATTCGTACCATTACCGTGGTATTGAGACCCAGCTGCCGGATCTGGATCGTGCATTTGCAGGCCTGATCACTGATCTGGACCAGCGCGGTCTGCTGGACAGCACACTGGTGCTGATTACCAGTGAGTTTGGCAGGACACCGCGAATTAATGCCGGGGGTGGCCGGGATCACTGGCCGCGTGTCTTCAGTGTGGTGATGGCCGGGGGCGGAGTCAGAAGGGGGCACGTGTACGGTGCATCCGATTCGCTGGCTGCGGAACCGGCTGACTCTCCGCTGGGTGTCGAAGATTATGCGCACACCATATATCACCTGCTGGGGATTGATGCCAGCAGCAGTCTGATGTCGCCCGGTGATCGACCGCAGCGGATTGTGACTGAAGGCCACCTGGCTGAAGGTCTGCTGGCCTGAGCGACCATTTCGAAAATCTCCCGACCTGGGTCACGCTGGAAAATCGACATGCTGCGTCTGTCTGCGTTTGTGAGTTGTCTGATGGTGGGAGTCTCCCTGTTCGCTGCGCCTCCGTCGATGGAACGGCTGACGCCGGCCGCGGGTCAATCAGGAACGGAATTCTCCGTCAGCGTGACCGGGTCAGGACTGGAAAGCGTTTCTGAGGTCCTGTTCTACGATCCTTCGCTCCGCTGTACCCGGATTTCCGCGGTGTCTGACAATGAACTGAAGCTGACGCTGCAGTCTGATGCCGGGTGCAACCCCGGGCCTCGGGCGTTTCGGGTGAGGTCTTCTGAGGGCCTTTCGGAGCTGCTGGTGGTGTCGCTTTCAGCTCTTCCGGTCGTGGGTGAGCAGGAGGACAACAGCAGCATTGAATCGGCTCAGCCGGTGGCTCTGAACAGGACTGTCGTCGGGACGATTGAGGACGGCGATGCGGATTGTTTTCGGATCACACTGCGGCAGGGCCAGCGGCTGTCCGTGGAAGCTGAAGCCATTCGGGCGGGCGGGGCCATGTTCGACGCGGTTGTGAATGTATTTGGTCCGGAGGGTACGTGGCTGCGATCGATCGACGACACGTCTGAAACTCAGCAGGATCCCTGGTTGTCAATGACGGCTGAAACTGCCGGCGAGTATGTCGTGCAGATCCATGAAACCAGCTTCGAGGGCAGCGAGTCGAATCGGTACGCGCTGCATCTCGGTGACTTTCCCCGTCCAGCAATGGTGTGGCCTCCCGGAGGTTCCGCTGAGTCGCGGTTGCAGGTCGAGTTTCGTGGCGACGCATTGGGAGTCTGGCAGCAGGCTGTTTCGACGCCGGATGCTGTCGAGAGCACCACGATCAGTTTGTTTCCTGAGGTTGCGGGTGTCCGAGGACCAGTGGGCGTACCGTTCCGAGTGTCTCCCTATCCATCTCTGACCGAGTTGGGAGACGGGCAGGCGTTGGCGGAGTCGCTGCCCCTCGCGTTCAACGGTATCCTGTCGGCCCCCGGGCAGGCAGACCTTTGGAAGTTCAGCGTGCCGTCTCCCGGGAAGTTTCGCATACAGGTCTTCGCCAGTCGCATTGGCAGTCCGCTGGACGCGTTGCTGGAGGTTCGGGCTGCCGACGGGACCCTGGTGGCAGCCGGGGATGATGAGGGCAGTCTGGACAGTGCGGTCAGCGTGACGTTTGCTGCTGGGGGGGAATATCAGGCGATCATTCGCGACAAACGCGGAAATGGCAGTCCCGGACACTTCTATCGGATTGAAGCTGAGCCCTGGCAGCCGGAACTGACAGCCTTTCTGCCGCGTCCGAATCGACTGTCCCAGGAGCGGCAGACGCTGCAGGTTGCGCGGGGCAATCGTGCCGCGGTGTTTCTGGGAGTTCGACGCAGCGGTTTCGAGGGAGATGTGCGACTGGATGTCAGCGGACTGCCTGCCGGCGTGGAGCTGGGATCCGTTACGGTACCGCCCGATCGTTTCTGGGTACCGCTGGTGCTGGAGGCTGGCGAGCAATCTGAAGTTGGCGGGGGGCTGGTGAATCTGGTGGTCACGGGACAGTCGGAAGCGGGACCGGTCTCTGGCAGGTTCCGACAGGTTGTGGATCTGGTGGCCGCCTCCGCGGATCAGCTGTTTCAATCTGCGGAGGTGGATCGGCTGGCGGTGGCGGTCACCGAACCTGTTCCGTGGCGGGTGGATCTGCAGCAGCCGCGCTCCGCGCTGGCTCCTGACGGTACTTTGTCGCTGACTGTTACGGTGCATCGTGATGCTGGCTTTTCCGGTGCGATGGAAGTGAGTTTTCCATTCCTGCCGCCGTGGGTTGATGGTCCATCGAAAGTGGTGATCCCTGCTGGGGAGTCGACGGGTGAATGTGTGCTGCGTGCCTGGCCTCAGGCAGAACCGCGGACGTGGCCATTGTGTGTGGAGGCTCGCCCGGTGGCCGGGACCGCTGGACCGGACGGTGTTCCGGGGGTACCTGGTGAGCGACGTCAGCGATCGCGTCCCCTGTATCGTACGGCCGTGGCGTCACGACTTGTGTCCCTGACGATTTCTCCGTCGCCGGTTTCGGGTGAGCTGCACCCGATCATCACGGAACAGGGGCGACCGGTATCTGCTTATTGTCGCCTCGCACTGGGCAGGGACCTTCCGGAACAGCTGACGGCGGTGCTGGAGGGTTTGCCGAACCGTGTTTCGGCAAAAGCTGTAACTCTGAAACGCGATGCGTCAGAGCTGTTGTTTGAGGTGCTTCCCGAGTCGACTGCACCCGTCGGAAGTTTTGACGAGGTATGGGTGAGGTTGTCCGGAGAATTGAACGGTGAGCAGGCATCGTGGATTGTCGGATGCGGAGCAGGGCTGCAGATCAAGCCGTCGGGCGAACTGCAGCTGGGGGCAGACGGACAACCGCTGAGTCGTCTGGAAGTGCTGAGGAAAAAAGCGAAGTCTGAATAAAGCCGATGGCTGATGCTGTTTGTGGAGCCGGAAACTGATCTGAGGGTGAGTGACCATGACGTTTCGAATATTGGGTTATTTGCTGAGTACCGCTGTCTTTCTGACGCAGCCGGTGGCAAATCTGCAGGGTGGTGAACGAGGCGGTGAACTGCTGGTTTTTCCAGCCGCAGTTTCGCTCACCAGTGGGCGGGACATTCAGAAGATTCTGGTGCTTCGTCGATTGTCCGATGGCAGCACCGAGGATGTGACTGCCGAGGCCGAGATGGAGGCATCCGACTCGCAGATCTTCAGACTTGTGGAGCAGCGAGTCCATCCGGTGTCAGGTGGCAGCGGTCGGCTGCTGATTCGTCTGGCCGAAGCGACGGCAGAAGTGCCGGTGACTGTGACCAATTCTGCCGAGTTTCCCGAGCTCAATTTCCGCAGCGAAGTCCTGGCAACGCTGACGAAGGCCGGCTGCAACAGCGGCAAGTGTCACGGGGCTGCTTCAGGTAAGGACGGATTTCGCCTGAGTCTGTTCGGCTATGACCCTGAGGGTGACCAGTATCGTCTGACTCGCGAAATTCCTGGTCGTCGGGTGAATGTGGCGGCACCGGACCGCAGTCTGCTGATTCAGAAGGCTCTTGGCAACGTTGATCATACGGGAGGACAGTGTATTCAGGAGGACACTGCGGAACTGTCGACACTGCTGGCGTGGATCCGCTCGGGGGCTCCGGCGGATCCCCCGGAGGCGGCAGCACCGGTGCGACTGCGAGTGTATCCTGAGGAAGCGATTTTCGCTCAGAAGGGCAGCCTGCAGCAGTTGCTGGTGATGGCGGAATTCAGCGATGGAACTGACCGTGATGTCACCGATCTGGCCGTCTTCCTCAGCAATAACGATGCAGTTGCCGGGGTCGATGCTGCTGGCCGTACGACAGCCAACGGGCCGGGCAGTGCATTCATTTTGGCGCGATTTGACCAGTTCACCGAAGGGACGGCGATCATTGTGCGTCCGGGTACCGAGTATCGATTCCCGGAGCTTACTCCCGTCAACGAGATCGATCGGCTGGTGTTTGCCCGCTGGCAGAATTTGCACCTGGTGCCGTCCGATTTATGCTCGGATGAAGTCTTCCTGAGACGTGCTGCGATCGATCTGAACGGTCGACTTCCGACACCGGAGGAACTGCGTGCGTTCCTTGCGGATACAAGTCCGGACAAGCGTTCGCGGATGATTGACAGGCTGATGGAGAGTCCGGACTTCACTGAATTGTGGGTGATGCGCTGGGCCGAACTGCTGCAGATTCGGACAGCCAACGGAGTCAGCCCCAAGGGGCTGCTGCTTTACGACCGCTGGCTGCGGGAACGAGTGCGAGCAGGTGTGACCATTGACCGAATTGTGAAGGAACTGCTGCCGGCAACCGGCGGCACTTTTGAAAACCCGGCCACCAGCTATTATCAGACGGAAACAACCCCGCAGCTCCTGGCAGAGAATGTCGCTCAGTCCTTCATGGGCACTCGCATCCAGTGTGCCCAGTGCCACAATCATCCGTTTGATCGCTGGACTATGGACGACTACTACGGCTTTGCCTCATTCTTCAGCCAGGTTGGTTACAAGCAGGCTCAGGATCCGCGCGAGATCATGATCTTCAACGCTGCCGTCGGTGGGCTGAAGCATCCTGTCGGTGACAGAGATGCTGTGCCGACATTTCTTGGGGCCGGCGCTGCGGTAATTCCCGCGGGGGCAGATTATCGGGAAGTGCTGGCCGCCTGGCTGCCTTCACCTGCCAATCCGTCGTTTGGCAGAAACCTGGCCAATGTCGTCTGGTCGCACTTCTTCGGCATCGGGATCGTTGAGCCGGTTGATGATGTTCGCGTCAGCAATCCGCCGTCGAATCCCGCCTTGCTGCAGTATCTTGGTGAGAAACTGTCCCGCGACGGCTGCGACATTCGGCCGCTGGTGCGAGAAATCTGCAACTCACGCACCTGGCAGTTGTCCACTCAGCGCAACGACTCAAACCGACTGGACGAACGGCATTTCTCGCACGGCAGGGTCCGTCGCATGCGAGCCGAAGTTCTGCTGGATTGCATTAGTCAGGTCACGGGCACCACCGACGATTTTCGCGGTCTGCCGGCCGGCAGCCGGGCAATTCAGATTGCAGACGGTCAGACCCCCAACTACTTCCTGTCCACATTCGGACGATCCACGCGTGCCACTGCGTGTTCGTGCGAAGTCAAAACATCGCCTACTCTCTCCCAGGCACTGCATCTGCTGAATGGTGAAACCACCTCAGGAAAAATCGCAGAAGGTCGGATGATCGAACGCCTGATGCAGAAGCACGACGATCCTCTGTCCGTGGTCCGCGAGCTTTATGTCGGCTGTCTCAGCCGCGAACCATCCCCTGCAGAACTCGAGAAGATTCAGGCTCGGTTGGAAGCACAAGCTGATTTGCAGCAGTCGCTGACAGATCTTTTCTGGGCCCTGCTTAACTCCAATGAATTTGTCTTCAATCACTGAAACGTTTGCTGCTGGTTACAACGGAACGGGAACAGGTGTCATGCGTGGTTATCTGCTGAAATTCAATCTGCTGGCCGTTGTTCTGCTGTTGGCCACGTGGCCTGCCGCCTGTGCTCAGGACGGTTCAGCAGCGGTTGCGGCCGGCGACTCTGAAGTGACGTGGGATCAGGTGCGGGCGATTTTCCAGAAACGCTGTTTTGCCTGTCATCGCGGGGAACAGGCTCGGGGCGCCCTGGACCTGTCGAGTGTTGCTGCGATCAGGGCCGGAGGCTCATCGGGGGCTGCCGTGATTTCCGGAAAGCCTGAGGAGAGCCTGATCTATCTGCTTCCAGCGCATCTGGAAACTCCAAGGATGCCGCCCAGCGGGAACAAGATGCCTCAGCGGGAACTGGATCTGATCCACGGTTGGATCAGCGGTGGACTTTCAGAAAAAATCGCCGCCGTTTCCCCGGCAGCGGCGTCGACTGTGGTGGCCGTTCGGACTCCGGCAAAACGCCCGGCTGCGGCCGCGACAGTGGGCAAATTGTCCGCACTCACGGCGGAGATGGTGCTGCCTCGGAACGCGGGAGCAAAAACGACGAAGCCGGTGATGGTTCGTCCAGTGCGGCAACAGTTGCGGCCCGTTACGTCGCTTGCGGCCAGTCCCACATCCCCGCTGATTGCGATACCCGACGGACAACGCGTACTCGTCTACGACTGGACGGATTTGTCAGTGCGACAGGTTATCCGGTTTTCCGGAGATGTGTTCGCTCTGCGATTCTCGCGGGATGGCAGGATTCTGATTGCTGGCGGTGGTATTGGCGGTCAGTCGGGCCACGTGACAGGCTGGGAAGTGACAACGGGTGAGCAGTTGTTTTCTGTGGGCAGCGAACCGGATATCGTACTGGCTGCCGATATTTCGCCGGATGGTCGCCTGATCGCGCTCGGTGGCCCGTCGCGAGTGGTCCGAATTTTTGATTCGGTCTCAGGGCAGCTGACAGGAGAGCAGAAGAAACACACTGACTGGATTCTGGATCTGCAGTTTAGCCGCGAGGGACTGCTGCTGGCTTCGGGCGATCGGTTTGGCACAGTGCTGGTCAGTGAAGCTGCAACAGCCTCGGAATTTGCCGTACTGCGGGGACACAACGGGCCGATCAGCGGCCTTCACTGGTCCGCAGAGTCCGACCAGTTGATCACTGCCGGACAGGACGGTACGGTACGGTACTGGAACCTGCACAGCAGCCGGCAGGTCAGCCAGTTTTCCGCGGGGGCACCCGTGTTAACGTTTGATAAGGATCCGGCTGGAACGCTGATGCTGGGGCTTAAGTCGGCTCAGGTGGCAGTAACCAGCGCGGATGGCGGACCATTACGAAACTGGGCTCTTCCTGACGAGGTCAGTCAACTGGTGCTGACACAGGATGGCAGCCATACCGTGGTGGCGGATGCCACGGGCAATATTCAGCTCTTCCGAAATTCTGACGCACAGGTCGTCGGCGAATTCGTTCCGCCTGCAACCGACAATCGCTGAGGACTGAGGCCATGAAATGGTTGACGCGAAGCTTTACCGGACTGCTGGCCGGATTGATCTGCCTTGATTGCCTGAACGCCGAGGACTGGCCAGGTTGGCGGGGGCCTCGGGGCGATGGTGTCAGTCTTGAGCAGACGGCCCCAGTCACGTGGGGCCCGACGGAAAATCTGCTTTGGAAGGTTCCTGTCCCCGGCAGCGGAAGATCCTCGGTTGTCATCAGCGGCCGCCATGCCTTTCTGACCACCGGCACTGCAGACGATCTCAGCCGACGTGTGCTGTGCTTTGACAGCAATACGGGGAAACTGCTCTGGAATTCCGTGGTGCACCAGGGGCCTGGTGGCAAGATGCACCAGGACAACACCATGGCATCCAGCACACCTGCCGTTGATGCTCAGCGAGTCTATGCCGTGTTTGTTGATGATGTCGGCATGACGGTGGCAGCCCTCGATCGCAACGGCCAAATTGTCTGGAAAGTCAATCCCGGCACTTTCTACTCAAATCATGGCTTTGCAGCATCACCGGTGTTGTATGGCTCCGGAGTGATCATTAATGGTCATCAGGATGGCACAGCATTTGTGTGCATGCTGGATCGAGCCACAGGCGAAGAACTGTGGCGCTACACGCCGGCGGTCAATCTGCGTTCCTTTTCGACGCCGGTTCTCACCGAATACGAAGGACGGACGCTGATGATTCTCACCGGGTCCCGCCAAACTGCGGCGCTCGATCCGGAAACAGGTCGGCTGATCTGGAGTGCCGAGGGACCGAGCGAGAAATTCGTTTGCACGCCGTCCGTCGGTATGGGCATGGTATTCAGCTTCGCGGGCTCCCCCGATAAAAAATCTCTGGCAGTGCGTCTGGGGGGCACCGGTGACGTGACCGCTACGCACGTGGCCTGGCGAGCTGAGCGGGGCATGCCCTATGTGCCGTCGCCGTTGCTGTTTAATGGACGACTGCATATCATTAACGACCTCGGAGTCTACTCGTGCCTCGAACCGGCGTCCGGAAAAGTACTGCACACCGCTCGGGCCCTGGGGTCGACCTACAGTTCTCCAGTCGCCGCAGCCGGCCGAATCTACCTGTTCGAAGATACCGGTCGCTGCACTGTGCTGGCTGACGGCGCAAACTTTCAGGTGCTTGCCAAAAACGACATCAACGAAGAGGTCTACACAACTCCTGCCATCTCAAACGGCAGTATCTTCATTCGTACAACGCAGTCCCTGATCTGTATTGCACCGTCAGCCCTGCAGTCCGACTTGAGCAGTGGTGATTAACGAAAGCAGCAGCCCGTGGCAGAATCCACCCCGACACATGCCGATCAGATCATAGCGCAGATCTTCCGTGTTTTTCGCGAACGCGGACATCGTCACTACGGCGAAAGTGTCAGTGAACAGGAGCACGCTCTGCAGACCGCCGAGTTTGCCAGACAGTACAGTGAACCTGATGCGCTCGTGCTCAGCTGCCTCCTGCATGACTACGGCCACATGCTGCATGACCTCGGCGAAAATATCGCTGACCAGGGTGTGGATGCCAGGCATGAAGAACTGGGAGCGTGGCTGCTGAAGGACTGGTTCTCTGAAGAAATCCTGCAGCCCATTCGGCAGCACGTGGCATCCAAACGCTACCTGTGCTGGCGCAACACGCAATACCGAGACGGACTTTCCCCGTCCTCGCAACGCAGCCTGCAGCTGCAGGGGGGGCCGATGTCCGAACAGGAAGCCAGCGAGTTTGAGGCTCTGCCGTTCTTTGATCAGTGCGTGCGTCTGCGACTCTATGACGACATGGGCAAAGTTCCTCAGATGCCCACAGCCACCATCGAAAGTTATGAACCACTCATTCGTCAATTCCTGAAACCGGACGCCGTCATCGCTGCCACGGGCACCTGCCCTTAGGCCGGCACGGCATTGCCTGCAGGCCGGGGTATTTTGCGGTTCTCAGGGTGCACGCCATCGCGGATTCGGCTGCGGCAGCACAGCCTGCATTTGCCGCTGCCAGTCACGCAATTCCCGACGCAGTTCTGCCAGCTGCTGCGGCTGCTGAGATGCCAGATTCACCCGTTCGCCGGGGTCACTGCTGAGATTGTACAGCTCCGCATCACCCTGCTCGTAGAATTCAATGAGCTTCCAGTCATCCCGCTGATACGCGGCGCCCGGAGTCCACTCAGAACCATGGTAGTGCGGGTAGTGCCATGCCAGCGGTCGTGTCGGCACAACTGCTTCCCCGCGCAGTGCTGCCGCAAAGCTCTGACCATCCTCGCCCACCCCCGCCGGTTGCTCCAGTCCGGCCAGCTGCAGCATGGTGGGCAGATAGTCCGTACTGAGTACCGGTGCGGTCAGCACCGCTCCACGCTGTCCCGCGACAATCTCCGGTGACCACACAATTAAGGGCACTCGAATGCCGCCTTCATACAGCCAGCCCTTCCCGGAACGCAGCGGCAGATTGCAGGTGGGACCAGGATACTTCAACGTACACAGGCCACCGTTGTCCGATGTGAAGATAATCGTGGTGCTGTCCAGAAGCTGCTGTGACGCGAGCTCTGCGACCAGTGCCCCCACACTGGCATCAATCGCCGACACCATCGACGCATACTGAGCGTTATCCTGGCGAGCCCGCGAACGTCCGCGCCGCTCCGAAATCGGCTGCGGCCCCGCTCCCATCGCAGCCACCTGTTCTGCATACTGAGCGAAATGCTCTGGGGCTCTGTGAATCGGCGTGTGCACATCGTAGTGCGACAGAAACAACAGGAACGGTCGCTGTCGATCACGCTGCTGCAGAAACCGCACAGACTCACCCGTCAGTCGCTCCGTCAGGTATTCGCCGTCCGCTCCCTCTGGCAATGATGGAATCCGCCATGGTGCGAAGTATCCCTGCGGCGGCTGCCCGTAGTGTCCACCGCCAAAATTGCTGTCGAAACCCTGTTGTGTGGGGAGATATCCTTCACCACCCAGGTGCCACTTGCCGGCAAAGAATGTCTGATACCCCGCCGCACGCAGAATTTCGGCCACCGTCAACTGCTCCAGCGGCAGCTGATCGCGATCCTGCACGTGCAGAAATCGATGGCTGTCATCCGCCTTCGTGGAATCTCCCGGGATCCAGTCCGTAATCTGCACCCGCACCGGATGCCGGCCAGTCATGATGCTGGCTCGGGTCGGAGAACACACCGGACACGCCGCATAAGCTCGCTCAAATCGCACGCCACGGGCCGCCAGTGCATCGAGGTGCGGAGTTCTGTGGAAGGTGCTGCCGTAACAGGCAGGATCCGCCCAGCCAAGATCGTCAATCAGCACAAACACAAAATTACGACGCGACTCCTGCGGGCCCGCCCACAGTACGGAGGGAATCGCGCAGACCAGCAGTGTCAGCACAGTGCGGAATCGGCTCACAGGTGGCCTCCATCAAACACACGCCACAGCATCACTTGTCAGAAGGGTAACCCGGTCAGTCGTTGCCAGGCTTCGATATAGCGGGCCGAAGTTCGCTGCACCACATCGTCCGGCAGCTGCGGCGGAGGACTGTTTCTGTCCCATCCGGATGATAACAGCCAGTCGCGGACAAACTGCTTGTCAAAGGACGCCTGACCGCGTCCGGGCTGCCATAAATCGGCCGGCCAGAATCGGCTGCTGTCCGGAGTCATCACTTCATCGATCAGAATGACCTGCCCGTCACGGATGCCGAACTCGAACTTTGTGTCCGCGATGATGATTCCCTTCGCTGCGGCATGCTGGCAGCCATGCTGGTAGATCGACAGTGTCAGTTCACGCAGTTGCTCGGCCAGTGCCTGCCCGATCAGCTCTGACGTTCGCTCAAACGAAATATTTTCATCGTGACCAGTCTCTGCCTTGGTTGCCGGAGTAAAGATCGGGGCTGGCAGTCGGCTGCTTTCCTGAAGTCCGGCGGGCAGTGGAATTCCACACACCGTCCCGCTCTGCTGATACTCCTTCCAGCCGGAACCGGACAGATAGCCTCTGGCTACACATTCGATGGGAATCACGTCAGTTCGTCGTACCACCATGCTGCGACCACGCAGTGACGTGACATCGGTGCCGGCTGGCAATGGCAGCTGCTGCGGATCATCGCTGATGAAGTGATGAGGCACACCGAGGAGATCAAACCAGAACTGACTGAGCCGTGTCAGGACTTCGCCCTTCCGCGGGATGGCATTCGGCAGCACATAGTCAAAGGCACTGATGCGGTCAGTGGCGACAAACAGCAGCCGATCGCCAAAGTCATAAACATCCCGCACTTTGCCACGGCGGGGAGTCATTCCGGGAATCGCACTGTCCAGCATGAGCATCGCATCAAACTCGCAAAAGAAATATCCGTCTGCGGAATCCCGCATCGGCACCCATCATTCCATCGTCGGTCGTGCCGGATTGGCCCAGTGACCGGACGGATCGTGGCCCCGCACCACGATCCCCTTTTCGTTCCAGCCGGAACCTGCTCGCACCGAAGCTGCCGCATAACGCAGAGTCAGTGCACAGCGACGTCGAGCCGACATGTTGGGGTCCGAGCCATGCAGGAGCAGGTCATTGTGAATCGATGCCTCACCCGCGCGCAGATCATCCACCACAATCGTCCCGAAGGACTCGGCGTTCTCGACCGTCTGATCCAGCACGTTGTGCTCCTCAGGACTGCTGCGGCGATACGTCAGGTGCCCTGAATGATGAGACCCGGCGATGAACTTCATGCAGCCGTTCTCCAGGTCCGCATCGTCAATCGCCAGCCAGACCGTCACTGCATGCGACGGAGACAGCGGCCAGTAACTGGCGTCCTGATGCCACGCCACCGCCCTGCCGTCCCCTGGCATCTTGCAGAAAAAGTGCGAACCCCAGGCCACCACATCATCACCCAGCAGATCGGCGACACGATCCACAATCACCGGGTTCGTCAGAATGTCATACACGCCACCGTACTTCAGGTGCGCTGTGCTGATCGAATAGCTGTTGCCGCCCGCAGCGATGGTCTTTTCCAGCAGTCGATCGAAGTACTGGCGAATGTCCCGGATCTGGTCCGCAGCATAGGCCTGAAAACGACGCACATAACCATACTGGTTGTAGTCGGAAATCTGCTGTGCCGTGAGTACTCTGGCGTGGCCGGCATCCGCCGGACGGAACTGCAGATCACGCTTCTGCCGAGCCAGTTCGTCATCCTGCGGGATGATGCTGAATTCCTTCGTCGCCATGCTGAACTCCTGCCGCTTCACTGGTCCGCTGATGCCCGGACGGCTTCAGGGCGGACCCGGTAAACCTCGAATCGCTGAACGAAGACGTCGTCATGCTCGCTGAGAAATCGTTCGGGGTACAGATCCATCAGCGTCGCGATTCCCGGAGCATACTCAAAATCGCCCAGCCAGTCGTAGTTCGCTTCCTGCAGCGTCCACTGGTCCCAGAAACCAGGAGTCCTCCAGGCGTTGGGTCCAAGAATCAGGAATGTGGGCTGAGCCGACTGCAACTGCTGCGAATTCACATGACTGACCGGGCCCACCAGCAGCCCCGCCTGATGCAGATGCATCAGCAGTGCCGGTTCACCGAAGGCATACACGAGGGCCTGTGCCTGCTGCCGCTGCTCCGTTGTCAGCTGCGGAATGGACACCGCCACTGCCGACTGCAACAGCCGCTCGGGCGAAATCAGTTCGCCGCGAGGAGTCCGGGGCGGATTGACATTCAGACCGCCGGCGCTGGCCACACAGACGTCCGCAATTCTGATCGCCACCTCGTCAATCGACCGACGGTCCTGATACAGGGAACTTCTGAGCATCTGCGAGGCCGTCAGAGCCGTCACGTTTCCGGACTGGTCGACTTCGAAAAATGTCGAGGCGATTGCTGCTGCCAGCACTCCCAGAGACGCCACCCTGGCAGCAATCGCTGCCGCGGATCGTTTTGGAATCTGCTGCAGCCAGCCCAGTTCCAGCCGGGCAAGGCCAGCTTCCAGCCACCAGCTCAAGCCCGCAGCAGCCGCCAGCCAGACCGATGCCGCCAGTGGCAGATACAGCCGTGAGTAGGGGTAATAAAACGGAGTCGCCAGCAGCAGTCCTAGGAACCATGCTGCCGTCAACCAGAATCCCAGCGCGGGATCGATCGCCGCCGAACCGCCGCCATACACCGGTCCAGCCGGTACCGGTCGGCCACTGCCGCCACGATGAACCTGCCCGCGATGCTGACCCCACTGCAGGGTAAGCGTCGGCCACAGCCAGATGCCTGACAGTCCGCCAATCGCCAAAGTCAGCAGGACGAACGGCGTACCAACACGGAGCGACAGCACACCCAGAAAAATGCCGGCCGTCAGAGCCCGCCCGGACTGCAGCAGCTGCCCCCGACGCCATACCGCTGACGCCACCTGCGGCATCGACGCTGAAGTCCCCGCGTTCCACGTGAAACCGGAAGCCCCCAGACTTCGCAGGATGCCAAACATGGCAACCGCCAGTCCCAGCCCCAGCGCTCCGAAATACCCGTCCAGTCGATCCTGCCCCGCCAGTTGCTCCTGCAGGTTCGCTGTCCAGCCAGCCAGACCCGCCAGATAGGAAATGTGTCCGGCTGCCACGGCCGAGTACCCACCGACAGCCTGCAGGTGCAGCCAGCAGGGCATGAAGCCGGCGGCTGTCACCACGGTGATCAGCAGCAGTCGCCCCAGCGACGGCAGCAGTCGCTGTGATCGATGCCCGCCCGACAACCACCAGACCGGCACTCCGGCATACAAAACAGCCAGCGGCAGCCACCCCGTATATTTCAGCCACCACGCGGCGGCGGTCAGCATGCCGCTGAAGACCGCGGCTTTCGACTGACCCAGACCGATCGCGCGACTGCCCTGCCAGACCGCCAGCACCACCAGCAACAGCGCCGGCACGTCCGTGAGTGCCATGCGGGAGTACAGGATGTGGAAATCACTGGTCGCGGTAATCCCCAGAGCAACCAGTCCGGCGGTGCGGCCGAACCAGTCGCGAGCCACCAGCCAGAAGGCCAGCGGAGTCAGAATACCGCAGCACAGCGCGGGCAGAAACGGAGCCAGCCTGGACAATCCGGGCAACAGTCCGCCCAGTTCAATCAGCAGCGGCAGGCCCGGCGGAGCAAAAAAATCGCGGCCCGGCCAGACCTGACCTGCCATCCCGCCGAACCAGAGCACACTGGAGTAGACGCCCTCATCGAAATGCTCGACTGTTTCCAGTTGCAGATCCCGACAGCGGAGCCAGGCCCCGGCCGCAGTCAGGGTCACGGCGAGCAGCAGTTCCAGTCTGCAAACGGTGTCGGCTGAGCGCTGCATGGAGGGGTGTACCGTGAGTTCTGCGGGTGGAATTGGCCCGGTTCGCATGTCGTGCGAACACTCTACCGATCCCGTGCGGTCATTCCCAGTTGCGGCGGCAAAGTTCCTGCAGAACACCCCGTTTCACGTGGAACGTCACTGAGTTGCCCCGCCACGAACGCCACTCCACAGTCTGCGAATCCCCCGGGCGTCGGTTGAGATGCTCAGAGCAGAGTCTAACATAACAGCAGTTCGGGACTGCTTGAAGAACTTTTGCAGGTGCTGCTGCCATGTCCGCCCCAGGGATCTCTGAGAAATACGATGCGGCGATGAAACTGAAGAACACCGACCTGCAGGCCTGCATCAACGGCCTGAAGGCGATTGTTCAGGAGCATCCGGATCACGTGCACAGCCACATGGCTCTGGCCGTCTGCCTGCACAAGCACGGGCAGTTTGATGACGCCATTCACCACGCCAAACGAGTCACGGAGATTGAGCCGAACGATGCGTTCTCGTTCACGCAGTTGTCGGTGATCTATCAGCGGTGCGGCAAGATCTTCGAGGCGGAAGACGCCATGGCCCGAGCTCGCGTGATTCAGGGTACGACACCGCATCACTGAAGCCGCTGCAGGTCTTTGGGCTCACGCGAAGCCGCGAAGAATCGCAAGAGGCCGGAGTGCGCTACCGGGCATGAGTTTTGAGAAGCGGCGTGTTGTCGTCGCGTGCGAAAATTCCCAGGCGGGACGGCTCGGGGGAAGCCGCGTACTGGGCTGATGCACAGGCACGGCGAGCCGGATGCGGGCCGGGGCAGATTCAGGGGCCGTTACTGTGCTGTGCGGATTGCAACGCCGCGCGAAATTCCGCCACTCGCGCTGCACTGACCTGCCCGGCGCGATCACCTGATTCGCAGACGGCCCCGCGCACCGCGATGATGGCCGGCCGAGCCTGCAGCAGGGGCTCAACCTGTGCCAGCTGCACCCTGCCGGCCAGCGCCAATAACACGCCGGCCCGCTCACAGTGCTCGGACACTCGTTGCAGTCGCTCAGCTGAAAGCCAGTCCAGCAGCGTGGAATTGTCTTTTTTCCAGGTGTCAATCAGCAGCACTCGACAGCCCCCCGCCGTCGCCGCAGCCGCCACCTGCTCGACCTCAGGCGCATCAGCGCGGGCGGCGTCGGCGTAGGCCGCTGCAACCCAGCCGGCGACACTCGAAAACCGCAATCGCAGCCGCTGCAGCCGCTCTGACCAGTCCTGCAGATCACGACATCCCGCCAGTCCGGTCTTGGCAAACTGGTAACCGGCCAGAGCCGTTTCGGGGAAGTCCGCCGTGTCCGGCGGCAGGTCCCGAGGCCACTCAAGCAGCTCACCGAGGGCACAGCTGAGCGGTGGCGGGACCTGAGCCCCGCAGTGCTCGGTCAGTCGGGTCCGAATGTCAACCGCTGTTCGAGCAGACGGTCTGCCGAGGGAACCGTGATGCGGCTCCTTCACATCAATAATGTCCGCACCGCCCGCTGCTGCCACCACGGCTTCATCCGGACTGCGAACAGAGACCAGCAGTCTGACTGTCACCCTGCATTCCCCTCGACAGATCCTGGGCACCAATGAAAAACCCCCTGCACCAGCCACGGGGACCGGTCAGGGGGACATGCATCAAGGAAACCTGGTCAGGGGTCGACCGGAACCTCTTCGGCTTCAGCTTCGCCGTCACCTTCGAGGGCTTCTTCGCCCTCTTCCGCTTCAATTTCCAGCTCTTCCAGTTCCAGGTCCTCTGCTGGTTCAATTTCGGCTTCCGGACGTACTTCTTCGTCCAGATCCTCTTCCGGCGGCGGAGCCACAACCTGGATGATCGGAGTCCCGTCTGGGTTCAGGGTTTCCTTCAGGGGCTGCATGAAGTACTTGCGCTTGCCGCGTGCCAGCAGGGTCTGCAGGAGCTCTTCAGCCTTGTCCTTTTCGTAGTACAGAAAGCGACCTTCCTCACGCATGGTGCTGCTGTACACAACCCAGACGATCCTGCGCCGCTGCATCTGCTCGCGAGCCCGGCGGGTACGAGGCTTGGCGACCTTTTTCTTCTTTGCAGCCGCGTCCTTCTTGTCGCCGCGGGCTGCCTTCCTGCCACCGGACTCTGCCTTTTCTTCAGCAGACTTGCGGCTTTTCTTTGCCGTCGTATCAAGGCCGGCTGCTTCCGCCGCCTCGGCCTCACGCCGCATTGCGATTCGACTTTTTGCCATTGCTTCTACCAGAAAGTTCAGCGACTCACGGCACCCGAAACCGACTACGGCAGCCGACCCGGGTGGCCAAACAGAAAGAATATCACAGCCTGAACCAGGAATCTACCTCCGTCGCCCGTCACTGCCCACTCTCACCACGGAATTGCAGAATTTCCCCCCGCAAAAGGCATTGGAATTCGCAATAACGGGAATTGGGGAGCTCCCGGGCAAATTTTCTTGTGTCAAAGCCGCTCAGGCCTCAGTGGCCGCCCGCGCCGTCGTTCGCAGGCTGTTCTGCGCTGCGCGGTCCTGCACCCGCCGGATCGCCTCCGTCATCAGCTCGCGATTTACCTCATGCACGTCAATCGGGCGTCCAATCTGTTCCAGCATCGTGACCGTCAGACGACCACCCAGGTGCTGCCGAAATTCTTCCAGCCCGGCAAACAGCGCATCCGTGGCCCGCAGTGAAGGATGGTCCTGCAGCAACCCCAGACCCTCCAGCGCCTGCAGCACCTGCTCGGCCTGCGCGGCCGGAAAACCATGCACGAGGCTGGAGTACACGGAGTCGACTGCGACACCAATGGCCACCGCCTCACCATGCCGCAGATCGAACCGGGACAACGCTTCCAGACGATGGGCTGACCAGTGACCGAAATCCAGCGGTCGCGCCTCCAGCATCTCAAAGGGATCGCCCCCCTGAGTAATGTGCTTCAGATGCCAGATTGACGACTGCTCAATCGCCCGCCAGGCCGCCGCACCCCGGGCTGTGATCTCGCCGGCATCCCGCAGCAACTGCCCAAAAAATTCCGGATCCTTGAGCAGCGAAACCTTCACCGCCTCGGAAAAACCACAACGGAAATCCCGGTCACCCAAAGTCTCCAGCAGTCGCCGATCATTGATCACCGCCCAGGGGACCGCAAACGAACCCATCCAGTTTTTCTTCTCAAACAGATTCACACCATTCTTCACTCCCACGCCGGAATCTGCCTGCGCCAGAGTTGTGGTGGGAATGCGAATCAGACGCAGCCCGCGATGCGCAATCGCACAGGCAAATCCCACAGCATCCAGAACTGCACCACCACCCACCACCACCACATAACTGCGGCGGTCCAGATCCGCCTCGTTCATCACCTTCAGCATCCGCTCAAGAATATGCACATCATTCTTGATGGCTTCACCACCAGGTACCAGCTGCGGCGCACCGCAGGTCAGGAACCGACCGGCATGGCGGCGACCAAAGGCATGCAGTCGCTGACGCAGGTCCGGATTCGCCGATGCAACGTGCTCGTCCAGCCAGAACTGCACACGCGGGATCCGCTCCTCAGAGGCCTGCAGCAGATCCGCCAGCACGGCACTGTCCGCACCAAATACGTCCTCGGTAAATCGCAGGCGATGCTCCCACGAAACAGAGAACGGCACATTCAACGACCGGGAGTTATCTGGACTCATGAACAGTTTTCAGGCAGGCAGGAAATGATGGCAGGGACTTCTGTCTGAAGCAGCAGTTCGAGCGGCATCCGTTCCGGCGTCGACGTGCACCGAGTTGTGTTGGGTGCACGACGGGATTCTGGAAGATAAAGCGGGCGGGGACAAGTGAGTTCCCCGTGGAACCTGCCCGCAAAGCCCGTCAGACTTGCGCACCCCAGCAGAAACTCGTTCATTTCTCAGACCGCTGCCATTGGAACACTCCGAAAAATCCGCCCGATTTTTTGTTGACAACGGTCCGGCAGCTGATTTGTGGTATGTTTATGGGTGGTTTTACCCATAAAAGTAGGTCTGGAGGGCTGTGTTTGTGGTGTTTATTCTGCCTGATCCCCCGAGGACGGCAAAACCCCTACAGCCTGCATACTCGGGCGCACCTTGCTCAGTAACCGGCAAACAATGCTGTTTGCCTGAGCCTCCCATTCCACGCAGGACGAAAAGATTCGCGGCGTTACTCTCGAGTAAGTTTCGAGGCCCCAGGATTCCGGGTGCGGCGTGTGCATTCGGGGAGGCTTCGCAAGCTTACTCAGCAGGTACGAATTGGAGATTTTGAGATGAAGGCAATTACACTGACAGCTGCTCTGGTGGTACTCTCTATCGCCAACAGCGCACAGGCCGGTCTGTTCGGTCTGTTCAAGCATGACAAGGGATGTGGATGCAGCGTCGAGCCGACCTGTGCCGCCCCGGTTGACCCAAGCTGTGCAGCTCCTGCCGGCGACCATGGCTGTGCACCATCCTGTGCAGCTCCTGCAGAAGCCACTTGTGCCGCTCCTGCTGAAGCCACCTGTGCAGCTCCTGCAGAAGCCACCTGTGCCGCTCCTGCCGAAGCTCACTGTGCAGCTCCTGCCGAAGTGACCTGCGCTGCTCCGGCTCACTGTGGTGACGGCTGTGGCAACAGCTGCGGCTGCGAAAAGAAGAAGTGCTTCACGCTGCCCAAGTTCAAGCTGCCGAAGATCCGTCTGCCGAAGCTGCGTCTGCCGAAGCTGTGCAAGGACAGCTGCGACAACGGCTGTGGCAACGGCTGCAGCAACGGCTGTGGCAATGGCTGTGGCAATGGCAGCGAACCGACCTGTGCTGCTCCGGCTGAAGCCAGCTGTGCAGCTCCGGCTGAACCGACCTGTGCTGCTCCGGTTGGCGGATGCAAGTGATCACAGGTTGGCGTAAGGTTTGGTGATTAGCCTGCGTGACTGGTATACGAATGACGGACAGGGAGCGAAAGTCGTGAGTCGCTCCCGCCGTCCGCGAAAAATTCTGTGCGGTATGAGTTTTTTCGAAAGGGCACGTCAAACGGACGGTCACGGTTAAAAACCCAGCCTTCCGCCCCGCAATGCTGAGTAACGTGAGGCAACTCACACTTGGGGAACACGCCACTCGGGATCGTCCCGGCTCGCGGTTCCACCAGTAAAGGATCAGCAATCAGGGTGGAACCGTTGGAGACAACAGACGGCGATGATTCCCCTTCCTGGCGGATCATCGCCGTTTCTGTTTTTACCGAGCAAACTCGGGCACCCCGCATCACAACCGGTGCACTCCCCACCTCCCACCACGCCTCCTGCTGTCGTCCAAACCGGG
>VFQT010000872.1_pt1 | contig 40389 bp, 26 predicted proteins | sample 3512381 | NCBI WGS metagenome assembly VFQT01 (sample SAMN10412376, study PRJNA504923) | tailings metagenome | isolation source: Relicate 2 Philex TSF3 active mining site | place: Philippines: Tuba, Benguet | collected 2017-08-29 | reverse complement strand
CTGTTTACATCAAAGATGAACGCTACGGCCCGACCTCTTCTTTCAAAGACCGCCAGGCTGCAGTTGCAGTGGCAGCCATGAACGAGAATGGGATCCGCGAAGCAGTGATCGCCTCCACAGGAAATGCAGCGGTTGCGTATGCGGCGGCTTGTGCCCGTGCAGGCATCAAACTATGGGTCTTCATGACCAGCCTTGTGCCGCAGGAAAAATTACGTGAAGCCGCCCTCTTCGGCGCAGAAGTGATCCGTGTTAGCGGCAACTACGACCAGACCAAACAGATCGCAAGTCAGTTCGCACAACGCAAAAATCTGCTGCTCGACCGCGGAGCAAGTTCTGTGCCTGCCCGCGAATCGATGAAGACCATTGCGTATGAAATCGTAGAGCAATTGGGTTGGCGTGCGCCTGACTGGTACATTCAAGCTGTGAGCGGCGGGTTGGGTCCGTTGGGGGTGTATCAGGGATTTAAAGAGATGTACAACATGGGACTTATCAATAAAGTCCCCAAACTTGCCATTATTCAAGCAGAAGGCTGCGCACCCATGGTACATGCCTTCAAAGCTGGCAAGGATGTTGCCACTCCCATTGTCCCAGATACGCGTATCATCATCCTCTCCACGGGCGACCCCGGCAAGGCATACACCTACCTATGGAATCTCACCCAGCAATACGGTGGCGTGATGGAATCCGTCACCGACCTTGAAGCGTATGAAGCCATGAAAGCACTTGCCAAGAGCGAGGGCATGGCGGTGGAACCCGCAACATCGGTGGCATTCGCCGGCTTCCAAAAGTTATCGAAGCAGGGTGTGATTGGCAAAGATGAACTGGTGGCGATCAACTGCACAGGGCATACCTTCCCGGTTGAAAAGCATGTGCTTGGCGACCAATGGGCAGTAGATGTTCACCTCAGCAAGGACCAGTCCCCTGCTCCGCGTGAAGGTCTGCAAGCCGCGCTTGAGAATTTAGACGAAAAGACGACCACCGTGTTATTGATCGACGACAACTCAGACGATGCGCTCCTCATTCGCCGCTTGTTGGAAGGCAGAAAGAACTACCGCATGTATCACGCCAAAGACGGCTGGGAAGGTCTTTCGGTGGCGCGTCAGAAACTGCCCGATCTCATCGTCAGCGACCTGACCATGCCCGGTATCGACGGCTTTGGTCTGGTGGAAGAATTAAAGCTTGACCCGCGCACAAGACATATCCCAGTGGTGGTCGTCAGCGCAAAAGACATTACAGAAGAAGAACGAAGCCGTCTCAACGGCCACATTGAAGCACTATATCAAAAAGGATCACTGCCAACTCGGAAATTTGTCGATAAGGTTATTGGTGTTATCGAGGATAAAATGGAAGAGAAGAGCAAGGAATAAGGAGAAAACCTATGGGAAAGAACATCCTGTACATCGAAGACAATCCGGATAATATGATGCTCGTCAAACGTGCTTTGGAATCGCGCGGCTATAAATTGTTAGAGGCATTTACCGGTGTTGCAGGCGTTGATTATGCTGAAGGAAATGACATTGACCTGATCCTGCTGGATATTAACCTGCCCGATATTGATGGGTACGAAGTTGCGCGGCGGCTGCGTTCCAGTAAAAAGTACAATCTTGCATATGTACCGATCATTGCTGTGACCGCGAATGCTTTGAAAGGCGATGCTGAAAAAGCGCTTTCTGCCGGTTGCGATGTGTACATGTCCAAACCCATCAACATCCGTGAACTGTGGGCAAGGGTTGAAGCGTTTGTCCCTGCTCCAGGTGGATAAATTTAGAGAATCAAAAAATCCCCCAAACATTGAGTTTGGGGGATTTTTTTGGCGATCTACCCTTCTGAGATGACGATCAATTTATCTTCGGGTTTGAAAGTCACTTTTTCAGTTTTCTTCGGGTTGGTTCGAACCCCATAGGCTTTGTCGGCGTCGTGGCTTTCGCCCATGATGCGGTATCCAATGGCGGTTTCACCGCGGCGTTTTGCAGCTTCCACCACTGTGTAGTATGTGATCGGTTCGCCTGTTTTCACATAGTCACCGATCGGCTTAAGGTAGACTTCCGAACCTTCAGGGTCAAAGAGGTCAGTGAAGACATCTTTCAACTCAGCATTTTCTGAAAGCTGGGCGAGCATCAAGCTGATGAGGTGTTCGCTGACAATGAAGTCATCCACCTTGGCGGCTTCGGCGAGTTCACGGTTGCGCAGGTCGAGCATTTCGCTGATGATGGAGAAGGGTGTTTCATCTTTCTCAGCAATATCACGCAGGTGTAGGAGAGTGACGAGGGTGATCGCATCGGCTTCCTGAACGCCGAGATGGCTATACGCCAAAACGATGACGTGATCGTATTCGGTCACGCCAAGTTCATCGAGCAAAGCGCGGTCGCGGATATCACCTTCCATAACCTTGAGCTTCTGGTTCTTGAGCTTGCCCACTTCGCGTTGGATCTGGCTTTCAAGTCCATCCACATCTGAGACGATGAGCAGCTCGGAGCCTTTGGCAACATAGTTATCCAACTCGCGGACGATGATGGAGCCGGAGCGATTCCAACCAAGAATGAGTCCACGCTCAGGCTTGGGCTTGGAGCGGCTTCCAGAACGCTGGATCAGGTTCTCTTCAAGAGAGAGGCGGAACGATGAGAGTTGGATCTTGTCATCATCTTCGGCGATCGCAAAGATGGAGTCACCCGCTTCGAGGCGTGTGTCCATGGCGGGGTTCATCAAGATCGAACCATCAGCACGACGAATACCCATAACGGTCGAGGAGTCATATGAAAGAAGGGCATCGCCGTAGGTCTTGCCGGAAAGACCCGGTTCCTGTTTGAAGTAGATCTCATCGCCGCCGAAGTTCATCAGCTCAGTGTATACGACAGACAAGCCGCTTTGGCGCGAGGTTTGCGCAACAACACGGGCGATAAGGTCGGTTGTGAGAATAGGTTGGACGGTATCTTTTTCAGAGAGTAGGCGAATCACGTCCATGTTCTGCTGATCGCGGATCTGGGTGACAATGTGATACGGCTCACTGCGGCGATTGGGATTATTGGTGATCGCCAATACAGATTTGATGACATGTGTATCGGGGTCATCACCTTCGGAGAGGATAATGATGGAACGAGCCGTATGCGGGCTGACGATCTCAAGATCGTTCATGTCCATGGGGCTGCCAGAACGGCAGATGATGCGGGTATTCTTGGTTTCGGAAATGCGTTCCTTGATCGCATCTTCCATCTCGACCTTGTCCTGGTCTGCCAGCACAACGATGACTGCGCCGCTTTTGCGGCTCTCGTTCGCGGCAACCAGTTCGGAGATAATGGTGAAGATCTGCGGGGTGAACCCGAGGATGAGGGTATGGTCATTTTCGAGAACGAGCGAACGACCTTTACGAAGGTTTTCAATTCGTTCTTCAAGTCCGTTGCTCAAAATACCAATGAGGGTTGAAACGATGAAGATACCGCCAATGGTAACGAGTAACATCACAATCCTGAAACCAGGACCCGTATCGCCACCCATTGTGCCGGCATCGAGGGTGCGCATCAGGCTCATCCATGCGGCTTCACCAAAAGTAGGAGCGGATTCGCCATCCATGGCGATCGACCCAATGCGAATGATTCCGGCAGCAATAAAAATAATGACTAATGACAGAACAGCCAAACCACCGATGAGCGCGATGGTACCGCGGGACATGTAGTTATCGAACCAATATTGAAATCTCTGCTTAAATGTGGGTTTCTTCATGAAACTCTCTCCTTGCGCCTTTGAAAATTTGGCTTATTATAAGAGCAATCGTTCCCATGACCAAAGGTTTTTTTCATTACATTTGATTTACATGTTCCGACAATGGCTTTGTGCAGGGACGAAACAAATGTCATAGACAATCAGAGCCCTCCCTCCATGGTGTTCTTCTTAGGAAGTTATTAGTTTCTCCGGGTAACATCTGACGCTGTTCTCCTATCTATTCCATGCCGCATGAGGCAGATTTTATTTAAGTGAGGTGTACCATGTTCCAGTTCGAAGGTTTTGACCGCCGCAAGCAGGAAGACAAGGTCCGTGAAGAAGGAAGGCTTCCTCCCGGTCAGGCGTTGACCCAAAAATTCCCCGTTTTACATTATGGACCTGTGCCAACGTTCAACCCTGCCGCGTGGGACTTCCGCGTGTGGGGCGAGGTGGAGGAAGAAAAACGCTGGAGTTGGGATGAATTCAATCAACTGCCACGCACCAAACTGCACATGGACATTCACTGTGTGACCCGTTGGAGCAAGTTCGATACCGACTGGGAAGGCGTTTCGGTAAAAACCTTGATCGAGCAGGGCTTCTTCAAGATCAAGCCAACTGCTTCTCACGTCATGCAACATGCTGAGTATGGTTTTACGGTCAACCTGCCATTGGAAGTGGTGCTGCAGGATAACTTTTTGCTTGCCACCCATTTTCAAGGTGAACCGATCACACCCGACCATGGCTATCCGTTAAGAGGCATAGTGGGTTATATCCCCGGACGCGAAGACATGGAAACACCTTATTTCTGGAAAGGTGCAAAATGGTTGCGTTCGTTGGAGTTCATGCCGCGCGATAAACGCGGATTTTGGGAACAAGCCGGGTATCACAACCGCGCAGACGTTTGGCGCGAAGAACGATTTGGCTAGAATCAAAAAACTCCGAGGTTTTGAACCTCGGAGTTTTTGTTTCAAGTTACGGACGTGCAGCTAACACGACCGGGATATCCACTTGCTCGGTACCACGCAAGACACGCAGCACGACCGTATCGCCGGGTCCTTTATTCGTGATGAGATAGGCCAGCAGGTCATCGAAGGTTCGCACTTCCCTGCTGTCAATGGCGATGATCAAGTCGCCGCCTGCCAACAAGGTTGGAAAGTTAGTCGGCTCTGTTCCAGCTTTGAGACCAGCCTTATCGGCAGGTCCGCCTGGTACCACAGAGGTCACATATGCACCGGTGAATTGTGGGAGCCCCAGCGCCTTGACCGCATCCAGGCTCAATCCACTGCTCGAGGAAACTCCGAGATATGGATAGTCATATGTTCCGGTTTCGATCAATACTGGTACCACACGCTTGACGATGTTAATGGAGATCGCAAACCCGATACCAGAGTTGACCGGTTCACCGGCATCGTTCTGGCTGAAGGTACGGATGGCGCGATTGATACCGATCACTTCACCATTGAGATTGAAAAGCGGACCACCCGAATTGCCGGGGTTGATCGCGGCGTCAGTTTGAATGATGTCACCCGCACTGAAGAAATTGCCATCGGGGCTGGCGCGTTCTGAATCGAGTGTGCGCCCGAGTGCAGAGATGATGCCAACGGTCATGGTGCTTTCCAAGCCAAAGGGGTTGCCAATGGCAACAACGGTCTGACCCACTTTGAGCAGGGAAGAATCGCCGAGCGGCAATGGCTTGAGTTCCTCCGCAGGGACACCATCCACTTTGATCACAGCAATATCAGAATCCGGGTCAATACCTACTACCGTTCCATAAGCCATATACCCAGACGGGAAACGAACTTCAACAATATCAACCGCGGTTGTATTATCACTGCTGGCTGCCACAACATGAAGGTTGGTCACCACGTGTCCCTGGGTGTCATACACGAAACCAGAACCCTGTCCTGTTTCCGTAAAGATCGCCACAGTCCCCGGGCTGACATTCTCGAACAACGATACCAGTACATCCTGCGCCGCAGCCGGGTTGGCAGTATCTATATTTGCAGGCGGCACCACAGTAGGGATCGTTTCCACTGTAGCGTTGCCATCACTGGGCTGAGCGATCTCCGTTGCTGTGAACGAAGGGGTTTGGCAAGCCAATGCAGCAAACGCCAAAGATAAAAATAAAACTAAGGTTTTTTTCATTTCTTAGTGCTCCTCTAAAACTTGATGCGGGACGCTTCTTCGATCAATTCCCGTTGCTTCGACGACAGGTATTTCGGGATTTGTACCTTGAGTTTCACATACAGATCGCCTTTGGACTGCGGGTCTTTCACATTCGGCATGCCGCGTCCAGCCAACCTGAAAATTTGCTCAGGCTGCGTCCCTGCTGGAATGCTCAACTTGACCTTGCCTGCAGGCGTTTCCACATCCGCATCACCACCAAGGATCAATGTAAAAACATCAATGGTGGATATCGTGGTCAAATTGCTTCCATCACGCTCGAAACGACCATCCTCTTCAACCTGGATCAGCAGATAAAGATCGCTTCCATCTGGTCCCGCACCTGCTACGCGGACCTTTGAACATGTCTTCACTCCAGCCGGAATGCGGACGGTCAACTTCTTGCCATCTGGTTTCTGAAGCTGACGGGATGTGCCGTCATACGCTTCTTGAAAACTGATGCTCAATTCCTGCTCATACCCCGGCGAATCTTGCACGAACGGGTTTCCCCTCCCCTGTCCGCGCATGGCTTCGCCGAATATGGAGCGGAAGAAATCAGAGAATCCACCCGCCCCGCCTGAATTGCCAAACAGGTCATCCATGTTGACATTGCCGCGCTGACCTGCCGCCTGCTGTTGATACCAGTCATCCCAGCGAAAATCACCCGGTCGCCCACCCGTGGAACGATAATTGGAATAGGCACTGCCCAACCGGTCGTAATGAGCGCGCTTCTGTTCATCGCTCAAGACCTGATAGGCTTCGTTGATCTCCTTGAACTTATCTTCAGCTTTTTTATCGCCAGGGTTCTTATCGGGATGGTATTTCATGGCGAGTTTACGGTATGCCGTGCGGATCTCGTCCGTACTAGCTTTACGGTCCACGCCAAGGGTCTTGTAGTAATCTTTATAGTCCATGGCGCTATTTTCATCCCGACAGTGGGTAGGGTCAAGCACCAAAAGCTTGCACTTACATAACTCTAACCTGTTGGGATTGTGGTACAGTATTCGAAAATCATTCTAATAGATAAAGTAAGTAGAAGACGTACAATAGAAGGATGGCAAAACGGAAATTCAAACTGACAGAGACAGAGCAGAAAGGCTTGGTGAAGGCATATCAAGCCAGTAAAGATGCAGGGGCGCGTACCCGCTACCAAGCCGTGCGATTGTACGGAGAAGGCTATCCGGAAAAGGAAATCGAGCAGATCACGGGCTGTAGCCGAACGAGTTTGATGGAATGGGTTCGAGCCTACAGTGCAGATCCGTCGCAAGGATTAGTGGATCATCGAACTGGCGGGAACAACGCCAAATTGAGCAAGTTAGATATTGAAACACTTCAACAGAAACTGCATCAATACACACCCAAAGACTTGCTTGGTGCGGACGCCAGCACCGCAGATGGTCGGTTTTGGACAGTAGAAGACCTAACCCATGTGGTGCAAGAGCAGTATGGTGTTGAATATAAGAGCCGTACTTCCTATACCAGTCTCTTGAAGTTGTGTGGTTTTAGCTACCAGAAAAGTGAGAAGATTTTCAAGTCTCGCAGCCAGAACAAGGTGACAGATTTTGAAGAACAGCTCGAAAAAAACTAATCGATGTAGCTCAAGATGCGCCAAATACCGCGTTTCTAGCTGGTGATGAAGCTGGGTTGTACTTGCAAGCGACTACCTGTCATGTGTGGTCGCCAACTGGGCAAACCCCAGTTGTGCGGGCTGATCCAGGACGAGCCAAAACAAATTTCTATGGAGCCTTGAACTTGCAGACGGGTCAAGAACTTGCCATGTGTTCTGATGTAATGAATGCTGAAATATCGGCTCAATATTTGGAGATGATTTTAGAAGCCAATCCTGATGTGCCAATACTCTTGCTTTGGGATCGTGCTCCTTGGCATCGTGGCAAGCCTATTGATAATGTACTGAAAAAAAATCCTCGTTTGGAGATCATGTTCTTCCCAACCGCCAGTCCCGATTTGAACCCTCAAGAGCATGTTTGGAAAGCTGTTCGCAAACAGGTTAGTCACAATCACTCGGAGAGCAAGCTGCCTGAATTGGCTGATCGTTTTTTGAGCAAATTGAATTCAACTACTTTCAAGTCCTCATTTTTGGATACCTATGGCTATTCTGCCATTTGTCCGTTATTTAAATGATTCGTCTATAAGAAGAAAAAATGAGGGCATGATGAAATCAATTTGTGTATTTTGTGGGTCTTCAGACGCCGTTCACGAAGATTATAAAAAAGCAGCATTCCAAATGGGCGTGACCCTCGCTCAAAACGGTATTCAGGTTGTCTATGGTGGCGGGAAAACAGGTCTGATGGGTGAAGTGGCAAATGGAGCCTTATCTGTGGGCGGGGCTGTGATCGGGGTCATCATTCCATCCATGAATACGCCCGCGCTGGCACATACCGGGCTCACCCGCTTGGAAGTCCGTCCGGGGATGCGTCCGCGCAAGGAACGCATGCATGAGCTTTCAGACGGGTTCATCGCCCTACCGGGCGGTTTCGGCACATGGGATGAACTCTTCGAAACCATCACCACTTCTCAAACCGGTGAACATGAAAAACCTGTTGGTTTGCTCAACACTAAAAATTATTACAACACCCTGCTTGCCGCCATTGACCATGCCGTGACGGAAGGTTTCGTCTTTGATGAACATCGCAAAGCGATCTCGCTGGAAACTGAGCCCACCAAATTATTGGAAGCCATGCGAAATTACAACCATCCGCATGAAGCGGTCAAGCGGTGGATGAAGGAAGACTAGACTCAATTTACGATTTACGATTGGGGATTTACGACTTACGCCTCATGCATTACGAAATTTGTAATACATGAGGCGTAATCATTTAATTCGATGATGATGTGTCTACGGCAACGTCAAAATGATCGGCTCATCTTTGGTGATAATGACCGTATGCTCGAATTGCGCGGCAATGGTATTGTCTACTGTTTTCAGCGACCAGCCATCTGCTTTTTCAACAACGTGTCCCTGCCCGGTGGTAAAGAAAGGCTCAATGGCGAGGACCAAGCCATTATCCATGGTGCGGCGGTCATCCGGCTTGTGAAAGTTGTAGATGGAGGATGGCTTATCGTGCAGTTGACGTCCAATGCCATGACCGGTCAAGTCGAAAATGGGGTTGTAGCCATTCTTGTTGGCTTCCTGCTGAACCGTTTTGCCAATGATATTGAGCGGCTTGCCAGCCCGTACCACGGTCAGGACCTTTTCCAACGTGGATTTGGTAGCTTCAAGCAATTTGCTGTACTCAGGGTTGGGCGTTCCAACCACCATCGAAGCGCCCGTGTCACCGAAATATCCATTCAACTCAGCAGAGACATCAATATTGATGAGTTCACCATCTTCAATGACATGCTCGTTGGGAATTCCATGCGCGATGACCGGCACAATGCTGATGCACGTGCCGCCGGGGAAGTTATACATCACGCGCGGCGCAGACTTGGCGCCATTCTTCTTTAGAAACTCTTCCCCAATTCGATCCAGCTCAAGCGTGGTCATACCCGGCTTGACACTTTCCATCATCAGGTGCATGGCTTGGGCACAGACCCTGCCCGCGGCTCTTAAGCCGTTGATATCTTTTTCGTCAGTAGCGATCATTTAGATTTTGATTCCTCTTTCCATGGTCTTACGGTGTTCTTGAAAATGTTCGGTGGTATCGCCCAACACCCACAAAAGGAGCGGACGTTTTTCAGGGTCATTTGCATGGCGCGGCTTGAGCAGATCGTCGAACGGAGTTGCTTCGAGCCGGGCTTTCAATGTTTCATAAGTGGTTTTCAGCAATGTCATTACTTCGCTGCGAGAACGGTCTTTATTACGGTTGAACAATACCGGGTTGATGATTTCCATATCCCAGCCTTTGACAACTTCCTCACTCGTACCGATCACCTCATGTGCAGGTTTGCGATCCATGTGATAGCCCATCAGAATGTTCATCCATTCAGCGAGATGTGCGAGATTATCCTTGGGCGACCAACCGCCTGAATCGGGTTGGGTCATCTGCTGATCGGTCAGCGAGATGGTGAGGTTGACCAATAAATTCCACTCGTGTTCCATAACAGACAACAATTCTTCCTTACTACCGGGCATCCAGTGTTCGGTCATGATTTTCTCCTATAAAGCGATCAGGTGACCTTCTTTGAGTCTTTCCTTCTCTGAATCTTTTCTCAAAATATACGCCTCACCACGGATGAGGATGGTCTTGCCTTTTTCAGTTTTTACATACGAACCATCACACATCATAACGACGGGGTTGTCATGGAAAATGTGAAAGTCGCTCAACCAATCATCCTGCATGGATTGTATATATCCATCGGTAGAATAATGGGAAAAGAAGTTGAAGGGGACGGCGTTCAAGCCATTGAAACTTGTCGTTTGTACAGCGTTCATGTCATTGGCAGTCAGGATGTTTGGTCCGCACAACATGGCGCCTGCGCTAAAGCCCACCACCGGCAGCCCAGCTTGGACTTTCTTCTTCAAGAAGGGCATCACTCCGCTGGCGTGCAAACGATGATTGAGCAAGAAAGTATTCCCGCCTGAAATATAAGCTACAACACACTCTCGCAAAATATTCTCAATTTCTTTTGGGGTCATCCGCTCAGTATTGATGACCTCCACACGTGCCAGACCCTTGAATTGCTGTTTGGTATAGTCCAACCACTTTTCGCCATCAAGAAAGGCGAGTGGTAGGAAGGCAATGGTCGGGTCATCTTTGCCTTCACAATATGGGCGGCAAGCATCAACAATATAACGAATGTCCCTTTCACCAGGGGATGAGAAGAGATGTAGATTGGATGACATGGGGAGATTGTATCAAACAAAATTGTAGGGGCGACTCGCACCCTTTCGGGTACAGGCGAGTCGCCCCTACAAAATCATTTACCTAATTTTTCTAAAATTACCCGCCTCAACTCCGCCTGCACAGCCTCCCATGCCTGCTCCGAGTTGACCACCACCCACCGCTTCGGCTCAGTTTTGACCATTTCCTGATATCCCGCACGGACACGTGTATAAAATGCAACTTCATGGTCATCCATCCGGTTCCATTCAGATGCGTTTTGTTTTTTGCGTTTGAGTCCTACTTCCACATCAACATCGAGCAACAATGTCAGGTCAGGAGTTAAGCCGCCAGTGGCGTATTTGACCAAAGCGCGGATCTGTTCAAGGTCTTGTTGATGACCATAGCCTTGATAAGCAATGGTCGAGTCGTAGTAACGGTCAGAAATAACGATCTCACCATCGGCAAGGCGCGGCTTGATGACCTGCTCCACGATCTGGGCGCGCGCGGCTTGATACAACAGTGTCTCAGTACGCGGATGCATCTCAGCATTCTTCATATCATGCAGCACATCACGGATCTGCTCGCTGATGGACGTACCGCCAGGTTCGCGGGTTGGAAAGACGGTATGTCCCTTCTCGCGTAAAAATTCAACGAGATGGGGAATGTGGGATGTTTTGCCCGAACCTTCGGGACCTTCAAGAGTAATGAACATGGGCGAAGTATAAAGTAGACGGGGAAACAAGTAAACGGGTTTAATAAAAGACCATGGACGAACGTCCATGGTCTATCGTCTGAGGTCTTACTCTCGGAAAATCCTCACATGTCTGCGCGGTTCCTTGCCATACGAGTGAGAAACCAACTCGGCATCACGTGCCATTTCATGCTGCAAGCGGCGCACGAGCGAAGGTCCGGGTGGCAGGTCTACAAAACGCTCACCGTTCAAGACCGCGCTAATGGCTTGCTTGGCCTGATCGCGAATATCTTCCATGTTGTCGCGCTGCACATGCTCGGTCAGGTTATACAAGTCGCTGACGAACTGCTCGGTCTGCGAAACGGAATTTGCGCGCAGCACATAGATCGGCATGCCGCGTGCTTCCGCATCCATGATGGTGTGCTCGCGGTTGCGGTAATACGTCCGCAGCGTCACCAAAACGTCGGCTTCGGCGGCATCGGTTACGACAACTGCTGGAACACCGAGTCGCTTTGCAGCTTGCTGGAGTCGATTACGCGCTACGCCATACGCAAAGATACGGATGGTCTGCAACTTTGCGCCAACGTTCGGAACCTGCGTCGGCGCTGGTGAATGATCGACGGGTTGAGTGGCAGGCTGTCTCCGAGTCCGAAGCGGGGTTTTCGTCTGCGCCTCACTTCTGGACTTTGGAGCGGGTGCGGCTTTCTCGATCTTGATCTCACCCGATTCATCGCGCGTGCGCACTTCCGGTGGGATGGGTGCATCACGCAGTAAAGAGTCAACCGCACTCATGATGTCTTGATGCACAGTGAAGCGGTCGCGGGTTTGGATTTCGATCAGCACGTCAAAGGTCGGCGGTGCACGGCGTTCGAGCACGGTCTTCTGCGTACCACGGCGGCGGGCTTCTTCGTCGGAGAGAGTCACGGCTTCGATACCACCGACAAGATCGCTGAGCGTAGGGTTGAGCAGGAGATTATCAAGCGTTTGCCCGTGCGCTGTACCGATGAGCTGTACACCGCGTTCGGCGATGGTGCGGGCGGCGAGCGCTTCGAGCTCACGCCCGATCTCATCGATAACGATCACTTCGGGATTGTGATTCTCCACGGCTTCGATCATCACCTCATGCTGAAGCATCGGTTCGCGGACTTGCATGCGGCGCGCCTTGCCTACAGCGGGATGCGGCACATCGCCATCGCCGCCGATCTCATTCGATGTATCAACGATGACCACGCGCTTGTTCTCAGCAAGGATGCGAGCGGCTTCACGCAGAAGCGTAGTCTTGCCCACACCAGGGCGGCCAAGGATCAGCACCGACTTACCTGATTCGATCAGGTCTTGGATGATATCAACAGTGCCATACACGGCACGACCCACGCGGCAGGTTAAACCAACAATGACTCCGCGTCTATTTTTGATCGCAGAAATGCGATGAAGTGTACGCTCCATACCGGCGCGGTTGTCGGCGTCGAACGTGCCAATGCGCTCTGTAATATGGTCGATCTCAGCACGGGTGATCTCAGTGTTGAGCAACGCAACTTCACCGTCCACAAAGCGGGCGGTGGGAATACGACCGAGGTCGATGACGATCTCCAGCAATTTCTCGCTGTTGTTCGCCTTCTCCACGGCGTGACGGATATTGGGGGGGAGGACATCTAGCAAAGCTTCGAGGTCGTCTGTAATTCGATGTTGTGTCATAGTTAAAGTGCCAAGTTTCAAGTGCCAGGTATCAAGTGGCACGTTAAATCAAAAGAAAGAAATATAAAGGCGCGCGTAACAAGAGAGCCCGCGGCTGGGTTTTAGAAGTAGTGGAGGGGGAAGTTGGAAATGACCATGATAGTGTACCTGCCTTTCCGGGGTGTCACGTGCAGAGTTTCACGTGTCAGGCATCTTGCGCCGTCGTGTAGTGGCAGACATATTATAGCAGGTGCGTGATTAACGGACAGTTAGCAAACTATATTAATTTTATAGACTTGTCTGACGAATTTCAGATGCCAAGCAGAAGGCGCTGAAAAACATATCGTATTTCCATGTTCTTCAGCGCCCAGGCAGTTTAGGTTATCGCCACTTGTAGTACTCGTTCACCCCGTCTGAATTCTTTTTATCGGTTCCTGGCTGGGTAGATGATTGTTGGAATATGCTGGGCGCATTCGAAGAACCTCCTCTATGCCAATTCTTCAGGACCAAATACGCAACCGGCAGGCTGATTCCCAACCCCGTGAGACGGATGGTTTTGCGATCTGACAGATAGATCGCTATGAAATAATGCCTGCCATTTCGGCTTTGGGTATAGGTAAGTTGAATACTGTTGATCTCATCCGTGCGGATGTTCTTTTCACTAAAAAGGTACTTCAAGTTCATCATAGCCCCATCCAAGGTCAGAGAACGTGGAATAGATAGGGTGGTTGAAGCTAGGACTAAAACAATCCCAACAAACACCAATAAAGGCGTATAAGAAGTATAGGACGTATTGGGATCATTCATGGTTGCGAAGATGAAAGCAACCGACACACCAACCATAATGACGGTGACAAGGAAAACACTGATAAAAGGAGCAAGCCCACGCCGGATCTCGTTGTATTGCAGCGGCGAGAACAAGTCTGGTCGTTTGGCGCCCACGAACTCAATGATCTCTTGATACCCGGGCAATCGCGGACTGATGGACATGGTCACATCTTCATCTCTACTGTGCAATTTCATGGCATACCCCCAGCCTGATACCCGCCCAACCTCTATCCATTTCAAAGTCTTTGTACCAAACAAACCCTGCACTACCATCTCGTCATCTGAAACGATGGTTTTTGAAACCAGTGCAACAAACGCAGCGCCAAAAAGGAATATTGACAATACAGCCAATGGGATCATAAAGCCAAGCGAATTCGGGCCAAAAGCAAAGAGTAAGATGCCCAGGAATAACACAAAAAGAAGGACTATAAACACCAAAAGGATCGGCGAAGTTTTATATACACGGGGTTCTTTCATCAGAAGGCTCCTATCAGGTCAAAAAATGGGAAGTCCGCCAAATATACGCTGAAGATATTGTAATCCTCCATCGCCTGTCTTTCCTACCCGCTATTCCTTCAGAACCTGTATAATTGTATTATGTCCATGTCCGACGACCCCATCCTGCCCGGCATGCCGCCGCAGAATGAAACTCCCGCTCCCCTGCCACCCGTCCGCCGCAGACGCGCCACCCGCCGCTCTCACATCCCCACCGATGCTGAGGGGCAGGCAGAATTGATCGCGTCGCTTGCCCGACGGGCGTATCCATCTGTTGAGTTGTTTGTCTTTTCATTAGTATGTGGAGCGATCCTCGGTCTTGGGTATCTGCTTGACTCTCAAGCGGTTATGCTGTTGGGCATTCTGGTTGCGCCGTTAATGACCCCCTGGGTGGGTTTCCTGCTTGCCATTCTTACAGGCTCAATGCGCTTCATGTTCGAAACGCTCATGGCGTTATTCATCAGCATCCTCTTCGTTATGGTCGGAGGATTGTTGACGGGTTTTGCAGCGCGCCTTTTCATGCCCATTACACTCAACAATGTTTTTATCCATTCACGATTGTGGATCCCCGAACTGGTCGTCTTCGCACTCGGCGCGATCACATTGGTCATTTCATTCGCACGTTCTGAAGAAAGACCCTTCCTGCCTAGTGTGTTGATCGCCTATGCGTTCTATCTTCCGATCGGCGCAACCGGGTTTGGCATTGGTTCAGGTCTCCCTGATATTTGGCTGCAAGGCTTGCTCGTCTTCCTCGTTCATTTCGCCATGACCAGTGTGTTGGGTTTGTTCACGCTCTTCGTCTTGCGTCTGCGCCCATCGGCTGGCGGAGTTGCATTGAGTTCGATCTCGCTCGCCATCTTCGCAGGAATCCTCATCTTCGTAGCAGGATCAGGTTCCCCGTCGAGAAATGATGCGGCTCCTCAATCCACACCGACCAATGTAGTTGCGGCGGCTCCTTCATTAACACCAAGCCTGCCAGCGGTCCCCGAGCAGAGTGCAACGCCGGTCATTAAATCTGCCACTCGCACCCCAACCGTTTCCTCTTTAGGCAGTGTCACTCCAAGCCCCGTCCCTTTGACGTTGGAGATCACCCTGCCGCCCTCCTATACGCCAACCATCACACTCACCATTCAACCAACGCCAACCTATGGAAAAGTGCAAGCCAATGAAGGTGGTGGAGCCAACCTGCGCGACGCGCCCGGCGGCAATTATGTGATGACATTGCTCAATGGCACTATCGTGGAAACGTTCTCTGAATTCCAAGTAGTGAATAATACGACTTGGGTAAAGGTGTTCGCCCAAGTGAACGGACAGCGAATTGAAGGCTGGTTATTGGATTCGGTCATTTCATATGCAACTCCCGCGCCGAACTTCCAGGCATCGCCCACCCCACAAGGCACACCTACCCCATAAATAAACTTCCCCAGGCGACAGTCTCTTGTAAAAGCGGCTGTCGCCTTTTCACGTCAATTTATCGCTCAAGGAGATTTAATGACAATTCATTTCGGTACCGATGGCTGGCGAGCCGTCATTTCAGATACGTTTACATTCAGTAACCTTCGTATGGTTTCGCAAGCGATCGCAGATGCCGTCGCTTCAGAACATTGGGATAAGTCTGTAACCGTCGACTCCAAAAAGATCGTGATCGGTTACGACACCCGCTTCCTTTCCGACCGTTTTGCCGGTGAAGTTGGGCGTGTGCTTGCCGCCAATGGTTTTTCTGTCTTGCTGGCACAATCTGATTCCCCCACACCCGCCATTTCATATGCAGTAAAGAACAACAACGCCATTGCAGGTGTAATGATCACTGCTTCTCACAACGCACCGCGTTACAACGGTGTGAAATTAAAAGGCGCCTTTGGCGGTTCTGCCCTGCCCGAACAATGCCGCCGTGTGGAAGTGTATATCAACGACAACGAACAGCAGGCACGCGGACCCAACTTGATGGATTTCAAAAAAGCACGCGAGGCTGGTTTGATCCAACGCTTCAATCCGCTCCCGGCTTACTTTGAACATCTCCGCACACTCATCAACACCGACATCATTGCCGATAATCCCCAGCGTTTCGTGGTGGATGCCATGTATGGCTCAGGGCGTGGTGTGATCAAAGCCTTCTTGCAAGGGACGGGCTGTGAAATTCATGAAATTCGCGGTGAGATGAACCCCGGCTTCGGTGGTATCCACCCCGAACCGATCGCAAAGAACCTTGGCGCGTTATCGAGCGCGGTCAGTTCTGGCATGGGCAATTTCGGAGTGGTCACCGATGGCGACGCAGACCGCATCGGTGCAATGGATGAACGCGGCAACTTTGTTGACCCGCACAAGATCATGGCGCTCTCGTTGAAATATCTTGTCGAGAAACGCGGCATGACCGGTGCTGTGGTCCGTACTGTTTCGACCACCCGCATGTTAGACCGCCTTGCCAAACGCTATGGCGTAAAGATCTATGAAACCCCTGTCGGCTTCAACCACATTGCAGACATCATGATGAATGAAGACGTTCTCATCGGAGGTGAAGAGTCGGGTGGCATTTCTTTCAAGGGACATATCCCCGAAGGGGATGGTCCCATTATGGGCTTGCTCATTGTGGAAATGCTGGCTTCGTATGGAAAATCGCTCGGCGAAATGGTGAATGACCTGCTCGCAGATGTGGGACCCGCTTTTTACGAACGGGTCGACTTGCGCTTGAGCCGCCCGGTTGCCAAAGCAGAAATGACCGAATTCCTCACCAAGAAGGCTCCTGCCGAGATCGGTGGCGAAAAAGTAGCTGAGATCAGTCAGCGCGACGGTGTGAAGTACATCATGTCTGATGACTCCTGGCTTTTGGTTCGCCCCTCTGGCACAGAACCTGTCTTGCGCGTGTACGCGGAAGGTCGCACACAGGAAATGGTCAACGCCTTGTTGGGCTATGGCAAAACTGTAGCGGAAAGCGTTGTATAAAGTTTCTTTGAAAACTAAAAACTCACTCCGATCGGAGTGAGTTTTTTTTATTTCTTTTTTATCCTTCTTTACCCGGCAAAGTGAAATAGAAAGTGGAGCCTTTTCCGATTTCGCTCTCCACCCATATCCTGCCGCCATGGACTTCGACGATCCGCTTGACGAGGGCAAGACCGACCCCGGTCCCTTCGGTAGAGGCATTGAGCTTGTTGAATAGTTCAAAGATCCGGTCATAATGTTCCACCGCTATACCCATACCGTTATCTCTGACAAAGAAGACGGGAGCGTGGTGTTCCGCATCTACTCCTTGTGAGCCGATCTCAATGACCGGTTCATTTTGTGAGCCAATATACTTGGCGGCATTATCGATCAGGTTCTGTAAGACTTCAACTAGGCGCGGTCTATCACCAAAGACGGTTGGCAGGTTCGGTTGAACGATGGTTTTCACCCCGCCAGCATCCAGCCTGCCATGTACAGCTTCAATGGCTTCGTGAGCCAATTCTTCGAATGATACATGAACGGGAGTGTTTACCAGCCTGCCAATGCGTGAGAGTTCAAGTAGTTCCATGAGCAGTCTCTGCATACGGGAGACAGCGCCTTTAATGCGCGCCATATCGGTATGGAAACGCTCCATATTTCCTGATGCCAAATCTTGCTGAAGATACCCAAGGAAGCCGTCGATCGTAACCAACGGGGATTTAAGGTCATGAGACACAGTGTAGGTAAAACGTTCCAATTCACTGTTCTTATCTTCCAACTCGTTGATAAGCTTCTTTCGTTCACTGAGTTCCGTTTGAAGGTCCGAAAAGAGACGGGCATTGTCAAGCGCGATCGCCACCTGATTGGCGTAGTTCAAAGCCAGCCCTGCATCATGGTCTGTGAATTGTCCGACCTGTTTTCCATCCAATGAAATAAAGCCCGTAAAGATGCCGCGCACTTTTAAAGGTATGGCAAGCCAACTGTGAATGTAATTGAGGGGCGGCTTTCGGAATTTTTCAAACTGTTCCTGAATATCGTGTAACAAAACATAGGGCGTCCCCTCCTGCCACAGGGGAAAATCAGGTTCATCTCTGCTGATCACATGCTTTTTTATATTGGATGCCTCGCCGGGTAAACCATCTGACCCGATCTGATATGCAAGATTACCTTCGAACAACCAGACCGAGGCACTGTCATACTGTACGACCCGCTTAAGTTGCTGGAGGATCTGCTCAACGGCGGCAGAGATATCCAACGTGGATGTGATGATCTCGGTCGTCTCACGCAAGGTTTCAGATTCAGCATTGCGACGTTCGAGTTCACGGATCAGATTTTTTCGAGTATCCAGTTCGTTGATCAAAGTATCATCGATCAACTGACGTTCGATGGCAGCACCCAGCACACCTGCTGCCACACGGATCACATCTACTTCCATTGAGCTCCACTCACGCTCACTCTTAACATCATCAACGCCCAATGTGCCCCATTGCTCTCCATTGACAACAATACGTATTTCCAGCAACGCCTTGATTTGAATGGATCGAAGGTATTCTCTTTCAGGTTCATTGAATATAGATGCACTCCCCACCAATGGTTCACCACGATCGAGAATTTCATCGAGCCGCTCAATGCCTGCCGAATGGATCGGTCTATCTTGAAATTCCGGGTTATTCAGATCAGAAACCAACCCGGGCGCAGTCCACTCATAAATGATCGAAGATAAAACTTCGCCACCCTGCCCCTGGTAATTTTGAAACAAATATGCATGAGAGGCGTTAAATTCTTTCCCCAATCGTTCCAGAACCAGATCGATCTTTCCCCGCCAATAGGGATTTTTGAGAAATTGCTCGGCTGCGAACGTAACCGCTTCCATCAACGATTCATGTTTTCGCAGGTTGACCTCGATCATCTTACGCTCTGTAATATCCTGCAAAATACCCACAGAAGCAAATGACAGTTCATCTTCATTGAACAGTTCAATGGCACTGTCGCTGATCCACCGTTCCTCTCCGTTGTGCGTGAGCATTAGCGCATCCATCTTCCATTCTTTCATTAGCCCGGAACGTGAACGATGCATGGCTTCATCGATCGGCAACCCTTCCCCCTCCCCCAGAAGATAAAAATCTTTCACGATTTGCCCCAATAAGTGCGGGGTAAACTCTTCGGGCGTATACCCAAGTATCTTTTCAATTCCCTTGCCCATAAAGAGGTATTGATCCTTGACATAATCCCTATAGTAGGGAACTGCTCCTGCCGCTTCAATTGCCTGACGATAGATCCGCTCAGACTCCTGGACGGCTGAATCAGCCTTCTCACGCTGAATGGCTGCGCTGAGAATTTCTGCTGCGATCTTGAGCGAATCCAACTCGGCTGTGTCCCATACCCGTTCCCGTTCACAATCATCGAAACCGATCGTGCCCCAACGTTGCCCATTCACAAAAAGCGGCACTTCGAGGATCGCCTTGATCCCAAGCGAAGAAAAATATTCACGCTCTGCAGGCAGAAATGTGGATGTATTCCCAGCAAATGGATTACCGCTATTCAAGATCTTATAGTAGCTCTCAAATCCCTCTTCCCATGTGGGCGCATTTTGAAAATCGGGGTTATCCAGTTCGCTTTTATACCCGGGGGCTGTCCATTCATATTGCATGGAATCGAGAAGTTCATTGGCGGGTCCCAGATGTTTCTCGAACAAGTATGCGTGTGAAGCATTAATGGTGGCGCCCAAACGCTCCAGGACTATAACAATGTTCGCGCGCCAATCTGGTGTTTTCAGAAATTGCTCTGCGGCGAATGTAACCGCCTCCAGGATCGCTTCGCGTTGGCGGATGCTCTCTTCCAGTTTCCTGCGTCCGCGCACTTCTTTTTTGAGGCTGATGAAACTTTGAAACAGGGTTGAAGCCAATTGATACACCATGACTGCCGTGAGAATAACGATCACACCAGATGAAAGAAAATCCCCTGGCACACTTCGCACGAGGATGCCAGGGGTATACCAGCCATTTAATTCGCCAAAGACCAGCCATGCAAGACTAAGAATGGTCAGCCCTGTTAGAAAGAACATTGTCCGTTTGCTGGTGACCATACTTCCCAGGATCAAAAGCACCGGAAATGCAAGGTTGTTGATGCTGTGAATTCCCAGCCCTCTTGTTGAAAGGATCGTATTCATTACAATGAATACGGTTGCCAATGTGGCAGCTGCAATTTCGAACCGTTTGTGACGGACAAGATAAAACGCAAAAATAACGGGCAACACACCAGAGGCAAGGATCAGGGCAGAAATAACATTGTTTGTGGTGAGAACAATAAAAATACCCGCAAATACCCCCAACAAGGTCATTAAGATGAACAGGTTGAATAATCTGGTCGTGGTTTTTACATCCCCATAGATCTCGTCCAGAACGGTATTCCCAGCATCCTGACCTGTTATGACATCTTTCATGGTGAGGTTTCCTGCCTTCAAGAACTTTATAGATACCGTGATTTATGACATCATTTTACTCGTATTGATGATTAAAAAGTTGACAGCCACCTTACGGTGACTGTCAACCTTCATCGAAAAATGCCCTGTACAGCCCAGGAGGACTATTTATGGTTGAGTGGGCGCGGGCAACAAGATGACCTGACCAGGAGTGAGTTGAACATCTGCAGAGAATTGATTAGCAGTCAGGAGATTTTCCGGTGCGACCTTCCAATCAAAGGCGATGGTTTCGATGGTATCGCCCCAACGAACGGTGTATTCCATTGACTGTCCGTTATTGTGGTAAGTGATCCAATTCCAGCGGAAGACATCGAAGCCGGTGGTGCCGGTCTTGCCGAAGCCATTCCCGTTCCATTCGTAGTTCAAAACACCTGTTTCACGATCGCCGGGGGTGTACAGTTTTACTTCTTCGATGGAACAATCTTCATATGGAGAGTTGCGAACCATATTGGAGATCGCCAGACGGGTATTGTTCTCATCGATACCGGCGACGACAAAGATATGGTCGAAATAACCGGGGGTTACATATAAGGTGGCGTAGGTGTAAACGACATCACCTGTGTAGAGATTGCCATTGGCTTGAAAATCATACCCAGCCAAATATTCATCGGTGTGGAAGAGGGTGAAAGTCTCCGGGTCGAACGAACCCCAGGGTTGACCGTCCCATCGCGGATTGACTCGGGTGAAGGAGGCTGCATTCTGCGTCCAGCTTCCGATGCGGTATGGGAAGGCATTGACATCACGCATGATCGTCCAAGCCAGCGGACCGCACATGGAAGTGGCATCCCAGTAGCCAACCTTTTCCTGTGAAACTTGATACGCCTCTTTGCAGGTACTTGCCAGATATTGGCGACCCACGGTGAGGTAATCGGGGATTTGCCAGTTGAGATTGAACATTCCAGCAACAGTTTCGTTGGTCACGTATCCGGCGTCGATCACCCAGTGGCAGGGGAGTTTCTTCATGACCGGGTAGATCTTCTCATCATTGGGCTGCCCGTTCTGTTGCCAGTACGAAGTGACATAAGCAGCCCACGGCGACTGAAGCACACCCGGCGTCATGGGGATGGCGGTGAGACGGAAACTATCGCTATATTCACGGAACCAGACGACAAAGCCCTGGGTCATGAAGACCGTGGCAACTTTATCGCCGCGGTAGGTTAGCGGATGCTGGAATTCGTTGAAGGTGAATTCGTAAATGAACGGGTCAGTTGTGACGTTGAGCATGCTGTTCTGCTCCCCGTTCCACACATAAAGCTGACGGCGTTCGGCAAGGTTGTATTCGCTGCCAAGTGCATTTTGAACGTTGGCAAGCATTTGTTCGGGGTTGAGGTCTGGCTGGGTCATGGAGCAACCCGCAGGGTTGGCGAAGGGATATAAAGGAGCGACCGGGCTTTCGATTTGGAAAGAGATCGTTTCGGCGAGATCGCCTGCCTGAGCAGGCTGGGCAACTATCGCTGCGGAACGAAGCGTTTCAAAGTCGGTGGGTTGTTGTTTGGTTTCAGGATGAAATTCAGCAGTTTGGGCTGTCACATTAAAAATCCCCTGCAATTGCGAGGCAACTTGTGTAAAAATCAAGACTGCGCTTGCAAATATGAGGAAAATAACTTTTATAGCGAATTTTGTAGTGACAAGAAATTTCATACCGTCAACCTTGTTGACGGCATTATTTCATTTAGCGGTCATTTTCCTCAGACGTGCTCACCTGTATTTATTTGTTAGTTTTTACCCAATTCTGTATCAGGACATACCACCTTAGCGAGGTGGTATTTTGTGTAATACACAGGTAGGGAATCCACCTATTCTCCAGGTTTGCACCCTATGTGAAAATGTATACAGAAGTATTCTAAAAACCAAGGAACACAAATGAACGACAAAAGAACCAAAGCCCAGTTGGCAGAAGAATTACTCGCCGCACAGAAACGGATCGCGGAGTTAAGCCAATACGAATTGAATTACCAGGTGCTAGTCCAAACCCTGGATGTCAGTTTGTGCCGCTGGCTGCCAGATACCACCCTGACCTTTACAAATGAAAAATATAAAGAGATCTTTGGTATTCAGGGAGATGCTCTTGGAAAACAATGGTTGGATTTTTTACCCGCGGAAACACGAAACGACACAGCCGCGTACTACCAAAATTTAGCTAAAAACCCCCAGGTCGTGACGTATGAACACCCGGTGACAATTAAGGATGGACACACACGCCAATATCAATGGATAGACAGCCCCATCTTCAATGAGAATGGACTTCTCTTGGAATTTCAATCGGTGGGTATCGATATTACTGAACTTAGGGATGCTGAAAAGAGCTCCCAGGCAGCAGAGCAGCGCTATCAAACACTGTTCGAAGATGCCCCCATGATGAACGTTGCTTCAAAGAACATAAATGGCGTTCCAATCATCACAGAATGCAATCACATGTTTTTGAACACCTTGGGTTATGAAAAAGAAGATGTGATCGGAAAGCCCCTTGAATCGTTTTACACACAGAACTCAGCCGAAAAATTAAGGAAATACCTTCAAGACCAAGATCAGCAGTTGAGACCCGCCACAGCCGAACGGGAATTGATCGCTCGTGATGGTCATATTGTTCATACCTTAATGAATGTTTTTGCCTTCCATGACGAAGAGAAACGCATCACTGGTTTCCAGGCTTCTTATCTCGATATCAGTGACAGGAAGCAGGCAGATCTTGCAATGCGTGAACGCGAACGGCAAATGCAAGCTTTGATCACATCGATCGATGATATTGTTTTTGAGGTTACAGAAGACGGGACCTATATCAATATTTGGGTGGCAAACGAAGAAATGTTGATGGTCCCCCGTTCAGAAGTCATTGGAAAGAGAATGATCGACTTGTTCGGAGAGGAAGCCAGCCGTCCATTTTATAAAGCATTGGTGCGCGTTTTAGCTGGCGGTCCATCTGAAAGTGTGGAATATTCCCTGAACATTTCTGGCGTCAAACATTGGTACTCTGCACGCTTTAACCCGATCCGATCCAGCGATGGATCGTTGAAATCTTCATCCATCATGGTGCGCGATATCACGCAGCAAAAGCAGATCGAGGAGACCTTGAAAGCCGAGCAAATCCGTTTTTCAAAGGTGGCAGATACCATTCCGGGCGTGATCTTAACCTTTCAGCAAAAGACAGATGGCACAATATGCATTCCGTACGCCAGCGGAGCGTTCAGAGATGTATATGGGCTCGAACTTGAGGATGTGAAGAATAATATCAACCCGATCGCTGAAAGGGTTCGGCAAGATTATATCGGTATTTTGATGGAAGCAGTTGGAACTTCGGCGCAGAGTTTGCAGCCCTGGCGCAATGAATACCCATACCTGCACCCCACCAAAGGGGAGATCTGGCTTGAGGGATACTCGATGCCAAACAAGAATGAAGATGGCTCGATCACTTGGTATGGCATTAGCACAGATATTACCGAACGCAAAAAATCAGAGCTGGCCATGCGCAGCCTCGAGCATAAATTTCAAACCCTTGTGGAACAATCACCCGTGGTCGTATATGTAGACGAAGTGAGTGGTCCCTGGCAGTATCTAAGCCCGCAGTTGGAAAAGGTCCTCGGGTACACCGTTGACGAGTTTATGGAAAACCCCCTTCTCTGGAAGAACAGCATTCATCCTCTCGATCAGAAAATGGTGGAAGACGAAGTCAATAAATGCATTAAAACAGGTCAACGCATCAAACTGGATTATCGATTTAGGACTCGCGATGGGCGTGAGATCTGGATCCACGACGAATCGGATGTGCAGCCTGATACAGAAACCGGAAAGATCATTCTTCAGGGGATCTTCTATGACATCACGGATCAAAAGCTGGCCGAAGAAACGATCCGGCTCACTGAGCAACGCTATCGCAGCTTGTTCGAAGACTCCCCTGTAATGAACCTGTTGACCGAAAACCGAAATGGAATTGCAGTGATCACTGGTTGCAACCAGCAATTTCTCTCGACTCTGGGGTATACGGAGTCTGAGGTCATTGGCAGAGAACTCGCAGATTTTTACTCCCCGTACTCCAAAGAACAACTTAAGAATGGCTATCCAAAAGCGTTAAGCGGATCCACAGTCTCTGAAGAGCGAGAACTTGTAGCCCGTGACGGGCACATCATCCATACCCTGCTGAAAGCGAGTGCCATGGCAGGTGCAAATGATCAAGTGATCGGTACTCAAGCCTCGTTCATTGATATTACAGAACGGAAAAAAGCAGAGCAAGCATTACATACCAGCAACGAACGCTTCACACAAATGGCAGATAATAGCCTCGAAGTGTTCTGGATGTTCGATAACCAACAAGGGAAACTTATTTACTTAAACCCGGCATTCGAAAAGACCTGGGGAATCTCCATTGAAGAAACCCTGAAAGACAATCGGCTCTACATTGAAGCCATTCACCCCGAAGATAGGCACATCCTGTTTGCCGGGCTGGAAGCACAAGGAATAGGCCAACAAACGGACATGGAATATCGCATTATCCACCCGGATGGGAGCATCCGCTGGATCCATGACCGTTCCTTCCCGATCTTTGATCAGACTGGGGCTCTATTGCGCACCACCGGAATTGCCGCTGACAACACGGAACGCAAACTGGCAGAGATCGGACTGAAAACCAGTGAAGCGAAACTTCGGTCACTGGTATCCTCACAAACCCATTTTGTTTTGCGAACAGATCTCTCCGGAAAGTTTACCTATTGGAACGAAAAGTATCTCAAAGAATTCGGATGGCTTCACAAAAACAAGGATCTGCATGAATCAAGCCCCATTGAGGCGATCTGCGAATATCACCACAGCCGCACATATGAAATTGTTGAAGAATGTCTTGCCAACCCTGGACAGGTGTTCCCGGTGGAACTGGACAAACCCTCCCGTGACGGAAGTATCCGGACCACACTCTGGGAATTCGTGGCACTGGCGGATGAGAACAACCAGCCCACAGAACTTCAATGCATGGGCATCGAGATCACAGAACTGAAACAGGCACAAAATGCTCTATTGGAATTAAATCGATCCCTCGAAGAACGCGTCCAACAGCGCACCGCCGAAGTGCAAGACCTGTATGACAACGCCCCCATTGGTTATCACTCTCTTGATAAATATGGAAACATCATCCACGTGAACCAGACCCACCTGGATTGGCTGGGCTACACTCGCGAAGAATTCCTTGGAAACCCCATTACAAAATTTTTAGATACCGAAAGCATAAAATCTTTCGAGAAAAACTTTCCCTTATTCATTGAAAGGGGCTGGATTCGCGACTCGGAGTTCAACATGATCCGCAAAGATGGCAGTGTCATCCCGGTTCTGATCAGCGCCACAGCGATCTATGATGATCAAAAGAACCTGCTCATGACCCGTACCGCCGTGTTCGACAACACAGGCCGCCGCGCAGTGGAAGAGGCTCTGCGCCGCAGTCGCGATGAACTTCATGCAGCCAATCAATCCCTTGAAAGAGCTGCCCGCCTTAAAGATGAGTTCCTGGCCAGCATGAGCCATGAATTACGCACACCGCTCACCGGCATTCTCGGTCTCTCAGAGACTTTGCAGTTAAACACGTACGGAGAATTAAATGAAAAGCAAGCGAAGACGATCAGAGCCATTGAATCCAGCGGCCGCCACCTGTTGGAACTGATCAACGATATTCTTGACCTTTCGAAGATCGAAGCCGCCCAACTTCAGATACAGCTTGAAGCAGCCTCCCTTTCTGATATCTGCCAGGCAAGCCTGCAGTTGACCAAAGGCATGGCAAATAAAAAACGCCAACGGGTCCATTACACCATGGCCACCGAGTCGGTGCTCTTTTATGTAGACAGCCGGCGTATCAAGCAGGTCCTTGTGAACCTGTTAAGCAATGCCATCAAGTTCACACCCGAGGGTGGTGAACTTGGGTTAGAAGTAAATCTTCTTAAAGCTGAACAAAAAGTACAGTTCATAGTTTGGGATAAGGGCATTGGCATCAAACCAGAAGATAAGGAAAGGCTCTTCAAACCGTTCATTCAGATCGATAGCAGCCTTGCACGACAATATGCAGGGACCGGGCTCGGGCTCTCCCTCGTGCAGCGTCTTGTAGATCTCCACAATGGCACTGTCGAATTTGAAAGCACATTTGGAGAAGGCAGCCGCTTTATTGTGACCCTGCCATTGATCTCCTCATCAAACGACACGGTGCAATTCATTGAAACAAATACAAGGCAGGATGTAATTTCCGCTTCTCACCTGCCTTCAGCCGAACCTAATCTACCAGTCGTTCTACTCGCTGACGATAATGAGCTCACCCTGGACATGCTTTCAGATTTCCTCAAATCGAACCAATTCCATGTAGAGACCACAATAAGTGGTTACGAGTTGCTCGAAAAAGTGGATGCTGCCCATCCCAACATCCTGCTCGTAGATATTCAAATGCCCGGTATGGATGGCTTGGAAACGATCCGGCGCATTCGTACGCATGTCAACCCATCCATCGCTTCAGTTCCCATCATTGCGCTTACGGCATTATCCATGACAGGCGATCGTGAGCGATGTCTGGCTGCCGGTGCGAACGAATACCTCAGCAAACCCGTCAAGTTGACAGAACTGCTCAGCACCATAAAAACTTTTTTGAAAAAAGTCTGAAATACATTTTTGTGTAGTTAGAACCTGATCGTACTGCTCATTTAGAAATAGGAACCATCTTGATGAACAACAAAATGACCAAAGCCGAATTGCAATCAGAGTTACGAGCTGCTGAAAAGCAGATATTGGAACTGGAATCTTCCTTGAAAAAGGTCACAGAGCAGTCTCAGCTTTCCACGGCAGGCACCCCTTCATCGGCGGAGAATGAGGCGCTGTTTTCCCGCGTTTTTCAGATCAGTCCCAACCCCATGGCATTCTCAGATCTGGAAACATCTGCTATTGTGGAAGTCAATGATGCTTTCTTAAGAACATTTGGTTACACAAAAGAAGAGGTTATCGGTAGAACGGCGCGCGATCTACATCTATTTGTCGACCCGGATCAACGCGACCAGTTGTTAAGGGTCATGAAAGCTCAAGGATACTTGCGAGATGCAAATCTCATCCTTCGTACCAAAACAGGGCAGATTCGGCACGGAGTATTTTCAGCAGAATTTATTCAGGTACAAAACCATAATCTGCTGCTGACCGCGATGAACGATATCACGGACAGCAAACAGAACCAGGATGTTCTGCTCAAGAGCGAAGCTCGCTTTGTGACCATTTTCGAGAACAGCCCGGTTGCGATCAGCATTACACGTATAAGCGACTTGAAGATCATTCATGTGAATTCAGCATTTATGAAAATGTATGGGTTTTCACGTGAAGAGATCTTGGACCACACAGCCGCAGAGTTGGGAATATGGGCAGACCTGAACGAACGACAACGATTTGTCGATCTGCTGAAAACTCAAAAAAAGGTCACCGACGTTGAGGCGGTTGCAAAATACCGATCTGGCAAAGAAAAGAAAATGCTGATCTCGGGAGAGGTCGTTGAGATCGACGATGAACCCTGCTTTTTGGTACAGATCATCGATATCACCGAAAGAAAGCAAGCCGAGCTTGAATTGCATCAAAGCCGGGAAAATTACAAGACCCTCTTTGAAAACAACCCCCACCCCATGTGGGTATATGACATAGATACCCTGGCTTTTCTAATGGTCAATGATGCTGCGATCCAGCATTATGGATACAGCCGCGAAGAATTCCTCAAGATGACCATTCTGGATATTCGCCCATCGGAAGATCATAAAGCTTTGTTAGAAAATGTAAGCAAAGTAAAAGATGGCAAAGATGAGGCAGGCATTTGGCGTCATATAAAAAAGGATGGCAGCCTTATTTATGTTGAGATCACCTCACACACCTTGGAGTTTAATAAGCGTAAGGCTGAACTCGTTCATGCGGATGATGTCACCGAAAGAGTGAGGGCAGCTTCTGCCTTGCAAGCCAGTGAGGCGAACTACCGCAACCTGGTCGAGAAATCTGAAAGCGCCATTGCAGTTGTAGACCGGGATGGAAAAATATTATTTGCCAATGAAAAGGGGAAGGAGATCTGGCATGAAACGGAATTTATAGGAAAGACCATTTATGATGTATTCCCCCAGGAATATGCAAACCGGTATTTGACCGCCATCCGTTCGGTCATTGATTCTCAGATCAGCATTATGGATGAAATCGAAAGTTCCGTGGCCGGCAATTCGATGTGGTTCCGCATATCCATGACCCCGTTAAGAAACCCAGATGATTCTGTATCCAGCTTATTATTGAACGCATGGGATATTACCAACAGCAAATTGGCAGAACAAATGCTGCATGAAAGCGAAGAAAAATACCGCACCCTCGTCAACTCTTCGATGGATGGCATTTTTGTAGCCCAGGATGAAAAGTTCGTTTTTTTCAATACTGCCCTGCCCACCATGTTGGGCTATGCCCCTGAAGATTTCGAGAACGCTTCTTTTGCACAAGTGATCGCGCCGGAACATTTGAACGGTTGGACAACGCGCTTCCACCAACGTATAAGTGGTAAAGAACCCATCTCCAATTATCAGGTTCGGTTCCTTGATAAAACCGGAACAAAACAAATTTGGATCGAACTGCGTGCCAACCGCATTTTCTTCAATAAAAAACCGGCAGTATTAGGTATCGTCCGCGATATCACAGAAAATAAGCAGCTTCTGGAGGAAATGGAAAATCTCGCCAAATTCCCGGCAGAAAACCCTGGCGCGGTTATGCGCGTCGACCTTAACGGGAAGCTGCTCTATGCCAATGAAGCAAGCTATGCTTTGCTATCGGATTGGGTTCTGGAAGTAGGAAAACCCGCACCTGTGATCTTACAGAAGGTGGCGGCTTTGGTCGTCGAATCAGGACAAGACAAAACCATAGAGACCACTCACAAAGATCATGTCGTCACGCTCAATTTTATCCTGCTAAAACACAGGGACTACATCAACGTCTATGGGCTGGATATCACCCAACAAAGGCTGGCGGAAGAAAAACTGCGTGAAAGTGAAATTCGTGCGCGTGCCATGCTGGATGCCTTTCCAGATCTCATGTTCCGCATGAACCGGGAAGGGATATTCCTTGACTATAAAGCCGATGTTCAGGATCTCTATCCACAAGATACTCCCTCTCTTATTGGTCTGCGCAACCGGGATGTTACCCCACCCGAGTTTTCAAGCCTGATCGAAAAGAAAATTCAAGAAACATTAAGTTCCGGAAAATTACAGACCTTTGAATATCAACTTCCACTGGCTGATCAAAAAGTTCATGATTTTGAAGCACGTATGACACCCAGCGGCAAGGACGAAGTTGTAGCTGTAGTACGCGATATCACGAACCGCAAGAGCATGGAACGTGAGATCTTGCAAGTTAATAAGCGTTTTACTGAACTGGCTGAAAGTGTATCCGATATATTTTGGGTCACGCAGCCCAAAATACGCAAACACCTATATGTCAATCCTGCCTTTACAGTCATTACCGGGCTCAGCGCTGAAGCTGTGGATAACCTCCCCAATGGCTATCTGGATATCGTAGTGCCTGAAGACCAACACATCGTCATCAAAGTCCGTGAGCAGGAAGATAATGGTCTTAAGACCGATACAAAATACCGCATCCTGCGACCCGATGGCAGCATCCGTTGGATCCATGACAGGGCCACACCTGTTTTCGATGAAACTGGAAACGTGGTGCGTGTTGTGGGTGTTTCAAGCGATATTACAGAACGATTGGAAGCTGATATGCGTTTGAACGAATCTGAGATGCGCTTCCGCCAGATCGCCGAAACCATACCGGAAGTATTTTGGGTCTACGACAATGATCAAAAACAATTGGCGTATCTCAGCCCTGCTTATGAATCTGTTTGGGGGTATCCAGCGCAAACGGTGTATCAGAACGATGAAAATTTTATTGAAACCATCCTGCCTGAAGATCGCAAGCTCATGTTTGCATCGATGGAAAAACAAAATCGCGGCGAACATACAGAAATTGAATACCGCATTGTGCGCCCTGATGGTTCCATACGATGGATCCATGATAGATCCTTCCCCATTTTCGATGAACAAGACGGCCACCTCAAACGAACAGCAGGCATTGCAACCGATATTACTGAACAAAAACTTGCAGGAGATGCACTGCGAGACCGCGAAGAACGTCTGCGCCTCACATTGGATGCGTCCCATCAAGGTCTCTATGACCTAAACCTTCAGACCGGAGAAGCGATCACCAACCGCGAGTATGCTGAAATGCTAGGGTATTCTTCAGAGACCTTTGTTGAAACCAATCAAGCATGGCTGGAACGTTTGCATCCAGATGATAAGGAAAATACTTTACAGGCCTTTTCGAGTTATATCAATGGGCTGATCCCCGAATATCGTACTGAATTCCGCCAAAAGACAAATGATGGAAAATGGAAGTGGATCCTTTCCTTTGGAAAGATCGTGGAATATGATCCAAATGGAAAACCGCTTCGCATGCTGGGCATCCATCTCGATATTGATTCGAACAAACAGGCAGAGCTGGAATTACAAAGGCGCGCGGCTCAATTATCTCTGCTCAATGATGTGGGAAAAAAGATCGCCGGCGTACTCGACATTCAAGACGTCTTGGATCTATCGGCGAACCTTGTGCATGACAGTTTTGGATATCATCATGTAGGTTTGTTCACGATCAATGATGAAAAGAGCCATATGCTGATGCGGGCCAAGGCAGGCGAGTATTCCTCCAAGTTTCCCGACAACCACAGCATCAAACTGGGAGAAGGGATCGTTGGCACGGTAGGTTTAAGTGGTGAAATGGTCCTAACGAACCAGGTCAATGAAGATCCCATTTACATTAACTTTTTTCCTGAAGCGCTCGATACGATCTCCGAACTGGGGCTGCCCATCAAATATGCAGGGCAGGTGATCGGCGTTCTAGACGTTCAAAGCCCACTCCCCAATGCGTTCAGTGCAGACGATATTCAAGTCCTTCAAACCCTGGCAGATCAAGTTGCCATTGCACTTGAGAATGCGCGCTTGTATGAGTCAGGTCAAATAGAACTGGCAGAACGCCAAAAACTGATCTACGACCTGGAGAAGCTGGTGGAAGCAGGTCATGCTTTAAGCGAAACCCTCAACCCCCAGGCGATCTACCCGTTAATTTACAGTTATGTTTCCAAGGTCATGCCTTGTGATTTCGTTATTGTGTCTTCCTATGACCCCGAGTTCGAACTCATTCGGTGCGAGTATCTTCACACCCCAGAGGGTCCACAGCAGGTAACCAACTTCCCGCCCATCCCGCTTGAACCACCCGGACAAGGCACACAAAGCCTTGTCATCCGCAGCGGAAAGTCCCTGCTTTTGTCGGACTATGAAAAGGCTCTCAAGACCACGAACAATACCCTCTACTTTAATGAACAAGCGGAGATCGTTGACGAAACCTATGAAGAAGATGATCGCACTCGTTCGGCAGTCCTGGTTCCATTAAAGGTCAACGGCATCGTAACAGGTGTCTTGCAGGTCTTGAGCACAAAGTTAAATGCACATACCCAGGAACACCTGCGCTATACAGAGGCGCTCGCCTTCCATGTTTCCTCTGCACTCTCAAATGCCCGCTTGTTCTCAGAGCTTGAAGAGCGCGTCCGTCAACGTACCGCAGAAGTTCAGGACCTGTATGATAATGCTCCCGCTGGTTATCACTCACTGGATATCAACGGAAAATTGATGTTGATCAATCAGACCGAGTTGAACTGGCTGGGCTATACCCGAGAAGAAATGATCGGGCACATGTTTTCCGATTTTCTAACCCAGGAAAGCGTGCAAACCTTCCAACAAACCTTCCCCATCTTCAAATATCACGGATATTTAAACGACCTTGAAATGTACCTGGTACGCAAGGATGGCTCGATCTTCCCCGTTCTGGTCAATGCGATCGCCGTCAAGGATGAAGATGGCAATTATCTTATGAGTCGTTCCACGGTATTCGATAATACGGAACGCAAAAAAGCAGAACTTGCCTTGCAAGACCGGGAAAAGGTCTACCGTGCTTTGTTCGAAAGTGCAAATGATGCCATCTTCCTGCTTCAACCCGATGGCACGATCCTGGGAGCCAACCCCCGCAGTTCTGATCTATTAGGCATTCCACATGAAGACCTGGTTGGAAAACATGCCCTGGACTTTATTGCCAAAGAGGAAAACAAAGAAGCAGAAGGACATTCGGACCGAGTGCTGGCTGGGGAAACCCTGCCTATCTATGAACGCACCTTTATCAGAAACGATGGGACCCTGGTCAATGCCGAGATCAACCTATCCCTGATCCGCGATGAAACCAACAAACCGAAATACATTCAAAGCGTCGTGCGTGATATTTCCGGCCGCAAACGAGCCGAAGAAACCCTGCGTCTCGCCAATGCCGAAATGGAACGTGCCCTGCGCCTCAAGGATGAATTCCTGGCGAACATGAGCCATGAACTGCGCACACCGCTTAACGCCATCCTTGGCATCACAGAAAGTTTGCTCGAGCAAATTTCCGGTTCATTGAACGAAAAGCAGCAGAAATATCTTCAAACCGTTTTGGAAAGCGCTCAGCATCTTCTGGAACTGATCAATGACATCCTCGACCTTGCCAAGATCAATGCCGGGCGTATCGAGTTGGATATCAGCAGAGTGGATATCAATTCCGTAATCCACACCAGTATGCGCATGATCCGTGAACTGGCTCAAAAGAAAGGACTGAATGTCAACCTTGAGGTTGATCCAACCGTGATTGCAACATGGGCCGATGAACGCCGCCTCAAGCAAATGCTGGTAAACCTGTTGAGCAATGCCGTCAAATTCACACCCAAAGGTGGAGAAATTGGGCTTATCATTCATGGCAACAAATCAGATCAGGTATTAAACCTCACTGTATGGGATACAGGCATCGGCATCAAGCAGGAGGATATTCGTTTACTATTCCAACCATTCGTTCAGTTGGATGCCGGACTGGCACGTGGCAGCCAGGGAACTGGGCTGGGGTTGGTGCTTGTCAGCCAAATGGCACGTTTACATGGTGGCAGTGTTACAGTGGAAAGTGAACCACAACAAGGAAGCCGCTTTACCATCACCATTCCCTGGGTCACCATGGAAAAACAAGAACGGTCACTTCATGAAACTCGTCCGCAACCACCTGTCATCGAATCCTCGGTAGAGAAAAAACCTGCCAAAGACAACTTGATCCTTTTAGTGGAAGATACAGATGCGGTTACCATGTTGATCAGCGATTACCTGAAAAGACACGGCTACAAGGTCGTTACCGCACGAGATGGGTTCGAAGGCATTGCACGGATCAATGAAACTGTGCCAGATCTGATCCTAATGGATGTAATGATGCCCGAATTGGACGGCATAGAAACCACGCGCCGTATCCGTACTCAACTTGGGCTGAGCCACATCCCCATCATTGCCCTCACCGCCCTCGCCATGGCCGGAGATCGCGAACGCTGTCTTGAAGCTGGAATGAATGGATATTTAAGTAAACCGGTTAAACTTAAGGAACTCCTCGAAACCATTGAACACTACCTAAAACCGGGCAAGGAAGGTCTCCAATGAACAGTACCATCTTGATCGTCGATGACAACGCCGCAAGCCGTGAAGCCTTGGAAGCGATCCTTGCTTCGGAAAATTACAACTTGCAAATGGCAGAAGATGGGATACAGGCATTAGAAAAAGCAGATGCCATGCACCCAGATTTGATCCTGTTGGATGTAATGATGCCCGGCATGGATGGCTTCGAAGTATGCCGACGCCTCCGTTCCATGCCCTTGCTTGCAGAGATCCCCATCATCCTTCTCACCGCTCTGGATGATACCGCCTCACGCCTGGAAGGCATTGAAGCTGGCGCCGATGACTTTATCTCCAAGCCATTCGACCGACAGGAACTTCGTGCCCGCGTACGAACCATCACCCGCCTGAACCGCTACCGCACCCTGCTTGAGCAGCGTGAAAGCCTGCGTGAGATGGCGCAGCGCATGGTCACCAGTCTGGAAGATGAACGTATGCGCATCTCCCGCGAACTGCATGATGAACTTGGTCAACTGCTCACCGCCCAACTCATGGATATCCGTGACCTCCAAAACGACCTTACCATTCCACCCGTTACTCTGTTCGAACGATTGGAAAAGATCCACAACCAGGCTTATGAAGTCACGGTCAAGATCCGAAGGATGGCGCATGAACTTCGTCCACCCTTGCTAAGCACCTTTGGACTCAAGCAAGCGATCGAGATCCACTGTTCGAAATTCTCCAACCATACCCATATTCCGATCACGATCGATGTTGATGATGGAATAACCAAACTCCCTGATATATATGGGATCATCCTGTACCGCATCCTGCAGGAAGCGCTGACCAATATTGCCAAACATGCCAATGCCAAGCATGCCTGGGTGGAATTAAGCATCGAAGACGATCACATCCACCTGCTGGTTCAGGACGATGGACGCGGATTGCCCGAATTGGATGCCCCTGTCAACGGGATCGGCATCGTCGGTATGAAAGAGCGTGCAGCACTTGTAGGTGGAGATTTGAGCTTTCGGTCAGGAAAGAATGGCGGCACCATTCTTTCAGTTTCACTGCCATTAAAACCTGGAACAACCAGCAAAAGGGAGGAAGCATGATCCGCATCTTGATCGCAGAAGACCATCTCATGGTGAGAGCAGGCATTCGTGCTCTGCTTGAAAAAGTTGGCGATATGACCATCTTAGGCGAGGCCGCCAATGGTCAGGAAGCCGTGGAAATGACCGAAACATTGAGCCCCGATGTCCTGATCATGGACATCATGATGCCGCGGTTGAATGGTATACAGGCCGCAGAACAACTGCGTAACAGGAAGAACCGGGTCAACATCCTCCTGCTTTCAATGTATGCTGATGAAGGCTTGGTCTATCAGGCATTGCAAAGCGGAGTCAATGGCTATGTGTTGAAATCCTCCGCCAGCGATGAGCTAGTAAAAGCTGTGCATGAGGTTGCGAATGGTAAAAAATTCCTAAGCGGTCCAATTTCTGAGATCGTGATGGAAAATGCATTCAAGCCGCGTCCCACCACTGAACTTGACCCGCTTGCAAGCCTTTCACCCCGCGAAAAAGAGATCATGCAACTCATCGCCGAGGAACATACCAGCGTGGAGATCGCCAAATTCCTCTCGATCAGCGAAAAGACGGTCGAAAAGCACCGAGCCAACTTGATGGAAAAACTACGCGTTCGAAATCTCGCCGGGCTTGTGCGGCTTGCCGTAAAGTATCGGCTTGTAGACAGAGATTTTTAATTGCTTACAATACTGGAAGTCGCCTGTATATGGGGGATTTCCAGTATTTTCAAATAGCACTTGTCAAAATAACCTTGGTCACGTGAACATTGGGTATCCATTGAGCAAGGAATTTCTTTCATGAAACCTACAATTCTCATAGTTGATGATGAACCTTCTGGTCAGCGAGTGGTTGAGTCCATACTGCAAGACCAGGGGTATGTTATGGAATTTGCCGCAAATGGCAAAGAAGCTCTAAAAAAAGCCGGGGAGCTCAAACCTGACCTTATCCTTTTAGACATCATGCTGCCGGAAATTGATGGCATACAAGTTTGTCAGACTCTTCGCAAGAACAGCGAACTTGCCAAAATTCCCGTCGTTATGCTGACAGCCTTGAATGACCGGGATATCCGCATTGCCAGCCTGGATGCCGGCGCTGATGATTTCATTTCCAAACCGTTCGACCGGGCAGAGTTGCGTGCACGAGTTCGTTCGATCACACGCCTGAACAAATATCGTCTCTTATACGAGCGCAATATGATGTTCTCGTGGATCAGTGATCAATCCAGTGACGGCTACTTGTTGATACGAAATGGAGACGAGGTTACGTATGCCAACCCACGGGCACGGTTTTATCTTGGGTTGGATATGGATGCTGCAATCCCTGCTGCAAGTTCATTCATGTCGGTCGTATCACGCCAATATCAGCCTCAGCCGATGGAAGCCTGGCAGGATTGGCCATCCCCCATATCCAAAGATGGCTCGCGTGTCCGTTATCTTGTTCGACCGGAGACGAATAATTCTCATGAGTACTGGCTTGAAGCTTCTGTCTTTGAGATTCCAAATAGCGAGCCTGGCTCCCGCATCATTCGTCTGCGCGATGTGACCGCAGATATCTTGAACCGACGCAACACCCGCAGCTTTGGCGAAGCGATCAATCATAAGATCAGAACGCCAATGACCCATATCATTTCAAGCCTTGACCTGCTTGCAAGGCATGCTCCTAAATTTTCTCCCGAAGAACTTTCCCAACTCTCCGAAACAGCGTTGATGGGCGCGAAACGACTCTCCGAAACGATAGATAGGATCTTGAAATATACGAACCTGTATACCAATACGAGCGCATCTGAAGGATTCCAGCTATCGCTTTTCAAGGAAATTGTAGAAAAGATCGCATCTGATCTGGGTATCTCAAATTTATTCTTAAAGATGGACAATCGTTTGCTCCAAACCAAGATCGTACTGCCATTGCAATCGGTTGAAGTTTTGCTGTGGGAGATTTTAGGGAATTCCAAGAAATTTCACCCTTCAGGTTCTCCTGAGGTGATCGTTGAGGTAACGCCTGGTAATTCACATAACATACTTTTTCATTTCAGTGATGATGGCGTCAGACTTTCGCCCAAACAATTGACCACCGCCTGGTTGCCATATTACCAGGGAGAAAAAGATTTCACTGGTGAAGCCCCGGGCATGGGTCTGGGACTTTCCACCGTCAACGCCATTGTATGGGGTGCCGGGGGAACAAGCCGATTAACGAACCGCGAAGACAAGCCTGGTGTCGTGATCCGGCTGACAATTCCTGTTGCAAAACCTTCGTAAAAATTATCAGAGTACTGGAGTTCCTTTTTTCATGGATGATGTGAGAAGCACGATCTTGATCGTAGATGACGACCCAGCTGGACGTGAGGTACTGGTCTCGATCCTTGAATCAGATGGGTATGAATTGATACTGGCAGAGAATGGCTTTCAAGCCATAGAACTTGCCAACGCCATCCACCCGGATATCATCCTTCTGGATGTGATGATGCCGGGTATGGATGGTTTTGAAACCTGCAGAAGGATCCGAAGCGAAAAGGATATCGCCGAAGTTCCGATCCTGTTCCTTACCGCTTTGGATGACCGTCAATCTTTGCTGAGCGGCTTGGAAGCCGGAGCAGATGACTTTATTACCAAACCCCCAGACCGATATGAATTACGCGCTCGTTTGCTTGGGATCTCACGGTTGAACCGTTTTCGAAAATTGTTGGATGAACGGCAAAACCTGGAAGAAGCGCATCAACAACTCCTGCTGGCTTACGACAAGACCATCGAAGGGTGGTCGCGCGCCATGGATCTGCGTGACAAGGAAACAGAAGGCCATACCCAACGCGTTACCCAACTGACCCTGAAAGTTGCAAAGCTCTTTGGAATAAACGGAGAAGAACTCACCCACATTCAACGCGGTGCACTTTTACATGATATGGGCAAATTAGGCATTCCAGATGCGGTCCTGCTCAAACCCGATAAACTTGACGCCAGCGAATGGGAACTGATGCGCCAGCATCCGCAAATGGCGTATGAGATGTTATATCCCATTGAGTACCTGCGTCCTGCACTTGATATTCCCTTTTGCCACCACGAAAAATGGGATGGCACTGGCTACCCCCGCGGTTTAAAAAGAGAAGAGATCCCTTTGTCTGCCAGGATCTTTGCAGTTGTAGATGTTTGGGATGCGCTCACCTCAGACCGCCCTTATCGTGCAGCCTGGAGCAAGGAAAAAACTTTGGCACATATTCAAGAACAATCCGGAAAACATTTCGACCCGAAGGTCGTTGAAGTGTTCTCGATGGTCATTCAGAATAATATTCAAGAATAACCAAAGTTTGATTGGCTCGAAGACACGAACAACCCGCCCCGAAGACCGATCTTCGGGGCGGGTTTTGTTTTATTTCACATCGATATTGAATATCACAGTTTGCTCAGGCTCCCCATCGCTCACAGTTACGCCGGGTGGATAGCTTCCAAGTGTGATCTGCGTCTTACCCGCCGAAAGGGCTTTGAAGGTCCACACATCGACGCCGCCAGAACCAGCCAATACTGGTTCATCCGCTTGGTAATCAAGAGAGACGAATTCAACACTGGTCAAGTCGCCAACGATCTCCCAGTGATACCCTGTACTGGGATTGGATGCGATCACGATCTCAAAAGATTCGCCTGCCTGCACCTCTACAGGTTGACTCGGGTCAGTGAGGTTCAACCCACCTTCAGAATCTGCACCTTGATTTAACGTCTGGCATCCAACAGACAGAAACGCAACAGCTAACAGCAGATATATCTTTTTCACAACAGCCTCCATTTAGGTTGAAACAATAAATTTCATCAGATATCAACGGTCATCTCTATTTTAACAATTAAAAGAGGTGACTGCTCAAAAATCAGTCACCTCTTTCTATAGATCAAACTCAACCAAGATCTAGTACAAAACCAACAAACCTTTGAAAGCCTTCTCGATCAATCCTTTATCTCCTGAGATGCGAGCACGCTGCATGCCTTCTTCGAACGAAAAACGTCCGGATACAAAGATATTGAAATCAAGCGCGTCCATTTCCAGAACAGCAGCTGACTCGCCGTTTCCGATCTGCCATTCCCCGCCAGCGATACCCGTCAGCACAAGGGTGATGGCTTTGCCGTTGAGACGCTTGCGCAATTTCTGTGCCACATCACGCACGACCAATTCCACAATACGTCCATCATGTTCGCGGGTCTGCTCGAAGGGACGGTTCGTGGCGCGGCAGATGTCGAGACGGTGCATCCATGTATCACGACTATGGGTGATCCACATTAGGTCGCGCAAGGTCATGAAGCCCGCCACGGGATGTGGAATGCCAAACCACTTGATCGCTTTGAATCCGTATGCCCAGTTATCTATTGCCGGTTTGCCTACCTGTTTTAGTTCATTGATCAGATTCTGGGGAGACATGTGCTTGCGCTCGCCGACCTGTAACTCGTTGATGGCATCTTCAGGGAGTTGTCCCTTTTTGGGAACCCGCGCATACTGTCGAAACATCTCGCGCAGGCTCACCCCGCTGAGATACCCGCCCGCTTGGTGCGCCACCATATCATGCACATCCCACTCGTCGGCGTGGAGAGATTCTAGAAGGGTCAGCAAGCGGGCAAAGGCTTCGGTCATGAGGCGATGGGCTTCATCCGCATTGACGGTGGAAATGGATTCAGCACGAGCAATGGAAGGTTGGGAGGTTATAGAGGTCATTTTAAAGGGTGCCTTTCAAAGAATTTCCAAAATACATCAGCGGCATCAAGTTCTTTTGGATATAAGTTGCCGCTGGGATACACATGGATCATATCTTTGACCATTTGAAAAATGAATTCGTTGTCCGCGCCGGTCAGGCTTTGGTCAAAGACGAATACCGTATAGTTGGGGCGCGGTTGCAACACTTGGTACACGTTCGGGTCGAGGTTGAGATACGTGGCAAGGTTGACCAACATCCCACCGAATACTTTATCTGTCAGTAGGTCTTCGGCTTCAAATGGGAATGGCATCGGAATCCCATATCCCTCCGAGACCAGTTCCTCCATCGTTCCCATAATGGAGTAAAGGGATGTTGAAGCCTTCGGCGGCATGTCTG
>VFQT010000871.1_pt1 | contig 40424 bp, 38 predicted proteins | sample 3512381 | NCBI WGS metagenome assembly VFQT01 (sample SAMN10412376, study PRJNA504923) | tailings metagenome | isolation source: Relicate 2 Philex TSF3 active mining site | place: Philippines: Tuba, Benguet | collected 2017-08-29 | reverse complement strand
GGTTTCCATGAATACTTCCACGCACTCACGGTGGCAGCTTTCTTCTGTCACTGGACGGCTGCGCTGCTTATTAGCATCAGCCCTGTCGCGGGGTCTATCTCTGCGGCTTAGCGGGTGGCTCTGGTCTAGTTGGCTTATCTCCGCCTGAGCTAGATAGGTCCTCCTGAGCCAGCTTTTCTCGAATCTCTTCGCGATACTTGGTCCTTCTAATTCTTCGATTCATATCAAAAAACAGAAAGACCGCTCCCACCGCCACCGCGAAGGTAATGATGAAGCCGATTGTCCCAGGAGAGTTATAAGTTTCATCGGCAACCGGGGTTGGCATCTGAATCCAGAAATTTATATCCAGCAGTATGTTCACAGCATAAGTATTCCACCTATGACATAACCTTTTGGCATGAGCAACAGAACTGATGACCTGATGGCACGCAGATACGGTGCCAAACCTGTCAACGCTCTGAAGTTCAGAATCTTTGCTATTGCCGCCGTTATTGCCACAGCCGCTGGGGCGGTGTGGCTTGGCCTTGCCAACTGGTCTCCAATCCAGGCAACGACATCCAGCTTTGAGGTGGTTAGCCCTTGGCAGACCACTGTGGAATTTGAACTTCAGATGCCACCAGGGGAAGTTGCCCTTTGCCAGTTCGAAGCCCTAAACAATGCCTTTTTCGTAGTGGGTTATGTTGAGCAGTCATTTGGACCCTTTGATCAGCTAATCACCAATCATGCGGTTTCCATCAACACCTTTGAAGAGGCTGTAACGGGACTGGTTGACAGCTGCACACTGCGATAAGCTTGCCTCTGGCTCGCTAAGCGAGCTTTTTCAATTCCCGAGAGTAATAAATGTCCGACAGCATTCTTTTGACCCAAGAGGCCTATGACCGCCTAAAGGGCGAACTTGAAAACCTGATTCTGGTAGAGCGCCATGAGATTGCCAAACGCATCCAAGAGGCCCGGGAAGAGGGGGACCTTAAGGAAAACGGCGGCTACCACGCTGCTAAAGAAGAGCAAGGAAAGATCGAAGCCAGAATCAATCGGCTGGAGGAAATGCTGGCCAATGCCACTATCGGTGAGGCTGATTCGGGGGATGGAATTGTGAAGCAGGGACTAATGGTTCACTGCAAACTGAATGGGAAGGACAATGAGTTCTTTCTGGGCAGCCATGAAATCTTTGAGGGCACCAAGTATGAGGCTGCGATGGAAGATGGAGACTTCTCTGTATACAGCCCAGACTCTCCAATTGGGCAGGCAATTCTTGGGAAAAGGATTGGCGATAAGGTCAGCTACTCTGCGCCTAACGGCAAAGAAATCTCAGTTGAAATTACAGCCCTGAAAAACTTTGTCTTTAGTCACTAAGAAGCTTGGGGTTTAGCCCGGCTTTGCGCAGAGATTCTAAAACTTCATCCCGGTGTTCTTTGCCACGGGTCTCAACACTAAGGTCTAGTTCTACTTCGCTAATCTGAAGACCACTGCCGTGGCGAGTGTGAAGAACCTCGACGACGTTGGCGTGAGCATCTGCCACAGCCTGGGCAGTTCGGACTAGCTGTCCCGGCCTGTCTGGAAGCATCACCGCAATATTGGTGTAGCGATCAGAGGCTGCAAGACCATGCCTAATTACTCTTTGCAGTAGCAAAGGATCTATGTTTCCGCCGGAGAGCACCACTGCGGTCTTACCTTTGAGCTTGAGCTTTTTAGCCAAGATAGCTGCAACGCCCACTGAACCACCGGCTTCGACCACCATTTTGCTGCGCTCCAAAACGCCAAGCATTCCCTTGGCTATTTCGTCTTCGCTAACCGTTAATACCTTGTCGACAAATTTGGCAATTATTTCAAAGGGAACTTTGCCCGGCTTAGCCACAGCTATTCCATCGGCAATTGTCGGGTAGGTCTTTACTTCAACTGGTTTTCCTGCCTTGAGTGATGCAGGGTAGGCAGCAGCCAACTCAGCCTGAATCGCAAAGACTTTGACCTTGCGACCAAGCTGTGCTGCCTTGAGCTTGGCTGCTAGCGCAACTCCTGCCGTCAGTCCGCCTCCCCCAAGACAAACAATGATGTTGTCTACATCGGGAAGCTGATCAAAAATCTCGAGTGCAACGGTGCCCTGCCCCCGAATAATGTCCAGATGGTCAAACGGCGGGACATACACGGCTCCGGTTTTTTGCGCAAAAGCTTTAGCGGCTGCGTTTGTTTCGTCAAAAATTGCGCCTTCTAGAACAACATTTGCGCCATATCCAACGGTGGCTTGATACTTAGGAAGAGATGCACCAACCGGCATGAAGATAGTCGCCTTGATTCCTAACAGCTGTGCCGCTAGCGCAACACCCTGAGCATGATTGCCGGCGGATGCGGCAACGACTCCCCGTTTTTTCTCCTCAGGACTTAGTTGAGAAATTAGGTTGTAGGCACCACGAACCTTATAGGCACCAGTTCTTTGCAGGTTCTCACACTTGAAGTAAACCTTCTGACCAGTAAATGCACTCAGCCAATGGCTTTCAATTAACGGAGTCTTTGAAACGACACTCGCAACCCGATGCGCAGCTTGTTCGAATTCCTCAAGGGCGGGGAATTTCTGCTGAGCCATGGCAAAACCTTCAATCAAAGAATGAGAGAAAGTCTAGCGACTAGAAGCCCCTTGATATTTCTGAAAGTCGCTTGATTCTGGCGGGAATTGGCGGATGCGTGGAGAAAAGACGCTCAACCATTCCAGGCTTCAGGGGATCGTTGATGTACATGTGGGCCATTGCTGTATTAGCTCTGCGCATTGGTCTTCCATACTCGCCCAGCTTCTTTAGAGCACTCGCTAATCCATCTGGGTAACGCGTCATCTCAACGCCCGTGGCATCTGCGAGGTACTCACGCTGACGTGATACAGCAGCTGAGACAAGTGGCCCGATCAGCCAGGCGATAATCCAGCCGAGGATTCCGATAGCGATAAGGAAGATTGCAGCCTGTCCGTGATCTCTGCTCCTAGCCCCTGCGCCAAACCAAGCCATACGAATAGCCATATCCGCCAAAATTCCGATGGCAGAAACCAAACCGAAAACAATCGTGGAGACCCGAATGTCGAAGTTCTTGACGTGCCCAAGCTCGTGAGCCATGACACCTTGAAGCTCATTGTCATCCATAATTTCGAGCAGTCCGGTGGTTGCTGCAACCACTGCTGTCTTGGGATTTCTACCTGTGGCAAAAGCGTTGGGAGCGGGATCGTTGATGATGTAGACCTTGGGCATGGGAAGACCCTCGGTGATTGCGAGGTTCTCAACAATGTTCCAAAGCCTGGGATTGTCCTTCTTCTCAATTTGGTGAGCCCCACTCATGGCAATCGCGATTGATGAGGAAGCGTAATACTGGAAGATTGTGTAGCCAAGAACAAACAGCACGATAAATATTGCGCTAGAACCATTGCCTGTTGCCTGCCCCCACCAAACTACCAGAGCCGTTAGTAGTCCAACGAAGAGGCCAATAATGATTACAGTGTTGCGCTTATTGGCAGCTATTGCCCGATACATGCCTAGAACTTCACCTGCGGAGGCTCTTGAATAGCGGCTGGATTCTCAACCTCGAAGAATTCACGGTTAGTAAATCCAAGACGCTTTGCAAAAACATTGTTTGGGAACTGTTGAATCTTGGTGTTTAGCTCTGTGACTCCCCCGTTATAGAAACGTCGGGAAGCCATGATCTTGTCCTCGGTGTTCGTTAGCTCACGCTGAAGTTCCAAGAAGTTTGTCGAGGCAACAAGCTGCGGGTAGGCCTCGGACACAGCAAAGAGGCTCTTCAGTGCCCCCTGCAGCATGTTCTCAGCAGCAGCAGCTTCCGCTGGATGCTCTAAAGCATTGGGAGAGACTGTGGCCGCGCGAGCCTTAGTTACATTCTCAAAAACTTCACGCTCGTGCGAGGCATATCCGCGGACGGTCTCAATCAGGTTTGGTATCAGATCAGCTCTGCGCTTGAGCTGAACAGTAATGTCGCTCCAGGCTTCATCGACACGAACTTTCAGTGCAACCAGTGCGTTATAGGTGACCCAGAGATAAATGCCGACCAGGGCGGCGATTCCCAGTAGTACCAGGAAAATTTCCATTTTGCTCCTTCAGAAAGCTGCCCTCAGACTATTTGAGATTGCTGAGGCTTTGCTGAAATGTTTGCACCATATTTGGTGCCCCGAGTGGGACTCGAACCCACACTGTGACGATTTTAAGTCGTCTGCCTCTGCCATTGGGCTATCGGGGCAATAAATAAGGCCCAGCACTGCTGGGCCCAATCTAACTGGTTACTTGCCAGGTTTGGTTGCCCAGGTTTCAAAGAATAATCGCGGGGACTTCAGACCCTCGATGCTTACCAAATCTCTGCCCAGAATAAAGTTCAGAACCCAGCCGGAAATGACTCTGATCTTGCGTTCCCAGGTCGGCATAGCCAGCCCGTGATACCCGCGGTGAGCCAGCCAAGGGAAGAAACCAATCATTCCAAACTTGCCTACTTTGATTGCTCCAATTCCAATACCGAGGCCAGCGACAGCGCCGATGGTTTTCCAGCGGTACTCGCGGATTTCTTCTCCTCGAATTGAAGCAACTACGTTCTTGGCAAGAAGCTTTGCTTGCCTAACTGCGTGCTGAGCGTTTGGAACACAGTAGCCACCAACTCCCATGCCTGTTAGGTCTGGCACAGCCGAAACGTCTCCAGCAGTCCATGCGCCCTTGAATGGTTTATCCCCATCGACAATCTGCAACTTGGCGTTAGCTGTAATGCGCAATCTGCCATCCAGCGGGAAGTCGCAGTGTTTAGCAACTGGTGCTGCTGCCACACCTGCAGTCCAAATCAAAATATCAGTTTCAAGTTTGTCGCCATTGGATAGCTTGACGACACCATCGACGGCGGAAACCACCTGTGTGTTCAGGTGAATGTAACCAGCTCTGGCATTTAGGTTTTCAACAACTTGCTTGGCAGTCTTCTCGGAAACCTCCGGCATGATTCGACCCATTGCTTCAATCAAATGGAATCTAACTTCATCAAAATCGATTTCGGGGTAGTAGCGAAGCAGAGCAGTTGCTGTGCTGCGTAGTTCGGCAAATGCTTCGATGCCGGCAAAACCTCCACCGACTACGACGAGTGTAAGGAGCCTCTTGCGAAGTGGACTTGACTTAGGAAGCGCAGCGGCACGTTCGAAATTTCCAAAGAGTCTGTTTCTAACCTCGACCGCCTCTTCGATGTTCTTCATTCCAATGGCATTTTCAGCAATTCCATCGATTGGGAATGTTTTCGTAACAGCACCGGCAGTCATGATCACCTGGTCGTAGGAAATGGTGATTTGCTTACCACCTTCGACCTCGACGGTCGCCTTCTTGTCCTTGTGGCTAACTTTGGTCATTCGACCGCTGACCAGTTTGGTCTTTCTCAGGTGTTGGCGGTGAGAGACAATTACGTGCCTGGGCTCAATCGATCCAGCTGCCACCTCAGGGAGGAATGGCTGGTAGGTCATGTATGGCAGTGGGTCGACCAGGGTGACTTCCGCCTCATTTGGGCGAAGTAGCTTCTCCAGCTTCCAAGCGGCATAGAAGCCTGCATAGCCTCCGCCAATAATCAGGATGCGCTGAGGTTTGGCTGGGTTTACAACTTGTTCGAGTACTGCTTTAGGCGTCTTTGACTTAGTGGTCGCGACCGTCATGAGAATCTAAATTACCTTCTGGTTTTCTTTCCATCCCGCCCAAATCGATTGCGCATGCCGAAGAAGAGCAACAGAGCCAGGGGAACTACCAACAGATAGAGTAGCGGATTCGACCAAGGCTCGTCCTCAGGCTGTGCGGCTGGGGGTTGATTTTCCGCATCAATCGGGTCACTCTGCGGGGGAATCAGTAGCTCAGCCTCATCCACCGGTGCCGATGGACGATAAAGCTCAATCCAGCTGGCCAATGACCCAAGCGGATTGTTCTCCGAGCTCAGCCTTGAGGTGACCGCTGAAGCCGGAGAAATTAGTCCATAACCAAAGCTGCTGTCGTAACCCTTTTCACCAACATCAATGGCTGTGGAAATTAGACGCTGAATCAAATCACTGTTCGTTGCATTCGGATCAGCTTCAATCATTAGCGCTAACAGCCCTGAGACAATTGGCGCTGCTGCTGAGGATCCCGACCACTTTCTTGCATCTTGATTTGGGTATGAGCCAACCATGTCAATCCCAGGTGCAGCAACCGTTATTCCAAGTCCTTCCGCACCCGCTCTGGCCGATGAATTACCTTCACGATTAACCGCAGTCACGGAGATAACTCCGGGAATAGTTGCCGGAGCAGTCGGTGAGCGCTGACTATCCAGTTTGTTGCCACTGGCTGCAACAATCAGGACATCTTTCTCGAGCGCGTATAGAAATGCCTCGTCCCAGCTGGCGGGCCAGTTTCTCGAAGCCCTGGAGACAGAGAGATTGATGACGTCTGCGCCTTGATCGGCAGCCCAACGAACTGCTTGAGCAATCTGTCGATCAGTGTCAGCTCCTTCCAGGCCAAGGCCTACTGAAATTGAAAGTAATTTGGCACTGGGAGCTACTCCAATGACTCCGCCACTGTCTCTGCCCTGACCGGCAATCAAGGATGCGACCATGGTTCCGTGGAAACCACTGGGACCCACAGGACTTGATCCGTCAGGAGTTCCAGCGCCAGAAAAATCTGCTCCACCAATGACCACTCCTGCCAAATCAGGGTGGCTCGCGTCAATACCCGTGTCGATTACAGCAATCACAACACCTTCGCCGGTGAGCTCACCGACAGCCTCAAACTCTGGCAGCCACCAGTGATCTTGAGGTGTTACAGATGCAAGAAAAAGTGGAGTGAGCAGAAAACTTGCTAGACGCATTGGCACACCTGACTGGACCAGCTCAGCTTCGCAAGGGCCAGATCGCCGATTGGATTTACACCAGGTCCTTTAGCCAACGAGTGCGCGACCAGAGCATGAAGGCATTTGACTCGATGCGGCATTCCTCCAGCGGATATGCCCTTTGTTTCTTCGACCCCCTCAAGTTCTTCCCGCTCTGACAAATACTGCTGATGGGCAAGTTGATAACTCTTGGCCAGATCTTCATTTGCGCTCAATAGGTCCTGCAACTCAGCCATGTAGCCGGCTGCCTCCAGAGCTGAGACTGCGGCGGTGGCAGATTTTTGAGTCAAATAAAAAAGTGTGGGAAAGGGTGTGCCATCCCCCAGCCGAGGTGAGGTCTTGACCACCAGTGGCCTGGAACAAACACAGCGGGCAGCAACCGCAACTATGTCCCGCGCCTCACGACCAAGTTGCCTGGAGACCTCCACTAAGTCTTCGGGCGAAATCATTCTGACTCTGGTTTATCCGTGGCAGCGCGAAGAAAAGACTCCAAAAGCGAATCTACCCAGTTGTCATTGGCCGCTGAAATTTCTGTTGTTATCTCATCCGCTCTTCGACGATCAGCCAGCAGCGCTCCAACGGTCCCAGAAGTGTCCGAGAAATCCATACCCTCTGAATCCATCACGAGGTAGGAAACTTCACCAGGAAGAACGTAATAGAGACGATCTCTAGCCTGCGAGCGAATGTAGACAGGGTCTTGCCAACGATCGCGCTCGGCCTCCATTTGCTCAACCTGCTCCTGCGCAAGGCGGATGCTCTGCTCCATCTCTGCAATCTGCCTACGCTGATTTAGAAAAGCTTCGACATCCGGGGACACAACGAATGCGCCACCGACAACAATCAAAATAACTGTCACCCACGTGCTATTCAGGCGAAGAGTTTTGAGCATCAATCGACCCTGGTTAAGGGCTACTGGCACCTTGGGTTCGTTTTTGCTCGTGCGGGCCATGCCTAGGAGTCTAGAAGGCAAGGTTTAGGAATGAAGAGATTTAGCGAGCTGCAAACCTGGGGAATGCATCCCTGCCCGCATACTTGGCAGCCTCGGCCAGTTCCTCTTCAATGCGCAAGAGTTGGTTGTACTTGGCCACTCGCTCACTTCTAGCAGGTGCTCCAGTTTTGATTTGTCCAGCGTTTGTCGCCACAGCTAGATCGGCGATAAAGGTGTCTTCGGTTTCTCCACTTCGGTGAGAGATGATGGCCTTCATGCCGTGTCGCTGAGCAAGGGCAACGGCATCCATGGTCTCGGTGAGGGTGCCAATTTGGTTTACCTTCACCAAGATTGCATTTCCAGCCTTGTGGTCAATTCCCTTTTGTAGTCGCGCTGGGTTGGTTACATAGAGGTCATCCCCGACCAGCTGCACCTTCGAACCAAGCTGAGCTGTAATCTCAGTCCAACCTGCCCAGTCATCCTCTGCTAGCGGATCTTCAATGGAAACCAACGGGTAATTGGCTATCAAATCTGCGTAGTAGGCAATCATCTCTTGGGCAGTTCTCTCCTTGCCCTCGAATGTGTACTTTCCAGTTGACTCGCTATAAAACTCGGTCGATGCAACGTCCAGTGCCAGAGCAATGTCTTTTCCAAGCTGATAACCAGCAAGTTTGATTGCCTCAGAAATTAGGTCAAGTGCTGCTCTGTTGGTTGGAAGATCTGGGGCAAAGCCACCCTCATCCCCCAGTCCAGTGGCAAGGTTCTTCTCGGAGAGAAGTTTCTTCAGGTGGTGATAGACCTCGGTTCCCCAACGCAGAGCATCAGAGAAAGTCTCAGCACCCAGAGGGACAATCATGAACTCCTGAATGTCCACCCCATTGTCAGCGTGCGCTCCTCCGTTAATGATGTTCATCAGTGGAACCGGCAGCACGTGGGCGTTAGAGCCACCTAGGTAACGATAAAGAGGTAGGTCTGCCGAATCCGCGGCAGCTCTCGCGCTCGCCAGAGACACTCCCAAGATTGCGTTAGCGCCAAGCTTCTTTTTGTTGTCTGTTCCGTCCAGATCAATCAGAGTTGTGTCAACCATTCGCTGATCGGTGGCATCGACATCTGTTAGGGCGTTGTCAATCTTTTCAACGACGGCGGCAACGGCGTTACGAACACCCTTTCCAAGGTAACGAGACTTGTCTCCATCCCTAGACTCGTGTGCCTCGAATGCGCCAGTTGATGCGCCAGACGGCACAGCGGCTCGACCGAAAGAGTCATCACTGAGAAGTACTTCTACCTCGATAGTTGGGTTTCCCCTGGAATCCAGAATTTCGCGAGCGCCGACGGCAGAGATGAATGACAAGGGAGTTTCTCCTAGATTGATTTTTGATTTAGTGAAAACAGCACTGGCTTCAACAAAAGTCTAGCGGCTAGTCCAGATTCCGTATTTGACTGAGCCCACCCTCACCTAGTTGGACAAAGTGCGTGAAGCCCTGCTGCTTGAGCTCCTCCAGCTGAGCCTTTTGGTTCTTAGCGGCAATGTCTATCCGAACGTGCCATCCCTGAGCGATTAGTTTTTGCTGCTCAGCCATGGCTGCCGACACCTTCCCGTCAACCAATAGCACCAGTGCTTTTTGATCTGAGTAATCATCTCTCATCAGCTCCAAGATGCGCTCGATCCCGAGTGAGATTCCAACGGCGGGGGTGTCGGTGCCTGACCACTTACCGACCATTGAGTCATACCTGCCGCCACCGCCAATAGATGAGTCTGAATCAGGGTGTTCTATTTCAAAAATTGCGCCTGTGTAGTAGCCCATTCCCCGAACCAGTGTTGGATCAAAGCGCAGGCGGTTAGCCTCTGGTAGCTCATGCATCCAGGAAAGCTCTTCCGGAATCTCAGCACCAGCACTCTCCAGCCACGCTGCAACTTTTCTTGCGGTTTCCTCTGAATAAGACTCAGTAACTTCCTTGGTGACTCCATCAATCCCAATTTTGTCCAGCTTGTCAATTGCAATTAGCGCTTTGTCCTGGGCATCGATGCCAAGTTTGTTCAGCTCTCTTTTTAGAAATCTTCGATCATTGACTCTGATGGTTGCGTTTTTGATACCGATTTGGTCAAGTGCAGCCAGTGAAGCGCTCAAAAGCTCTGCTTCAGCAAGTTCACTCGCCTCACCCAGAATATCGATGTCGCATTGCAGGAACTGGCGGTAGCGACCTTTCTGAGGTCTCTCGGCTCGCCAAACTGGTCCGATCTGAATTGCCTTCAGCACCCTGGGCAGCTTCGAGTGGTTAGAAGCGAAGTAACGGGTCAAGGGAACTGTGAGATCGAACCTCAGACCAAGATCAGACAGCGGAAGATTCTCCTGCTTTGCCTTATCTAGGTCCTCCCCCCTTTTCATAACTTGGAAAACAAGTTTTTCGTTATCGCCGCCCTGTCCAGAGGTTAGCTTTTCAATATCCTCCAGAGCCGGTGTCTCAATTTCTTGAAAGCCGCGAGAGATATAGACGCTGCGTATCTTGGACAAAACGGCCTCGCGCTGAGCCTTCTCGAGCGGAAGAAGGTCGCGCATTCCACGCGGTGGATTGACTGGCACCGCTCCAGTTTGGCACAGGAACCTTTGGACTTCAGGCTTTGAAGGGATAAGGCTAATGTTGGTCAAAGTCCTGTTTAGGGGGAGCTCACTTTGCGTCAAGCCGCGATTCGAGAGTCAGACGTCTCTTTGGCCGAGCGGCCCAAACGGGGAAGGCCTGTCACAACCGACCCGGTCGCCGTCGGACTAACTGCCCTGCGACTATTTGCAAAGCATGGCATCGATGCCGTCACAATGGATGATGTTGCAGAGGCTGCCTCTATTTCCAGATCCAACCTGTTTCGGATATTCCCCTCCAAAGCTGCGGTGATCTGGGGAGGTATGCACGAATTTACGATGGAGTTAGAAAAACGAATTAGTGAAAATCCAGAAACAGATGTTGTGAAACTACTTCACGAGTCTTGGGTAAAGGCCATCATGCCACTTGACCAAAGAATAGAAATTGTCAGACTCCGCCTCAAACTTATTGCCAGCTCGCCAGAGATCTACGGCTGGGGTCACGCCCAGATGGAGGAAGCACGGCAGGTTATTGAAAGGGCAGTCAGCAAGTTCAGTAACGACACTCTCCGACCAAAGATTGTCTCATCAGCACTTATTTCAGCCTCCATGGCAATTTTGATTTGGTGGGCGGAGACGGACGACAAAAGAACACCGTCAGAAGTTTTGGACCAGGGGTTCAAAGACTTCGAAAAACTATTTAGCTAATCGAGATTGGCCCTGCCAATGATTCCAGCATCGCTGGCCTGTTCAATTTCCTGCTCTCTAATTTCATTTTCCAATTGACGCACCGCTTTCCTAAGGGCACGCTCGGGGTCTAGCTTTATCGAACGAGCGGATGCCACTATCGCCAAAAGCAATTGACCTAATTCCTTCTCGTCGCTCATTGGGATCACCGGGGCAGACAGCGGCTCTAGGATCTTTGACTTCTCTGCCTTACCAATGATTTTGTTAGCTCGTGCCAGCGCAGGCATCTCTCCAGGAATTCCATCCATTATGGAAGTTCGTAGGGGCTTTTCCCGCTTCTTGTGTTGGTCCCAGTTCTTCATTACTTCTTCACCAGTTCCAGCAGCGTATTGGCTTTGTTCTTCTTCTGTTCCAAAGACATGTGGGTGACGAGAGCGCATTTTTTGCTCCATTAGGCCAGCTACGTCTTCGATGTCGAAAGGTTCACCTAAAGTTCCGGTTGCTGCCAAATCGGAGTGGAAGATTACCTGGTAGAGCACATCACCAAGCTCTTCCATGATTTCCTCTCGAGAGCCCGATTCAATGGCCTCAATCAGCTCGAAGGTTTCCTCAAGCAGATATTGAATTAGTGAGTGGTGAGTTTGCTCGGCATCCCAGGCGCAACCACCTGGCGCTCTAAGTTGATGGGCGGTCTGAATCAGACTTTCTAACTTTTCCATTCGCTATAACCTGCAATTCCTCAAGAAGCTTTCGAACAAAGTCAATCACCTCTCGGTCACGAATCGTGCCCTCGGCTTGCGATTTTGGAATGCCCATAGTCAAGAGTTGAGAACTCTTCAGGTACTTGGTGGTGGGGTATGTGTGACTTAGCTTTACTAGCTCTGAATCGGTCAAATCCACCGGCTGAATTCTTGCCGAAAGGCCGAGGAGGTTTACTTCGAGAAGACCAAGACGATTGGCCATTTGTCGCAGGTGCGTGACCTCGATGAGGTTGTGAACCGAGGTCGGAAGTCGCCCAAATCGGTCTGCAATCTCCGCCTGTATCTCGACCAGCTGATCTGAGGTTGCCCCAGCTCCAGATGCCGAGGCCAACTTGTGATAGGCCTCTAGGCGCAATCGATCCGAGTCAACGTATTCAATCGGAATTCGAGCATCTACAGGCAATTCGAGTTTCAGCTCAGATGGCGCTTCAATCTTTTGACCCCTGAATTCACTAACAGCCTCAGCAATCATGCGCATGTATAGGTCAAAGCCAACTCCGGCTATATGCCCGGATTGTTCACCTCCGAGCAGGTTTCCTGCCCCACGAATTTCCAAATCCTTCATCGCCACCTGCATGCCACTGCCAAGTTCGTTGTGGGTAGCAATAGTTGAAAGGCGATCAAAGGCAGTTTCCCCCAGAGGTTTACTGGGGTCGTAGAAGAAGTAGGCATATGCCCTCTCCCTGGATCTGCCAACTCTCCCTCGAATTTGGTGCAGCTGGCTTAGACCAAAATTCTCTGCACGATCCACAATCAATGTGTTGGCATTGGGAATGTCAATTCCTGTCTCGATGATTGTTGTCGAAACTAAAACATCAAACTTCTTTTCCCAGAAATCAACAACCACCTGCTCGAGTTGGTGCTCTGGCATCTGTCCATGGGCCACAGCGATTCTTGCCTCCGGAACCAGCTTTGCCAAATTTGCTGCAGTGCTGTCTATGGTTGCCACTCTGTTGTGTATGAAGAAAACCTGGCCTTCACGAATAAGCTCTCTGCGTATCGCAGCAGCCACAGTCGCCTCATTGAAACCACCGACGTAGGTAAGAATCGGATGTCTATCTTCCGGAGGAGTGGCAAGGGTTGACATCTCGCGGATTCCTGTAACCGCCATCTCAAGTGTCCTGGGAATCGGTGTTGCGCTCATTGATAAAACATCTAAGTTCTGGCGAAGGTCTTTTATCTTCTCTTTGTGTTCAACACCAAATCTCTGTTCCTCATCGATGATCAAAAGGCCTAGGTCTCGGAAGTGAATACCAGCAGATAGCAATCGGTGCGTGCCAATCACCATGTCAATGGCGCCACTTTTCAACCCTGCTAAAACCTTTTTTGCTTCGGCATCGCTTTGAAAGCGCGAGAGAGCAGCGAGATTAATGGGAAAACCAGAAAACCTGGTGTGAAAGGTGTCGAAGTGCTGCTTTACCAGCAGCGTGGTAGGCACAAGCATGGCAACCTGCTTATGGTCCTGAATGGCCTTGAATGCGGCCCTCAGGGCAACCTCGGTCTTGCCATAACCTACGTCTCCAGCCAAAAGGCGATCCATGGGGATTGGTTTTTCCATGTCTCGTTTGACCTCATCAATGGTGGTGAGCTGATCAGGTGTTTCCTGAAATACAAATGCATCTTCCAGCTCGCGCTGCCAATCGGAGTCTGGCGAAAATGCATAGCCTTGAGACTTGACTCTTGCGGCGTAGAGCTTAACTAAATCGATAGCAATTTTTCTCACTGCCTTACGGGCATTGCTTTTTGCTCGAGCCCAGTCAGCGCCCCCCATTTTTGAAAGCACTGGTGCTTCAGCACCGACATACCTTGAGAGAAGATCTAACTGATCTGTTGGAATAAAGAGCGTGTCAGCTGGATAGCCGCGCTTCGGTGGCGCATATTCCACCAGCAGATACTCTCTCGACTGAGATCGGTTTGTTCTTTGCACTAACTCCTTAAACCTGCCGACACCGTGGATTTCGTGAACCACATAGTCACCTGACTTGAGTTCGAGCGGATCCACGGCAGCGCCTCGACGTTTCGCTAACTTTCGCTCTCGGGGAGCCACGTAGTTGGATGCCACTCCAAAGAATTCGTCCTCTGTCATGACCACGAGACCTGCTTCGGCTAATACAAAACCGCTGGCAATGTTGGCGACAGTTATAGATATTTCAGATCTCGGTAGCTCAGCAAAACTTTCACGCAGTGAAACAGGAAGTGATTGAGCCGCTACAACCTCCAACATGCGCTCTGCAGTTCCGTGACCTCGAGCAACCAAAAGAACTGACTGGCCAGATTTGAGTTGATCAGCAATCCAATCAATGCTTTCTCCCTCTGGGAATGTAGGGACCTCCCTTAAGCCAAGGTCTGTGCCAGTCTCGTCAGAAAGCGCGGAGACTTCGACGACTTTCCTGCCGTCACTTAGTCGAGCTTTGAAATCGGCAAACTCTAGAAATGCTCCCTCGGAGAGATCGATTGGGGCCTGCGCGCCGCTGAGGGCAACATCCCAGGCTGCGTGTAAGAACTCTTGATTTGTCTTGATCAAACTCTCGGCTCGACCTGCAAGTTTTTCTGGTTCAAGCAAAATTGCTTCGGAAGTTTTGATGTAGTCCGTAAGTGGCACTAGCTTGTCCGCCAGCACGGGTGCCAAGGATTCCATTCCTGCGACGGGGATAGCGTTGGAAATTTTCTCTAGCATCTCGCTCAGGTTTGGAAACTCCCCCGCCATCTCCCTGGCCTTGCCGGCAACGCTGGGGGTAATCAGCAGCTCTCGTGCTGGAAAGACTTCGAGTGAGTCGATTGGTGAGTCAAAAGATCTTTGATCGGCAACGTGAAACTGGCGCATCTCTTCTAGAAGATCACCAAAAAACTCCAGGCGAATCGCATAGTCCGAAGTTGTCGGGAAGACATCAACAATTCCGCCTCGGACCGAGAATTCTCCCCTTCGAGTAACAAGATCAACCCGCTCATATGCGAACTCAATCAACTTCAGTGTCAGCTCTGGTAGCAGGTATTCCTGGCCTTGCTTCAGGTTAAGCGGCTGGTAGTCAAGTATTCCAGCGATAAGAGGCTGCAGGGCAGCTCGAATCGAAACCAGAATCACAACGGGATGTTTGAGCTTTTCTTTACTTACCTTTTGTATTTGATGCAGAGCAGCCACCCTCTTGCCCACAGTCTCCGGAGCTGGCGACAGCCGCTCGTGAGGAAGAGTCTCCCAGGCAGGAAAACTAATTACCTCAAGATCTTCCACCAACTCTGTCAGTGTGCTCGAAAGCTCATCTGCCTGTCTGGAAGTGGCAGTGATTACTAGCAGTGGGTCTTTTCGTTTCAGAAGTAAGGCGGCGAGAGCAACACTCTGGGTTTTGGCTGGGGCAAAGATTTTCTCGGGTATTTGCTCACGGGCATGCTGAAGCGAGCGCGCCTTTGCGGCCGCAAAAAGCAGTGAGCGGATAGTCACCCCAGAAGTTTAGGGGCTTTATTGAATGAGATTTTCTACTTTGTCGATAGCCAAGGTGACAAGTTCTTTGAGCTTGGAGCGCTCTTCGGAATTGAAATTCTTTAGTACAAAGTCGGCAACTTCCATCTGTCCGACAGGTCTACCGATTCCAAATCTGATTCGGTGATAGTTGGTGCCGCATTTTTCACTTATGTCTCTCAGGCCGTTGTGGCCAGCATGACCGCCATCGAACTTGGACCGGATGTCGCCATACTCGAGATCAAGTTCATCGTGAACCACAATCATGTGATCGGTTTCAACTGAATAAAACTGCAGCAAGAGCTGAGCAGGGTTACCACTTTCGTTCATGTAACCCGAGCTTTTGGCAAGGACTACCTTTGGTCCCCCGGGTATCCGAAATTCGGCAACGCTAGCGAAGGACTTGAAAGCTTTGAAGGAAACAGAGTGCTCATAAGCCATTTCTTCAACAACAATTTGACCTATGTTGTGACGATTAGCCGCATACTGCGGACCTGGATTCCCAAGTCCGAAAACTAGCCAAGTTGAATTACTTGTCAGCTTCTTCAGACTTTTGTGCGGTTGCGACTGGCTGTGGGGTTTCAGCTGCTGGCTGCTCATCTGCTACTCCGGCCTTGGTCTCTACAACCGAAGCTACCAGCTCATCCATTGGCAGTTCCATGATGACACCCTCTGGGATGTCTAGATCTGAAACGTTGTAGTGGTGACCAACTGGGTGGTCCTTTGAAATCTTTAGCTCGATGAACTGTGGAATGTGGGTTGCCTCAGCCTCGACCTTTACTGTCTTGTGCTCAAGATCCAAAACTGCTCCACCAACAACTTCACCAACAATGTGGACTGGAACCTCGACGTGGACCTTCTCACCACGACGAACCTCTACGAGGTCAATGTGCTCGATGATGTGGGTTACAGGATCCTTGGCTGCGCTCTTTACAAGTACAAGTTCTTCCTTACCGGAGATGTTCAGTTCGAGAAGAGCGTTCTTGGTTCTTAGGGCCAGAGCAACCTGGTGTGCGGGAACGTGAATATGTCTGGTGGCGTTGCCATGACCGTAGATGACAGCTGGAGTTCTTCCAGATGCTCTGAGTTTTCGGGCGGCACCCTTGCCAAAGTTGTTTCTTACTTCGGCTTCAATTTTTGTCTCTGACATTTTTTCCTCGCAACTAACGGGCGAGAAATCTCCGTCGATAACGAATACCAAAGGTATCCCTCGCCGCTGAACCTGAAAAGGATAGCCGATTTACCTAACGGCTCTCAACCCCCAGCGCAGGCCCATTGCGATTAGCAGTAGGACTGCCCCATTGATCAGGCCGGTCAGGGGAACGCTGAAGGCCAGTAGGAGACAGAGAGTGAGCCCCAAAATATTCAAATACTTAGGCCTTTTTGTCTCTGCCTTTGGCTGGCGATAGGCGGCCCAATTAGATATCGCGTAGTAAACCAATACGCAAAAGGACGAGATCCCAAGGGCCAGAAGAGTTGATCCCGAGAGGATTAGGAGGCAAACAGCAGCCGCAATCAGGACTTCCGCCACATACGGTGCCCCGTTCGCAAGCTTTTTTGCTATGAAACGAGGAAGCTCGGAGTCCAGCCCCATCTCCGATGCCGTCCTACTCATCCCAGCCAGAAGCGCTAGAAGTGAGCCGAGCCCAGCAACACCTGCAAAGACTCCTGCGATTTCTCCAGATGAAAAAGTGAGTTCGCTCAAATCTGCCAACGGTGTGATGGTCTCTGCCAAGTCGCTACCCAGTTTGCTCATCAAAATAAGAGCGAGCAACAGATAAAGCATTAGAACTACGGATAGCGAGATCCAGATGGCAAGAGGAACGCTTTTCTCAGGATTCTTTACCTCTCCACCCAAAGTCGCAACTCTTGCGTATCCCGCAAATGCAAAGAAGAAAAGTGATGCTGCGGAAAGAACTCCGATGAGGCTGCCTGGACCGAGTGGGGTTGGCGAATTCGGCAAGCTAGTGGCGCTGAAAACCAGAGTAAGTAGAAATCCGATAGTTACCAAAGCAAGAATTTTTGAGCCAAGGGCTGTTCTATTTATCCCCAGCAAATTCAAGAATGTCATAAAAATAACCGCGCCGATTGCAGCAACCAGTGGCATCGCCGGAGCAAGATAGGAAGAAATAGTCATCGCTATTACTGCGGAAGAGCCAATCTTGCCAATCAGGAACGCAGTCCCTGCCAGATAACCCCAGTTCTTCGATAGATAGTGTCTTGCATACGAATAGCCTCCGCCCGACCTCGTAACGGACGAAGCCAATTGCGCAACACTTCCAGCATTCAAGTAAGCAACAAGCGCAGCTAAAAAGATTGATATTGGTAAAAGGTTTCCCGAAAGAGATGCGGCAAATCCAAAAACAACAAATACGCCAGCCCCAAGCATCGACGCCAATCCAATAAAAGTGGCATCAGTTATGGAGAGTTTGCGCACCCCAGGATTCTAGGCGTGACCAGGAAACAGGGAGTTAACCGAGTCGTCGTAGAAGACTGCAGCAATCGCTTTGGCGATTAGTGGCGCAATTGATAGGACAGTCAGCCCATCGAATTCCTTATCTGGTGTGATCGGAAGAGTGTTGGTAACGACCACCGCATCAATCACTGGGTCGCTCAGCCTTTCCCTGGCTGGCTCTGAAAACACAGGGTGAGTGGCGGCAACAATCACCTTGGTGGCGCCATTTTCCTTAAGTGCATTGGCAGCTGCCAGGATGGTGCCGCCTGTGTCAATCATGTCGTCAACAATCAGGCAGTCGCGTCCTCGAACCTTACCCACAATCTCATTCACCTGCACTTGATTTGGCTTATCCGGGTCGCGGCGTTTGTGAACGATGGCAAGCGGAGTTGCGAGCCTGTCGGCCCAGATATCTGCCACCCGCACACGTCCAGAGTCTGGCGACACAACCGTCAGATTTTCAGTGCCAAAGGTTGCCGCAACGTGGTCTGCAAGAAGTGGCAAGGCCCAGAGGTGATCAACTGGACCGTCAAAGAAACCTTGAATTTGTGGAGAGTGTAAATCGACAGACATCAGACGTGTTGCTCCGGCAACTCTGAACAGATCGTTCACAAGCTTTGCCGAGATTGGCTCACGACCTTTGTGCTTCTTGTCCTGTCTTGCATAAGGAAAGAAAGGTGCAACGACTGTTATGCGCTTGGCACTGGCTCTCTTCATCGCATCGACCATCAGTAGCTGCTCCATTAGCCAGTGATTGACTGGATTTGGATGAGACTGAATTATGAAGGCATCTACTCCGCGAACACTGCGCTCATAACGAACGAAGGTTTCTCCATTGGCAAAGTCATAGACGGTCATCGGGACTAAATCAGTTTGAAGAATATCTGCGACTTCTTGAGCTAGACCTTGGTGCGCTCTTCCAGATGCGATTACCAGCTGCTTGCTGGCGGCCTTCTCAATAGCCAATGACTACTCCGTCCGCTTTGCGGCCTTAGCTGAATCGCTTCCCGGCCGCTTCTCCAATACCCAGTCTGCCAGATTCTCCTGAGGCATGGGATTCCTTGCCAAAGCACCTGGCTCGACATCTTTACGTATGGTCGAACCGGCGGCTGTGTAGGCTCCATCGCCGATGGTGATTGGAGCAACAAAGACGTTTCCGCTTCCAGTCCTAACGTGGCTACCAATCTTGGTCTGGTGTTTATTCTCACCGTCGTAATTGGCAAAAATGGTGCCAGCGCCGATGTTGGAGCCTTCGCCAATCTCTGCGTCGCCAACGTAGCTCAGGTGCGGAACTTTTGCCCCAGCGCCGATTTTGGCGTTCTTGGTTTCAACAAAGGCGCCAATTTTTCCGCCTTCACCAAGCTCAGTCCCAGGCCTTAGGTAGGAGAAGGGGCCGACTTTAGTTTTGCTCGCGATCTTTACGTTCTCGGCCACTGCCCTAGTTACAACCGCTAGGTCTCCTACTTCACAGTCTGTGAGACTCGAGTCAGGACCGATTACGGCGCCTACTCCGATGCGGGTAATTCCAGAGAGTCTGGTGGAGGGAAGGATTTTTGCATCCTGACCAATTTGGACAGTGACATCAATCCAAGTTGTAGCAGGCTCATCGATGCTTACCCCAGCCAATTGCCAAGCTCTGACAATTCTTGAATTCAGCTCACGGGCAACCTCGCTCAGCTGAGCCCTGTCGTTTACTCCAGCAACCAGCCAGTGATCAGAGATCTGATGTGCTTGAACCAAACCCTTGTCAATCATCAATGAGACAACATCGGTTAGGTACTTTTCGTTTGAAGCATTCTGGGTTGTGACTTTAGCAAGGGCAGCTTTGAGGTGACCAAAGTCGAAGACGTAGACTCCAGCATTTACTTCGCTGATGGTCCTCTCTTCCTCACTTGCATCCTTTTGCTCGACAATGCCAACTAGCTCTCCCCTGGAACGCACTATGCGGCCATAGCCAAAAGGATTATCCATCCCGCAGCTAACTAAAGTTCCAATGCTTTTGCTGCTGTGATGTCTTTCAATCAGCTCGGCAATGCTAGAAACATCAATTAGGGGCACATCTCCTGAAAGCACTAAAACATCGCCGTCAAAAGAAGCAGGAAGCATTGCAAGGGCAGATTCGACCGCTCTTCCGGTTCCGGGGATTTCATCCTGGATAGCGATTACTGTGCTTGGGAAGTGCTTGGATACGTATTCAGAGATCTTTTCTTTTTCATACCTCAAGACCGCAATCACGTGCTGAGCAGAGAGCGAGTGGGCGGTGGCTAGGACATGACCAATCAGAGGCAGTCCAGCAATATCGTGCAGCACCTTGGGCAAAGAACTCTTCATTCGAGTTCCCTCACCCGCGGCGAGTACAACTACAGCCAGTTGGCGCAACGTGCCTCCTATTTACTGCCAGCTCCGCCCCTAGGATTCGAACCTAGACCGGACGCCTCCAAAGGGCGCCGTGCTGCCATTACACCAGAGCGGACCGGGGTCTAACCCCGCGATAAGTCTGCCAGAGAATTCCTAGCCCTGGAGTTTCTGGGCGGTCTCAAGCCAGCTTTCCTCATTCTCGGCAATGGATTTCTGCAGCTTCTTCTCATCCTCGCTGAGCTCCAAGAGCTTCTGATAATCGGTGGGATCGGACTGGGCTAGACGCAACTGAAGCTCAAGCAGTTCTGCCTGCTGCTTTGCGATTAGTCTTTCCAATCGCGCGCTCTCTTTTTCCAAATTGCGTCTTTCAGAGCCACTTAGTTCATTTGTCTTTACCTCTGCCGCCTTTGCTGCTTCGCGCGGTTTGTTGTGGATGAGGTATTGATCGACGCCACCTGGTAGATGCCTCAGTGTCCCGTCAATAAATATTCCGTATTGGTTATCGGTGACTCTCTCAAGTAGATATCTATCGTGTGAGACAACAATGAGGGTGCCGGGCCAGTTATCAAGCAGATCCTCCATGGCAGCGAGCATGTCTGTATCAAGATCATTGGTTGGTTCGTCAAGAATCAAAACATTAGGTTCTGTAAATAAAAGTCTCAGAAGCTGAAATCTTCTGCGCTGACCTCCGGAGAGGTCTTTGATGGGGGTTTGCAGTTCTGGCGAGTCAAATCCGAGTTGCTCAACTAGCTGGCCAGTTGGTATCTCTTTCTTACCAACTGTGAAAGTAGTTTTCTCGCGACGAATCATTGAAAAAATCCGCTCGTCTGCAAACTGATCGAGTTCCCGAACGTCTTGGGAAAGCTTGGCGAATTTGACCGTCTTTCCAATCTTCACCCGTCCGCTAGTGGGACTTATCTCTCCGGTGATTAGTTGCAACAAGGTGGTCTTGCCAGCGCCGTTGCGACCTAGGAGTCCGATTCGATCTCCCGGGCCCAAGCGCAAGGTAACGTTGCGAAGAATCTTTCGACCATCAACTTCGTAGCTGACATCTTCAATGTCCACTACGTCCTTTCCCAAGCGTGAAGTTGCAAGCCTGGCAAGCTCAATCTGGTCTCGCGGCGGCGGTTCGTTTCCGATTAACTCGAGTGCAGCATCGGTTCTGAACTTCGGCTTAGTGGTTCTAGCGGGAGCACCTCTTCCCAGCCAGGCGAGCTCTTTGCGGAGAAGGTTTTGTCTGCGTGCCTCTATGGCTGCCTGCTGCCTTGCTCTTTCGGTTCGCTGCTGAATGTATGCGGCATAGCCACCAACGAATGGTTCAATTTTTCCGCCCACTACCTCCCAGGTGTAGTTGGAAATGGCATCAAGAAACCAGCGGTCGTGGGTAATAACCAAAAGCCCACCGGCATTTTTAGACCAGCGTGATTTCAGATGCTGAGCAAGCCAATTGACGCCATCAATGTCTAAGTGGTTGGTTGGTTCATCCAGCATTATGACATCGTGTTCAGAAGCCAGAAGCTGGGCGAGAGCCACTCTTCTGAGCTGGCCTCCAGAGAGAGTCGTAACTGATTGATTCCAGTCGAGATCTGAAACTAGACCTGCGAGCACGTCTCTGACTTTTGGATCAGACGCCCACTCGTAGTCAGGTCTCTGTCCAACAACAGCAGTGGCAACGGTGAGATCAGGATCGAAATTGTCCTGCTGCCGCAAAAAACCAACCCGCAGACCTCCGCGCCAGGTAACTCGACCAGAATCGTGTACCAGCTGTTTGGTAAGAATCTTTAGAAGGGTTGACTTACCATCGCCGTTGCGGCCAACCACCCCTATGCGATCGCCCTCTCCAATGCCGACGGTCACATTTTCAAAGACCGTCTTAGTTGGAAAGGAGTGAGAAATTGACTCCGCGCCTAGCAGATGTGCCATTAACCCAGCATTGCTCCGGTTTGGGAGGTGGTGGTCAAGATGGTGAAATGACCTAGTGCACGAAGCTTTTCATTCCAATCTCTAGCCTGATCCTTTTCCTTGGTCAAGAAATATATAGTCGGACCTGAACCAGAGAGATATCCGGTGGTGCCTTCAATTAGGTGTCGGTAATTTTCAAGTTCGCTACGCAGTTTCAGAGCAGGTTGCAATAGTGAATTCTTGCCGATTCTTTGCATGGTGCTGAGTCCTGCCACAACCGTTTGTGCGGAGTGGTTGATGTCCCCTTCAGGAAACATTTGGTCAAAGGTTTGGAAAACTTCCCTCGTGCTTAGTCCAATTGGGCTTACCAGTAGGACAACGTGCAGCTCTGGAAGAGAATCAAGGCTCTCAAGCTCGATTCCTGTATCTAATCCGAGCGCAGTTCCCCCAAGCAGTGAGAATGGGACATCTGATCCAACCTTGCTCGCCACGTGGCTGAGCTGCTGAAAATCAAGATTGAGCTCCCAAGCTTCATTCAGAGCAAGCAGCGATGCCGCTGCATCAGCACTACCTCCAGCAAGTCCTGCGGCAACCGGAACTTCCTTGTGAGTGAAAAAGCGCATTGGTTGGACTGTCTCGATACCGACATACTTGGCTAGCTCTTTGGCGGCAATGACGCAAAGATTGCTCTCATCGGTTGGCACCCGATCCAGCTGCTGCTGAGGAAGGTTTCCAGTGGTTGTGACTTCCCAGCGATCACTGGCTTCTACACCAACTCGCTGGCGAATTGCTAAAGACTGATAGATGCTGACTACGGGATGGTAGCCATCGGCGCGGAGTGCGCCAACTTCAAAAAACAGGTTTAGTTTCCCCGGTGCCGATGCGTAAATCACTGGCTAGAGGCTACCCTGACAAAGTCCTCTATGCCCAGTTGCTCACCCCTGGAACTGGGGTCTATTCCAGCCTTTAGAAGTATCTCCTCGGCACGTGCTGGACTTCCAGCCCACCCAGCAAGAGCCTGCCTCAGGGTTTTGCGTCGCATAGAAAATGCAGCATCAATAACCCGGAAAACTTCTTTATTCGATTCCTGCCTGGTGCGTTCGAAGTAAACCAGTGCAGATTCAACCTGCGGAGCGGGCCAGAAAACGTTCCTTCCGATATTGCCCGCCAAGACTGCTTTGCCAAACCAGGCAAATTTCACCGAAGGTGATCCGTAGTCTTTGGTTCCGGGCTTAGCAGCTAGCCGATGCGCGACTTCCGCCTGAACCATTACAAGCATTTTCTTTATCGTTGGAAATGTTTCAAGAAAGTGAATCAGAACTGGAACAGAGATGTTGTAGGGAAGATTTGCAACTAATACTGTTGGTACCAAGGGCAGCTTCTCTACCGTCATAGCATCTGCTTGAACAATCTCAATCTTTTTGCCAGGTGCGTGTTTCTGGATTGTTGCAGGTAGAAGTTCTGCCAAGCGCTTATCAATCTCGACCACAACTAGCTTGTCTACCTGCTCGAGGATTCCAAGGGTCAGTGAGCCAAGGCCTGGACCAATCTCGACAACCACATCGTCTTTTTCTAAGTTTGCAGCGGAAACAATTTTCCTGATGGTGTTTGGATCGATTACAAAATTTTGACCAAGCTTTTTGGTGGGCCTGAGATCTAAGCTCTCAGCCAGCTGTCTGATCTCGGCAGCTCCCAGCACCTAGATACCCTCCGACCAGCTGCCGTAGGCATTTTCAGTATTTCGATTAATCTGCTCTGCTAATCGATTGACATCCACTCCCAGTAGCTGCGCCATGTAGCGAAGCGTGTGCGGAACCAAATACGGTGCGTTCGGCCTTCCGCGTAGCGGCTCGGGAGTTAGAAAAGGTGCATCGGTTTCGATAAGCACCTGCCTGATATCTGCTGCCATCAGTGCATCACGCAGATACTGATTCTTCTTAAAGGTGATGTTTCCTGCAAAGGAAATGAACCAGCCGTTGTTCTTGGCTATCTCAACCAGGGAGACATCGCCTGAAAAGCAGTGAAGAATCACCTTTTCGGGAGACCCGACTCTCTTCAGAGTTGCCACCACCTCAGCATGCGCTTCTCGATCGTGGATCTGCAGAGCAATATCGTTTTGCTTGGCAATCTCGATGTGAGATTCGAACGAGTGCATTTGCAGAGCTAACGCCTTATCTCCCTCAGTTCGAAAGAAATCAAGTCCGGTCTCCCCTACTGCCCGAACTCTTGGTCGCGTGGCAAGCTCAGCAATTTGGCTGATTGCGTCATCAAGAGCTCTGAGGTTTTCATAAAGCGGGGCTTCATTCGGATGCAGCGCCACAGCTGCGAGGAGCATTGGATTCTCACCTGCTACCTCAGCCGACCAGATTGAGCTTTCGAGTGTGACACCAACCTGAACGGCGCCGAGCATGTTGACCTGTTGCATAAGGGACAGGTGCTCTGCAACGCTCAGCGGTGTCTCACCATCTGCTATCTCTAAATGCGTGTGATTGTCATAGGTTCCAACCTCAAGCGGTTCAGGAAGTTCCGGATAATGCTGAGGTCGGGTTTCGTTACCGTCGTAGCTGACCCGGGTGCGAATGAATTCGCTCATTTAGCTTCGTCCAGGCGAGGGAACAGGGCCTCTAACTCTTTCACACTGCTTCCAGGAACCAGTTGACCCCACTTGCCAGCATTGCCGATGGTCTGATCATCTAACCTGCCCAGTGAGTCACCAATTGCACTCCAAAGCTTGGCGGTTGCCTTCGGCATAACTGGAGCAAGCAAGACGGTCAGGACTCGAAGACCCTCGGCCGCTGTGTAGAGCACAGTGCCAAGTCGCTCTCGATTGGCATCGTCTTTGGCAAGCACCCAGGGCTCCTGCACCGTGATGTAGTTATTTAGCTCATCAACTAGAGTCCAGGTTTTCTGAATTGCTTCATGAATCATTACTCGGTCCATCGCTTTGTCCGCTGACACTGCGGCTTCGAGAGCAACCTGCTGGACAGTGATGTCGGCCTGAGTGTATTCGGACGGTTTGGGCAAATCTCCTGCGAAGTAGCGATGAATCATCGCAATTGTGCGCGATGCCAAGTTGCCAAAGCCGTTAGCCAGCTCAGCCTGATACCTAGCCGAAAGATCTTCCCAAGAAAAAGAACCATCAGAGCCAAAGCCAATCGCCTTCAAGAAGTAGTAGCGAAAAGCATCAGATCCAAAAGAATCAGTGATCTCATTGGGGGCAATTCCGGTGAGTTTAGACTTCGACATCTTTTCTCCGCCAACCAGAAGCCAGCCGTGGCCGAAAACCTGCTTGGGTGGCTGCAGGTTAGCTGCCATAAGCATCGCTGGCCAAATAACTGCGTGAAAGCGAAGGATATCTTTTCCAACAACTTGAACGTCGGCAGGCCATAGTGAGTGAAGTTTCTGCTCATCTGTGCCGTAGCCAATAGCAGTGATGTAATTCAGTAGCGCATCAAACCAGACATAGGTGACGTGCGATGAATCCCAAGGGATATCAATTCCCCAATCAAATCGCTCTTTAGACCTCGAGATTGAAAGGTCGCTCAGTCCCGATCTAACAAATGAGACGACTTCATTTCTCGCCGACTCAGGCTGAATAAATGTGGGGTTTTCTTCGTAGTGCTTCAGAAGCTGATTCTGAAAATCCGAGAGTTTGAAGAAGTAGTTAGTTTCATTTAGCTGTTCAACGGGCTTTGAGTGAATAGCGCAAACCTGTTGACCTGAAAAGTCACCAGTGCCAGAAACCAAGTCAGAGTCATTTTTGTACTCCTCGCAACCCACACAGTAGTTGCCCTTGAAGGAGCCCTGATAGATAAAGCCTTTGTCATAAAGGGATTGCAAGAAGGTCTGAACCGCACTCTTGTGTCTTGGTTCAGTGGTGCGAATGAAATCTTGGTTGTCGATGTCAATCGTTTCTAGCAAGGGTAGCCAGGCAGACTCGACCAGCTTGTCTGTCCAAGCCTTGGGATCTGAGTTGTTACCCAATGCAGTTCGGAGGACCTTTTCACCATGCTCATCGGTTCCGGTCAGCAGAAAGGTGGACTCACCACGCTGCCGATGCCATCTTGTGATTACATCTGCGGCAACTTCGGTGTAGGCGTGACCAATGTGCGGGGCATCATTCACATAGAAGATGGGGGTCGTCACATAGAAAGACTTGGTCACTTCGATATCCTAGGGTTTCAGCTTCAGAGCGTGCTCATAAATTACGCTCTTCGACGCACCTGACTCTTTCGCTACCTCACTCACGGCTTGCTTCAATCCCATGCCAGTCTCTGCCAACTCCAGCGCCTTATGGGCTAGAACTTCATAGTTGGCGGCTCCCTTTTTGACTCCCGCCAAAAGCAGCACCATCTCACCTTTTGGCTCGGAGTGTGACCACTCGATGAGTTCCGCGAGAGTCCCTCTCACAGCCTGCTCAAACTTCTTAGTTAGCTCTCTGACAACTACTGCTTGATGATCTGGACCAAAAACTTCCTGAGCATCAATAAGGGCATCAAGAATTCGGTGTGGGGCCTCAAAGAAAATCATGGTTCGAGTTTCATTTTCGAGACTACGAAAGACAGAAGTTCGCTCGCCTTTTTTTCGAGGCAAAAACCCCTCAAAGGTGAAACGGTCAGTGGGAAGTCCAGAGATAGCAAGAGCACCGAGGACACTTGATGCCCCAGGAATCACGCTGACCTGAATCTCCTGATCAATGCAGCTTCTAACTAGATTGAATCCAGGGTCGGAGATAGTCGGCATTCCCGCATCACTGACTACCAGCAAATCGTGAGCTCTGGCAATTTCGACCAGTTCATCAAGTCTTGTTTTTTCATTGTGATCATGGAGGCTATAGAGCTTGGCATGAAAGCGAAGACCCAGTGCAGAGGCCAGCTGCTTGAAGCTTCTAGTGTCTTCGCAGGCGATGTGATCACTTTTCTCAATCGCCTGTTTGAGGCGGTCTGAAGCGTCAGCCAGATTGCCGATTGGGGTGGCGGCCAAAATCAACACAGCAAGCAAACTAGCATCTAAGCGTGGTTTCGAAGCTAACAAAGTTAGTTGGGCGGGTGTCGCTCAGCAAACACTTCCTGCTGATTTCAACGCTTTTGATTACCGCCCTGGCAGCCTTACTGCGATTTCTAAATCTGGCAAATCCGCCAGCTCTGGTCTTTGATGAGACCTATTACGTGAAAGATGCCTACACCCTGGGCATTTTTGGATCAGAGAGAGTCTGGCTGGAGAATGCCAATCCGGATTTTGAAGCAGGCGACCCAACAGGGTTTACCACCGATCCCTCCTATGTGGTGCATCCACCACTTGGCAAGTGGATTATCTGGCTCGGACTAAACATCTTTGGCGCGGACAGCAGTTTTGGTTGGAGATTTTCAACTGCCCTACTTGGGACGTTAGCCATTCCACTTATCATTCTGATTGCCAAAGAGCTGACTCGCTCTTCTTTCTTTTCGGCAGTCGCAGGCTTTCTGCTGGCAATCGAGGGTCACTCAATTGCACTTTCCAGAACGGCCATCCTGGATGGCATCCTCACGTTCTTTGTCCTACTCTCTGTGCTTTTTCTAATCAAAGCTGTTAGGGCTCAGCGCAAGCGGATACTGGCTGGGAACCTGAACACCTTGGTCTGTCCATGGATTATTGCTCTTGGAGTATCTCTTGGGCTTGCTGGCGGAGTGAAATGGTCTGCTGTTTATTTCTTGGCCGTCTTTGGTTTCCTGACATTTCTATTCGATTGGCAAGTGAGAGCTAGGTCGGGAAATCCAAAAGCAGGTGCTTTTAGCCAAGGGATAGTGAACGCAATAGTTCTTGCTGTTAGTTCGCTTGCTACCTACCTTCTCAGCTGGTCAGGTTGGATTCTCAATCAGGACTCCTGGGGAAGACAACTGGGGGATAACTGGTTCGTCTCTCTGATTAGTTACCACAGACAGATTCTCGACTTTCACACCAGTCTTTCGAAAGACCATCCATATCAAGCGTCGGCACTCGAGTGGCTAGTAAATCGTCGGCCTACAGCTTTCTATTTTGAAGAGCAGGTTGGTGGCTGCCTGGGATCAGATAACTGCGTAGTGGCAATCACAGCTATGCCGAACCTGGTGGTTTGGTTTGCCGGGCTATTCGCAATGATTTGGTTAGTTAGAAATCGTCTTCGCAGCTTTGAGGCGAAAGTTGTCATAGCTTCTTTCGCAGCCGCCTGGGTACCTTGGCTTCTTCTTCCCGAAAGAACGGCCTTCCAGTTTTACGCTGTTCTGATCTCACCATTTTTTGTACTGGCACTGATTCTGGCTCTGCAGCATTACCTAAGGCGCGGTTACCTGCTTAAGGTTTCACAGCTGAGAGAAAAAAGACTTGCTTGGTTATTGCTTGCAGCGGCAGTGGTTGCGATTTTCTATCTGCCACTATGGACTGGCCTGCCAGTCCCCTATCTCCTCTGGAGATTGCAGCTATTTCTGCCGTTCTGGATCTAACCTCTTCTTTTCGCCAGCAGTGGCGGCCAGGGACCAGATTGTCGTCACGAGCAGCGTTATTAAAATCACAAATAGCGATAGCTCGGTTGGAATCTCTGGGATAAAGGTGACCTTCTCGCCGCCATTGATAAAGGGAAGCTCGTTCTTGTGAAGTGCGTGAATGACCAGCTTGAAACCAATCCAGGCCAGAATCAAGGAAAGTCCGATCCCTAGATACTTGAGCCTCTCCATCAAACCACCAAGTAGGAAGTAGAGCTGACGGAGTCCTAGCAACGCAAACACGTTAGCCACAAACACTATGTAGGGCTCTCTGGTGAGTCCATAAATAGCAGGAATGCTGTCTAGAGCAAATAGTAGGTCTGTGAAACCAATAGCAATCATCACCAGCAGCAGTGGCGTTGCGAACCGCTTACCTTCCTTGAAGATAAACATCTTGTTACCGTGGTAATCCTTGGTTGTCCTCAGGTGCTTCTGAAGGAACTTGATGACCCCGCCACCGGCGTAATCTTCATCTTCGGGTCGTTTCAAACTGTCGTATGTGTCCTTCATGATTTTCAGAGCCGTGAACAGTAGGAAAGCTCCGAATACATAAAATGCCCAGCTGAAGTTTTCGATAAAGGCAGCGCCCAAGATGATAAACAGGAACCGGAGGAACAGCGCTATGGCAATGCCAATCAGTAGTGCTTGGCTCCGCAGCTCTCTCGGCACCACAAATTGAGTAAAGATCACCAAAAAGACAAAAATGTTGTCTACCGAAAGTGAGTACTCGGTTATAAATCCTGCGAAGTACTCCTGTGCGTACTGGGCTCCCCAGACACCTCCAATGACAAAGCTGAATAGCAGTGCGAGGGTGACATAAATCGAAACCTGTATGGCTGATTCGCGGAAAGTTGGCTCGTGTGGATTTCTTGCCTGGATGATGAAATCAACCAGAAGGACCAAAGTAAGTGCACCAATTGTGAGTCCCCAGACCCAGAGTTCTACGTTCAAAGCTTCCTAGTGGTTGGAATAAACAAGTAGGGTCAATTGTAGAAGGTTGATGAAGATGAGGAGCGAAGAATGAAAGTCCTAATTTCCGGCGCCACTGGCCTCATTGCAACTGAACTAGCCAAACAGCTCAAGGCCAAAGGCCACACCCCAGTGTCTTTGGTCCGCAGGGAGCCGAGAAACCAAGACGAAGTCTTCATAGATGCTGACAAAGGACAATTTGACCCCTCGGTTATGAACAGCATTGATGCCGTTGTCAACCTAGCTGGAGCCACCACAGGCAAGATTCCCTGGACAAAGAAATACATGCGGGAGATTGTCGACTCGCGTCTGAACACCACTCGTGTTCTAGTCAGTGCTATCAACCAGGCAAGCAATCCCCCGATGGTCCTCATCTCTGGATCTGCCTCCGGCATCTATGGTGACCGAGGCGATCAGTGGCTGGATGAGGATTCGGGTAAGGGAACAGGTTTTCTTTCAGACCTGGCTTTTGAGTGGGAACAAGAAGCCCTCAAAGCAAAGACCAGAGTCGTCCTAGTTCGAACCACCATGGTCATGAGCAAAAAACTCGGAGCCCTTGGAAAACTCCTTCCGCTTATCAAACTGGGTGTCGGCGGTCCACTGGGAAGCGGTAAACAGTGGTGGGCCTGGATTTCACTAGAGGATCAAGCAAGAGCAATCATCCACCTGATTGAAAACGAACAGGCTAAGGGGCCGTTCAATATCACCGCTCCAGAGCCGGCAACCTGTGAGCAAATTGTTCATGCCTTGGGCAAAGCTCTAAACAGACCGACAATCTTTCGCGTGCCAGCCTGGCTAATGAAGCTGGTAATTGGTGTTGCGGCGGAAGAACTTTTGCTTTGCTCACAAAAGATGAGTGCTGAGAAACTAATAAAGTCCGGATATAAATTCAACCACCCCACATTACGTGAGGTGGTTGAATACGTAGTTAGCTAAGAACTACTTAGCTGCAGCCTTCTTCGCCTTACGACGACGAGCTGGCTTCTTTGCAGCGGTCTTCTTAGCAGCTGGCTTCTTAGCAGCAACCTTCTTCGCAGCTGACTTACGCTTCGCTGGCTTCTTGGCGGCTGTCTTCTTAGCAGCTGGCTTCTTTGCAGCAGTCTTCTTAGCAGCTGGCTTGCGCTTCGCTGGCTTCTTTGCTGCGGTCTTCTTTGCTGCTGGCTTCTTGGCAGCTGTCTTCTTGGCAGCAGGCTTCTTAGCAGCAGTCTTCTTAGCAGCTGGCTTGCGCTTCGCTGCCTTCTTTGCGGCAGGCTTCTTAGCCGTGGTTGGCTTCTTAGCAGCCGCTGCGGTTTCCGAAATTACGGTGTCCATATGTTTGTCTCCATTCACCCAGACGAATAAAAGCATAGAACAATGTCAACTAAATTGCTCTACGTCGAGCAAGAATTTCATCAATCTCTTTGCTCGTCATCATTCGTCTAGGCTTCGATATATCGATTACGTCGGCAACCTCCGGAGCTGAGTCAGACTGACTCTTTCTCAACGGATCAGGCAGTTGATTGGGCGTCCATTCCTTGTTATTTCGGGCCTTCGCGACTGCTTGGGTGGCCGAGGAACGCACATTCTGACGTGCCGTATAGATGGTGTGGGCAATTTTTGATGCCTCTTTGGCAGCTAATCGACTTACGAAAAGCGCTAGCAAAGAGAGCGTGCCCAGGGTAATCGACAAAATCCACGCGCCGAGGTTGACTCCGGCGAGTAGGCCGTTTGTCACGGCTGTAATAAATAGGAGTACAAACAAAATTGAAAAAATTCGCTGGGTCATAACTAGACGATCCAGTCTTGATTGCGGAGTGCTTAGCTCAGCTTCCCGCTGCTGCTTAACCTGTTCTTGGATGTTCTTTGCGGTTGCGATTAATTCGCCACGCTTGGCATAGCCCGGAACGAATACCATCAGCCAGACGATGGCGGCCACAATTAGCAGCACCCCGCCTAGACCCACAGGTGTATTCATGCCTACAAAGTTATTGGGATTTACAGGCAATATCCGCTATTTGAGTTGCGTGTTTGCTAGGCGATTTAGCATCGTGTCGGAACGTTCTTCACGGGTAATTGCGAAGACAAAATGATCTCTCCACGCTCCATCGATATGTATAAACCTCTCCTTGAGACCTTCTTTTCGAAGTTGAAGCTTCTCAACCACTCTTAAGCTGGCTGAGTTTTCAGGCCTGATATCTATCTCGACGCGATGCAAACCAACCGAGTCAAACAGGTGGTCAATGGCCAGCGCAACCGCGTAAGTAGTGATGTTTCGGCCTGCATAGGGCTTAGCAATCCAGTAGCCGATGGTGGCTGAGGACACCGAACCGTGAAGGATGTTGGCGACATTTAACTGTCCAACGAGCTGGCCTTCATACTCAATGACGAATGCCAAACCGGTCTGCTGTCGCTGGTGATAAAGAAGGTTTGAGACCATCGATCTGGCATTAACCGGATATCTAATTCCTGGGGTGGTGGCCTCCCAGGGCGAAAGCCATGGTCGATCAGCTTCAAGTAATAGCTGAAGCTTTCGAGCATCCTTTCGAGCCAAAGGACGCAACGATACTTTGCTAAATCTCAGCGCACTGAATGCCTGCACGCTGGCAAGATTACGCTATGGCAATTGAGAAGGAAATCCTCCGTGGTGAACTCCTATCAAAAAGACCGCACTCATCTGTGGGCTTGACCAAGCAGCTGCTGACCCTGGTTCAGAAACTCAATCCAAAAACACTGGCCACCTACAGCCCCATGGCGACTGAACCAGACATTAGTGAATTCAATCGACTAATCGCCTCTAGTTTGAACCTGGTCTTTCCAAAAGTCGTGGGAGAGAATCTGATTTTTGCCAGCGGTGGGCTATCCCCCGGAAAGTTTTCAATCCCAGAACCCACAGGAGAAGAACAGCAGGCAATCGATTTGATGTTGGTCCCGGCCTTAGCAGTTGACCAAAGCGGAAATCGATTGGGAAAGGGGAAGGGCTTCTATGACCGCTATCTTCAAAACCGACACTTTCCCCGCTACGCGGTTGTCTTTGATGAAGAGGTCTTAGATGCCATACCTACTCAGCTGCATGATCAGCGAATGAGTGGATTCGTCACACCTAGCAGGCTGATTCATTTCTAATTAGAATCTTCTAGCTATGCCCACCTACTCCTACGCCTGCCGCTCCTGCGAGCACTACTTCGAGGTTCAGCAATCCTTTAGTGATTCACCGATAACCAAATGTCCTGAGTGCGGGTCAGGGGTGAAGAAGGTGTTTGGCAATCTTGGGGTCAGCTTCAAAGGCAGTGGGTTTTATAAAACTGACTCGGCCAAAAAACCCGAGGCCAAAAAGGAAAGTGGTTCGTCTAGCGACTAGCCCCAGTGGGGAGGCTTATCGTCCCTGAGTCTTTGGTCGTTTGAATCATCCCCGTCTCCCCAGTGCTCCTTTTTATCTTCACTAGCAATCTCGTCAAACAGACTCACCTTGTCTTCCAGCTTCACCCCAAGCCGCTGGGCAATTCGGTTGGCAACCTCCTGCGGCCGAGCAAAGATTTCAAAGGAATGCACTCGCTGATACTCCCAGCCCATGGCTCTGAGCAGTCCTGGTCGAAGCCGAAGCAGTTCATCCCAGTTCTCCCCTACCAGCGACCAGTCCGCATCCACCACAACTGCCTTGCGACCAAACGAGGCGGCAAGACCGATACGAGAGGCAAAGTTGAGAGTGACTTTAAGTCCAAGTTTTTCTAATCGTTTAGCTAGATCAGCTAGCAGCGGGTCTGGCTTGCCGTCGGTAGCTTCGTGCAAAAAGCTTGGGGCAACCAGGTCCTTCAGCCAGCGCTGATTTTCTGGGAGGGAGCCGCCGGCAAAGTCTTCAAAGTTGTAGCAGGAGATCACGCTCATCCGCTTTCGAGCGGAAACGATTTGATTCACCATCCACCTTGGAGCGGCAGGGGAGTTAAAGTCACCGAGGCTTCCAGAAATTCGTCCATCCTCTCCCCGACCAAAACCGAGCGAGAAAATCACGCGATCGGCCAGGCGATGGGTCAGCTCACTCATGCTCACGCACTCAAATCTTTCTCTGCCATGGGCGTCAAAGAATTCAGCAATCGATGGCTGCTTGGCAACCTCCTGGGCAACCCTGGCTTCAATGCGCTCGGCGTGAAGCTTGGAGGCACTGACCACCATCAGGGATTCATCCGGAGTCCAGCGAGCATGGGCGATTACCAGCTGAACCGCTTGCTCAACTTCTGCATCGAGCGATTCTGTTGCGCCATCGATATTGCTTTTCGCCCTAGACCCCTCGGTGATCTCGAAGTATTCAAAGTTCTGCTCACCAAAGAGCATCGCTGGCGAGGGCTCGATGACCAGCTGGGAAGAGTAGAAGTTCTGGTTGAGGTATTTCCCAAGGACCTGGCCACTGGTTCGCCAGTTGCGGTTAATCAGCAGGGTTTCAAACCTGTCCGCGACCAGATCGAAAACCGATTGGCGCTCCAGTTGATCTTTTTCGGCGCTAACCCTGGCGACAGTGTCGAAGTTTTCAGGGGCGGCAATCACCGGATCTCCAAAGGCAATCACCTGCTCCGCCAAAGACAAGCTGGCCATCGCCTCCGCCACACCGCAGGAGGCAGCATCCAAAATCAATACCGTGTCAAAGGTCTCCGATTTAGCCAGTTCTGAAATCCGGAACGGGCTGATGGCGATCGCCGGAGCCAATACCTTCCAGATTTCTCCCCCTGAAAGCTCCGCCTGGACCAGGGTGAGCGAGCGGGTCCGCAGCTGCGCTCGAAGCTTGTCGGCGCTCGCCGGGTGACGAGTGATTGCGCTTTTCCACTTTTCAGCGAGCAGGTGCTGAACGCTGACAAGGCCCTGTTCGACTAGGCGGTTACCCGCCTGCTCGAAAGCAAGCTCGAGCATCGCAATTTTTTCGGCCGAGTAATCGAGCAGATTTGGGTTGCGCTGGACGATTGCCTCCAGTGCTGACTGCCAAAAGCTAAGTTCGAATTCCTGCTTTAGCTCTTCAAGGCTCGGGGTTCTTTCGCTTACCTGCCTGATGAAACCGGTAAGGCCGAGCTGGGTCAGCTTTTCAGTGATTGGTTTTCTATCTTCACTACCCCGAAGAATCTCTGTGTTCGTGGCCAGCTGCTCTAGCTTTGCGGAGAGCTCATCGAAGCTGAGCCTGGATAGTAGAGGCAGGTCAGGGTCTGGATCTAAGTGCTGCTGCAGAAGATTTAGAACACTGCTAATGCTTTCGAACTTAGCCTGGGCATCAGCGAGACCCAGCGGCACCGAGGGGGGAGCATTGGTGGTGATCAGTCTCCCCCAACCCTCTCGCTGCTCCTGAGCTGCAACGAGCGCTTGATTCAAATTTGGAACAGAGCTGCCGGGACGAATGAACTCTTTGGCAAGCTTTTTATATCTTCTTCGCTGGGCGCCGGAGAGCTCGGTTTCTCCCCTGGGGGCGGTAGCGGCAATCATGTCGCCAAGCGGGTGATCGAAGATTGTCGGCAAGAAACGATCGAGGGTGTAGCGAATACCCAAAAGTAGCCGAAGCTGCTCGGACCACTGCTCGACGTTTTCACATTTCTTTAAATCCAAATCGCTCAGATACTTGGAAATCTGATAGCTCAGCACTCGGAAGTTCTCCCCCGCCAAAGACCTCACACTGCCAAGGACTGATTCCATTTCGGCGGAGCTGGTAAAGCGAGCGCCGAACCAGGGATTCTTTGATGGGGGAAAAGAAAACAGCTGGGCCTGGTGAGCCTCGGCTAAAAGTGGCTGCGCGATTGGCCTGATCTTAGGAAGAAGCTCTGCTCGAATCCTCGAGGAATTGGTTGGCGGATTGCTCAGCGCTGCTAGCTCCGCCAGTTTCACCAGGCAGTCCATCAGGGTTACGCCCAGTTCCTGATCCTCCTGGCCAATGGCAGCGAAGTACTGCTTAATCTCAGCGCTGGCTGATTGGTAGCGAGTCGAGGCCTCGACCAGCTCGGCTGGTTTTGCTTTCTCATTTCTTGAGATTGCGCCAACCGCATCTGTCCAGCTATCGCTCTCGCGAATGGCAAGTCCCGCAAGCCCCACCTGGCTCAGCCGCTCCGAGAGCTCGTCTAAAGTTTGTTTTCTGGGCGCTATCACCAGGGCGCGTTTTCCATCAATTGCCAAGTTGGCCAGCAGGTTCACCACGGTCTGCAAATAGCCGCAGCCGGGAAGAGTGTGGACTGCGAAGGATCTTCCGGTCGCAGCTTTTTCTAAGACCTGTCGCTGCGAGTGGTCAGCGTTTTGAACGAGAGTAAGCGGCGTAATTCCCGGACGAATTGTTTCCAGTTTCTTTTCCAGGAGGTAGCCAAGAACACCACTTTCGCTATTCACAGAAAGCTGCTGGGTCCTAATCAGATCGGGGACAAAGTTTCCCAGCACCAGGAGCTTCTCGAGCTGGGCATCTGACCCCTGGAGGTATTGCGCCAACAGCGACATCACCGCCACCGGCAGAAGATCTGACTGGTTTGAACAAAGTGCCAGCAGGTCGCTTTGACGATAGTCAGGTCTGTATTTTTTGATTATCTGAGTGACCTGCGGATTCACTTCGGGAAGTGATGCCAGCCGGATTTCGAAGTCGTTGCCGTGGGTTAGAAGATTTGCCCGCCAGAGAAGGATGGGTAGCCCTCGGTCCTGATAGCGCATCAGACCTGAAACTAGGTAGCAGGCCGCCACCCCAAAGTTGTCCTCTATTCGGTCAGCCTTGCGCTGAATCCTCTTGGCTGCCGAGAGCGCTCTGCCGAGTGCCGCATCCTCTCGAAACAGATTGCCAATGGTTGAGTTTCTCGCTGAGGCCAGTTGCGCCAAGCCTCCGGGATGCGAGCGAAGTAGATCAATGTGACCGAGGGTGGAGAGCTCGAACTGGAGAAGTGGATTAGCTCCACCAATCTCCATTAGCTCTTTCTGCCAGTCGGAGAGTTTTGATTGATCCACGCCCAAAGCCTAAAAGTGAAGCTCGCAAAGCCTCGTTAGCCTTGCCCGCTGCTGGTGAAGTTGGAGGGGCATTCGCCTTGGATAGAGTTGTATCTCCTAGGCCTCGTAGCTCAGTGGATAGAGCAGCGGTTTCCTAAACCGTGTGCGGAAGTTCGATTCTTCTCGGGGCCACCCCTGCGAGTTATTGACTAAACAGTCAATAACTGCTAACTTACTTGTGTGGCTAGACCTCGAGCATTTGATGAAGAAGAAGTAGTTCGCCAATCGGCAGTTACTTTCGCCGAACTTGGATATAACGGCTGCTCCATAGACGACCTCCTTTCAGCTACGGGCCTAAAGCGGGGCAGTCTTTACAAGGCATTCGGGTCTAAACGCAATCTCTTCATCGGCTGCCTAACCCAGGAGTTAGTTGGTAACTGGAGTAAAACGGAGCTGGCTGTCGATCTCGTGATTGTTGCCCTGCGGGATCTTTGCTCCAAGGACAAAGCGATACGGCAAATTTGCATTGCCGCCATGAGACAGGTTTGGAAAGACAACGAAGGCAAGGCAGCCCAATTTCTGGGTCGTCGATTACTAAGCAGATTGGAGATCTGAGATGCCAAGTTATGAGGTAACCACCACCCACCTTAAGGTTCATTTGAATCTTTTGGATCAGCTCAGATCACTCCGAAGGAGCTTCAGTGTTCCCCTTAGTAACATCCGCGGGGCCACAGAAGACTTAGGGGTCATACCCTCAGAACTTGGAATCAGAGCGCCTGGGACCGGACTTCCAGGCGTCATTGCTGCAGGTACTTTCTTCAAAAGATTCGAGCGCCAATTCGTCTACTGGTTGCGCGGTCAAACACCTGTGGTGGTCGAGCTGAAGAACCACAAGTTTGAAAGATTGATCCTTGGTACCACTGACGCGCGCGACTTGGTCGACAAAATTAATTCAAATTTGGGTTAGAAAGACTTAGGCAGCTTGCCGCTGCAAAGCTAAAAACTCTTGCCACTGCGGCAGTGGTTTATCAGCACCTCGAACACTCCAAACTAGGCCGGTTGGCATCTTGGGAACAACTTTTAGCTGCCAACCCATCTCCTGCGGAGTCCGATCTCCTTTTTCGTTGTTGCAAGAAAGGCAGCAGGCCACCAGGTTTTCCCAGGTGTCCTTACCTCCACGTGACTTAGGAACAATGTGATCGATGGTGTTGGCACCGCGTGAGCAGTAGGCACAGCGGTGAGAATCTCTTCTGAGGACTCCCCTGCGAGAAACGGGTACCCGCCTAGCGTTTGGAATTCTGACGTAGCGCTGCAAAAGAATCACAGATGGCATATCAAACTCCTGATTGGTGCTTCTCACCACCGCTCCGGAGATGCCAGCGAGAATCGTGGCTTTTTGATTCAGCACGAGCACCAGGGCTCGCTTGAATGAGACAACTGCTAGGGGTTCATAACCGGCATTGAGAACTAGCGTGCGCATAAGGCTCCTTACGAATTCGCCCACACGGCTTGTGAGCATTCGGTTTTTGTCCTAGGAAACAAAAAACGCGCCGCAAATTCGCGACGCGTTGAATTTCCTGGCATGGGTATGCAGGGGTGTTGATGCAGATGGACCCAGTTGCCATGCTTGGATTGCATGTCTAGTGGCATCTCACCGCCCCTTTCTAACCAATCAAAAACTTGTCATCAGGTTAAGCCAGATTGCTGGGTAAAGCCAGAAAGAAACGCAGCCAGATCTGGGCTTAGTTTTGGATGTCTGCTAGTCGAACGATGTGGTAGCGGTCGGAGTAGATCGGGGCCAGCTTCACCCTGTCACCCTTGCGAGGAGAGTGGTAGAAATTGCCGGAACCTGCGTAGATGCCGTTGTGGCTGAAGTCGTTAAAGATGACGATGTCCCCTGGGACAGCCTCTTCCAAAGGAATCTTCTTGCCCATCCTCGCCTGCTGATAAACCGAATGAGGAAGGTCAATTCCAAACTGGCTGTAGATGAACTTGGTGTAGCCGGAGCAATCAAATCCACCTGGAGTCTGACCACCTGCCACATATGGGGTTCCCACCAGTTCGGCAGAAGCTCTCATGATGTTGGCGCTGGTGATTTCCGTGAAGCGAGGTCTCAGCAGATAGTCAGCAGCCACTGGTCCGTCATAGCGTCTGAGCGATCGGGTTACTTGGAACTCAGATGCATCGGCCGGTTCAAAGTCACCTCTGGTGAATTCAACAGCTTTGATGGTTGCCACGGAAAGTCCCTGAGAAGGGGCCGATATCTTTACCAGCTCGTTGTTGACCGTAAGTCCTGAAACCGCTGTTGCCTCAGGAGAGAAACCATAGGAAGGAAGAGCAACAGTCGCCATCAAACCGGTGGTAGAGACCACGGTTAAGAATCGGCGAAGCGAGCCGGTTGAGACCCTAGACTGCTGCTCCAGTTGGCGCAGCTGCCGTCTAGTCGGCTGGCTAGTTGCTGTTTGAATCAAAAGGAATCCTCCGAAAACCTCATTGGACTTTCTAAGCTCAGATTATAACTATTTGGCAAATAGGGGGCTAATAAAGAGGTGTTGACCGTAACGCTCATCGAGCAAAATACCCTCGGACTGCCCCTCGGCAGTCATTAGGTAGCCAGCCCCTGATCGAGCAATCTGGACCGAAACCCCTGGTTTTAGGCCTAAATTAGCCATCTGCGAGAGAAAACTTGGGTCAATCTGAACCGGCTCCCCGATTCGGCAAAGCTCAAATTTGCCTTCACCGGCCTGAATAACTGACAGGCAATTAGCAGGTTCGACACCCGGAAGACCCAGCAGTTCAAGGCCTGGAATCGGCATGCCAAAGGGTGAGTGGGTTGGGTTGTCAAGCCGCTCAATCAGCTTGCTCTCCACCTCTTCGCTCATGACGTGCTCCCACCGACAGGCCTCATCGTGAACCTTTTCCCAGGTGAGGCCCACAATCTCCAGCAGCATCAGCTCGGCCAGGCGGTGCTTGCGCATCACCTCAACCGCTGTCAGACGCCCCTCGTCCGTGAACTTAAGGCGGCGATCATCCTCGACAATCAGCAGGCCATCTCTTTCCATTCTCGCCACGGTTTGTGAGACGGTGGGTCCGGAATGGTCAAGCCGCTCGGCAATCCGAGCGCGCATCGGAGTGATGCCCTCTTCTTCCAGTTCCAAGATGGCCTTGAGGTACATCTCGGTCGTGTCGATTAGATCTGTCATAAATCTTCCTTGGACCTACAGACTAGTGAGGACGGATAAACTCTCCCTCATGCCGCAGATCGTTATTCCGAATTCTATTCGTCCCAAAGACGCACGGTTCGGTTGCGGCCCTTCCAGGATGCGCCCTGAACAGCTGGATAACTTTCAGGTGTTTGCCCAAAAGTACATGGGAACCTCTCATCGACAAGCCCCTATCCGGTCTTTAGTCGGAGAGATAAAAACTGGACTGCTAGATCTGTTCCGAGCGCCGGTTGGCTACGAGGTCATCCTGGGTAACGGAGGAGCCTCTGCATTCTGGGATGCGGCAACTTTTTCACTCGCCGAGAAAAAAGCCCAGGCCCTTGTCCACGGAGAGTTTGGAAATAAGTTTGCCAAGATTCTTGGTGCGCCTTGGCTAGAAAAACCAACAGTGATTGAAGCCGAACCGGGAACTAGGGCAGACCTTCGCGCTGAAGAGGGTGTTGACATCTATGCCTACCCACACAACGAGACCTCGGCGGGTGTGGTCTGCGATGTTCGCAGGGTTGCAGGCGCGGATAGCGGGGCACTCATGCTCACCGATGCCACCTCGGCGGCCGGTGGAATTGACTTTGAGCTGAGCGAGACCGATGTCTACTACTTTGCTCCGCAGAAGAATTTTTCTTCTGACGGTGGACTGTGGCTGGCGATGGTTTCACCCAAGGCAATTGAGCGAATCGAATCCGTTGCTGCCTCTGGACGCTACATTCCAAACATTCTCAGCCTGAAGCTAGCGCTGGATAACGCCCGGGAAAATTACACACTCAATACTCCAGCGCTCGCCACATTGTTCTTCTTAAACGACCAGATTCAGTGGATTCTAAAAAACGGCGGCCTTAGCTGGGCGGATCAGAAAAC